>ERZ1673696.1113-NODE-1113-length-24652-cov-4.790015_pt1 | contig 24652 bp, 23 predicted proteins | sample MGYA00580226_ERZ1673696 | MGnify/ENA primary metagenome ERZ1673696 (study PRJEB41218, sample SAMN15661743) | gut metagenome | host: Homo sapiens | place: Canada: London | collected 2015-08-20/2019-03-30 | study: EMG produced TPA metagenomics assembly of... | reverse complement strand
GGCACAATGGCAAAGATAATACACACAAATACCGCTGCCTGCAAGATTCCTACGCCGCCGCCAAGCAGGCTGTCAAATTGTTTCAATACAGGCAAATGCACCACATGATCTACCAGACCGATAACAAATATAGAAATCAGCCGTACGGCAATAAAAATAATCAAAAAACTGATCAAGCTCAAGCTCAGGTTGATAATGGTCTGATTAAAATAATCACTCATCGTCGTAATCCCCTGATCGGCAAATACCTGATTCAGGATATTATCATTCATCATCTCTGCTATAGGCTTGGGCAGATTGGAAGTATTGATGATCTCCGTAATCCTTTCGCTGCTGAGTGTATTGATATCTACGTTAGCAACTGTCATATCACTGAGTTTTTCAACCCCAGCAGTAAAATAGAGCAGCGTATTATCAAAATTGGTCTTTTGAAGAATAAAAGAAGCTAATGAGCTGTACCCGGCAAAAGATATAATCCACGCCAAAACATACGAAGCCACATTCAGCACCGTTACCAAAAAACCACGGTACCAGCCGATTAAAAAACCTATCGCCAATAAAATAATAATGCCCAAATCTACAATATTCACAAGTACATCCTCCTTAATCGGGTATATTATACCGGTACATAGCGCCGTCAGATTCTACAATAACATAACCGCTGCCCTGAATCAGCCGCTCCACCTTCAGCGGCAGCCGATACTTAACCGTCTTTCCGCTGGAAGGTTTAAACCGATACATAAAATAACTGCTGAATCCGTAATAATTCTTTTGTGACACCACCGCATAATTCAGCTTTTCTTCACATTCGATATTCATAACCTTACCGCCGCCGATCGCTTTCAGCCGCCCATCGCTCATCAGCAGCATATGAACATCCTTTTTCATTTTTCCGCAAGCGATCACATCAAAGCCGTTTACTGTGTAATCCAGATTAACCGAACCCGTATAATCGCAATCCCGCACCATAATTTTTTCCGTACCGAAAATATAACACAGATTTTCATCAAATACCGCATTATAGATCATTTGATTATCTACCTCAAACGTAACAGTCTGTTTTTTTTCCGTATCATATTTATAGGTAGAAAGCTGATACTTAGGATAGTATCCCGAATTTTCTACTGCAATAACCCAAACACTGTTGCCGGCGCCGTAAACTCCGAACCGAATATTGGTACAATTACTGTTGGAGGTGATTCGATCAATTTCTTCTCCCGTACTATTCAAAATAATCGTATCATCCGAAGAACTCAAACTTACAGCAATCAATTTTTCTCCCATGGCTACGGCAGCAATAGAATTCTCGAACTCCTTGGAAAATTCTAATATTCCCTCCTGATTGATTACCTGAAGCTTTTTTCCCACGCAAACGCCAAGCTTAGTTTCCCCAGCATACAATGCCATACCGTCCACAGTACCGGAGAATCCCCACATAACTTCTCCGCGGTCATCCAAATAATAAATACAATTCTCCGTATCATCAATATAAGCAATGCCTCCGGCAAAAACAGTAAAATTACTTTCGGCGTGAATCGGCAGCAGCTTAAAATCACTCAATTTAATACTTTTTTCACTCCTGCCAAATACCACTGTTAACAGTACAATAACCAATAAAATAACAATTGCACCTATCAGAAAGGGCAAGTAATTTAAAAGGTCAAATCTTTTGCGTTTTTTTACCCGCTGCATGTGATCCTCCGCTTGTGCTGCCGCAGATACGGCCATACTTATAATATATTATAGCACAAAACAAAATAAAACAAAAGAAAAATATAACATTGCCTCAACAAGCAAAAAAGCGGCTCAGTTTCCGTACTGAACCGCTTCTGCAGCACAACTCTCTATTCCTCCTCAAGCTCTGTGACCCGATAAGCTTCTATCGCACCTTTTACCGCATCCAGAACACTGGTATCTGCCATAGGAGTGCCGCTTTCATCAACCAGCAAATTTCCGTTAGCATCAAATTTCAATGTAGGACACAGATATCCTCCCTCATCATGCTCATTCCAGCCATAGATAAGGATCGTATTGGCAGCTGTGGCCTCCGGATTTTCCTTTACCCATGTCAATGTCTGCGAAACGCCTTGTGCAATCTCTGCGGGCGTTCCTTTTCGCGTATACTGCCAATTATAATCTCCCGTCCAGCTTACTCCGGTTTTAATACGCGGAAGCTGATATCTGCCGGCCGTTGCCAGTGGTATACACTGAATTTGCTGTTCATACGCAGCATAGCTCTGATTATAACTATAATTCTTTTGCAAAAGCTGCGCAAAGCTATTACTGTACGCCGTCCCCGGAATTGAAGATGCACAGGATAGATCATTATAAGCATACCGATTCAGGCTTTCGGCCATAATGCTGCTGCCGCTGCTATTCGCTGTAGCTCTTTCACTCTCGCTGATAGAATAGCTTACCGAATATCTTGAAAGAGCATCAAACCCTTGACTTCTATATCCGTCAACCAGAGAACGCCCCAAAGTGCTTCCATCCATAGCAACACAGTACAGATCCTGAATCGCACGGTATTTTTGCGGATTAAGCTGATGAAGATATGCCGTATAAAAAATTGCCTCATTTAAAATATACTGCAGTTCATTCTCTGTTAAGAAGTTCATAGCATCATAAAAGTAAACGATCGGTCTCGGTCCGGTTGCACTCATAACTGTTAAATAGCTATCCTGTGCCATGGCCTGATAAAGTTCCTTATGCTCCACTGGGATCGCCGCCAATTTTTCCTGACTAGTGGAAAAAGAACTGATATCCACAGCATTGCCAAAATGTCCTCGTTCTAAGATCGCACACATTTTCAGCTGCTCACCTGAAACATAACCGTTTACCGCTACATGCGCTTTTCTGGGAAGAGACATTTTATCTGCGCTCTTATACCACAGATAAGCAAAATAATCAATACCGGCATTCAATGCATAAGCGGCCTCTTCCTCCCAGGCAACACCGTAATCATATTGAATGGTCTTTGATGCAAGCGTGGAAGAGGTTACATCATCGATCTCATACGTTTTTCCCGTAAGCGCATAAACCGATGGAATTTTAAGGCTAACATCGCCGCTTACAGGTGTTCTGGGGCGTGCATAATAAGGTGCCTGATATGGATAATAGCTAAGCGTTCTGGCCACCTGATCGGCAACGCTGTAAGAGGATGGATTCTGGCTGGTTGCAAAGTATGCGTCCCAGCGTATCGCACCTATACTGGTTCTTTCCGGCCGTTGTATGGAAGGATCCGGCACAGGCAGGGATGCATAATCTACCGTATGAACAAGACTGTAGGCATCTACAATGAAATCATATTCATTCGTTGTAGTTCCGTTCCAATAAAATTCCACATAAGATATCTCATCGGTATAAAGAAAAAAGTTAACTTCAAAATACTGATAGGCATTCGTAAGCGTTTTATAATTAGAACTTTTATAGCTTGCACTGCCATCCGATGCTACGATCTTTATCACCAAGGCAAGATTCGGCATATACGTTCCGCTGCCCTTTAAATAACAGGAAGCTTTATACCATCCGCTGCCGGCTTCTTTCATGGCCTGTGTAACATTCTGTTTTACGCTCACCCACTGATTTTGACCCCGTTTTTTTATCAGCATAGCGGCATTGTCGCCGTCATAAGCATTAGTACTTACACTAATCTGTGTAGGAGAGGCAGAATTCCAATAAGCAGTCTGATTTTCGAAGCTTGCATTTACAAGAAGATTATTTCCCAAAGACGGGTATTCTCCAATTCGTTCCAGCCTGCATGCGTCTGTAAGAAAATCATATTCTGCCGTCTGCGTACTGTACCAATAGAATTCTACATAAGATAACTGCGTGGTATCCAGATAAAAATCAACTTCAAAATATTGATATGTATTTGTCAATGTTTTATAAGAGGATCCCTTATAGACAGCACTGCCGTCGGTATTCACGATTTTTATCATCAGTGCAAGATTGGGCATATACGTTCCGCTGCCCTTCAAATAACAGGAAGCTTTATACCGTCCGCTGCCGCTGTCACGGATAGCCTGTGTGATATGCTGCTGCGCACTCACCCACGGATTGGATCCGCGTTTTTTTATCAGCATAGCCGCATCATCGCCATCATAAGCATCTGTGCTGGCACTGATCTGTGTGGGAGAGCCGACGTTCCATCCAAAGGTTCCCTGTGTAAAGCTGGGGTTCACAAGAATATTATTTTCCACCCAAGCAAAGGACACCATTTGCACACATGAAAGAACCATGACTACCGTAATACAAAAAGCAATCATCTTTTTCATCAAGCATTCCTCCTAAAATTTCTTATTTAGGTTTTGCAAAGATGATCTTTCCCGCATTGGTCTGCAGCATACTGGTAACTACCGCTTCTATTTCCGTGTTGATATAACTGCTTCCATCCTCTATTACAACCATTGTACCGTCAGAAAGATATCCCACCCCCTGAGAAGGATCTTTTCCCTCCTTCGTGATTGAAACAGTAATCACATCTCCGGCAATAACGGTAGGCTTAAGCGCATTAGCCAATTCATTAAGGTTAAATATTTTCACTCCTTGAAGAGACGCCACCATATTCAAACCATAGTCATTGGTCATAATATTTGCTTTTTTTTCAGCCGCAAAACGGATGATCTTATCATCAATGCTTTCAAGGTCCTCATAATCCCGATCTTCAATCTGTACGCCTTCTTCCTGCTGAAGCCTTTTAATCATATCCAGGCCCATTCTTCCCCGCTGGCGCTTTTTTCCATCTTCGCTGTCTGCCAGGCGGGAAAGCTCACTTAAAATAAATTTAGGAATATAAATCGGCCCCTGAATAAACCCTGTCTTATAAATATCATATACACGTCCGTCGATCAATATGCTGGAATCCAGCACAGTTCCGCCGCTATTTTCAAATTCCTCCCCTCTTTTCTTTCTTACAGGAAGAGGAATATCATCATGCTTGATCATAGCAATGCGGACCCCTAAAATGCCGCAGCAAAGATATACAATAATATTCAGACAGGTAACCAAAACCTCATTGCTGAGATTATTAAAGATCTGACAAACCAAAAATGCTGCTAAAAATCCAAAAAGCAATCCGCCGCAGGCAAGAAACATCTCTTTTGCAGGCATTTCCCTGGCGCGCTTAATAATTTTTGAAAGCAGCTGAGAAATCGCACTGGACGCCGGCTTTCCTGCAAAAAATCCGATGACTGCAAACAGCGCAATAGAAAAAAGTGCACAAGCAGTGGCTGCCCATCCAAGGAACTGAAGTTCATTCTGCCGGATAATGAGTTCCACAAGCTTCCAAACCCAATAGCCGATAGCCGCCCCTATGGGAATAAATAAAATACGAAAAATCTTTTTAAGCATAAAAATCCTCACTTTTCTCCCATTGCCAAAGCCAGGGCTGTAAAAATATTATCTGCAAACAGCAGCTGAACCTCGCTGCTTTCTCTCAAACCGCGCTTGTTTCCCTTAGGCAGGATCACCCTTTGAAACCCCAGTTTGATACACTCATCGATTCGTTTTTGGCAGCCGCTTATCGTGCGGAGTTCACCGGTAAGTCCTACTTCCCCCATAAGCACCGTGTGTTCAGGCAGAGGAATATTCTGATATCCTGAAGCGACTGCAGCCAGTACCGGCAGATCCAGCGCCGGTTCTTCCACCCGCAGTCCTCCGGCAATATTGATATATACATCCTGATTATACAGTGAATATCCCAGTCGTTTCTCCAACACTGCCAAAAGCGTAACCATACGGCTGTAGTCCACACCGCTTCCTACCCGGCGCGGATTGCCAAAGCTAGAGGTTCCTGTAAGAGCCTGAATCTCTACCATAACCGGACGCGTTCCCTCAAGCGAGCATAAGATAGCCGTACCCGGCACCGGCTGACTGCGCTGGGACATAAAAATTTCCGAAGGATTCCGCACATCCTGCATTCCCTGCTCGTTCATCTCAAAAATACCAATTTCATTGGTAGAGCCAAATCTGTTTTTGGTTGCCCGCAGCACACGGAATGTATTATTTCTTTCGCCCTCAAAATACAATACCGTATCCACAATATGCTCCAATACTTTAGGCCCGGCAAGCGTCCCTTCCTTGGTCACATGGCCTACAGTAAGAACTGCCGTTCCGCAGGCCTTTGCCGTGCGCATCAGTCGAGAAGCGCATTCCCGTACCTGCGATACCGTTCCCGGTGCGGAATTCAAATACGGTGCATACACCGTTTGAATGGAATCCACTACCGCTACATCAGGTTTTTGCAAAGAAATCTGGGCACAGATCTCCTCGATATCCGTTTCGTTAAGTAAATACAATTCCTCTGCAGTACATCCCAAACGGTCTGCCCTGAGCTTGATCTGCCGGGCGGATTCCTCTGCCGAGATATACAAGACTTTTTTCTCTTTTGCAATAAAATCACAAACCTGCAGCAAAAGAGTGGATTTTCCGATTCCCGGATCTCCTCCGCAGAGCACAATGCTTGCCGGAACAATTCCCCCGCCAAGCACGCGATCAAACTCACTGCTGCCCGAAGAAAACCGTTCAAAATTACAGGTTTGTACCTGGCTGAGTTTTTGTACTGCAGCAGATCCCGCGGCATGATCTGCTCTTGCTGCGGCCGCACCGGCTTTGGCCGGCGCTTTTATAACGGTCTCCTCCATCGTGCCCCAGCTGCCGCAATTTGAACATTTTCCCAACCATTTAGCTGACTCAAACCCGCATTGTGAACAGATAAAAACATTCTTGTCCTTTGCCATAACTACCCCAGAATATTATATTTAAAAACATCATTGCCGGAGGTATCGCTTTTATCCTCCCATACCACCAAGGTGCCAAAAGCCTGCGGCAAAATAGAACTTCGGCCCGATTCCGAAACCTGAACCAAGATATCCGATTCATAATAATACGCGTAAATAATCTGGTTCGATGCAAAAACAATAAAATCGTCTCCCACAGCATATTGCGTAACATTTCTCCAATACCTTACCGGTTCCCCCCGTCCATCTTTATATGCATAGTATAGGCTGGAATCCGGTGCATTGTTTTTATCGATCCAAACAAACACATCATCGTTACACATGGGATTATGGACATAAGTACCAGGTGAAAAAATTTCCGGCTCCAGTATTCCCGAATCCTCTTCTGGTTCATAATCATCGTCGCTGTCCACTGTACCTAAATCCTCAAAAATTACGTTATAGATAGCGCTTACCGAGTCATCCTCCGGTCTTTCAGGATCCCGTTCTGCCCAAATGACGGTATTTTTATAAATGTACGGCGTACTTACCGCATAATTGGTTTGGTCAAACATCTGCAGCGCCATATTCTCATCCGTAGTTAAATCCACAAAATACAGCTTGTCTTCACTGGCACTCACCTGCTCCATCCAAATCAAATAATCGCCGTAGAGTCCCAGCTTAGGCATATGGTTTTCTGCTTCCTGCACCACGGATATCGTATTGGCTTTAATCTCTTTGATATCCCTGCGGCTCATCTTATAGATCACATTCTTGCCCTTATGGTCGGTATCCAGCCAAACAATCCAGTTTTCGGAAATATAGGTTTCATAAATTTCTCCGCCGCTCAGCTTGGACTCCGTTATTTTTTTTGCCTCTCCGGTCACAGCATCAAACAGATACAGATTGGTAAGAATGGAACTGTCCAAGCTGCCTTTTCCGGCAGAAAATAACAGCTCATGCCCATAAATACTGGGCTGATTTATTCTGCGCTCATCTATAACAATACTTTTTACATTATAAGACCGGTCCACAACTCCCACGGTGATCGGCTCCTGTGTCTGAGGAGTGCTCCAGGGAGCAATATCCGGCTCGGCCGTAAAATGTCCGCCGGCAGAAAGAATATTGAGGACAACCGCCGTAATCAGTAAAACAGCAGCGGCACTGTAAACGAGCTTATTCCAAAACCGCTGTTTTTCAAGCAGAGCCGGATCCGCTTCATTCCGATACTTATGTTTTAATGCCGACTGCATTTTTGAAAATTTCATTCCTCATCCTCCTTTACAAGCATAACGATACTTCGGGCTGAAATTCCTTCGCCCCGGCCTTCAAAGCCCAAATATTCCGTAGTAGTTGCCGCAATGTTCACTCTCTTTTCAGGCACATCTACGATACGGGCAATATTTTGAGCCATTTTTTTTAAATGTTCGCAAAGTTTGGGGCGCTGCGCAGATATCACCGCGCTGATATTTACAACCCCAAATCCATTTTCCCGCAAAAGCTGCATAACGTGATGCAAAAGCTCCATGCTGGAAATTCCCCGCCATCGTTCTTCCGTATCAGGAAAATATCTGCCGATATCCCCCAGCCCGGCAGCGCCCAGCAAAGCATCCATAACGGCATGTACCAAAACATCCGCATCAGAATGGCCATCCAGGCCCATTTGATAAGGAATTACTTCTCCTCCAAGTATCAATGGACGCCCTTGGGTCAGCCGGTGCACATCAAACCCGATACCGGAAAGAAAAAGCTCTCGCTTTCTTTTGACATCCACTGCCGTAGTAATTTTGATATTGTCATAGCTGCCCGGAACCAGCTGTACTTTGCCGCCCCAGGCTTCAAATACGGCTGCGTCATCGGTATAACTTTGTTCCCCCGCAGCCAAATAGGCCTTGTAGATTTCCTCCAGCATAAAAGCCTGAGGCGTCTGTGCCAGCCACAGCTGCTCCCGCGGCGGTGTGTCAGCAACCATACGGTTTCCATCACAGCGCTTAACCGTATCCGTAACAGGAACCCCCGCAGCCGCTCCTTGGCCGGAGGCGGTTGCTTCAAGTACACGTGTAATGATCTCCGCGGTAACAAACGGCCTTGCCGCATCATGGATCAGTACCACATCATATTTTTTTCTCACAGCCTTCAGCCCATTGAACACGGATTCACCGCGTGTACCGCCGCCGAGAACATAATCGACACGCTCACCTAATATACTTTTAATACGTTCTTTATCCTTTGGCGCACAGATGACGGTGACTCCCTCCACCAGCGGATGCTTTAAAAATACTTCCGCTGTTTTTTGGATCATAGGCTTTCCGTTTATACAAAAAAATATTTTATTTTCCCTCAATCCGGTCCGGCTGCCGGTGCCGGCCGCTGCAATCAGTACGCCCGCCATCAGATCTCCTCAAACATCGGCTCTCCCGCCAGGCGAGCTTCCTTCTCCTCAGTATAAATTACTTTAAAAGAGATCTGCTTTTCTCCGAACTGAATTTGTATGATATCGCCTTTTTTTACCTGATATCCCGCCTTGGCCGGTTTCTGATTGACTAAAACCCGTCCGGCATCGCAGGCATCATTGGAAACAGTGCGGCGTTTAATAATTCGTGATACCTTTAAATATTTATCAAGACGCATAAATTTCTAACCCTCCATGTTTTTATTTTACCATATCCTGTTCTTTTTGAACAGAGATATTTTATACTGCAATTTCAAAGTTTTGTGATATAATAAAACACAATTCTTATTGCAAAAAAATCCAATGCCGTATTTTCTAAAAGCTGCTCCTGTTTCCGCAGCCAAAAGTAATAAAAAAGGAGCCATCTTCTATGTTCAAATTTTTGCTTAAAATCTTTGTAAAAGATTATGAAAATACCTCGGATAGTACCGTGCGCCAGCGATACGGTATGCTCAGCGGTATTTTAGGCATCGTGTGCAACCTTTTTTTATTCGCCCTGAAGCTGACAATTGGGCTTATCCTACATAGTGTAGCCGTAATTTCCGATGCCTTTAACAATTTATCCGACATGGGTTCTACAGTTATCTCCATCGCCGGCATCCGGCTCAGCAGTAAAAAGCCCGACCGGGATCACCCGTTCGGACATGGCCGCTTTGAATATATTTCCGCACTAATCGTAGCATTTATTATTATGCTTGTGGGTGTAGAGCTTTTTAAAACCTCAGCGGCAAAAATCGGCTCGTCTAATGCTCTTACCAGCTCTATAAACTGGCTCAGCATAGGCTTTTTGTCTTTCTCCATTCCGATAAAACTGTTTATGTACGGCTACAACCGTTATTTCGGCAAAAAAATCGACTCCTCTGTTCTTTGCGCCACGGCTACTGATAGTTTAAACGACTGCATCGCCACCGGCGCAGTTATCCTTTCCACGATCATCGACGGTCTGCACCTTCTGCCGTTTGCCGTTGACGGGATTGTCGGCGCCCTCGTTTCTCTGATGATCCTTTACGCCGGCTTTTCCGTGGCGCGCGATACGATCGGCCTGCTGTTAGGAAAAGCTCCCGACAGCCAGCTGGTTGCCGATATCAGCCAGGCGATCAAATCCTCCCCTGAAATTCTCGATATCCACGATCTAATCGTGCATGATTATGGTCCGGGAAGGCTCTTTGCCTCCGTCCACGCCGAAGTCCCCGACAGTGCCGATATGGTAGCGGCCCACGAAGCAATAGACGCTGTTGAAAAACAGATTCTTCACCGTTTCGGATGCGAAATCACCATTCATTTAGATCCGGTCTCCCTCCACAATGAAAAGCTGGAGGCGGCAAAAGAATGTATCCGGAATGCTATTTCCTCCTTAGGATACACCTGGCGCTTTCACGATGTCCGCATGACCGACGGCATTGAAAACATCAATATTATTTTTGATATTGTCGTTCCGTACGAGACGCCCGCTGCCGAAACGGAAAAAGTTCTTGCCCAAATAAAAAAAGACTTGCTGCTTTTAGACCCGCGCTACACTGCCGTTATTCAAATTGACCGAGATCTCAGCAATTCTTTATAATATATGCTTATGCGCACATATTAAAATATATTAAAAATTATTTTTACGGATTCTGCTTTTAGGAAACTATTTTTTTCAGAATAAAACAGCAGTTCGAGGAAAATGGTTCCCCCGAACTGCTGTTCTTTTATCAAAAATGCTTTTCAATTGATTTTTTTCTCTTTTCCTCAAAAAAAGACGATAGAATATCCGCACAATCCTTTTCCATTATCCCTCCAAGAATCCACGCACGGTGATTGAACCGCGGATCGCTGCATAAATGATACAGCGTCGTACAGCAGCCGGCCTTGGCGTCATATGCCCCGAAGACTACCCGTTCAATCCGGGAATTGAGGATTGCGCCGGCACACATCGGGCACGGCTCCAGAGTAACATAAAGCGTACAGCCGGTAAGCCTCCATGAGTTCAACCGCCGGGCAGCGCGTCTAATAGCCAGCAATTCTGCATGTGCCGCAGGATCCCTTGTACTTTCACGCAAATTAAAGCCCCGGGCGATAACTTCATTTTCCTTTACCACTACTGCCCCTACGGGAACTTCTCCCCGCCGATATGCTGCCCTTGCTTGGCGCAGGGCCTTTTCCATAAAATAATAATCGTCCCGATATTCCATCATTCGATCTCAGTATATTCCGCTGTCGGTGTTTGAACGGACTGCGTCAGATCTCCTCTGCGGGCCTGCCATGCTAAAAGCGGCGGCACAAGGCAGCTCTGTTTCCAAAGCCGCGGCAAAGAAAGCTGCATATTCTCCTCTCCCATTAAAAGAGTAAACGCAGGTCTGTCAAAGCGGGAAATAAACCAATTAGAAAAGGATACGGCGGTACAAACATCAGGTGCAGGCCCGTTAGCAATCTTCCTGTACCCGGTAAGTGCCGCCAGTTCATCCGCACAGTATTCTGCCAACGCCAAACTGTCCTTCTGCCCAAAAAACCAATCAACCAAACCGCCGGGTCCGGTATATACCGCCGCCGAAAAAAAGTTCTGTTCCTCACACAGGTGTACCAACGCCGCAGCTTCCGGCGCAGAAAATGGCTCTCCCGGATAATTATCAGAAGCTGCTTGTTTTTGTATTTGTGCCGATGCCACTGTGCCGATACCGAAATTAATAGAAAGATCAATGCCCGCCCCGTTTGCCTGCCAGGCCTCGTACCCGGCGTTTTCCTCCAGCAAGCCTACGGAGACAGAATACTCGCGAATCTGCTGTACCTGTGTTTTATACTCGCTGGGAACACTGGCTAATCCTCCGGCACAAAGCTCTATGCCATCAGGATTTACCATAGGGACAAAATAGACCGCGCAGCTTTCAAAAAGCTCCCCGAAAGAAACAGTCTCATACATTTCTGCTTTCTTAACGCAATAGGTTTCCAGCTGCTTCATCAACAGCCGAGTACTCCACGCCTGTGTTCCGTCAAACCCGCCGATAATCAGCAGCTTTTTTTCCGCATGGATATCTCCCAGTACCAGGCAGGGAATTTCTCTGCCGAAGACGGATGTACCAATGCTGAAAACGGAAAGCGCATACGTCTCCTCCAATTTCTCCGTCTGCCGGCAGAATTCTTCATAGCTATAATCCATTTGTGCCAGGGAAACGATATCTCCCGCCGGGGGAAGCTTGCTGTCTTGAAATTCTCCTGCAACAGCAGGCGCGTCCGCACACCCGGAAAGCAGGAACACGAGCAGAAGGAACACAGCCCATACCTTTTTTTTCAAAAAATTTTCCGCCTTTCTTCTTTAGACCGCAGCATCCGCGGTGTTATTTATGATACGGCTCTCCGCTGTTGATCTTAAATGCGCGATAGAGCTGTTCAAGCAAAATAACTCTGGCCATAGAATGGGTAAAAGTCATATCCGAAAAAGAAAGCACATGATCCGCCCGTGCCAAAGCCTCCTTGGAAAGGCCCAAAGATCCACCCAAGATAAATGCTATATTCTTACGTTCCTGCCATTTTTTCAGCAAGGCCGCCAATTCCGGGCTGGAACACTTCTGCCCGGAAGCATCCAACGCTACTAAAAAAGCATCCGGTACAAGCTTCTTCCGGGTTTTTTCCCACTCTGCCAGCATAACATCGGCACGCTGTGCCGCTGAGAGCTTCTCCGGTGCTTGCTCATCAGGCACTTCGATTTCTTTAATTTTTGCATACCGGGTCAGTCTTTTATAAAATTCCTCCTGTATCGGACGATACATTCTCTGCAGCTTTCCCACGGCAATAATTTGGATATTCATACACGCAGCAGTGCGTCGCCAAACCATATCACGATCATATTGACCACATTGAGAAACACAAAGACGATCCAGCCTATAACATATAGGGCTGTTCCGCCGCTCTTCTGTTTAGGCATAAGGCGGGGATATTTCAAATCGCTTACAAAATAGGCCTGATAGTTATGCATATTTTTATGCCGTGTATATTTGATAAACAGCATAAGACCAATGGCTAAAAGCGCAGGGCTGATAAAAAATACCACCATCATATACGCCAAGGGATTTTCCTCTACAAAAGCGAGATACTGGCTATATACCGGACCATAGCTGATTCCTACGGAAAACAGATTCATAAAGAAATGGATCACCGCTCCGGCTAAAAGCGAATCGCTGACGGTGACAACCGTTCCTAAAAGAATGCCAATCAAAAAAGCATAGACCAGCTGCTGCAGATTTCCGTGCATCACAGCAAAAACTACGGAAGAAAGCACCACGGCCGCAATTACGGAAATACGTTCAAAAGCCCTCAGGACAAAGCCGCGGAAAAAAAGTTCCTCACAAATAGCCGGCAATCCGGCAACAATCACGATCTGAAACAACAACTGTGTAAGATCCGTGGCTCCTTCACTCATTCCCAGATCCGCCGGTTCTCCCATAAAAATGCTCAGGATCTGCACAAAAATCCCATTTAAATGCTGGCACAGAAAAAACGCACCCATACTGACCAGCAGCAATAAACCGATCTGTACAGCATCAATCCCTTTTTTCAGCCGTACGGTAGTACGCAGATCCTTCCGACAGACCATCAGCATAAACAACGGTATACTGACCACCATGATCAATTGTGAGCATACATAATTAAACATCGTATACCCAAACTGTGTTCTAAATGCACCTATAAGCAGCAGCATTCCCAACAGCATACTGGCAATAACACCCAATATCTGCATAGAGGCTGCGCCGATCATCGCCTGCCATTTGGTTGGAAAACGCTTATCGTCATAAACCGCAGCCATCCGAGGCGGGAGGCTTTCCAGCGATGCTTCTGCCTGCGGAGAGAACTCCGTGTGAATAGTTTCGTTCTGCATAGAACCTCCTAAAAAATTTATTCTTTAAAAAATCTTCCTAAAAGATCAAATCCGGGATCTTGTATAACGCCGGTCCTTTCCGCCGCCTCTTCACAGAAACACTCTACCCCGCTATCTTTTTCCGCATTGCTGTAATAAATAGCATAAGGTACCGGTGCACTGGAATGCGAACCCGTAGATACCGGCGTAGGATGATCAGGCATAATCAAAATGCCATATTCTTCTCCGCGGGCGCGCAGACCGTTTATCACAAAAGAAAGCACAGTATCCAGCATTTCAATGGATTGCACCTTCCGCTTTACCTCATGCCGATGTCCGCATTCATCCGGTGCTTCAAAATGTAGATAGCAAAAATCACAACCCTCGTCATAAGCCGTAAGCGCAGCTTTTGCCTTTCCCATAAAATTAGTTTCCAGCGTACCGGTCGCTCCCGCAACATCATAAGTTTCCATCCCCGCAAGGCGCGCAATCCCGCGAACAAGATCCACCGCTGTCACCGCCGCTCCCTTTTTACCGTATTTTTGGGCAAAGGAAGAAAGACCCGGCTTGCTGCCCGCTCCCCAGAACCAGCAGGTATTTGCCATACGTTTTCCCTGCTGCCTGCGTTTGAGATTAACCGGATGCTTAGAAAGAATTTCATAGCTTTTTTTCATTAATTGCAATAAAAGCGGGCCGCAGGAACCAGAAGGAAGATACTCTTTTACCTTTTTTCCGGTAATATCATGCGGCGGCGTCAGCTTTCCTTCCATACTGCCGCCGTGCAGGATCAATATATGCCGGTAGGAAACGCCGGCATAAAATTCCATATTTGCATCGGCGAAAGCTTCATTCAGCGCCTCGATCAGCTCGGCAGCCTCCTCGGTGGTAATCTCATCACTGCTGTAATCCACCATCGTTTTTTCCTCATAGGCCTCCTCCTCCGAAACACAGGCAAGATTGCACCGAAAGGCAATATCCTGTTCGCCCATCTGAATGCCCATTGCTGCAGCCTCCAGCGGTGCGCGGCCGGTCAGATATTTTCTAGGATCATAGCCCATAACCGCAAGGTTCCCTACATCACTGCCGCCCTTGCAGCCCTCAGGTGTAATATTACACATTCCAACTTCACCGCGGCGGGCTAAAAAATCCATCAGCGGCTTTTTGGCACACGCCATCGGCGTTTTTCCGCCAAGCTCTGCTACCGGCAAATCGGCCATTCCATCCCCTAACAAAACCAAATATTTCATACAATCTCCTTATTTCATGCCTGAACACGCTTAAAAATTTTTACTGCAGCAAAAATAGCCGCTGAATATTTTGATCCAATAAACGGTAAAATTATTATAACATATTCGTTTCCATTTTGCACGATATTTTTAAGTTGACAACCTTACTTTTTTATCTTATACTTTATTTTGCATTTTTAGCATATACTGATTTTGTACCCATCGCAAAATACTATCCAAGAAGGACGATATCATGAATACTGTTGATTTTTCAGCAATGAAGCTTGCTGAGCTAAAAGAGTTTGCCGCCATGGCGGGCGTAGCCTTACCTTCGGGCGCCCGAAAAGCGGAAATCGTAGCCATGCTCGAAAAGCTTCAAAACGAAGCGGAAAGAGAAGAAAAAAAAGTTCCGGAGCCCCTACTGGACGCCAAGGTAAACCCAGCGGTACCCGATATTTTAAGCAGCGGCGGCTGCGGGGACTGCTGCGGCGTGCTGGAAATTCATCCTGACGGATACGGATTCCTCCGCTGCGGTCCCTTTGCCTTTGCCAAAAAAGGTATCCAGCGTGATGTCTACGTTTCCATTGCACAAATCCGCCGATTCAATCTGCGTACAGGTGATAAAATCACCGGAAAAACAAGACCGCTGCGGGAAAATGAAAAATATGCCGCCCTTCTGTATGTAATTTCGGTCAATGATGAAAATCCCGATATCGCCGCCAAGCGCACACGCTTTGAAGATTTAATCCCTATTTATCCTGACAAACGCTTGACGCTGGAAAACACCTCTAATGATTTGGCGCTAAGGCTGATTGATTTGATCGCGCCTATCGGCAAAGGGCAGCGCAGCATGATTGTAGCACAGCCCAAAAGCGGCAAGACCATCCTGTTAAAAAAGATCGCCTGTGCCATCAGTGAAAATTATCCGGAAATCGAGCTGATCGTGCTGCTGATTGACGAACGCCCGGAAGAAGTTACTGACATGCAGCGCTCTATTCAGGGCGAAGTGATTTATTCTACCTTTGATGAAATGCCCGAAAATCATGTACGAACCTCAGAACTCGTTCTGGAACGTGCACAACGCTTAGTGGAGCACGGAAAAGATGTCGTCATTTTATTAGACAGCATTACCCGGCTTGCCCGGGCATATAACCTCACCATATCGCCTACCGGGCGTACCCTTTCCGGCGGTATCGATCCCGGAGCACTGTACAAACCGAAAAAATTCTTCGGTTCTGCAAGAAATATTGAAAACGGCGGCAGCCTTACTATTTTAGCTACCGCTTTAGTGGAGACCGGTTCTAAAATGGACGATATTATCTTTGAGGAATTCAAAGGTACCGGCAACAGCGAACTGCATCTTGACCGCAAGCTTTCGGAAAAGCGGATTTTTCCCGCAGTGGATATCAATAAATCCGGCACCCGCCGCGAAGAATTGCTGCTGTCTAAAGAAGAGCTTGAAGGCATCTGGACGATTCGCAAAATTCTCTCCAGCGCAAACAGTGAACACGCCGCGGAAAAGCTGCTTTCCATGCTTGCCGCCTCCAAAAACAACACCGAGTTTTTAAATAATATCAAAAAAAGCATCAAAAAGTAGGGTTTTTAACGATCCGTACCGGCAGGTATTGGATTTTATGAAACGCTTTCTTACCGCAATCTTTTTTACAGGAAAAAAGATCGATTATATATAAAAAAGCCTCTTCTAAAATAGAAGAGGGCTTTTTCTGTATTGGCAGCTTTAAAGACTCCCAAAACTTCCTTCTTCGGCCAATGGGCTGCTCCGACAAAGCCAACCTCCGATAAGGAAGTATTAAAAATAAACTTTTACGGCTAACAGATTGTAATGAAAAGCGGGTAAAAAGTCAACAGCTCTTTTCCCGCTTTCTTGTACTGCGTGGATACTAAAACAACGTTTTTTTCGAGGAAATTATATTTCCTGTATTTTGCCGTAAAATAAGGCTTTTACCGTAAATTCTTGCCGCTCCATGGGCCCCTTTATCATGCTTTGTTGGCTATAGGGCGCCGTATATATTTTTGCAAATGCAAAAATTTTTTATATTATCCATCAACTTACACCCTGCTTACGTTATCGCTTCGTTGAATACAGAAACAACATACTCCGCAATTTCACAATCCTGCTCTTCGGTTCCGCCGCCAACACCAATCCCCCCCTACAATCTTTCCCTCAGCAAACAACGGATAGCCGCCGGCAACAAGGGTAATGCGAGGATCCTTTGCTTGGATTGCCATGAGGGAGGCGCCCTCTGCGGCAGCGGCGGCAACATCTTTTGTTTTACATTGTGTAATGGCCGCCGTATAAGCCTTGCCAGGAACAAGCGTAACGCTTAATACCAATGCTTCACCATATCTGCGATAAGCTCTTGGAAGTCCGTTCTCATCACTGATAGCAAAACTAATATCAACGCCAATTTCTTTGCTTTTTTCCTTTGCCGGAGCACATAGCTTATCACACAATTCATCTTTTAAAATCATTATAGATACCTCACTTTCAAATAACTTTTTCATAACAGAAAAAAAGCTCTGTAATTTCTTTGTTTATAATATAACAAAAGGAACAAGCTTTTTACTTGCCTGTTCCTCTAAAAAAATAACCTATTTCTGTAATTGCTGCTTAAAGTGTAAAATATCCTCCTTGGGCGCGGCACCAAATATTTTTTTGTAATCTCGAATGAATTGCGATACGCTCTCATATCCAACTTCTAATGAAGCTTCCGTTACATTTCGATTTTCATCCAACATCAGCCTCCGGGCCTCGGTCAATCGTAAACGCTTCTGACATTGCAGCGGTCCCATTCCCACCGCATTTTTGAACTTTTGGTGAAATAATGATACACTCATATTCTGCTGTTCTGCCAAACTTCCAACAGTGAAAGAACTACGAAAGTTTTGTTTAATCCAATTATTTGCTTCGTATATTTCGTCGATTTTCTGTATATTAGTAATGGTTTGTAAAAACTGTTTTCCGCAAGAACCGCAAAGAACATAATAGATAATTTCACGTATAATATTCTTACGTATAAAATCTGAAGCAAGTGATTGTTTCATTGTTGAAAACAACCGATAGACCGATTGTATTACAGTATCATCAGCCAAAATCCTCTGCTGCTTTGAAATAGACTCTTTCATGATTTTTTCTATCAAAGCATTATCTACGTCTAACACAGCAGCAATAACTTCATTATTCGTCAGCTCCAATGCAATCGCCAAAAAATCTTGATGTTCTGAAAAGGACAGAATTGTTCCGCACAAGGGTGTATCTATTTTGGAAATAGAGTATTGTCCTGCCATATAGTCGATAATTCCGGAAGAAGTATACAGCCGGAATGTTCCGTCAAGAACAATATACAAATAGGGATTTTCAGTTTGTGGCATATAAATTTGCTTATCGGTAAAACGATAAGCCGTCATAGAGGAAATATTTTCTTTGTTATCGCTTTTTGTGAGAAAAATATTTCTAACCTCAAATTGCAGTTTTGAGAGAAACTCATTCATGAGAGATCCCCACTTTGATTTCATGTAATATCAAATTATACAATTACCGCCCCTCATGGATACAAAATGCTGCGATATCACTGCGCAAATACAATAAAATGTTCCCATCATTTTTTGCTTTATTATAAAAAAATCATAGTATTTTTCCAGTTATGTTGTCAATATTTTTTTAAATGTATTCCTGTTTGTTTTCTTTTATTTTTTATGCTATACTAAATAAAACAGCGGCGATGATTGACCGAAGCCGCAAAAGAAATAACGAGGTATTTTTACAATGAAATTGCTGTTCGCATCCGATATCCATGGATCCCTATTTTATTGCCAAAAACTGCTGGAAGCCTTTGACGCTGAAAAAGCCGATAAACTGATTCTGCTGGGTGATCTGCTCTATCACGGACCAAGGAATCCGTTGCCGGAAAAATATGCGCCCGCCGAAGTCGCTTCCCTGCTGAACCAAAGAAAAGAGCAAATCATAGCCGTTCAGGGCAACTGTGATTCCGCCGTTGATCAAATGGTGCTGGAATTTCCCATTACAGCTCCTAACCTTTTACTTTTTTTAGGACATCGGACGATATTCGTCACCCACGGCCACGTATTCTGCCCACAGACGCCGCCGCTTCTGCAGCGCGGCGATATCCTGATAAACGGGCATTTTCACCTTGGTGAAATCACAGAAAAAGATCCCTATATTTATATGAACCCCGGCTCCGTCTCCTTGCCGAAAGATCATTTTCGGGGCTACCTGCTCTATCAGGACGAAACCTTTTTCCTCAAGACCCTATCTGGTGAAGTTAAAGAAGAATATAAATTATAAAAAATTGAATAACCCCTCCCCCTTTAGCCAATACTTGGTGCAAAGGGGGATTTTTTATGGAAAAATATATTATATTCTTAACCTTGATCGCCATCCTGCTGTTTGCTCTCTGCACCTTTCCCGTACTGGGGCACACTGCCGATCACACCTATGTACTATGCCCAAAAACTGCTTATGCCGAATGCGTTTTAAAAACTGGCCCTTCCTGGAAGACCTCCGATTACGTGGTATTTCTGATTGACTCTTCCGATACAGCAACGGCCAAAACCATCCCTCACAGCAAAATTGTACAGGAATATCTCTTTAAAAGTGAACATACAATTCAAATGTGCAATCCCTTTTTACAATCGATTACTGCAAACGGTATCACCACGGTCGGAATCCCTTATATTATAATAAATTAAGGACAGGCAGGAAATTATTATGAACAAACTTTCTATATTTCTATCTTTTTTGTTAGCTATCGTTCTGCTGGGATTTTCCTTTTTTTATTTTGAACAAAAGGAAAATAACCAACTAACAGTCTCCGCTTCCGTTTCAGCCAAGGGAGAAACAATCAACAGCACAACACAAAAAGAGGAAACGGATCCGGAAGCTTCCGCACAGCCAACCCCCACGCCCCGCGAAGAGAAGATCATCCAAGTTAACAACAATGGGACCCTGCAGCCGATGGAGCTGGAAGAATATATCATTGAAGTCGTTGCCGGGGAGGTTTATCCTACCTATGAACCGGAAGCACTAAAAGCGCAGGCTGTAGCAGCAAGAACTTATTTATATTACAAAATGAGCGGCGGCGGCTGTGCCAACGGCGGCGATATTTGTACCAATTCCGCCCATTGCCAAGCCTTTAAATCTCAGGAGCAAATGCACAGCCAATGGGGTTCTAATTACGAAAAATACTATAATGCTATTGCTTCTGCTGTTACCGAAACGGCCGGGGAAATTATAAAATATGCAAACAAACCCATATGTGCACTTTATCATTCATCCAGCGTAGGCAGTACCGAAGATTGCGTTTCCGTGTTTGGTGGAAGTCATCCTTATTTGATAAGCGTAGAAACGACTGCAGATAAGAGTGAAGAAGAACTTACGCAATCCTTAACACTCACCAAGGAAGAATTCATAAAAAAAATCAACGCAGCTTTTGACGATGTGAATATCGATTCCATTTCCATAAAAATTGCCTCTTACACCGCAGCGGGAAGAGTTGCAACCGTACAAATAGGCGAAAAGACGATCAAAGCAACCGCCCTGCGTACAGCACTGGGCCTGCGTTCTACGGATTTTACCTTTGAAAACAATCAAACCAGTATCACCTTTTATATGAAAGGCCACGGCCACGGCGTAGGTATGAGCCAGCACGGCGCACAGGCAATGGCACAGGAAGGCTACGATTACAAGCAGATATTAACCCATTATTACACCGGTACTACAATTGAACAGGCATAAAAAAGAGCTCTTGCCAAAGACCTCTCTCTTAGCTCCCCCTGTTAAGATTTATGAAAACGTTGCCTTCGGCTCCCCTTATCAGGGGAGCCGCCAACGCAGATGGCGAAGAAGCAGTCTCTGTTTTTCTGCGGCTCTCTGCTTCAGTCTCGCTGTCGCTCGACAGCTCCCTCATCCGAAGGAGCCGAGCCGGCGGAACAAGTCTTTTTATAAAAACAATCACTTTCTCCTTTACGTTTCCTTATATTCCGGTTCTTTTTAAAAGTCAAATCTTCTTATTAAAATGAGAATCCCCCTTGACCTGGCTTCATGAAATATAGTATAATATTAAAAATTTTTATTTATTTTTTTCATGATTCCATCATATTTTTTACGAAGGAGGGATTTTTTTGGAATTTGATGTAAACAGTCCGATTATCTATTTGCTTGCGGCAATCGTCATTGCTTTTGTTATGGCGCAGTCCGTCTTTTTTTTAGTGCGTGCCCTGCGGCAAGCTAAACGGTTAGGCATGGACAAAAAACTGATACGCCGTACTATGACCACCTCAGCCGTCTTTACCATTGCACCGGCGGTAGCGATCGTTATCAGCGTCATCGCGCTGGCAAAGGATCTGGGGATTCCGCTGCCATGGCTGCGCCTGAGCGTGGTAGGTTCTCTTTCCTATGAAACTGTCGCCGCCACCAATGCCGAAAGCGCTATGGGACTTGTTTTTGGTCAGGTGGAATCCTTAACGGCCTCCCAATACGTTACCATCGCATTGGTAATGACCATCAGTATCACCGTGGGCATATGGCTGGTAGCTGTGATCGGCAAAAAGATGCAAAAAGGCATGATTAATATTGAAAAGCGCGATAAAAAGTGGAGCGATATTTTTAACAACGCAATGTTCATCGGTATGATCTCCGCTTTTTTAGGCTATGTGTTCTGCGATGTTACCAAGCTGTTTAATCATGACACCAGCGGTCTGATCCCCGTTGCCGTCATGATGGTTTCGGCCTTCGTAATGGCCTTCTGCGGTCTGCTGGTCTCCAAGCTGAAATGGCGCTGGGTGCAGGATTATGCACTGCCTATCAGTCTTGTTGCCGGAATGGCCTCTGCGGTGCCGATTACCGCGTGGTTGGGATAGAAAGGAGTACAAACAATGAAAGACATAAAAAAAGAAGAATATATGGATTCCGTACATAAAAGCGGACGGATATGGAATCTTACTATGCTGGTAGTTATGCTGCTGTTTCCGATTGCAGTGGCACTGATATTTAAAGCCGTTCCAGATTGGCATGGGCTGCTTTTAGGCCTTATCTCTACTTTTCCTATGTATGCGGCTGTGGGCGTTGTTGAAGTTATCACCTACATTCCCATGCTGGGCGCAGGGGGATCGTATCTTTCGTTTGTAACGGGAAATATCTCCAACTTAAAGCTGCCTTGCGCATTAAACGCTCTGGAGCAGGCGGGTGTTAAAGCAAATTCCGAAGAAGGCGAGGTCATCTCTACGATTTCCATTGCAGTCTCCAGTATTGTTACCACACTGATCATCTTATTGGGCGTCATTCTTATTGTTCCGCTTACACCGGTACTGAATTCTCCTGTACTCGCCCCGGCCTTTGCCCAGATCCTTCCGGCGCTTTTCGGCGGCTTGGGTGTCGTATTTATCTCCAAAAACTGGAAAATATCCATTGCGCCGATCATTCTGATGCTGGCACTGTTTATTTTCATTCCGGCCATGAACGCCGGTACCGTAGGAATCATGGTTCCGGTAGGCGTAATATTTACCTTAATCGTATCGCGCATCATGTATAAAAAGGGCTGGCTGTAAGGAGGCAAAAAACGTGATCGTATTTTTCATTCTGTTAGGAATCTTGCTTTTGTTTGCCGCAGTGCTTCTGGTTCGCGCAGCAATGTTCAAGCCCAAAAAGGAAACAGCTCCGCAAACGGAAGAGGCGGACTTTGACCATGACCGGGCGGTCTACACTTTAGGAGAATTAGTAAAATGCAAGACCGTATCCTACCGTGATAAAGCCCGAGAAGATAATGCCGAATTTGAAAAGTTAATTGCAATGCTGCCTACGCTTTATCCGGCGGTATTTTCCGTCTGCAGCCTTACGCGGTTAGAGGATCGGGGCTTGCTATTTTTATGGCAGGGGAAGAATCATAAACAGCCCTCTGTTATGATGGCACACTATGACGTAGTTCCCGCAGAAGAAGAGAACTGGGAAAAGCCTGCATTTGAAGCGATTATAGAAAACAATGTAATGTGGGGCCGCGGAACACTGGATACCAAAGTTACTTTTAACGGTATTCTTTCCGCTGCCGAAGCGCTGATACAAAAGGGCTTTGTACCCCAAAATGATATTTATTTCGCCTTTTCCGGCGGCGAAGAAGTCAACGGCCCGGGAGCAGTCCATATTGTGGATTATTTTGAGCAAAACAACATTACTCCTGCCCTGGTGGTGGATGAAGGCGGCGCTGTAGTAGAAAATGTATTTCCGGGTGTAAAACAGCCCTGCGGTCTGATCGGTATTGCGGAAAAAGGAATGCTTGACCTGGAATATCGGGTGGCAAGTTCCGGCGGTCATGCCTCGGCACCGAAAAAGCATACACCTGTAGGCGTGCTGGCACAAGCCTGCTGCGCAATAGAAGCGCATCCCTTTCAAGCGCATATCACAAAGCCCGTAGCTGAGATGTTCGACACCCTTGGCAGACATTCTTCCTTTGCTTATCGGCTGATTTTTGCAAACCTTTGGTGTTTCCGCGGCCTGCTGGACGCCATCTGCAAAAAAAGCGGCGGTGAACTCAACGCCCTGATGCGTACAACGGTAGCCTTTACGCAGATGGAAGGAAGCAAGGCCTCCAACGTAATTCCTCCCACAGCCTCTATGGTATCCAATATCCGGCTGAACCCAGAGGATACGATGGATAGCGCCATACAATACATTGCAAAAACGATCGGTAATGATAACGTAACGTTAAAAGCACTTCATGGTATGAACCCAAGCCGAATTTCCGAAACAGGATGCGAGGCCTGGGATAAGGTTGCCTCCAGCGTTGCCGGCACATGGAAAGGCTGCCTGGTCGCACCGTATTTAATGGTACAATGCTCCGACAGCCGCCATTACGGTCGAATCTCTGATCATGTATACCGTTTTTCCGCTATGGATCTGACGAGTGAAGAGCGAGCGACGATTCACGGCAATAATGAACGGATCCGGCTGGAAACCGTGCAGCGCGCTGTGGAATTCTATATCCGTTTGATGAAGCAATGCTAAGGAATATCCCCTTGTGCAAAAACTAAGAACCGTGCTTCTATGCGCAATACAATCGTAAAGCAAAGGTAGATATATGGAAATCCTCCATATGCTACCTTTCATTTTACAATTACATTTCAAGGAGAAGGTTTGCATTATATTCCAATATGGCACAACAGTTTGTAATAGTGAAAGTTTGTTGTCAGCAACGGTTTTTATTTTGAAAGCTCCGTTTTTCTCGGCTTCCTCTAACGAGGGCGCTGACGAGCAGAAAGTGAAACAGAGGAAGCCACATAAGTTTAACCTTTTCTCCCGCTCCGTTAAAGTTTGTACTTTGGAACCGCTCTCTGATAAAGAAGGCGAACCGTATTTTCTTTTTACCTCTATTTTATTCCTTCGCTTTTTTTCATC
>ERZ1673696.1092-NODE-1092-length-24939-cov-9.385629_pt1 | contig 24939 bp, 19 predicted proteins | sample MGYA00580226_ERZ1673696 | MGnify/ENA primary metagenome ERZ1673696 (study PRJEB41218, sample SAMN15661743) | gut metagenome | host: Homo sapiens | place: Canada: London | collected 2015-08-20/2019-03-30 | study: EMG produced TPA metagenomics assembly of... | reverse complement strand
GGTCTTTCATGCAGCAGGGGCTCTCAATGTTTTTATGTCCTGCTCATATCGTCTGGTAGGTAGAATAACCCATAAGGCAAGTATGTTTCTGAGTTATTTCGTGTTGACCCATTTGAGCGCGATAGGGTATAACTCTACTCAACCGCTAGGGATTTTATTGAGAAAGGTGTTCTACTATGAGCAAGAACCTCTCCCAGCAGGTCGTTCTCGACCGCCGCGGCTTTGTCGCCGCTACCTTCGCAACCGTCGCCGGCCTTGGTCTTGCCGGCTGCTCTGACACCAGCGCCGAGGCCGACAAGGGCTCCGCCGTTAGCTCCTCCAAGGGCTCCGAGGATACCGAGGTTTCCGCCACGCTCGATGCCAAGGCATTCGACAAGCTCGTCAACGACGGCCCCAAGGCCGATGACGACGCCATCGCCGCCAGCACCTGGGCGACGGCCATCAAGGACGCCGGCGTCTTTAAGATCGGTGGCGTTCAGACCTCCACGCTCTTCTCCCTCCTCAACGAGAAAGACGGTCAGACCCGCGGCTTCGATGCTGGCATCGCACAGCTCCTGTCCAACTACATTCTGGGCGAGAACAAGGTCGAGATCACCCAGGTGACCTCGGACACGCGCGAGTCCGTCCTGCAGAACGGCCAGGTCGACGCCGTCTTTGCCACCTACACCATTACCGACGAGCGCAAGAAGCTCGTCTCCTTCGCCGGTCCCTATTACTACACGCAGCAGGCCATCCTGGTGCTCGCCGACAACGACGACATCAAGAGCGTCGACGACCTGGCCGACAAGAACGTCGCCGTCCAGTCCGGCTCCAACGGCCCCGCCATCCTGGAGGAGTTCGCTCCCAAGGCCAGCCAGCAGGAGTTCAAGACCGACGAGGAGGCCCGTCAGGCACTCCAGCAGGGTCGCGTTGACGCCTATGTCATCGATAACAACATGCAGCAGAGCGCCCTGGTCCGCGAGCCCGGTAAGTACAAGATTGCCGGCAAGCCCTTCGGCAGCAAGGAGCCCTATGGCATCGGTCTGCCGCTCGATTCCGACGGCGTCGCCTTTGTCAACGACTTCCTTAAGAAGATCGAGGACGACGGCACCTGGACTGAGCTGTGGCAGATCTGCATCGGCGACCGTACGGGCGACACCAATGTTCCCGAGCTGCCCGAGATCGGCGCCTAGGCAGCGAGTCTAGTAACGGCCGCAACGAAACCATACGGAAACGCATGATGCGCTTTATTGCGGTAAACTGTTTCCTCACTGAGTTGTCGGGGCTTCCGTACACACGGGAGCCCCTTTCCTTATCGGCGGGAGGTCCGCATGAGTCTCTCCGAACTCTGGTCGCTCTATGGCCAGAACTATATCGACGCGCTGCTAGCAACCTGGGGCATGACGCTTGAGTCGTTTGTCATCGCCATGGTGCTGGCCGTCGCCGTCACCGTGATGCGCGTGTCGCCGCTCAAGCCGCTGCGCGTCTTTGGCGACCTGTATGTCCAGGTCTTCCGTAATATCCCCGGCATCGCGCTGCTCATCATCGTCGTCTATGCACTGCCGCCGCTCAAGGTCGTTCTGCCCTACCGCACCTGCGTTATCGTCGCCACGGTCCTTTTGGGCTCGGCCTTTGGCTCCGAGAACTTTATGAGCGGCATCAACACCGTCGGCGTCGGCCAAGTGGAAGCCGCCCGCTCGCTGGGCATGAACTTTAGCCGTATCCTCGCCAAGATCGTGATTCCGCAGGCGCTGCGCTCGAGCGTGCTGCCCATGACCAACCTCTTTATCGCCGTCATGCTCACCACTGCGCTCGGCAGCCAGGTGCCGCTTAAGCCGCAAGAGCTTACCGGCGTGGTGAGCTACATCAACACGCGCTCGCTCGGCGGCGTCGCCGCGTTCTTTATCTCGGCACTCGGCTACCTGGGCACGGCCTTTGTGGTGAGCCACATTGGCAACTATATCGATAAGAAGGTGAGGATCCTCCGATGAGCAAGCACTCCACCTCCGCGCTCACCATGCGCGACGCGCTCTACGAGGCTCCCGGCCCCAAGATGCGCGCCAAGATTCGCATCGGCACCGCCATCTCACTTGTTGCCGTCGCCGCACTCGTCGTCCTGGTACTGCAGCGCTTTTATGTGACCGGCCAGCTTTCGGTCCACTATTGGTATTTCTTTACGCACCTCACCACCTGGAAGTTCTTGCTTGCCGGCTTTGAGGGCACCGTTAAAGTCGCACTCACCGCTGGCGCCATCGCGCTGGTGCTGGGCTTAGCCCTTATGCTCGGCCGCACCAGCGACATTAAGCCGCTGCAGCTGGTCTGCCGCGTGCTTACCGACTTCTTCCGCGGCGTGCCGAGCCTGCTGTTTATCTACTTCTTCTTTTTGGTGCTGCCCCAGTACAAGATCTCGCTGCCGTCGTTTTGGATGCTCACGCTGCCTGTCGCGCTCGCTGCGGCCGGCGTGCTGGCCGAGATTTTCCGCGCCGGCGTCAATGCCGTGCCGCGCGGTCAGGTCGAGGCAGCCCAGGCGCTCGGTCTCTCCAAGGCCAAAATCACCTTTAAAATCGTGTTGCCGCAGGCTATTCGGTTTATCATTCCGTCCTTGATTTCACAGCTTGTGGTCGTAGTCAAAGACACCACCGTCGCCTATGTGGTGAGCTACCCCGACCTCATGCAAAATGCCCGTGTGCTCATTACCAACTACGACGCCCTCGTGTCGGTCTACCTGGTTATCGCGGTCATCTACATCCTCATCAACGTCGCGATCAACAAGGCCGCTGTCTACGTTTCGCACAAGACCGGCGCGACCATCATCCGCTAACGCTTTGCCATTTCGAGTCATAAGGAGCCGAGCACCATGGCACAGAGCACCTCTTCCACCGGCAATCAGCCGCTGATCGAGCTCAGACACGTTGATAAGTACTATGGAGACCTGCACGTCCTCAACGACATCAATCTGTCGGTCGACCGCGGCGAGGTCGTCGTGGTGATCGGGCCCTCGGGCTCGGGCAAGTCGACCATGTGCCGCACCATCAACCGCTTGGAGACCATCAACTCGGGCGAGATCCTCATCGAGGGCGAGCCCCTGCCGCAGGAAGGCAAGGATCTTGCCCGCATGCGTGCCGAGCTGGGCATGGTGTTTCAACAGTTCAACCTGTTCGCACATATGACCGTACTGCAGAACGTCATGCTGGGGCCGGTCGACGTGCTGGGCGTGTCCAAGGACGAGGCCCGTGAGCGCGCCATGGACCTGCTGAGCCGCGTGGGCGTGGCCGAGCAGGCCGACAAGGTGCCCGTGCAGCTTTCGGGCGGCCAGCAGCAGCGCGTGGCCATCGCTCGTTCACTCGCCATGCAGCCCAAGGCTATGCTCTTTGACGAGCCCACAAGCGCCCTCGATCCCGAAATGATCAACGAGGTGCTCGAGGTCATGGTCCGTCTGGCCCAGCAGGGCATGACGATGATCGTCATTACGCACGAGATGAACTTTGCCCGCCGCGTGGCCGATCGCGTCGTCTTTATGGCCGACGGCCAGATTGTGGAAACCGGCACGCCCGACGAGTTCTTCGACCATCCCCAGACCAAGCGCGCCCAGGACTTCCTCAACTCCATCAAGGGCCACTAACCAGACCGCTCACCCGCCCGCCATGCCCATCCAAACTCGAAAGCTACACCTATGATCGGAACTCGCACTTCATCGTCCTACACCCCGCATGTCGACGTCGCCCCCGCCGACCGTCCACTCATCCTCGTCGCACCGCGCTGGGAAAAGGCAGAGCCGTTTTTAACCGAGACGCTCTCCCCCAACGAGGAAATCGCAAGTGTCTTTGTCGATGCTATCCTTGCCGCTGGCGGCCTGCCGCTGCAGATGTCCATCACCGAGGACATTGAGGTCATCCGTCATTACGTCGATATCGCCGACGGCATCGCCATTCCCGGCGGCCCCGATGTCAATCCCAAACGCTGGGGCGATGATCGACCCTACGACCCCACCCTCTGCTGCGAGATCCGCGATAGCTTTGAGTTTAAGCTGGTCGGCGAGGTGCTCCGCGCCAAAAAGCCGCTCTTTACCACCTGCCGCGGCACGCAGCTGCTCAACGTCGCCACCGGCGGCACCCTGTGCATGGACGTGCCGAGCCTGGGCGCGCGCGAGGGCCGCACGCAGTGGCGCCATACCCATGTGCTCAACGACCCCGTGCATCCCGTCGAGGTCGTGCCGGGCTCGCTGCTCGACCGCGCGGTTGGCGGGCACAGGCTGATCCAGACCAACTCGGCGCATCACTGCTGCGTCGATCGTCTGGGTAAAAGCACGCGCCTGGTCGCCAAGGCAACCGACGGCGTTCCCGAGTGCATCGAGGTCGAAGGCCAGCCGTTCTGCCTGGGCGTGCAATGGCATCCCGAGTACACGTGGAAGACGCTCGAGACCGACTTTAACCTGTGGAAGTCGTTTGTCGAGGCGGCGGCCAAGGTAAAGCAGACCCGCTAGTTCGCGAACCGCATAACAGATAAGGGCGCCCCGCCGGCCACATGGTCCGACGGGGCGCCCTTTTGCCTATACGCGACAGGCGCGCAGCCCAAGGCTCGCAAGCCCTTACTCGGCCGCCTCGCGCAGGGCCGACATCGTAGCCGCATATTGCTGCTGCAACGCATGCATTCCCTCGCGAGCGCCGTCAACAGCATCGGCGCCGCGCAGCGCTTCGGTCACCACGACCGCCGGCTCGTACAGATTATCGAATCCCAGGTTCTGGCTCACGCCCTTGAGCGTGTGCGCTGCCATAAACGCTTCCTCGGCGTCTCCCGCCGCCATGGCAGCCTCCAGCTTGTCCATGCTCTCGTCATCTAAAAACTTGACGGCAAAGCGGGCAAGCATTTCCCCGCCCATCAGCCGAGCACACGCGTCATCATAATTAGCGCCGATCTTCTCATACGCCTCACGCATGGAAATCATGGATTAAAAGCTCCTTTGGTCAAACTAAATCGTGGGAAACGCAACGACGTCAGCGGGGCGTGCCAACGTCTCGGCAATACGGTCTTGCACCTCGAGCAGGCAGTCGAGCAACAGCGGGTTAAAGGTGCCGCACTTACCGTCCAGGATCATCTGGATCGCCTCCTTGTGCGGGATAGCATCCTTGTACACACGCACACTCGTCAGCGCATCGTACACGTCGGCCACCGAAACCACCTGTGCGGCAATGGGAATTTCGTCGCCCTTAAGGCCATCGGGATAGCCCTTGCCGTCCCAGCGCTCGTGGTGCCAACGCGCAATCTGGTACGCATATTCCATAAACGCATTGCCGACGTGATGGCGGCCCAGCTCAAACAGCATATTGGCGCCAATCGTGGTATGCGTCTTCATAATCTCGAACTCCTCGGACGTAAGGCGTCCGGGTTTGTTGAGAATTGCATCGTCAATCGCCATCTTGCCGATATCGTGCAGCGCCGAAGCCAGGGCAATCGTGGAGCGTTCCTCGTTGTCGAGGGAAATGGTGTCGCTACGCTGGACTAGACAGCCAAGCAGCAGCTCGGTCAGCTTTTCGATATTCGTAACGTGCCTGCCGCTCTCGCCATTGCGAAGTTCCATGACACCGGCCATGATGTCGATGAGCATGCGACTGTTCTTGACGCGCTCGTTGTACTGCTGGGACAGCAGGCTCGTCAGGCGGCGCTGTTTGGCGTACAGACGGATAGTGTTGCTTACACGACGGCGCACGACACGGGCGTCAAACGGGCGGCTGATATAGTCCGAGGCGCCCAGCTCGTACGCACGCAGAACCACATCGTCGGATTCTTCGCTCGAAATCATGATGACAGGCAGATTGTCAACAACCGATCGGCGCGACAGATCGGCCAGCACCTCAAAGCCGCTCACGCCCGGCATGACAATGTCCAGCAGCACGAGCGACAACTCATCGCCATAGCGGTCGACCATGTCGAGCGCCGTACGACCGTTATCGGCCTCGAGGATGCAATACTCGTCCTTGAGCATCTCGTTGAGAATGGCTCGGTTCATCTCGGAGTCATCGACAATAAGCACCAAAGGCTTTTCGCTTTGGAAGGCTTCGATGGAATCGGCATCGGTCACGACCGTACCGGCTTTTGCCTTAGCGCGGCTCAATAACTGGACAGCGCGGCCAACGCCCTCATCGACCGTCTCGCCATGAATACGAACGCCACCAACACATGCCGTCAGGCTCACGTACTCATGGCCCGGAACAATCGTGGCATGAACGGCATCGGACACCTGATGCAGGCGACGGGTGAAGTCATCGGAAGGAATATTGGGCATGACGACCACAAACTTGTCGCAGCCATAGCGTACGAGCTCGTCAGTCGAACGAATTCCGCTGCGTATGGCTGTCGCCACAGCACCGAGCGCAAGGTCGCCGGCATGGCGGCCGCACGTATCGTTGAAGACCCTAAAATCATCAAGGTCGATCACCGCAACGCCGGCATTCATGCGGGCGCTACGGAGCTTTTCCTCGTAATATCGGCGATTGTGCACGCTCGTCAGCACGTCGGTGTAGACAAGGTCCTCTTTTGCGGCCTCTTGCCCATCGATCGGACGCACCATCAGCAGGACATGAGGCTCGCCCTCGACCTTCAGAGGGCGCAGGCGAGCGCGGTACTCAACGCCATCGTTGAGCAGTTGCTCCGACACCTCATCGGAATCTGTCAAGGCCTCAAGACTTGACTGGCGCAGACAAGGGCACCGATTGCCGGCGAGCAGGCAGTTAGGCTCGCTCTTAATCTGATCGGCCGACAGCAAACGCACCACGGGGTAGGTCTTCGCGACGCGGGCGACCTCAGCGGCAGCCTCCTCGTCGGTTAGATTGACCTCGTGATTATTGAGCATATGGGGCCCCTTCTATCGTTACGCACGGCAACGGTGCATATCAATTGGTACAAGGGTAACATCTAACAGCTGAAGGCAAACGCGCGATTATCGTTACATTTTTATGACCTGGCAAGCGGCGGTAATGGAGCCGCGGGTGCGCGGTTATGGGCACATTCGTTAACAATGACGAAACGCTAACAGCCCCTCTCCCCGCAGGTCATCGAGCGCGCTAACGCTCCAAGACATCACGAACGGCGTTTGCCGCCGTAACGGGGCGATCGCGCAGACCGTTATGCGCGCCCGGGATCGTCACAAGGGGGCAATCGAGGTATTCGGCAACCGCTCGCGTGCCAGCCTCGCGGGGCGTATCGACCGAAAGCTCGCCCAAAAACACGGCCAAGACTGCCTTTGACGCGCGGGCGCGCTCCCAGTCGGGAGCATATGTCATATTTGTTCCATATTCGTTCGCCATAAAGCAACGACCATTGCGCAGGGCATGTTTGACTTCCGCTTCGGTCGTCCCAGGAGCCTCGGGGTCCAAGTCGCCGAGAGCTCCCAAGAAAAGCCGGAGCGCCCTTGAAACCTTTCCCGCCGCAATCATATCGAGCAAAACCGGAGCTGCGCCCATACCGACGCCTTCGGCCGACACAGCCGGCTCATGCAGAATCGCACGGGCGACGAGATGGGGTTCGGTGCGAAGAAGCTCCAGCGCCACCAACGTACCGGCGCTATGCGCAAGCACATTTGCCGGAGCGCCAACGTGTTCGATCACGGCCTGCAGGTCGGCGGCCTGAGCGGCAAGATCATAGCTGCCGTCTGCCGCATCGCTGCTGCCACCGCAGCCGCGGCGGTCGTAGGCAATTACGCGGTAGTTGCGGCTGAGCTCACAAGCGATACCGTCGAAAAATGTGCCGTCGACACAAGCGCCGTGCACGCACACCAAGGCAGGAGCATCAGGCGACACATCCGGGCCGGCATATTCGCGACAGGCAATCGTGGTGCCCACATTCTCAACCGTAAAATCCATGTTGTGCCCCCATCATCAATGCTCATCCAGTTGCACGTCAGTGCGATTGGATGGACCCGCATTGCCTTGCGCCTTGTTAACAGATTAACTGTACCCGACCCGAGGCTTTTCATGGCACGGCATAATGAGCGACGTTAAAAAACGAAACTTGTAAGGCAAGAGCCCGCACCTTGCTTTGGAGCCGATGCTATGCTTAGGCACAATTGTCTTGAGGAGCATATGCCTATGTCTACGTTTTTGAATGCCAGCCCCATCTTTGGGCCCGTTCGCAGCCGTCGCCTTGGTCTCTCGCTCGGCGTCAACATGATGCCGGCCAGCGGCAAAATCTGCACGTTCGACTGCATTTACTGCGAAAACGGCCTCAACGCCGAGCGCCCCTGTCATGAGCCGTACAACACAGCTGCCATGGTACTCGACGCGCTCGAAGCAAAGCTGCGCGAGATGGCAGCCGAGGGCGAGCTCCCCGATGTGATCACCTTCGCAGGCAACGGCGAGCCCACCGCCGCACCGGAGTTTCCGCAGGCCATCGCCGGCGCCGTCGCGCTGCGCGACGAGCTTGCCCCAAACTCCAAAATCGCCGTGCTCTCCAACGGTACGCGCGCCGACCGCCCCGAGGTGCACGACGCGCTCATGATGGTCGACGACAACATCCTCAAGCTCGATACCGTCGACCCGGCGTTTATCCAGCTGCTCGACCAGCCCGTTGGCCCCTACGGCGTCGAGCACCAGATCGAGACGTTCGCAAGCTTTGACGGTCACGTTATTATCCAGACGATCTTTTTGACCGGCGAGTATCAGGGCAAGCTCATCGACAACACCGGCGAGGAGTACGTTGCCCCCTGGCTCGCGGCGCTTGAGCGCATTCGCCCACAAGAAGCGACCATCTACACGGTGGCGCGCGAGACGCCGGTCGCCGGCCTTGCCAAAGCAGCGCCCGAGGTGCTCGACGCCATCGCCGCGCGCGTCCAAGCCCTCGGCATTCCCTGCCAGGTGAGCTACTAGCAAAACCACGCAGCAGCTAGTATCCACCATCCCACTCCATCAGTTGCGGTGATATAGTTCCTATTTATGCTGTTAAACCGCTTAAATCGGAACTATATCACCGCAACTTTTATGGACGCGTGGGTGGGCTATACTAGCTGCGGATGAAAGGAAGTTAGCCATGTATGACAAAGGACCCGTGCCTGGCCGCAACGACGCTTGCTGGTGCGGCAGCGGCAAGAAATACAAGAAATGCCACAGCGCCTTTGATGAGCGCCTCGAGCGCTTGTGGGAAGAGGGCTGGGAGGTTCTGCCCCGCACGCTCTACAAGACGCCCGCCGATATCGAGGGCATCAAGCGCTCGGCAGCCATCAACGTGGGCGTGCTCGATTATGTGGGCGAGCATATCGCCGCAGGCATGACCACCAACCAGATCGACCAGATGATCTACGACTACACCGTCGAGCACGGCGGCACGCCGGCAGACCTCAACTACGAGGGCTACCCCAAGAGCGTGTGCATCTCGATCAACGACGTCGTCTGCCACGGCATCCCCTGTGACACGGACGTGCTGCACGAGGGCGACATCATCAACGTGGACTGCTCCACGATCCTAGACGGCTACTTTAGCGACTCGAGCCGCATGTTCTGCATCGGCGAGGTCTCGGCCGAGCGCCAGCGCCTGGTCGACGTCACCCGCGCCAGCGTGGAGGCGGGTCTGGCGGCCGTCAAGCCATGGCTGCCGCTGTCCGTTATGGCCGAGGCCGTGCAAAAGACGGTCGAGGACGCCGGTTTTAGCGTGGTGCGCGAGTACGGCGGACACGGCATCGGTAAGGAGTTCCACGAGGACCCGTTTGTGGGCTTTACCACCGAGGCGCCCGATGTGGACACCATCATGGCCCCGGGCATGGTCTTTACCATCGAGCCCATGGTCAATGCCGGAGCGCCCGACATCAAGATTAGCAAGGGCGACGGTTGGTGCGTGCGCACCAAGGACGGCAGCGATTCGGCCCAGTGCGAGGTACAGCTCGTGGTGACCGAGGACGGCTACGAGCTGCTGAGCTGGTAGCTGTAGATGCGCCGGGCTTCGCGATGGATATGTTAACCATCGCGAAGCCCGGCGTTTTATTTGAACGTTTTGCCTGATAAAACCTGCCAAAATAAACCTGTCCCTTTTTGGCAGGTCGAGCGGAGAGGACTGCTTGTGAACATTCTGGTTTTGTTGCCCGTCAACGACCGTCATCGCGCAATTCTTGAGTCGAGCGCTCCGGGCGAGGACTTTATCTACACGAGCGCCGACGCCGCCACGCACGAGCAGGTCGCCGATGCCGACGTGATCCTGGGCAACATCGACCCTGGCATGCTCACGGCATGCGAGCATCTCCAGCTGTTGCAATTGCAGACCGCCGGCTATGACGATTACTTGGCCGCCGGCACCGTGCCGGCCGACGCTAAGCTTTCCTGCTCGGTGGGTGCCTACGGCCAGGCTGTGAGCGAGCACATGTTTGCCATGGTGCTGTCTATGATGAAGCGCCTGCGCGGCTACCAGGACCTGCAGCGCGAGCATCGCTGGGAGGACTTAGGGCCGGTCACCTCGCTCAAAAATGCCAACGTGCTGGTGCTGGGCGCGGGCGATATCGGCGGCCACTTTGCCACGCTCTGCCGCAGCATGGGCGCGCACGTCCGCGGCATCAAGCGCCATCCGCTCGTCTATCCCATTGTGTTTGAGGACATGGACGGCATGGACGCCCTGTCCGAGCGCCTGGCCGAGGCTGACATCGTCGCTTCCTTTATGCCCAGCACACCCGACACCCGCGGCCTGGCGAACGCCGAGTTCTTCGCCGCGATTAACCCGGGCGCCTTCTTTGCCACCGGCGGCCGCGGCGACCTTGTGGTCGCCGACGACTTGGTTGCCGCCCTGGAGTCGGGTCATCTCGCCGGTGCCGCGGTCGACGTCACCGACCCCGAGCCGCTGCCCGAGACAAGCCCACTGTGGGATGCGCCTAACATGCTCATTACGCCGCATATCTCGGGCTGGTTCCACTTGGAGGCTACGCTCGACAATGTGGTCGACATTGCCGCAGAGAATCTGCGTCACCTGCAAGCCGGCGAAACGCTTCGCTGCTGGATCGAGCACTAAAAAGGCCGGCGCCCAAATGGGCGTCGGCCTTCTCATTTACGAATATGCAACCCATAACGTCGACGATCGTTTTAATTACAAGCTCAGGCCGGCACCATTGCTCTCGATAACATCCTTGTACCAGGCAAAAGAATCCTTGCGGTAACGTTTGCATTCGCGCGGGTCGTCATCGGTACGATCGACGTAGATAAAGCCGTAGCGCTTCTTGACGCCGTTGCTCGTCGACAGCAGGTCGAGCGCCGACCACGGACAATAAGCAAGCATCTCTACGCCGTAATCCATGGCACGCTTCATGGCCGCGATATGCTTCTCCAGGTAGTCGATTCGGTACGGGTCATGCACATGGCCATCCGCCGTGAGTTCATCGAACGCTCCCAACCCGTTCTCGCACACCATGAGCGGCTTGTTGTAGCGCATATAGATATCGCGCAGCAGGTACTCAAGACCGATCGGATCGATCGCCCAATCCCAATCGTTCGTATCGAGGTTGGGATTTTTGCACATCTCGTAGAACCCGGGATGGGTTTCGAACCCGTTGATGTCACCTTTCTTACCGGTGAGGTTCACGCCGTTCCAGCGCATCTGCTTGGAACCGTCGTCGGGACACCATCGCGCACATTCGCTCGCATAGTAGTTGATGCCGAGCATGTCAGACGTGCCACTCGCAATGAGCTCCATATCGCCCGGATCGATCTTGGGCGCCAAACCGTGACGTTCAAGATAGGCCATGGCAGAATCTGTATAGCGGCCCTTGAAGTAGATATCCAGGTAATAGCCGTTGCGCAGGTCGTGCGCGTTCTGCGCGGCCATCACGTCCTCGGCATGGGAGGTCAGGGGGTAAATGGGCGAATAGCCGATTACAGATCCCACCATGCCGTCGGGCACGAGCTCGTGAACCAAGTTGCACGCTACGGCATGCGCTAGGTTCATGTGATGGTTGATTTGGTAGCGCAGCTGATTGTCGCCCCGCATTTCCTCGGGGATAAAGCACTTCTGCGTCCAGTATTGAACGATGATCGATTGCTCGTTAATGGTCGTCCAATACTTGACCTGGCCCTTGAATTCGTTGATCACAAAACGGGCGTAGGTCTCAAAGTCGTCGACCACCTGACGTGAAATCCAACCGCCGTAACGCTCCACGAGCGCCCAAGGCAGATCATAGTGATAGAGTGTCACGATCGGCTCAATACCGTGCGCTAAAAGCTCGTCGATCAGGTCATGATAGAACTTGATACCAGCCGGGTTGACGGCACCCGTTCCGTCGGGGATTACGCGCGACCAAGCAATCGAGAAGCGGTACGCCTTGAGCCCCATCTCGGCCATGAGCGCCACATCCTCACGGAAATGATGATAGTGATCGCTCGCAATATCGGCCGTAGCAAACCCACGTTCCTCGTAACTGTGCTGGTTGATGATGTCCTGCTGAGACGGCTTCTTGCCATCCTCATACGCAGCGCCCTCGACCTGGTAGGCGCTCGTAGCGGCGCCCCAAAGAAACTTCTCCGGGAAAGCCGTGGTAGTGTATGCCATGGTTGTCTCCAATAATCGACGGAGCCCGAGCGGCGGACGCCAAGAAAAGGCGCCCGGCTCAGGTGACTTGACAGAAGTTAGCCCCGTTATTCCGCGGTCTGCTCCTTGATGGCGGCGCGCTTACCGAGCACGAACGTCGACACAAAGGCGCAGGCAAGAGACACGGCCATGACCGTGAGTGCAAGCGCAAGATTCGTGAGAGAACCGTCCGCACCGATATACGCCGGGAAAGCAATGAAGCTGCACGCCGTGATGACGTATTGCGTCATGCCGGTGATGCCGGCGATAATGCCGCCAATGCAGCCACCGATCATGGCGCCCACGAGCGGGAAGCGCTTGGTGAACAGCACGCCGTACACACCCGGCTCGGTAATAGAGCACATAGCCGTGACGCCGGCGCCCACCGCGACGGAACGCTCCTCCACCTTGGTCTCGACGGCTGCGGCGGCAAGGCACGCACCGGCGACGGCAAGGTTGGCAGCGGTCATGCCGGCACAGATGAGCGGGTCGGAACCGACCTCGGCCATAAGGATGAACTGCAGCGGGTAGAGCGCATTATTCATACCAAAGAAGACGAGGAACGGGGTGAAGCAACCCACGAACGCGACAGCTACAGCAGGGCAAGCGCGATAGACGTTGATGAGCACGTCAGCAAGCACAGTGCCCGCAGTGTAGCCAATGGGACCAAGGACGAGCAACGTAACGGGCACGGTCACTAACATGGTGAGCAGTGGGACGAAGACCGTGCGCAAAACCTCGGGCAGAACCCTCTGGAACCAGCGGTAAGCCACGCTCATGAGCAGCACGCCCAAGATGACGGGGAAGACCGTGGAGTTGTAACTCACCGCGGGAACGGCGAGACCAAAGAAGTCATAGACGGTATCATTGCCCTGACCAATGGTGTAGAAGAGCAACACCGCGCCCAGGAAGGCGCCGAGATAACCGTTGGACTTGAGACGCTGGGCGGCGGAAAAGCCGATAAAGACCGGCAGGAAATAGAATGTCGCCTGGTTGATGCAGGAAAAGAACTGATACGTGCCCGAATCGCTCGAAACGCCGCAGAAGTTAACGAGAAGCGTGAGTACAGCGCCCGTCAGACCACCGGCGACGATGACCGGGATGACCGGGGAAAACGTTCCGCCAAGGAATGAGAGGATAGCGTTGACGACACTTCCGTGATCCTTGTGGTCGACCTTTGCCGCCTGCGGATCGTCAACCGAGCCGCCCGCCGCAATGCCCTCGATCTTGAGAAACTCCTCGTAAAGACTCGGCACGTCCTGTCCGATCACAAACTGATATTCACCGTTCTGGACGACGAGCCCGATCACGCCGGAAACCGCCTTTGCCGCGCCCTCGTCAAACGTGCTGGCATCTTTAAGCTGAAGTCGCAAGCGGGTCATGCAGTGCGCGACGTTGGCAATATTTTGCTCGCCACCGCATGCGGACACGATGGCCGAGCACATCGCTGCATAGTCTTTCTTGGCTGCCATGAGGCCTATCCCTTCACCGTTGATGTAGTACATCTCAGCGCGCGCTTGCTGATGGCTGCATCATATAACGAACCCCTCTCGGCACGGGGTTCGGGATTTGGACCCTAGGCGAACCGAGCGAGCCCGGAACCGCCATAGAGAACAAAGTATCGGTTGTAGAGAAGATCGAAGAGATAGGTAATCCCGTACTGCGCGAACACGGTGCGCCCCTCCGTTGCCGGCGCCGGAGAGAGGCGAACGGCATATGCAAAGTTCGCCATGATCTCGCCATTGGCATCGACAGTGACGAGCACGCTCACGACCGGTGAATCTGCGAGAGCAGTGCGAACAGCACGTGCGTAATTTCCGTGCTCCGAGATAACGACGAGGACGTCGTCGCCGGCCAACGCTTCGAGTTGAGTGATATCGCCCGTCGAATCGGTGACGATATCGATTACTTTGTGCAGGTAGAGCATCGACTGTTGAAACTGTCTCACTGCGCCGCTCGAAAAGTCCGATGTGAGGATCACGATGCGCTTGGACCGATGCAACAGCCGCGCTAGGCGATCGAGCGTCTCCTCGGAAACAGCCTCGTTGATCGTACGGTCCATCTCGGCGAGCGCCGCAACGAGGTAGTCCCGGTAGTTCTCATGGTCGGTATAGCGTGAGAATAGTCGGCGGTGACGCGACCATTCCCACGAATAGGATTTAAGGTCCGAGAAGTTATCCAAACCAATCGATTGGCAGAAACGCCGAATCCCCGAACGCGATGTATAGCACTCCTCGGCTACGTCATAGACGTTGAGGTCGGCGAGTCGGTCGAACCGCTCCAGAAAATAGCGGGCGAGTGTACTGTCCATAGAGTCGTGGGGGCTTCGATTGACCACCGCGAGCAGTGAATTCATAAGACTGAAATGCCTGATAGACGGACGGCTGTCCTCCGGAGCGCGAACCGATTCGTCGACCTCGGTGCCCATGGCTACAACTCCACGCTTTCGGCGCCGTTGATGGTTAGGTTGCGCTCGTAGAAGGCGGTGAGAGCGCGGATGGTGTACATCACGTCGCGCACGCCGCCGGTCTCGTAGCTCGAGTGCATGGCAAGCTGCGGCAGGCCCACGTCTACGGCATGCATACTCGCCTGCATATTGGACAGATTGCCAAGCGTGGAGCCGCCGGCCATATCGCTCTTGTTGGCGAAGGCCTGCGTGGGCACGTCGGCGTCATCGCAAATAGCCTGGAACACCGCGCGGCTAAAGGCATCGGTGCAGTAGTGCTGGTTGGCGGCTTCCTTGATGACGATGCCGCCGTTGAGCACAACCTGGTTGTGCGCATCGCACTTCTCGGCGTGGTTGGGGTGCACGGCATGCGCGTTGTCGCAGCTCACGAGCATCGATGCGGCAAGGGCGCGATGGTACGACTCGTCGTCAAAGCCCAGTGATCCGTTAATGCGGCGCAGCGCGTCGGCCAAGAACGTCGACATGGCTCCTTGCTTGGTCTCGGAGCCAACCTCCTCGTTATCAAAGCAGCAAAAGACCGAAACGTCGCGCGCGTTCTCGGCACCCAAAAATGCCTGCAGCGAGGTGTAGGCGCAGGCCAGGTCGTCGAGCTTGGGCGTCGAGATAAACTCGTCGGCCCAGCCCCAAATGCGCGCATCCTGGCGGTTGACCAGGAACAGATCGCGGCCCAGAATCTGCTCGGGCTCAACGTCCAGCTCATCGGCGATCAGGGCATCATAGTCGCCCTGCTTAAGGTCACCAGCGCTGATGAGCGGGCACAGGTCGACGGCGCGGTTGGGCGCAAAGCCCTCGTTGACGCCGCGGTTCATATGGATGGCAAGGCTCGGAATGATAGCGACCTCGCGCTCGGTGGCAAGCAAGCGGCTCTCAATACGGTCGCCCTCGCGCACCAGCACGCGGCCCGCGAGCGCCAGCGGGCGATCGAACCAGGTGTAGTCGATCATGCCGCCGTAGGCCTCGGTGTTCAGGCGTAGCGTCTCGCCTGCGCCGTCGAGTTCGGGCACGGCCTTGACCTTAAACGTCGGCGAATCGCTGTGCGACGCCGTCAGCTGAAAATGGTAGTCGCCGGCAACGCCGTCCTCGCCCCACGTCGCGGCCAGGTCCTCGCCCACCTTAAAGGCAACAACGCTCGAGGTGTTGCGCTGCGTGTAATAACGCCCGCCCGGCTCGATGTCCCACGCCGCATTCTCGGGCAGATAGGTAAAGCCCGCCTCGTCGAGCTCGGCCATAATGGTCGCCGCCGTATGGAACATGCTGGGGCATGCCTCGATAAAGTCGATAAGGTCGTTGGCGGCCTCGATATCATCGGCCGTCACATGCGCGCGCTCGGGCGTTTCCTGATCCGTCATGCTCTCCCCTTTCGCTGGGTTGATGGTCCCTTCCAGCATACCCCGCCGCGCCAGCGCCGCACTCTTCATTCCGTGTTTAATCCCGCGCCGCTCGCCAAGTTGAGCCATCATGCCCACGCTCCTTTTGCGACAATTACGCTAACAGGACGAGAGGAGCCGTCATGAAGCCACGTAACATTGCCATCGCCTGCGGTGTCGCGGGTGTCGCCGTCGGCCTTGCCGCTGCCGCCGGCATCGTTTACCGCAAGCAAATCAAGTCCGCCGCGTCGCTCAAACGCTTGACCGGCTACGCGGATGGCTATGACCTGTACGCAATCGACATCGCCTACGACTACGATCTTGATCGCATCATCGCCGCTGGCGTGCGCGACGACCAGGCCTACATCGATGCCGTGGTGGCGCAGGTGCTGCCCGGTGTGCCGGTACATGTCCAGGCGCCCCACTTTGCCTGCAGCGCTTTTGTCGCCGTAGATGCCGAAGGCCGCGTGCGCACCGGTCGCAATTACGACTTTAAGGACGACACCTCGGCGCTGCTGGTGCGCAATCACCCACGTGGCGGCTATGCCTCCATCGGGTTTGCCGCCCTTAACAACCTGGGAGATAACACTCCGCTTGACTCCGTCGTCGGACGCGCCACCGCACTCATGGGCCCGTTTGCCCAGCTCGACGGTGTTAACGAATGCGGCGTGTCCATTGCCGTACTCACTCTGGATTCCAAGCCCTGTGACCAGGACACGCAACGCCCCGTCATCAATACCTCGCTCGCCATCCGTCTGGTGCTCGACCGTGCCGCCACCACGCAAGAAGCTGTCGACCTGCTTTCCGCCTACGACATGCACGCCATGGCAGGACGCGATTACCACTTCTTTATCAACGACGCCGCCGGTGACGCGCGCGTAGTAGAGTGGGATCCGCGCGATCCAGACCGCGCTTTCAAAGCGACTCCTGTACGACAGGTTACGAACTTCTACGCCTGCTATGGCAACGAAGTGCTGCCCAACCAAAAGAATGGCGAGCTGGGCCATGGTAAAGAGCGCGCCGTCGCAATCGCCGATGTCCTTGACGCCCATGTCGGTGCCCAGGACGAGACAGTCGCTTGGAAGGCCCTACGCGCCGCAGCGCAAGAGCCCAATCCGGAAGACATCACCAGCAATACACAATGGTCGGTCGTCTTTGACAATACCGAACCCGCCGCCGCCATCACGCTGCGCCGCCACTGGGGCGACGTCGACGCCTTCGCGCTGTAAGGAGATGGCACCGTCGTCCTTACGTTCCCTGACGTTGCTTACATTTCCATACGCTTGAGCTAACACGTTTTACCCCCGTATCAACAGTGTGCGGGGGTAAACTTATGCGCATGTTATAACTTGCCCGGAAGGATTCATCATGCTCAGGATCGGTCTTCTTACCAGTGGCGGCGACTGTCAGGCGCTCAACGCCACCATGCGCGGCATCGTCAAAACGCTTATGACCAATAGCGAAGAACCTATCGAGATCTATGGTTTTGAGGACGGCTACCAGGGCCTTATCTACAGCAGGTTCCGCGTCATGACGCCCGCCGATTTTAGCGGTATCCTCACCCGCGGCGGCACCATCCTGGGCACGAGCCGTACGCCGTTCAAGCGCCTGGATGTTCCCGAGGCTGATGGCGTCGAGAAGGTGCCCGCAATGGTCCACACCTATCATAAGCTGCAGCTCGACTGCCTGTTTATGCTGGGTGGCAACGGATCCACCAAGACCGCCAACCGCCTGCGCGAAGAGGGCCTCAACGTTATCGCGCTGCCCAAGACCATCGATAACGACACCTGGGGCACCGAGCTGACGTTTGGCTTTACGAGCGCCATCGACGTCGCCACCAAGTGCATCGACGACATCCACACTACCGCCTCGAGCCACGGCCGCGTGTTCGTTATCGAGATCATGGGCCACAAGGTTGGCTGGATCCCGCTGTACGCCGGCGTCGCGGGCGGCGCGGATGTCATCTTGATTCCCGAGATCCCCTACGACATGGATAACGTCATCAAGACCATCGAGCATCGCATGGAAACCGGCAGCCGCTTTACGATCGTAGCCGTCGCCGAGGGCGCTATCTCCAAGGAGGACGCGGCGCTGTCCAAGAAGGAGTACAAGAAAAAGCTCGCTGAGCGCACGAGCCCGTCGATTGTCTACGACATCGCCAAGGAGATTGAGGCCAAGACCGGTCGCGAGACCCGCGTCGCCATCCCCGGCCACACGCAGCGCGGCGGTCAGCCCGACGCCCAGGACCGCATCTTTGCGACCCAATGCGGCGTCGAAGCCGCGCTTGCCTGCCTGCGCGGCGAGTATGGCTACATGATTGCCCTGCGCGACGGCAAGATGTGCCACATGCCGCTCGAGGAGGTCGCCGGCAAGCTCAAGTATGTCGACCCCCAGAGCGATCTGGTGCGCGAGGCCAAGGCGTTGGGCATCAGCTTCGGCGACGAATAGCCTCGGCCGAAACTGCTCTCATCGGAGGCCCCAGGGCTTACCTCCCAAATCGTCCTCGGACATGTCAGGACCCCGCCGTACGCTTCGCGCGGCGGGGTCCTTCCGTCCTGCGGAAAGATTTGGGAGGTAAGCCCTGGGGCCTCCTGCGATAACTAGGGAGGCCGAGGCTATTCGTCTTCTTGCTGCGGGTGCCTGGGGTAGGATGCGGCGTGCATTTTTGGGAGTATTCAGCAGCCGAGGGTGCCTGCATACTGGATTTTGGGCGAAAGGCAGGCACTGTGGGCCGCATCCTGTAAAAAATGATCGGTCCTTGAGGCATTGGGGGTCCAGGACCAGGGCATTCAGCGCGGTTTTGTGCACCCGTTCCCGCACCTGCGGACTCCGGGATGCTGAATACTCCAGATTTTGCACGCCGCCCCCTGGGGTACCTGCGGGCAAAAAGCAACCGCTCCGTCGAAGTATGCATTCGGCGGGGCGGTTTATGCAAAAAGGCGGTTGTGGATGCGTCGGTAGCTCGCTACAGCTTGAATCCCAGGACAGGTTACTCGGCGCTCTTGAGGGCGCCGACCATGTCGATCTTATTGAGGGTACGGTTGGTGGCGAGGTTGACGATAAACGTAAAGCCGAAGGAAAGCACCACGGCAAGCACGTAGCTCAGCGGCTCGACTTCGACGTCAAAGTACAGCGACGGCATCTGCAGGATGTACGTAAAGCTCTCGGCAAGCAGGCCACCCAGCGGCACGCCCAGTGCGGTGCCAATCGCCGTGAGGATCAACGTCTCCTTGTTGACGTAATGGTGTACCTCGCCACGGCGGAAGCCCAGCACCTTGATGGTCGCCAGCTCGCGCTCGCGCTCGGAGATATTCGTGTTGGACAACGTAAACACCACCACAAACGACAGGCACGCCGCCATAAAGGTCACGAGCACCACGACGGAATTGATGATAGTGAAGTTCGCCTCGTAGTTCTGCCAATGTTCGGCCGTGCTCGAGATGGTGAGCCAACCGTCACTCTTAAGATTCTTGCTAAACGCAATCTGGTCGGCCGACGAGCCCTTAAGCAGCACAAAGATGCCGTTAAGACGCGCGCTTCGGCCGAACGCGCGCTCATAGGTGCCCTGCGTCATATAGAGCGTGTTGCCCAAATAGTTGAGCGAGATGTCGCTGACTTTGACCTTGGCGACGTTGAGCGACGAATCCTGGACCTGCGCCGTGTCGCCCGGCTGAATCCCAAGAACCAGCTGTGAACTCTTGCTCAGATACACGTCTCCGTCACGCAAAGACAGCGGCTCTTTGGACTCATCCTCGAGACGCACGTAGTCGTCCAGGTCGTTCGTGCGGTCATCGGGCACCACGATCAGCTGCACGGTCTCGCTCTTTCCGCCAAACGTAAAGGTAACGTTGTCGGTCATGATCGGCAGCGTCGAAGACACCGTCACGTTAGAATCCTTGGCCGCGCTGCGCTCATCCAATGCCGCGCACGTCTGCGAAAAATCGTCGGGATTGGCAACCGCCAGCAAGTCATAGCGCGTGATATGCCCATACTGCTTGGGCGAAAGCGCGACCGACGTGTCGCGAATACCCATACCGCAGATCACAAGCGCGGTGCAACCCGCGATACCGAAGATGGTCATAAAGGCGCGCTTTTTGTAGCGGAACAGGTTACGTGCTGCCACCTTGTTCAAAAAGCCCATGCGGCGCCAGATAAAGCCGATGCGCTCGAGCAAGATACGCGAGCCGGCGCGCGGGGCCTTGGGGCGCATGAGCGAGGCCGGGGTCTCGGCCATCTCGTGGCGGCAGGCGATAATCGTGGCGCCCACCACGCCCACGGCAAACAGCGCCACCGAAACGATCGAGGACACGATGTCGTACGAAAGCAGCATCTGGGGCAGCGAGTACATGTCGTCGAACACCGTAAACAAGAACAGCGGCAGACCCACAAAGCCGATGATATTGCCGAGCACGCCGCCGATCAGGCACGCCCACAGCGAGTAGTCCACGTATTTGGACAGGATGCGCTCGCGCGAGTAGCCGAGCGCCTTGTACAGGCCAATGAGTGTGCGCTCCTCCTCGACCATACGCGTGGCGGTGGTGAGGCTGATGAGCACGGCGACGATAAAGAAGATGAACGGGAACACCGTGGCGATGGCTTCAATTGACGAGCTATCGCTCTCCACGCTCGAGTAGCTTGCGATATTGCCGCGGTCCTGGATGTACCAGGTGCATTCGCCCAGGTCGGAAAGCTCGGCGCGGGCGTCGGCAAACTGTTGGTCGGCGGCGGCACGGCGCTGGTCCAGGTCGGCTTGCGCCTGCGCACGCTCGTCGCTGCCCTCGGCCATGCGATTGATGTTGTCCTGCTCGATCCCAAAGACCATATTCGCCTGACGCTCAGCCGCGTCCAAGCTCGCCGGCGTATCGGCCGTCAGCTCCTGGGCACGCGCCTTCTCACGCTCCTCGCGGATCTTCTCGATATTGCCCTTGACCTCATTGGTCTTTGCCGCGTAGGCATCCGAATAGGAGTTGAGGCTCTTGGCTCCCTCGACGATCACGTGGACCGCGGAGTAGGAAGAAGATGTCGCGGCGTCCTCGCTCACATATAACTTATAGTCCGCCGCCGAAGCAGCGCGAAAGGCGTTGACTGTCGAGTCAGAACTTACATCAGTGGGGTCGAGGACCTCGGCCGTAATGGTATAATCGCCCGCGGCAAACTGATCCTTGGCGCTTTGGTTCGACGAGCTCGCGTCATTGGCGGCAAAACTCACCGTATCGCCGAGCTTTTTGCCCGAAGCCTTCAGGAACTTCGAAGTCACCGCGACCTCATCGGCGCTCTCGGGCAAATCGCCGTTCACGAGCACCGGCTGATCGATGTTCTCCTTGGAGAGACTTTGCACGACCACGCGCTCGCGCGTTGTGCCCACGGCGGTGTAGGCGGTCTCGGTGTAGATGCCCTCGGCCGTCTCGACGCCGTCGACCTCTTGGATAGCCGCAAGATCGTCGCGCGTAAGGCCATAGGTCGACTGCACGTTAATGTCATAGACATTCTGCTGGTCAAAATAGGCGTCGACCGAATCACACAGATCCTCACAACCCGCCTTGAGGCCGCACATCACGCTCACGCCGAGCGCGGTGATGACCACGATAGACAAGAAGCGTTTGAGGCTGCCGCGGATTGTACGGTAGATGCCACGGCGAAAAACCGTCGGCACCATATCGTTTGAGCTTTGGGCGGTGCGGTAGGTTGCGAACTCCCGGTCGCGACTCACGTGCTCCGTATCGTGGTTCTGGCTGTTGTGGCGATCTTGGTCCATGGGCGCTACCACTCGATCGTCTCGATCGGCACGGGATTTTGCTGGACCGTCTCGCTCTCCACGCGGCCGCTCTTAAAGCGGATCAGGCGATCGGCCATGGGCGCGAGCGCGGAGTTGTGGGTGATGATAATGACCGTAATGCCCTGCTTGCGACAGGTGTCCTGCAGCAGCTGCAAGATCTGCTTGCCGGTTTTGTAGTCAAGCGCGCCCGTGGGCTCGTCGCACAGAAGCAGCTTGGGATTCTTGGCCAGTGCGCGGGCGATGGACACGCGCTGCTGCTCGCCGCCCGAAAGCTGCGCCGGAAAGTTGCCCAGGCGCTCGCCCAGGCCAACCTGGCGAAGCGTCTGTTCGGCATCGAGCGAATCGGGGCAGATTTGCGCCGCGAGTTCGACGTTCTCAAGCGCCGTCAGGTTAGGGACCAGATTGTAGAACTGAAAGACAAAGCCGACATCGGCGCGACGGTATTCCACAAGCTGTGCCTCGTTGGCGGCGCTCACATCGCGCCCGTCCACCGTCACAGTGCCGGAGGTCGCCGTGTCCATACCGCCCAGGATGTTGAGCGCCGTGGTCTTGCCGGCACCCGAAGCACCCAGAATGATGGCGAGCTCGCCGCGCTCGACCGTAAAGCTCGCGCCGTCGAGCGCATGAATGCGGGCGTCGCCCTCGCCGTATGCTTTGATGACGTCTTTGAATTCGATATAGGCCATCGATCGGTTCCCATCTGGTCGGATAACTCTTTAGTATTACCCATTTCGCACCGACCAAAAAGGGGCAGGTTCATTTTGGCAGGTTTTATATGGGGAAATGGCGGCTATAGATGAGGCGCCGGGAAGGCAGAGAAATCATCGACGGGGTCAGGCCGACCGCCAAACACAACGCACGCATCTCTATCTGTCAGCCAAATCATTCGAACAGTTGTTCGTTTCTATGATATGATTCCGTTATCTAAGCTGGCCAATACGCAGAAAGGCGGCCAACATGGCGTTCGACTTTAAGAAGGAATGCAAGGAGCTCTACAAACCTGCAAGCAAGCCGAGTATCGTAACTGTCCCGCCTATGAGCTACGTTGCCATTCGCGGAAAGGGCGACCCAAATACCGAAGGTGGCGAGTATCAAAACGCCCTGCCGCTGCTTTACGGCATCGCCTATACCGTCAAGATGTCAAAGAAAGGCTCAAGGAGCATCGAGGGCTATTTCGACTTTGTGGTACCGCCGCTCGAGGGCTTCTGGTGGCAAGACTCCCCGAGCGGCGACATCGATTATGTACGCAAGGACGATTTCAACTTTATCTCGTGCATCCGCCTGCCCGATTTCGTCAGCCGAGATGACTTTGACTGGGCAGTCGCGGAAGCCACGACCAAGAAGAAACTGGACTTTTCCGCCGTTGAGCTGCTTAAAGTTGACGAGGGTCTCTGCGTTCAATGCATGCACACCGGGCCCTACGACAACGAACCGGCGACCGTAAACGCTATGCATGAATACATGACCGAGCAGGGCTATGTCCCCGACTTCTCAGACTCCCGTTTACATCACGAAATCTATCTCTCCGATCCACGCAAATGTGCACCGGAGAAACTTAAAACCGTGGTTCGTCATCCTATCAAGCGCGCTGAATAGCGTGGAGCGTCATTTCACGCGCCAGGTTTTAAACCAGCCAACCAGCCGCCTCCTAGGCCGCCCGGTAATTATCTTGACGCGGCCCGTCGCATCTAATAAGTTTGTTTTGCTAAAGCTGGAAAGCCTCTCAACGATGCGCAACTCCAGCTCTTTTTCTATCAAGAGGCTTAAATGAGATACCAGAAGTCGCGGATATCCATCAACGAACAAATAGCACTATTGACAGAAAACAAGGGTCTTAAGTGCTCTGATCAAAGCAAACTCGAGCGAGCTTTGGTCGAAGTCGGCTACTACAGGCAAAGCACTCGAACGCTACTCCTCGTACGCGCCCTCAAGCCGAAGCAGCCGCTCCTTGCGGTCGAGCCCACCGGCATATCCGTTGAGCGAACCGTCTGCCGCGACCACGCGATGGCACGGCACAATAATCGAAATGGGATTACGCGCGACCGCGGCCCCCACGGCACGGGGAGACACAACGGGCGCCTCGTTTCCCGGTACACGATGTCGAGCCGCAACACGCTGGGCGATCTCGCCATACGTGGCAACCTCGCCGCGCGGAATGGAAAGCAGCTCGTACCAAACTTCACGCTGAAACGCCGTACCGATCATATGCAACGGCGGCGTAAACCGAGGTTCCTGCCCTGCAAAATAAGCATTCAGCCAAGCCCAGGAACGCTCAAGCACCGAAGACGCCGCACCATTTGCAGGACTCACCGACGACATGCCGCCAGCACCAGAAACTGCATCGGCGCCTTCAACATGTTCAGGATCTTCTTTGAGAAGCGTGGAGCCAAAATGCTCCTGTCCCTCAAACCAAAGCCCCGTCAGACCGCGGCCATCAGCGGCAAGCAAGATTTCGCCCAAAGGCGAAGCAAACGTCGTCGTGACCACCAGCGGCTCCTTTCAAAACTCCGCAACATAATACCGCGAATTGTGCAGACAACCCCAATCGACCCCAAAGTCACCCAAGGCAGTAGGCGCGCAGCGCCGCATCTGCCGCACGACCCCAAAGTCCCCGCAGGCAGCAGGCGCAACGCGCCGCAGCTGCCGGCCGCGCTCCGCAGTCCCCAAAGGCGGCAGGCGCGAAGCGCCGAGGCCGCCGCCGGGACCAGGGCCCGCAACAACCACGCGCCCCTACATCAGCCCAGCGGCCCCAACCAACAACGACCCCATCGCAGGCCGCTTGCAGCAGCGTCACCGCAGGCGGGGGCCGGGCTTAGTTTTCA
>ERZ1673696.1072-NODE-1072-length-25210-cov-16.869251_pt1 | contig 25210 bp, 22 predicted proteins | sample MGYA00580226_ERZ1673696 | MGnify/ENA primary metagenome ERZ1673696 (study PRJEB41218, sample SAMN15661743) | gut metagenome | host: Homo sapiens | place: Canada: London | collected 2015-08-20/2019-03-30 | study: EMG produced TPA metagenomics assembly of... | reverse complement strand
CGGACGAGCAGCAGGAATTCCTGCTCGGTATGATGCGCCTGATGCGGAAACAGAAATATGGGGATTAAAAATAGCGGTGTTCGCCGGAACACCGCTATTTCTTTCTCTGTAAATATTCTTCTACTGCGCGCAGCACCTCATCTGTCAGCATCCGCTCAGAAGCAGATACTATGAAGTTCTCTGTATGCTCACCGGACAGCACATCTGTAAACAACGTATCCGCAGAGCACTGGAGTGCTGCCGCAATTCTTGCACAGAGGGCAGCACTTGGCTTAGCCTGCCCTAATTCGATTTTCGATATGTACTTCTGGCTGCAATCAACGCGCTCAGCAAGTTCATCCTGCGACATTGCTTTTTGCTTTCGCAGATAATGTATGTTTTGACCGAAGCGGCGATAGAACGCCGTGGCTTCCTCATCAGTGAATTGTTTCCATGACATAATTATACTATTTCCGGCATTCTAAAAAAACACATCGTCTTGTGTGATTTTTCAGAACTATTTGATTTTCCTGCTTCAAACGTGCCAAGAAATGTGTTCGACACATTTTGGGGCACGTTTAAATAATGATGTACGCAACGTCAGCAGAATGCATTCTTCACACCAATTGCATATCAGCATAGCACCATCGCGCTCTCCAGCATCGCATTTTCCACGATGCTCAGAATTTCGGGGTCGTCGATGGCCTGATAGATATACTTCCGGCCAACGTAGCCGCCAAGATACGCGCAGGTCGCGTGGCCCATATTGTGGATGAACAGCTTGCGTTTGATGTAGAAGTCGAACGGCTCAAACGGAACCAGATTCTGAATCTCCGGAACCTCGCCCTTGAACGCCGCCAGATCGACCGGCAGGAAGCCGTAGCGCTCGACACAGACGCGCATCGGGTCGCCGTCCTTCATTTCTTCCGTCTGCACCGGCACCATGCGTCCGATGGATGCTTCGACCAGACCGACGCGCGCATCAAACAGTGTCTTTTCTTCCTCGGAGAGTTGCTCCTTGAGCATCCCTTCGAGGATTTTATTTGCGTCGTTCAGATTCTCGCAGATGATGATGTTGAGCGGTGCTTCCGTCCGCGCCCAGCGCTTGCGCAGGCCCGCGACAATGTTCGGAACGATGAATTTGAGGATTCTCGCGCCCACAGCCGTCGCCATGATGTCGCAATTGGCAATGGCCTCGGAGGCCGCTTCCTGATCGTTGCCGTTGACCGCTGTGACGTGCTCGATCATAATGTCCTCGTATCCTTCGCTCGACACATAGCGGACAGGGTACTGATGCTTTTCCTGCAAAGCCTTCACGACCGGCTCCGCCACGTCGATGAACGTCACCTCGTAGCCAGACTGGCTGAGTGTCGCACCGATAAAGCCGCGGCCAATGTTGCCGCCGCCGTACATAACTGCCTGTTTCATATGTATTCCCCTTTGTTATCCTCTCCCGTAAAGGTCGTATAATCGGAGCACTTCGTCCTTTGTTTTTACGCCGTCCGATGCGCTGACCTCGCTCAAGGACGCCGCCGCACAGCATGCACCAAGTTTGAGCGCTTCCGGCAGCGGCAGATCCGTCTCGGCTGCGTACAGGGCACCCGCGCAGAACGCGTCGCCCGCGCCAACGGTACCCTTGATATAGCCTTGCGGGAGCTTCAGGCTCTCGGATTCATAGTAATTACTGTGCTCATCCATGCCGCAGCCAAGCTCCGGGCAGTGAATGACGGCCCACTTGGAAACCCCCAGCGCATGAAGTCTTTGCAGCGCGGCCTTCATGTTTTCCACATGCAGTGCGCCCATCTCATCACGCAGCAAAACGCCGGTTGTCTGCTGTGCTTCCAGTTCGTTGATGATGCAGTAATCCGTGTACCGGAGCGCCGGAGTGACCAGCCGCGCAAAGCGCTCACCCGCTTCGGAGACGACGTCGATGGACGTCTTCATCCCGGCCTGCTGTACCCGATGCAGGAGCCGCGCCATCTTCGTGCCGTATTCCACGTCCGGCTCGTCCAGATGCGGAAGCAAAAGGATATAGCCGATGTGGAAAATGTCGACGTTCAGCTTGTCCCAGTCGATATCGTCCTCTCCGTAATGGGCGTTGCCGCCTGCGTACTGGAAGAAGGTGCGCTCCTTTGTCTGGTTGTTGGACATAACGGCTGTGAACGACGTATCGCCGCTGCGCCGGACCATGGAAAGGTCGATATTCTTGTATTTTCCCATCTCCCGCAGGACGAAATCGCCCTCCGCGTCATGTCCGGCAAAGCCGGAGGCCACGAGCGGAAGCTGAGGGTCGAGCCTCGCAAGGTCGGAAATGGTGTTGCAGACAGAGCCGCCGGTAGAACGGGTGATATCCTCCGTGATATGCGTCAATTCATTCTGCTTCGGCCATGTTTCAATGGGATAGGTGATATCCACGATCATATTGCCCGCGCAGCATATGCCTTTTCGTTTCATAGTTGCTCCTGTTTTACTCAGAAATCATAATTGTCCAGACATTTTCGTATTCCGCTCCCTGTGCAAGGTGAATCAGATCACTTTTGCAGCTCAGTTCCTCCACCACATCCTGACGCGACGGGAGTGACGCCCACGGCTCAATGCAGACATACGGCGCATCCGTGTGCGGCATATGCCAGATGCCGAGATACGGCATCTGCGGATAGGTCACGGTGACGGAGCGACTCGTTTTTGCAGAGCAGAGCATCACGCGACGCGCTATGTTCTTGAGCACAATGGCATCATCGTCAAACAAATCATGCCGCAGCCGGATAGTCGTGCCGTTTTCTAGTGGATAGCGGGTATCGTGACCATTCAGGAAGCAGGCTTCCGTAAAGCCGACGCGATCCGGTTGGCAGGAGTGTGAAAAGCGCAGCTCGTAGTCCTCAAACGCCGTACCTTCTGCCAGTGGAACCCGGAAGCCCGGATGCCCGCCGATGCCGAACGGCAGTTCTTTTTCATCCTCATTGCGGACGGTATAGGTCACAGCCACCGTCCAGCCGCGCAGCGCATAGCACACCCGGAAAGTGAAGCGGAATGGATACTGACGCAGCGTTTCCTGTGTCTGCCGCAGGCAGAGCGCAACGGAATCGTCAGATTGTTCTTCGATAGAGAAAACAGAATCCTTTGCAAAGCCGTGAATGTCCATCGAATAGCGTTCGCCGTAGAGCGTATAGCAGCCATCCGTCAGGCGCGCAACATACGGGAACAGCACGGGTGCGCGGTCGCGCCAGTATTTCTCGTCGCCGTTCCAGAGAAACTGTGTGCCCTGTCTGGAGCACAGCTCCATCATCTGCGCGCCGAGCGGATCGACGCGCAGGGTCAGGTTTTCATTTTGCAGTTCAAGCATGGCTCAGTCCTTCGCCGCCGGATACTCGTTGCAAAGCAGACGGTAAGGTGCTTCATCTTCTTCGATTTTCGGGAAACGGCCGACGGGCGGGTTGAAGCGGTTGTCGGTGTTGTCGTCGTTACACTGGCTGACCTCGCCGAGCAGGACGGGACCTGTTCCCTTCTCTACCGCAAAGTCGTGGTACATGCCCTGCGTGACCCAGAGGCTCTCACCCGGGCGCAGGCGGATCTGCGTGCCGGCGGGAACCGTGCGCTTCAGACCGTCGCAGTGGACGATCACGTCGGATTCATAGTCGATCTCCTCGTTCGGCAGACTGTTGTACACGCGGATGAGACAGTTGCCGCCGCCGCGGTTGATGATGTCCTCGGTCTTGAACCAGTGGAAGTGATTCGCGGCCATTTGGCCTTCCTTCAGATACAGCAGCTTTTCCGCGTAGACCTTCGGGTATTTTTCCGGCTGCGTGCGGCAGCCGTTGCGGATGGTGATGAGGGAGAAGCCAAATTTGTCAAAATCGCCGAGGCCGAAATCCGTGATGTCCCAGCCGAGCATGCAGTCGCGTACCTCGTCATATTCATGGCCCTTCGTCTTCCATTCGTCCGGCGTAAAGTGGCAGAACGGCGGCAGATAGCACTTGTATTTCGCGCACATGGCCTCCAGCTCCTTGAGCGCTTTGTTGATCTCAGATCGTTTCATATGCAATTCCTTTCTCAAAGGGGCGAAACCCGCGCGGATTTCGCCCCCTTTACACGTTATGGTTTCACACGAACAGCCGTCAGCGCATACGCAGGAATGCTGCTTTGCGCCGCTGTCGGTTCTTCCAGCGGCGTAAGTTGCGTTTGCGTACCGCTGCAAAGAACCGCAGCGTCTGCCGGAGCATTCGTCTCATTCAGCAGTCGGAGCACGACACCATTCTCATCTTCTGCGGGCTTGAGCGCCGTGACTGCTGCGCCGGAGACCTGCAGGAAGCTGCCGGTCTGACCAAGCGGACCTGTGTGCAGCGAATTGGAATACGGATACAGCGGATGCGTGAAACAATCCGCCAGCTCGCGGAGGCAGGCGCTGTCTGCCGATGGCGCTGCGCCGAGACCGATCTCGAACTGATGAACGCCCTGCTCCGGGTAACGGTCTGGGATCGTCGAGCTGCGAAGCAGGTCGAGGGTCAGCGCGTTTTCCCACGCACGGACGCCGTATTTGCAGTCGCTTGTCAGCAGCAGCGCGCTGCCGCTTTCCGGCACGGGCGCACAGTAGCGGATAACGGGGATATCGTGCGCAAGCTCCAGCCGGTCGAGCACACCGCCCGGCACGTCGCAGCGGATGGCCTGCGGCCGGTAGCTGTAGGGAATATGAAGCTGCAGCTGCGGCACGAGGCCGTCCGCGCCGATCTCCCGAAAATCGCAATCTGCCGAGAAGCGAAGTACAGAACTCTGACCTGCAAGGCTCACACGAAGCCGCAAAAGCGACCGGCGGAATTTCAACTCATAGGTAACGGACTGCACCTCGCCGGTCAAGACTGCGGATTTGACCGTGACAGCCTCCTTTTCGTTCAGATCGCACACACGGGCATAGTCGCCGACAACCCAAGAGGACATCCAGTCCTCCATTTCGTCGACAAGCCGGAAGCCCGCGCCACCGGAAAGCAGCTCGCGTCCATTCTTTTTGTCATACAGGGAGGTGAGTTTGCAGGTCGCCGGGGCCAGCACTGCGCGCAGTGCGCCGTTTTCCAGCACATAACCAGCGTCCGCACGTGAAAGCTCACGAGGTTCCGGATCATGATAGCTTGTGCGCGGCTGCTCTGCCTGCAGAATGTAATAGTTTGCGAAACCGAACGGCGGCACATGTACAGAAAAGGCCAGCTTGTCAAACTGGTGCCGCCAGTACTCCTGCCGCGGCTGGAGACTGGAAAACGGAACCTCAGCACCAGAGGCATCGCGGATGACGGTGTCGTCCAACGAAAGCGGCCAGTCCCAAACGGTCAATTCGACTGTCTCCGTACGGGCATACGCGGTTGTATTGAAGATCGTGTATGCGCGGACAGTCCCGCTGCCGCGTTGCACAGAGGTGAAGGTGAAGCCGGTGCCGTCATACTCGCGCTCCATGCGGGAGGATTTGACCGTTCCATACCCAACGCCGCCGCCCTCGGACGGGGACGCCGCGTCCGGGCTGCCGCCGAAGCGGAGCGTATCAACCAGAAGACCGATGGCGCGCATGGCGCGGTTCGCGTTGCCGATGGCGTAGGAGCCTGCCTCCTGCGCCGCGCCGAGGGCAAATTCCCGCGACTCGCGGGTACAAGAGCCGGGAAGAATGTCATGGAACTGATTGAACAGCACTCTTTTCCATGCTTTCCGGAAGCCCTCCGGGTTCTGGCAGCAGCCGCCCGCCAGAATTGCCATAGAGCTGAGTGCTTCGGCGTCATAGAGGTGATCTTCAGAATGCCGGTTGGCTTGTTTAAGCCGGGACTGCGAGGTATAGCAGCCGGGGAAGATGAAATTAAGTTCCTTTTCCACGACGGGCAGCTGCTCCCTGACAGTCTCCAGCTCATGGAAGAACGCGTGCATGGTGCTGAACCGAATCTCCGGTGTCAAGGGCCATGCAGCCATATCAAGAATGCGTTCCAGATCGCGCCGGGTCGGACCGCCGCCGTGGTCGCCCACACCGTAGACCTTGAGCGCGGTATGCAGACCGTTTTTCTTGCACCACGCGGGCAGGAAGCGCGTCATTTCGTATTCGATTGCGCCGTGATACCAGCCGGGCTCACACAGAGCCAGAACCTCATTGCCGGACGGCGCGCGCCAGCGGAAGGCGCGCTTGCAGTCATATCCGCGGCAGTAATAGAAATACTTCACTCCCCCGGCGCACAGCAGCGTCGGGATATGTGCACTGTGTCCGAAGGTGTCCGGCTCAAAGTCCAGATTGAGCGAAGCTGGATCGATCCCCAGCAGGGAGGACAGATACTGCTTGGTATAGAGCAGGTGCCGCACGATGGACTCGGTGCTGCTCATGTTTTGGTCTTCCTCGACCCAGGTAGCCGCCGTGACCTCCCAGCGGCCCTCCGCGATGCGGCGGCGGATCTCCGGCAGAAGATCGGGACAATATTCCTCGATGATAGCGTAGGCCGACGCCTGCGACTGCGAAAACACGAAATCCGGGTATTCCTCCATGAGGTTCAGCATCGTCTGGAAGGTATCGATAACGATGCCGGTTGTTTCGTCCGTGCCCCACATCCAGTTCATGTCGATGTGCGCATGCGCTGCGCACAGAAGCGTATAGTGCTTGGCAAGCGGTGAATAGTGTGCAAGCGCCGCTTCACAGGACTGCACAGCAGAGTTTGTGATTGCTCCGTCCGTATCGAGCCGTGTTTGCAATTCAGCGATTGCAGCCAGTACATCCGCCGGGATATCTTGCCCTTGCGCGGCAAAGATCTCCGTCAGATAGGTAAGCTCTGAAAGAATTCTGCGCGCGGGATACCCGGTTCCGGCTCGCGTCTGAAGATCGGCCAGTGCTCGGATCATAGATCTCTCCAATCAATGTCGATGCTTCTGCGTTCGGCGGACGAGCGGTACATATGGCTCAGAAGCGTATCGACGTTGTAGCCGTCGAGCCAGCTCGGACGCTCCTGCTTCCCGGCTTCCAGCCACTCGTTGAACTGCTTGAGCTCAAGGTCAAACGGGTTTTCCGGCGCAAAGCGGTATTCCGTGCTGGTTTCCGTCTCGTTATCATAGTGAACGAGCAGAACGCCGTTGTTTTCCGGATGATCCCACATGACGGTGTACAGCTCCAGGCGGCCGTTCGTGCCGGTGATCTGAATGCCCTCGTCCCACGAATTGCGCTCATAGCCGATGCGTTTGAGCGGATGCGCATAGGTCTCGAACTGCACGGTCTTATCGTCGGCATATTCAAAGATCGCAGTGGCCTTGCGGTCAAACTTTGTCTGCGGGTAATAGTTGAGATTGGCATAGACACTCTGCGGACGGCCGAAGAGATTGAGAATCATGTCGAGCACGTGGCTGCCCGCGCAATTCGTGACCGCACCGCCGTAGCCGTTCAGAATCGCATCCAGATTCCAGCCGTGGTCGGGCGTGTAGAAATTTCCCCACGCCTGATACGAACGGGCGGAGGCGGCAAAGACCTTGCCGATTTTCGGCAGCAACTCCGCCAGCTTCTTTTCCGCGCTGAAAAAGCGCTTCATGTAGCAGACATAGAACGGCGTCCCCGCCTTCTGCACAGCTTTCGCGACCTCGTAGGAATCCTCCTGACAGGTCGTCATGGTCTTTTCACAGATGACCGCCTTGCCTGCGGCGATGGCTGCCAGCGCGATCTCCTTATGGACGACGCCGGCGCAGACAATGCTCACAACGTCCACATCGTCCGCCGTGACCAGTTCGTGATAATCCTTTACCGCACGCGCACCGAATTCGACTGCGCGCTTCTGCGCGGCCTCCAGATTGATATCCGCAACGCAGGTGATGGTTGCCCCCATCTCCTTGAGCGCATGAAAATGAAAGCGGGAAATGCCGCCGCAACCGACAATACCGTAACGAAGCATGAAAAGTCCTCCTTATTTGTTGTACATGACGCACTTAACGCCGTGTTCACGATCCTTTGCGAATTCCAGAACCGCCTGCTGCAGACCGTCCAGCGTGCAGCGGTGAGAGATCAGCGCCGCCGTATCGACCGCGCCGCTCTCGATGAGGCGCAGGCATTCCGGGAAGTAGAGTGCCGGAGACGCATTGGAAGCCCGCAGCTGCAACTTCATCTCATGCACATAGCAGGTGTCGATCGGTACCATGCGGTCTTCACCGTAGGCAATCGCAAGGAAGGAAACGATACCGCCGCGGTTGCAGATCTTCAGCGCAGTGGGAATGACAGACGGATGCGCCGTGACTAGCACATGATCCACGCCCCCGGCAGGGAACACGTACTGCTCCACCTTATCAGGCTCGATAACCTCGATCCCCCACTTCTGCGCAAGCTCGATCTTGGCTTTGGACGCGGGAAGCTCGGTCGCGTAGACATGACGCGCGCCGGAGAGCTTGGCCATGCGAGCGGCCATCAGGCCGATGGGGCCGAGACCCATAACGAGCACATCCTGCGTCAGATGAATGTCCGCCGTCTTGACCAGATCCAGTGCGACGCCCATCGGCTCGATCAGAACGACCTGATCATCGTTCAGCGCGTCGGGGACTTTGACGCAGCATTCACACGGCGCGATCATATCCTCGGCAAAGCCCATATTGTCTTCACCCTTGATCCAGAAGTTCGGGCCGCGATTATTGAGGTCAACACGGCCGTTGCGCGCAGCGTCGCTGAAACGGTCATAGGTGCCGCTTTCCAATACGACGCGGTCGCCGACCTTCACATTTTCGACCAGACGGCCGACCTCAGTGATGACGCCGACGACCTCATGGCCGAACTGCTGCAGCTCCGTCGCTGCATAGCGCATCAGAATCAGGTCATGGCCGCACACGCCGCAGGCGTGGATATCCAGCCGTACCTCGGTGTCCGTCAGCGCGCGGCGCGGCGCTTCCTTTACCACGATCTCAAACGGTGCTTTTACATAGGCTGCTTTCATAGAGATTCCTCCTCCGGTCAATCTGCAAATAATTCTCTGGTTTTTTCTGCGATGGCCTGTGCCAGCCGCAGGTGACTTTCTCTGGTGATATGGACGCCGTCAGCTCCGGCCTCCGCGTAGTCCTCCGCTGCGAGGAAGCTGCATCCGCACTGCTCCGCGACGGCGCTGTAATACTTCTGGAACAACAGGCTCTGTTCGTGCGCATACGGGCAGTCAAAGACCTGATCCATATCCGGGAGCAGCTGTGCACGGATGAGCGGCGGGGAGATGAGCAGGATCTTCGGGCAGTCGACATGACGGTCTAGCGCCCAGTGCCGGATCTGCCAGATCAGGCGCTGCGCACCGGCAGCGGCATAATAGGCATTTTTCTTTGCGCCATTTCCAATATCATTTGTACCCAACATCAAAACGACCAGATCCAGCGGCTGGTGGGATTCCAGACATGGATACAGATACGTTCTGCCATTGACGTAGTGGTCGACATCGGTATCATATACCGTTGTCCGCCCGCCGCAGCCCTCCTCAATCACGTCATACGCTGTGCCGAGCAGCTTTCCCAGCACACGCGGATACCGCGTCTGCTCGTCAAACCGCTTCCCCGTTTCCGGGTCACAGCCCCATGTGATGGAATCGCCGTAGCATAAGAGTCTTTTCATCACAGTTCCTCCTGTCTGCACATGAGTTTCCCTTTCTTTATTCTAAATGTGCAAAAAAGTACCCGCAATTTCAAAAATTGCAGGTACTATGCACAATTTATACTTCGTCATGCGATTCACAACTGGCTATCGGCAACTGCCCAAAAACAAATTTTGTCAATAGTTCATAGCTTTCAGTCGTATCAAATCCATGATCTCCGCCGGGAATCTCATAGTACTGCACATCGCATCCGGCTTTGTGGAGGATCTCCGCAAAGCTGCGGCTCTGTGCGACGGGGACACATGGATCGGCGGAACCGTGCAGAACCAAAAACGGCGGTTCCATGCCGGAGACTAACCGTGCGGGAGATGCTCGGCGGGTCTTCTCTGTATCGCCTCCGAGCAGGGCAGATAAATCGCATCTAAGGACAGGAATCTGATCGGGATCCAAATTAGTCGGGCCGAATTCATCGACGACTGCCTGTACCGCAGAACTGTATTCCAGATACGATCCCTCATCATATTCCGGTTGCCCATTCGTTACGCCAAGCATTGCGGCCAGATGTCCGCCGGCGCTGCTCCCGCCCACAAGAATTTTGTCCGCGCAATACCCATACTGTGCAGCGTGGGCTCTAGCCCAGCGAACGGCAGTTTTGCAGTCGATGAGCTGTGCGGGGAACATTGCATCCTGTGAAAAACGGTAATCAATGGACAAAACCGCGTAACCACGCCAACAAAAGCGCTCAAAATCGTTATAGATGCGCTTTTCGCCGCCGCACCAACCGCCACCATGGATCCAGATCAGCAGTGGAGGCTTAGAGGTCCGTCCGTCCGGAACGATCAGATCGAAGGTCTTTTTGATTCCTCCCGGAAATATGACCGGGATATCCAGATAAAACTGCATATTGCTTTCTCCTGTTATGGATTACGTGTGCGGGACTGTCCCGGACGTTCTCCTGTTATTTTTTTATAAATCGTAGAAAAGTAGGATACATTTACAAATCCAACCTGCTCCGCAACCTCAGCCAGCTTCAGAGAAGTCGTATTCAGCAGCTCCTTTGCATGGCGGATGCGGATCTCATTGAGATAGTCGGAGAAAAACACGCCGGTCTCAAGGTTGAAAGTCCGCCCAAGATAGGCAGAATTGACGGCCAGCTTGTCAGCAAGCGTTTTCAGAGAAAGATTGCTGTCATTATAATGCTGGTGCACATACTGCACCACAGCCTGTACCTTTGGGGAATAGCCGCTCGTGTCCACATACTGCACCCGGTCACAGAGCCGCTGCATCAGATCCTGCATCTCATGCTCAAGCGCATGGATCGACGTGCAGGATTGGATCGCGGCATAGCTGGAGGTGCGAAGCTGCTCCAGCTCGGTCGCCGGAATGCAGCATTTGTGTGCAGCTTGAAGCGCGCAGGTCACAAGCTCGATTAAATGATATTTGACCATGACGAGGCTGGTCACATGGTTTTCTTTCAGCGTTTTGCGGAAAAAGCGCCGGATCATTTGCTTCAGCGTTTCCTGTTCATTCTGCAGCAGCATATTGGTCATCAGCTCAGGCTCGAACGTCAGGCCAACCGTCTGCTGCATGGAAACAACGGTGTCCGGCTCGATCTGCACGTCGCCCCAGATACACTTGATATCCAGCATCCGAAGCGCGTTCTGGTACGACGCGGGCAGTTCCTTGAATGACGCTGCATCTGTGCCAAGGACGGCTGCGCTGGAGATCCCGATCTCACGCTGGATCGTATCGGCGCATTCTTGGAGAAAGCGGAGCATTTGCTCACGCTGAAACGCCAGTTCTGGGTTTTTTATGATGAGGACGATATTGTCCGCGGCATCCGCCGCAGGATACACCGTCAGATATCGGTTCATCCGCTCCCTGCAGATATCCATGCAACGGAATGTGATCCAGCGCAGCGAAACATCCTGATTATCAAAAAACGGTCTGACAATCCCAACAAGCATATGGTTACAGCGAAGCGTTATACCAAGCAGTCGGCACTTTTCGCGCAGTTCACGTACCTCAATCTGGTTGCATAGCATGCGGTTGAGCGTATGGTTCATCAGTGCCTGAAGACTTTGCTCAAACTGCTGCTTTTTCTGCGCTTCCTCGTCCAATGCGGAAGCCACATCGATCACAGCCGCCTTCAATTCCTCCGGGTCGACCGGCTTCAGCAAATAGTTTTTCGCGCCGAGCCGCATGGCTGTACGGACATAATCGAATTGATCGAAGCCGCTGAGCATAATGAATTTAGGACAGCTTGTAAGTTCTTTTGCTTGTGCGAGAAGCTGCAGGCCGTCCATCTGCGGCATTCGGATGTCGACGATCGCGATATCCGGGCGGACGCGTTCAATCAGAATCTTCGCGCTGACACCATTGTCTGCTTCTCCGACGAGCTCGATCCCGTAATCCTCCCATGGGATCAAACCTTCTAGTCCTCTGCGGATCTGCGGTTCGTCGTCAACAAGGATCATTCGGTACATACGCTCACTCCTCTCTGCTTGCTCATGTGGTCAGTCGAGATGAAACACCTCCTGTGAATCTTCCCACTGTCCGGTAGAAGGGATCTGCATAGAGCTGCAAACAGCGCACCAGCGCCGCATCGCGTCACAGCCTGCCAGGCACTGCATATCACGTTCAAAATCATCGCCAGTGTATTCCATGTACTGCATCAGCCTGCCGTCGACGTAAAAAATCGAGTAGTTTTCAAGATGCGCCGCCCGGATCGCCGCCGCAGTCTCGGGCCAGATCTGATCGTGCAGTGCGCGGTATTCATTTAAACACTCTGGGCGAAGCCCAATCTGCTGTAAGATTCGTTTCATGTGCTTCCTCCTGATGTGGGCTGCATATCCTGTTCGGCCATGTGCTCCATGACCTTTTTTTCGCAAGCGGGCAGCGTAACGGTCACAACGGTTCCCGCATGCAGCTGGCTCTGCACCGTAACGCCGTAGCCGTCCCCGAACAGCATCCGGATCCGGGTGTGGACATTCCGGATCCCAATGCCGAAATCGGGATATTCCCGCGTCCCTGCAATATGCTGCTGCAGGCGGCTGAGCGTATCAGCGTCCATGCCGCTGCCGTTATCGGCGACCTGAAGCGTGAGCGTCTGCTGATGAACGGACGCTGTCAGTGTGATCGTGCCCTGCAGTCCATTCTCCTTCAGTCCATGCAGGAGTGCGTTCTCAATAATCGGCTGAAGCGTAAACTTGGGCACGCCAAGATATAACGTGTCGTCCGGAATTTGAAATTCGCTGTCAAAGCTGTTTTCATAGCGAAGCTTCTGCAGATCCAGATACGCCTCGTTGTAATCGAGCTCATCCTCCAGATAGACGATCCGCTTGTCCAGCTGGATCATCCAGTGGAACATCTGGCCGAGCTGCATCAGCATCTCGGAAACGTCCAGATTTCCCTCCTCGACAGCTCGCATTCGGATGCTCTCTATTGTATTATAGAGAAAATGCGGATTGATCTGCGCCTGCAGCGCGTTAAGCTCCGCCGTTTTCCGTGCGACCTCTGCCTGATACTGCATTTTGATCTGCTGATCGAGCCGCTGACACATCTCGTTGAACTGCGTAGCGAGCATGGCCAACTCGTCATGGTGGCGAATGGAAATCGGAGTTTGAGCGAACGTGGAGGTATAGCTCTGCATTGCCGCGGAAAGATCGTCGAGACGCCGGCGATAGCGGTAATTGCAAAGAAGGATGATCGTCACGATCAGCAGCATGGCCGGCAGCAGGATCCGGATCAGAAGCCGAATCATGTTCATCGTTGCCGAATGGAGCGCGTCGAGCGGTATAATGCTGACAAGCTGGATCCCGGAGGTACTGATCGTGCGGGTCGTGACCTCGGCGTTTTCCTCCAGAGCAGGGTCAAAGCTGGTTCCGAGGAGCTCGTGCGAAGTGGAAAAGAAGATCGTATTTTCCCGGTTGAGCGCATACACATCGCCGCCGGACAGCGTGCCCAGCTTTCTGTAGGCATCGGAAAAGACCGACAGAGGGTAATTGATCAGCATGACGCCGACAAGATCTTCCTGAAATATGCCGTCCGGATTAAAGATTTTGATCGCAAACGTAACGAGTTCCGTATCTCCCGGGACGAGATAGTCCTGCACGGAGGAATATGTAACGCGGATGCGCTGGTCGGTATGGATCAGCTCCTGTATCACGGGGAGCGTATCATCCGCAAACGAAATCCGCATGCGCCGCGCCGCGCGGGCGGAAGTAAAGAAGACATTGGAGCTTTTGATCGGAATGATGACTGCGTCCAGAATGTCTTCGTCCGCATAGCGTACAGCCGTCAGATAGCTGTTGAAAAAGCGGATGTCCTCCAAAGAGAAAAATTCTTCGCCGCTGCGCTGAAAACTTACGATCCGCTCCGCGACATGCTCCTGCGTGTGCAGGAGCTTGGACTGATTGAAGACAGAGGCGTATTTATTGGCAAAAAGCGTTGCGAGCTGATTCACAGCCTCTTCATTCAGAACCTTATCCTTTTGAATGCCGGGATAGACCAGACTGTTGGTCAGGAGGATGCAGACCAGAACCAGAACGGCTACGACGACCACTGTGATGTATAGATTTGTGCGTGCGAATAATCCCAATCGGAAGCCGAATGGTTTGGGTGCTTTGCGTTTGTTCATGGACGCTCCTTTTCATCGGCCGGCATGGCGCGGCAGGATAAAACCTTGTCACTATTATACACAGAAATTGTTTTTATGGAAGCAAAGATATTGATTTTGAACAAAATCTACAATTCTCAAAGTTGTCAACCGCTGCTTTTGCAGTCTACAATAGAGACACAGGGGCGCTGCGGCGCGCCAAATGAAAAGGAGGAACTACGAATGAAAAAACTCATCGCACTGCTTCTTGCAGCTCTGCTGATCATCGGCATGACTGCCTGCAGCACAAAGCAGACTCCCGCCGAAGAAACAAAAACCGAGCCGACAGCAGCCGAATCTGCGTCGACCGCAGAGAAATCTGCACAGCAGCCCACAGAAGAAGCGCCCGTCACGATCACCTGGGGCCTTTACGAAACGGACAACCTGACCGCCGAGCTCTGGGACTCTGTGATCGCGGCATTCGAAGCAGATAACCCCGGCATCAAGGTCGAGAAAATCGTTGCGACCGGCGACGACCGCACCATGTTCTGGAAAACGCTTGCCGCCAGCGGCAGCTTCCCGGATATTGTAATGGAAGCAAACTATATTGCCTCGTCCGCACCTGAAATGTTTGCCGAAGTCCCTGCCGATACGCTGAGCCTCTTTGAAGAGGGGGCGCTCTGCACCTATGGCGGCAAGAATATCACAATTCCATATTCCAAGCAGCTCCGTATGCAGGTTTATTATAACATTGCCGATTATAACGAGCTGGGGCTCAGTGAACCGGAAACTTATGATGCGTTTGTCGAAAACTGCGCGGCGCTGAAGGCCGCAGGCAAAACTCCGCTGCTCTGCGGCGGCACCGGCGATGTCTGGGCGACCGGCCAGCCGTGGTGGATCTCCGTCACCAACCAGCAGATCGTCGCTTCGGATCCCGATTTTGTCGCCAAGATCAATAGCGGCGAAAAAACATGGCTTGATCCCGTGGTGCTGGATTCCATGAGCACATGGAAAGAACTGATCGACGCCGGATATTATCATCCCGGCTGCATGTCCTGGAGCTATGCGCAGGCCGCTGCGGAATTCCAGAACGGCGGCGCAACGATGATGATCGACGGCTCCTGGGCCGCGGCAGGCTTTGACGCCGCTGGGGACGATCGCTTCGGCGTGTTTGTTCTGCCGATCCCGGGCGGTCTGGAAGGTTACTGCTGCCCGATCTCTTACTGGGGCGTTTCTGCGACCAGCGAACAGCCGGAGGCTGCATGGTCGTTTATCAACTGGTTCTTCTCCACGCCAGAGGCCTATAGCTCTGTGCTGAAGGCGGATGGTCTGAACTCTGTTACGAAGAACGCCGTTACATACGAGCTCGGCCCGGTCGCAACAAAAATGGTGCAGAACCTCGACGGCATGACGCTCTATCCGGAAATTCAGTCCCTGTCCGGCGATGAGATCATCGACGCGCAGATCGTAAACGAAACCTGCAAGGCCATGCAGCTCATTTTCACCGGCACCGACGTGACGGAGGCCATGCAGACCGTGCAGGATCTGCAGGATATGATCAACATGAGCAACAACTGATTCCCGCTGCATAAACATCCGTTTGTCATCTTACCTTGCGCAGCGTTGCCTGTACAGCAGGCAACGCTGTCTTTAAAAGAGGAGACGCACATGAAACAAATGAAAGTAAAAGCAGGGTTTGCCGCTCCCGCATTTTTTATCTATACCCTGCTGCTGGTCGTCCCGATCATCATTGCCTTTGGCCTGAGCTTTGTAAACTGGAACGGCATAGGGGAAATGAAGTATATTGGGCTGAAAAACTATATGATGGTCTTCAAAGACAAGTCCATCCGAAATGCCGTATTCAACACACTGGTCATTACGTTGGCGCAGACGCTGGTCTGCAACGTGCTTGGACTGTTTCTGGCCGTTCTTTTAAACAAGACCGGGAAAAAGACCGCTGTATTCCGTACAATTTACTTTCTCCCGAATGTGCTCAGCGGCGTTGCGATCGCGTTTGTCTGGAAAGCGATCTTTTCGTATAACGGCGTTCTGAATACCATTCTTTCCGCAGTCGGTCTGGATCATCTGGTTGCGGCCTTCATGTCCACGCACACGAGCGCGCTGGTATGTATCATCATCGTCGGCATTTGGAGCTCTCTCGGCTACTACATGATGATTTATATTTCCGCGCTGCAATCCGTACCGCAGGAGCTGTACGAAGCGGCCATCGTAGACGGCGCTTCTGCATGGAATAAATTCCGCTATATCACGCTGCCTCTGATCACGTCCGGTACGATGGTCAGCGTCCTGATGAGTATCATCAACGGCCTGCGCGCATATGACGTCGTAAAGATCATGACGGACGGCGGCCCCGGAAAAATGACAGAAACGATCGTGTACAACATTGTACGCTATGGCTTCAGCGGAAACATGATGGGGTATTCCTCCGCAATTTCTGTCGTTTTGTTTGCGGTGATCGCACTGATCTCCATTCTTCTCATCAAAGCATTCAACAAACGGGAGGTATCTTAATGCAGTCCGTTAAAACGAAAAAGCGTGTTTTGGGTGCGGTTCAAACTGTTTTTCTGTGCGTGGTCGCAGTTTTCTTCCTTGTTCCGCTCTATCTGACAATAACAAATGCGTTTAAGGAGAGCAGCGCCGTCATGCATGCGCCCATGAGCCTGCCGATCCCGCCGGTATTTGATGGCATCAAGCGGATCCTCAGCAACAAGAGCAATAATATTTTTGCAATGTACCGAAATTCCGCGATCCTGATGCTGTTTGCTGTCCCGATCAACATTGTGGTCAGCTCGCTTGCTTCTTACTATATCGCCCGAAACAAAACAAGGGCTTCGCGTTTTTTAAGCATCTACTTCCTGGCCGGGCTCATGGTTCCATACGTTATCGTTTATATCCCGCTGTCGATCCTGATCCGGCTTCTTGGCCTGAGCTTCAGTCTGCCGGTTCTGATCTTTGTATTTGTATCCGGCGGTATTTCCTTCGCAACGTTCATGTACACAAATTTTATCAAGTCCGTTCCGCTGGAGCTGGAAGAGGCAGCGGCACTGGACGGCGCGGGGAAGCTGTTCACATTCTGGAAGATCCTGTTTCCCCTGCTGAAACCCTGCACGGCAACGGTCGTGATCTTCAATGGTCTGAGCGTCTGGAATGATTTTATGACGCCCCTGCTGCTCGGCCAGGTGAAAACAATTACGGTTGGCATATACACTGCGATCGGCCCGCATTCGACGGATTGGTCGCTGGTGTTCGGATATCTGCTGTTTGCAATGCTGCCTGTTATCATTCTGTTCCTGCTTATGCAGAAACAGTTTATTGCCGGCCTGACGGCCGGTGCGGCAAAAGGATAAATTTCTGACTTACACATTAAGGAGGACCCGATTTTATGAAACTTGCACAGCGCATTCATTTGCGGCAGATCGAAACAGACGCGGCGTATGCCGAGCTGACCGCCTTTCTGGATCGGCACCGCCCCTGCTTCGACGAGCTGACGATTTTTGACGGATTCTGCCACCACGGAGCGATCCCGATGAACGAGCTCCGGGAAAACGCCGCGATCTTAAAAAAGCGGATCGCCGATCTGCATACGCGGGGCTTTCAGAGCGTCGGCATCAACGTCCACTGCACGCTGGGACATATCGACGAGGGCTATACGGTCTATGGGCAGCCGTTTGCGCCGATCGTCGGTTACCGGGGCGACAAATCCCTGTCCTGTTTCTGCCCGGAGCATGAAGACCGGAAGCAGTTCCTGCGTGAAAAGTACGCGATGTATGCAAAAACCGGGGCAGATTTTCTTTGGGTAGACGACGATGTGAAATTTTTCTGGAACGGTGTGAAGTTCGGCTGCTTCTGCACGAAATGCATGGAGCGATTCAACCGGAAGATGGGGACGGATTATACGCGCCAGTCCCTCGTTGACGCCATGGAGCAGCCGGAAAATATTGCGCTGCGCGCGGCCTGGGTACAGGATGTCAGCGGCCGGATGTGCGATCTGTTCTCCCTGGTCGAGCAGGCCGTCCATGCGGTCGACCCGAAGATCCGGCTTGGGTTTATGACGCAGCATCAGGGCTGGAGCACATATAACGGAATGGACTATCCTGCCTGGTTCCAGGCGCTTCACGCCTGCATGGGACGACCGGGAGAGGGCTACTATGATGATAAAGTCCCGACCGGTGTTGTCACAAAAGCGCTCTCCTGCGCCAGACAGGCCTCTGAATACCCGGCCTGCATCACAGACGTTCAATATGAGCTGGAGGACTTCCCCAATTATTCCCCGCTGCAAAAATCCATCCGCATCAATCTGGACGAGCTGACACTGGCCATTGCACAGGGGATGAACGGTCTGGTGCTCAACACGTTTTCCATGGACGAGGTCGTAAGTGTGCGGGAGCTGGACGGCATGTACGATGCAATTCTGCGCCAGCGCGCAAACTGGGATGAGATGGAGCTGTTCGCACGCGGCATGCACGGCACTGGCTTCTATCCTGCAATTTCCGCAAAATACGACCAGCGCCGTCCCCTGCACAACGGGCAAAGCTTCTTCACAACCTATGATGAAGCGCAGAATCACAATGTCATGCAGACCTATACGCTCAGTCATATCGGCCTGCCGCTGACAATGGACAAGCAGAACTGCTATGGCGCTGTATTTACAGGTGATCTTCCGGACGGCTTTACCGACGAAGAACTGCTGGAATTCCTGAAAAAATCCGTACTGATGGATGCCGATGCGGCAATGGCTTTTACTCGCAGAGGTCTGGGCCGTTACATCGGTGTCAGCGTCGGTGAAGAGGTCACGGACGGAATTGAAGAGTACTTTGCGGACCACCCGGTCAACAAGGGCGTTGTCGGCTACCGTCGTGATGTGCGCCCGGCGTTCTACGGCAAGGGCGGCAGACTCCTTCATGCGCTGGATGACGCGGTACAGCCGATCAGCTATCTGCGAACACTGAAGGACGAGCCGCTTGGAATCGGAGCGAGTCTGTATGAAAACGAGCTCGGCGGCAGAATCTGCGTGCTTGGCTATGCAGCGTTCCATAAGATTGATTCTTATGCCCGCCTGCGTCAGATGCGAAATGTTGCGGCATGGATGGCAAGGAAGCAGCTCACTGTCATGACTGCAACAACGTTGGCTGCGCAGTTCGTTCGGACAGACGGAGTCCGAACGATGGCTACGGTTTTAAATATGTCGCTGGACGTCATGCAGCCGTCCGAATACGGCATTCTCGGCGCAGCAACTGCGCGCTGCTTACACAACGGCCAAGAGACCATTTTAACTGCACGGGTAGAAAACGGCATGGGCATATTTATGATGCCGGAACTCCTGCCTTTTGAAACTGTAACTCTGCTAGCGACACCGTAAACACAATAAATATAGTACAATGTACTGCCGTATAAGTGGGCCACCACTGAACGGCAGTATTTTTCAACCCGCGGATGGGAAAATACGCATTTCAAGTGCACGCTATCGGGATTAGATAGGAGGAATGGCCGTACTCAAATCAGCAGCCCATTTTTGTCGCTATTTTGTCGCACTTTTTTCGCAGATTCGCTCTGCTTTGACTCTTGTAAAGTCGTGCTGCTCTGTAATAGTCTTATCATGGAAAAATACTTGTTTTCCAGAAGATCTTTCTTGCGTTGAAGTAAAGGGCAATGCCACCGTGCGAACTATCCACGCTGTTGTAGATACCTGCTTGAACTGGCTCCGTTCGAAGGAAAGCGTGTTTTACACAGTTCGTCGCTTATTCCGACAGAGAAATAACACATAGCGCGAACTGTAAGATATAGCATACATATAAGTGGCGCTTTAGTTTTTCTATCTGTATTTTCTCAGCTAGAGTTGGCCCTTCAAGCTGTGCCGTGGTGTCATGGCGCTGGTGACAGCAAATGCGCGGACATTCCCCCTGGCGGGGAGCGTCCGCGTTGCTAGTTGCCCTCAATTATAATGTATAAGTTTGATGTGCGGCTGCCGTTTTCGCGGTAGCGCTGTTGGCGTTCAATGTACCCGGCGCGCTCTAAGTCATTCAGCGCCCGCTGCACCGTGCGCGGAGAAAGATGCAGGTCACGAGCAATCGTCTTAATGCCCGGCCAGCAGCTTCCGCCGCCTGCACGGTCACGCAGGTACATATAGACTGTCCGCGCCCGGTGCGGCAAATCAGGATCGGCGTAAATTTCACCGAAGAAGCTCATTTCTCGGCATAGCTGCTCATATAGTCATCCGCTTTCGGTACTGCGGGCGGGCGCATCTGTGTCATGGATTTTCTTTTAATGTTCATCAGCAGTTCCTCCTTCCCCGCATAATAGACCTCGCGCTGGGCGCGCTCTGGCGTTTGATATGGTTCTTCAAACTTGATGCCCCATTTGAAATATAATTGCAGCTTCGTGCGCATCGGGTGTGTGCCGGTTTTCATGACAACAAAGTCTCCCTTTGGGAGACTTTTCAGCTCGTCCGGTGAGAGTAACGCACGCTCTGCCATCTGCAAGCTCTGGCTGTTGCTGTTCTTTCCCTTACTGATGGAGCCGGTAAGGACTGTCCGGCTGCCGAGAGCTTTGGAGAGCGTCTCTGCCGTCTGGCTGTTCGGTGCAAAGCCGCCGAAGATCGTGTCCTGACAGTTATCGGCTATGATCTCCGCGCCCTCCTTGCCATAATTCTTTTCGAGCTGCGCGAGACTCTGGATGATCGGCACGAGCGTCAGCTTGCGGCTTCGACCTGCGGAGAACAGCGGCAGAACGTCAAAGGGCGGCATCGTGCCGAATTCGTCGCAGTAAAATACCACGCGCTTTTTCAGTTTTCCTTCGTTAGCGTCCGCAATGGAAAACAGCTCTCGCGAGAGGTTCTGGATCATGAGACCCGCCATGAAGTGTTTCGTCGGGTCTTCCTCCGGGATGATCAGGAAGATCGCACACTTCTCTGATGCAAAGTGCTCCGCGTCGATTGGACTGTCATAGCAGAGCACCTGTTCCTGCTCGGAATCGATGAACGAATTCAGGCGGGAAAGCACCGTGGACATGACGGAAGCCATGCCTTGTTCAGAGGAACTGGTTGCTGCGGTCGCCATCCAGCCTGCCTTATGCGTATCCGGCAGGCTGTCTATCAGAACCTGAAATCCATTCTTCTTTCCCATGGGAGCCATCAGTTCCTTCACCAGCTTGAACACGGACATGATGTGCCGCTTGTCATGTCCCGCGCTGTCCGGTGGAATAAACTCAGACAGCGTCATGATCACGGTTGCCAACACGCCCTCTGCTGCGTCATAGAAGTACGAATTCTGTCCACGATCCTGCTCGTCGCCGCCCGGATTGACGATGGTTTTGGCGAGGATCTTCGCATATTTTTCTGCATTCGCCCGTGCTGCAAGGTTGTCCGGATGCTCACGGGCCACGTCCATGTAGCGGTTGACCAGTGTCATCAGATTATTTCCATCCGAGTGGATCGGGTTGCGCAGGTCGACCACTGATACGCGATAGCCGTAGTACTTCTGCGCAATTCTTCCGCAGTTGCGCGCGAGGTCGCCCTTGGTATCCAAAATCAGGAAGCTCATGCCGCAAGCGCAGGCGAATTCGATGTTGGGATACAGAAAAAATGCGGTCTTGCCGACACCGGATGCGCCAATCATGAGGCAATGCACATCGTCGCGATCCACCAGCGCCTCCAGTCGTTTGCCGCGCTGCACACTGCCGAGAACCAGTCCCTGCACAGTTGGTCGCTTCTTCCCAGCGCGCCATGATGCAACGTCAAAGGGAACCGTGACGTAGGCTTTTCGGATCTCCTGATCCGTTGCCCAACGCGCGGTTCCGTACTGGCCGTCGCCAACGGTTTTAGACTTGATGTTGTTTAAGGAGTAGTTGTTGGTAAGAAGCGAAAGCAGAAGAATGAATAACGCGCCTATTACGCCAACAGCTACCAAGGTGGTCATAGACTCAGGCATGGAGCTAATTCCTCCTTCTGGGCATGGAGAAGATCGTCGTTCCAGTCCTTCAGTTCTGCCACAAGCCGTTCCGTCATGATGCCGCGCTCATGCAGAAGCTCTGCCATCCGTTCACTCGCAGCGTGACCTGCTTTGTCATTGTCGAGACAGAGATAGACAATCTGCGTATCTGGTTTCAGCATCTGCATCACCGGGATTGGGGACGTGCCGCAGCAGGCAACATAGCTATGCTCCTGCCATTGCTGCGAGTTCATGGAGATATACGAGAGCATATCAATGGGAGCCTCGAACACATAAAGGCTTCCATCGGTTCCGGTATGATGAAAACTGTAACGCGGGTCGCTGGACTCGACATTCAGCCGAAAGGCTTTGCCAAAGCTGTTTGTGCTGCGCAGATGCGCGTGGCGCGGACAGCCGCCTTCGTCGGTGCCGATGAACACAGCGTTGTGATGCGCCGCGTCCTCGTAGAGCAGTTTCTTCCGCACAAAGTAGGAAACCACGTCAGCATCCAGCCCGCGCGTTTTGAGAAGATACGCAAAGACACGGTGCATATTCGCGTTCGGAACGGGTGGCGCAAAGGGCTTTTGATCGACTCGTTCCTGCTTCTTTGCCTGCGGATAAACCGGCTCCATGCTCTTGCCCAGCAGCATGGACATCGCTTCGACGTAACTCTTGCCGTAATATTTTTGTATAAAGCTGACGGCTCGACCGCCTTCGTTTGATGCATGATCGAACCACTCGCAGCCGCGAACCGTGACGCTGTGGTCGCTGGCGAGCCGCTTTTCCCGCCCAGATTTGATGAACTTTTCCCCTTGCCGGAGAAGAAATTCTTCGAGGTCAACGGTCGCGGCGCGTTCCTTTTGCTCTGGGGTAAATTCTATGTATTGTGCCAAAATGCACCTCCTGTTACTGTAATGTCTGACCGAAATTTTGTTCATGGTCATCCTGCTTATGTCCCATTGCCAGCCGCTTTTGCATCAGCTTTTTTCGGCGCTTGGAATCTACGCGGATACCCATTGGATTGCTGGGCGGCGCGGCATTGTCGCGGAAGATCTGTCCCATCTGGTGAAACAACCTAATGGTTGAATTCAGAAGATATTCGGATGGAAGCGAACTGCGCCGCTCACATACCGCAGAAGTTTTCTCATCTGCAAGCGTTGGATTTTCAGAAGTGTCTGGTGAAGTTTCTTTTTCAGATACTGTCTGCGTCTGCTCCATCTGCTGCCGCAGACGCTCCGCTTCCTGAATGATGGCGTTCTTAATGGCTCGGAACTCTTTCTGCCGAGATAGCGGATTATGCTGACGGGGCCGGTTTTTGTAATAGCCCTCCAGCGTATCGCGCACACCATTCCAGACGGAATAATACGCCGCTACCTCTGGCAGCTTTTCAAGTTCGTCCACGATGGAATCCACCATATCCTTGAACGGCTTTTTGAGATAGGCGTACTGCTTTTTGCCGCTGACTGTGCGCAGCTCCATTGCAAGCTCCAACAGCTTTTGCTGGATAGACGCGGGCGGTTCGGCGGTAGATTCCATCCGGTCAACGATTTCCCGCATGACCTCCCGTGCCGCTTCGGTCACGTCCTTGTAAGCAACGTCTTTTCGAATATAGAGATTTTCCAGTTCCGCTTGAAAGATGCTGTTTGTCATTACAGAACGCAATTTCACAACAGCATCTCGTTTCAAAACCGTCTCCTGATCTGTCCAGACCATCATGTGAATGTGCGGATGCGTATCCGCGTCGTGGTAAGCTGCGTACCAGTGCAGTGCCGACGCTGGAATATGAAACGCTTCCGCAAACTTATTCTGTTGGCTGACGAGCAGCTTGCGCCATGCCGCTGCATTGTTATAACCAAGCCGTTCCGCATCCTCGCGGTGCAGGGAATAGATGATCGTCCAGACGTTGCCGTCGTGCGCGGTCAAGTCGTGCATCGCCGCAGGCAAATCCGTATTATCCTGCCGCCCGAACAGACCGTGTGCGCCATGCTTTTCCGCACCGGGGCGCGTTGCAATATAGCGCAGATAGCCGTTTTCGGATTGAAGATTCTGCATATGTGAATCCAATGCCGCAGAAATGAGCGCCGACGCAGTGCGCAGCGTCGGCGCTTGCTTGTAGTCCTCATACTCGAAGGAATCCCGCATATCCGGGAAGTCCTTGAGCAGCTTTGTGACCATTTCTTTCTGCTTTTCTGTCGCGGGGCCCTTGCCATTCAGAACTTCAACGCCCTCGCGCGTGGCGATATACTTCATGTAGCCGCCTGCACTTTTACGGCTGATGAAGCCGGTTTTTTGTATCAGCCGCGCCATCTGTTACCATCGACTTTGCTGCCGAAGCACCTCTGGGAACGAGATCTGGCCGTTCGTCCGCAGCACCTCCTGATAGCTTTTTCCGCGCATCTGCTGGTACGTCTGCGCGTCGATATCCGTGTCCGAAGCGAGAATATGATTGCAGACGTTTTGCTCGACAGCCTGCTTGAGAAGCAGCTTGCCGATACGATCCCCGAACATACTGAGGATTGCCTCCAGCGTTTCACCAAGGATCTTCGGCAGGAAGTCTCCGGCATACTCGCTTTGCAGATAGCCACAGTAGAACAGAATCGCTTTTTCGATGAACTCGCTCTGGCTGTTACATCCGTCCTGCCGGTAGAGACATTCGACCGTCGCTTTGGTGTCCGGCATGAGCCAGAGCGGGAATTTGATTTTCTTGTTTGCCATGCCAATTTTCCTCCAATTTTGTGCGCAACCCCGCTGTTTTTCTTGAAACAGCGGGACTATCTGCGCGTCCGACCCCAACAGGGCTGTTTTTGCCCTCTCAACAACCCCTGTCCGAAAGCCCCAAACTGCCCGCACTGCGGGCAGATGTGTCTGCCAAGGTGCGCGCACGACACCTTGGCTTTCTCCTGCTTCGCCGCTCGCGGCTTCTCCCTCCGCCGAAAACCGCCCGCAGGCGCTCCGGCTTCTGTGCTGTAACTCTGCCGGACACTCCCGCACGTCGGTGCAACGTCCGGTTTTCTGGTGTTTGGCGGGTACGCGCTCGGCTGTGTCCGGAAAGCCGCACAAACCGCCGACACGGGCGCGACGGCGCGGAACGCGCTGCCGGTCACAGCTGCATCTCCTGCATCTGCTCCGATTCCGACATT
>ERZ1673696.1071-NODE-1071-length-25239-cov-23.020251_pt1 | contig 25239 bp, 17 predicted proteins | sample MGYA00580226_ERZ1673696 | MGnify/ENA primary metagenome ERZ1673696 (study PRJEB41218, sample SAMN15661743) | gut metagenome | host: Homo sapiens | place: Canada: London | collected 2015-08-20/2019-03-30 | study: EMG produced TPA metagenomics assembly of... | reverse complement strand
TTCGCCATGCAGACGAAGAGATTCTTTTGCGTAGTCCATGTTTATTCACCTGTTTGCTATGAACTTGGCCATCGGACGCGCCGGATCGGCGCGTCCGGGGTGTGCTTGAAATTTGCTGCTGCGTGCAGCGGGGGGCTCAGAGGCGGGCCGCCTGGATACCGGCCTGATAGAGCAGCGCGAAGCGGCGGTATTTCGTTTCCAGGAAGGCGCTCGGGTGCGGCTCATAGCGGGTGACCATAGCGACGCAGTGCGCCGCGGCCTGCGCATAGTCCGCATACTGTCCGTCTGAGACGGCGGCGACGATGGCCGCGCCGAGGCAGGCGGCTTCCTTTTCCCGCGGCACGACGACCGGCAGGCCGGTGATATCCGCCTGAAGCTGGCACCAGACGGGGCTTTTCGCGCCGCCTCCGGTGGCGATGATGTGGTCGGGCTTCGTTCCCTTTGCGGAGATGGCGTCGCAGTTTTTACGCAGCATGAACGCAACGCCCTCCATGACGGCGTGCGCCATGTCAAAAACATCGTGCTCCTGCCGCAGACCCCAGAACATGCCCGCCGCGTCGGCGTCAAATTCCGGTGCGTTCGTACCCACAAGGTACGGCAGGAAGATCAGCGGATTTTCTCCGCCGCGCGCGAGCAGGACGCGGTTCATCTCGTCATAGCCGGTCTCCGGCATGCAGGTCCGGCGGAACCATTCCAGGCTGACGCCGCCGGACTCGGCGACCGGGAGCATGACGTGCGTATCCGGCAGGAAGCCGTAGTGCATGGCGATCCCGCTGTCGCGCGGCGCCGGTTCCTGCGCCATGACGGCGAGGGCCATGACCGTGCCGGTCGAGAGCGTGACGCCGCCGGGGCGAACATTTCCGGTGCCGATCATGCCCGCAAAGTGGTCGAGCGTGCCGACGTTCACGAGCGTGTCCTGCGTCAGGCCGAGCGCCTGCGCGGCATCCGCGGTCAGAGGCCCGGCGATGCTGCACGGCTCGACGAGCGGCGGCAGCCGGGTCTCGTCAATGCCGATGGCGTCGAGCATCTGCGTCCAGTAGTGCTTTTCGTAGATATCAAAATAGAATGTGAAGGTGGCAATGGACATATCGGCGAGCTTCCGACCTGTCAGGCGGAAGACGATATAGTCCTTGAGCAGCATGAAGGTCTCGGCGGTGGCAAAGACGTCTGGCCGGTTCTTTTTCAGCCAGAGGATCTTCGTCGCGGGCCAGGTCGGCAGGAGTGCCTGCTGCCCGGTGACGCGCTCGCAGAGCGCGGCGTCAAACTGCGCGGCAAGGAGCTTGCACTCCTCGGTCGAGCGCTCATCCATCCAGGAGATCGCGTGCATACAGGCGCGGCCCTCCGCGTCCACGCAGACGAGCGATTCCGCCTGACCGGTAAACGCGATCTGACGGATTTTCGATACGCCGCAGTCGCGCGTGAGCTGCGCGATGAGCGCGGCAAGCTCGTCATAATACCGCTCCGCGTCAAATTCCACGAAGCCGTTTTCCCGCAGATACTCGACCGGGCGGCTCTGCTGCCCGACGAGCTGCATCGATCCATCATAAATGGCAGCCTTGATGTTGGTGCTGCCAAGGTCAACGCCAAGATACATGTTGGTTCCTCCATAAAAAAGGCGCTGCATCGAGCCGCTCCACATGGGAAGCAACGCCCAAGCAGCGCCTTCTCAGTTTTTTAAAAATTGTATTTACATGACAAGGTCAATATCCATGAGCCTGCAGAAATCGCGCAGCTGCTCGGTGTAATCGCCGTAGGTGACGATGACGTGCTGGCAGCAGACGTTCTGCGCAAAGTCTTCCACGGTGCACGAATCGGGGAAGATCTCCAGCGACGGCAGCTGCGGCGCGGGATCATCCCAGCCGTACTCGTTCCACGCGGGCGGCGTCTTGGCCTCGCCGGTGTAGACGTGCATGCGGTAGCGGCCGTGCATGTAGGCAAGGCGCGCACAGGTCACATAGCCGGTCTTGACCTTCGATACGCACAGAAGCGACGTGTTGAGCAGACCGAAGGCGGCGGGAAGGACCGTCACCGGGCCGTCGGTCACAGGCTCGGGGATATAATCCGGCACGCCTGCGATCACGCTGTTCTCAAAGAACTCGTAGTACTCCAGATACGGCACGGTCTGGCCGGAGAGATACTTCATGATCAGCTGCGTCACGCAGCCCATGACGTCGTTTTCCGGCGTGGTGAGCACGTGGTAGTAATGCTCGAGCAGGATGAAGACCATGGCAGGGGGGAAGCCCTCGAGCTTCTTCATGCCGTCGACGTCGAGAAGCGTGATGGCCTCCCAGCCGCGCTCGGTGATCTTCTTACCGATGGCAAGCGCGTATTTGACGCCCTTTTCGATGATCGCCTCATCGCAGGGCTTTTCAAATTTCCAGTTTTCCTTGACGTACTTCACGCCCTCGGCGATCTTGTCCGGCTCCAGCGTGTCGAGCGCGCGGACCATCTCGAGCATCTCATACGGCTCGACCTCGACGCCGAGCTGGCCGCGCATGGAGTTGCCCTCATACTGCGTGCCGAACAGCAGCATATCGCGGTAGCCCATCGTGCCGACGCGCGCGTCGCGCAGGGCGCGCCTGGCCGCGCAGGCGGAAATGAATGCGTCGAGCTTCGCGCGCGGATAGTCTTTGCCGATGATGTTGTAAACATACTTGAAATCGTAGCCGAGCGCCTCGAACGTCGGGCGGATAGCCGAGGTACCGGCCTGCTCGGCAGTGGTGATGATGCGCCCGTTTTGCTTCCAGCCGCACAGGCCCCACAGGAGCATGGGGATATGGCGGTACTGGTCGGTCACGCGGATGACGGCGTGCGTCGGCACCCAGCCCGCCACGCAGACGACCAGGCAGCACATATCAAAGCCGCGCAGCTTTTCCGCCGCCGCGTCGGCGGTCGCGTATTTTTCATCGTCGATGACGAGCCCTGCGTCCAGCAGGTCATAGCCCATGGCTGTCAGAACGCCCAGCGCCTCGTCGTGCTTCATCTGCAGACGCTCGATCGGCGTGTTGACCTCGCCGAAGCAAACAAATCCTACCCGTTTATCCATGTGAGCCTTCCTCCGTGTTTTCATTTGCAGTTGTTATTGGGATCATGACCGGCAGCGGAACGCGCGGGACGATTGCGGCACAGTGCACAAACAAAGCCGCCGGCCAAGGCGATTTTCTATTCCTATTTTCCCATAGCCGAACGAAATAGTCAATGCGCAACCATGAAATAATTCACGCAAAACAACGCAAAATTGAGGGTTCCCGCGGCCTCAGGTTGTGTGGCGGACGACCAGATTCGGGCGCAGCGCGATCTGCTGCTGCGACATCTGCGGGTTTTTCGTGCGCTTGGTCAGGATGTTGACGGCGACGGAGAGCATGTCCTCGTAGGGATTGGCGATGGTGGTGATGCCGCCCTCGATATATTTGGACGACGTGAGGTTGTCAAAGCCCATGACGGCCATATCCTCAGGGATGCGCAGACCGCTTTCGCGCAGCGCGTGGATGGCGCCGATGGCCATCTGGTCATAGCAGCAGAAGACGGCGTCGGGCGGGTTCTCCAGCGACAGAAGCTCCTTGGTCCTGAGATATCCGCCGCGCTCCGCGCGCTCGGGGCCGACGCAGATGAGCTGCGGATCGACCTTCATGCCCTGCAGCTTCATGGCCTGCTTGAACACGGTGACGCGGCTGAGGGAGATGCGGTCACTGATGCAGGCGATGCGCTGGTAGCCGCGCTTTTGCAGGTGCTGCACGCCCATGATGATGCCGCTGTATTCGTCGAGATGGATGCAGTCAAATTCCAGCAGGGGATAGTATTTCGACGTGATCAGCATGATCGGCAGGCCGCTTCTGTGCATGGCGCTGATGAGCTGATCGGACATGTTTTCCTCGGTATCCATGACGACGAGCAGGCACTTGACGTGGATGCGGCTCATGGTGTTGATCGCGTCGAGCAGCTCCGCGGCCTTGAAATCCGTCAACTTCATGATGAGCGAATAGCCCTTCGCGGCGAGAAAATCCTTCGCCTTGTGCACCAGACGCGCGTAATATTCCGACGCGACCTCGGGGACGATGATGCCCGCCGAATTCCAATCCGGCGTGGCGCGGCCGCCGCGGCCCTGCAGAGTGTAGCCGAGCTCGTCCGCCGCCTTGAGGATCTTTTCCGTCATTTCCCGGCTGATCTCCTTGCCGCCGTTGAGCCCGCGGGAGACCGTGGAGACGCTCACGCCAAGCTTTTGTGCAATGTCTTTCAGGTTTGCCATGGAATGCACCGCCTTTCTCCGGACATCATAACATAAGCGCAACTGCAATGCAACAACCTTTCTGTTTTTCGCGTAGTTTTGCAGAGAACAGCGCCGCGCGGACTTGCCCGCGGCGGCGAAGCTGTGTTAAGATACAAACAGAGCGGCGCGCCTGCGCGCGGCCGCGGAAAAAGAGAAAGCTGGTGGTGATCGTTTTGCAGACGGGTCTGCGGCGGACGGACACCGACATGACCAGAGGCAGCGTCCTCGGGCAGCTGGTCGCGTTTTCCGTCCCGCTTTTGATCGGCAACATTTTTCAGCAGCTGTACAACACCGTGGACAGCGTGGTGGTCGGAAATTTCGTCGGCAAGGAGGCACTGGCCGCGGTCGGGAGCGTCGGGCCGGTGATCAATATGCTCATTGGCTTCTTCAACGGCTTTGCGACCGGCGCGGGTGTCGTCATCTCGCGGCATTACGGCGCGCGGCAGCGGGAGAACGTCCGGACCGCCGTGCAGACGACCATCGCCATGACGATCCTGATGAGCATTGTGCTGAGCGTGCTCGGCGTGGTGCTGACGCCCGCGCTGCTGCGGATGATGCAAACGCCGGAGGAGGTGCTTGCGCATGCGAGCGAGTATCTGCAGATCTATTTCGCCGGACTGAGCGGACTGCTGCTGTACAACATGGGCGCGGGCATCCTGCGCGCCGTCGGCGACACCAGACGGCCGCTGTATTTCCTGATCTTCTCGGCGGTGACGAACACGGTCCTCGACCTGCTGTTTGTGACGGTGTTCCGCATGGGCGTCGCGGGTGTGGCGATCGCGACGATCCTTGCGCAGTTCGCCTCGGCGGCGCTGGTGCTGGCGGTGCTGACACGGACGAAGGGCGATTACCGCATCGAGTGGCGGGCGGTGCGGCTGGAGAAGAACATGCTCGGCAGCATCTGTGCGCTGGGCCTGCCGTCGGCGGTGCAGCTGGCGGTCACGGCGTTTTCCAATATTTTTGTGCAGTCCTATATCAACCGCTTCGGCGCGGACTGCATGGCTGGCTGGACGTCGTATAACAAGATCGATTCCTTCGCGCTCCTGCCCATCACGACGATCTCACTGGCGGTGACGACCTTCGTCGGGCAGAATCTCGGTGCGGGCGACCACGCCCGCGCGAAGCAGGGCACGCGGACGGCGCTTTTATTGTCGGAGGCGGTCACGGTGGTGGTGCTGCTGCCGCTGATGCTGCTGTCGCCGCAGCTCATCAGCCTGTTCAATCAGGAGCCGGAGGTCCTGCGCTACGGGACGCTGTTCATCCGGTTCATTTCTCCGTTTTATCTGGTCATCTGCATCAACCAGATCATCTCCGGCTCGCTGCGCGGCGCGGGTGATTCACGCAGCTGCATGCTGATCATGCTGGGCTCGTTCGTACTGTTCCGGCAGATCTACCTGATGATCGTCTACCGGGTCTGGAGGACGGTCCTCCCGGTGGCGATGGGCTATCCGGCGGGCTGGGTGCTGTGCAGCGTGATCCTGCTGCTGTATTACCGGAGCGGCGCATGGAAAAAGGCAAGCGTCTTCAAGGAAAAAGCAGAATAAAGCGCAAACGGCCCGCCGGAACGCTCCGGCGGGCCGTTCTGTCAAGCACTGGCGCGGGAGCGCCCCAAGGCTCCCCTCTCAGGGGAGCTGTCTGCGAAGCAGACTGAGAGGTTGCTGCGTCGCGGTATAACCTCTCCGCCTCACTGCGTTCGGCACCTCCCCTTCACAAGGGGAGGCTTTTTTCGCCAGCCCAGAGGCTCCCCTTGTCAAGGGGAGCTGGCGCGCAGCGCCTGAGAGGTGAACCCCGCCGCAGCGGATGGCTTCCCCTATGAGGGGAAGCTGTCGCCGGAGGCGACTGATGAGGTGGACAGCGCCTCGTAGACGCAAATGCCTCCACCTCATCCGTCACGGCTCCGCCGTGCCACCTTCCCCTCATAGGGGAAGGCATGATGGGGACGCGCCTGCACCAAGGCTCCCCTCTCAGGGGAGGCTTTTGGGCGTGCGCACACGCAAAAAGGAGGCCGCGGCTGCGGCCTCCTTTTCGTAAAGGGTGTATTCAAAAGGGAAATGAATTATTTGGAGATGTCGTAAGCGTACTCGTACTGAGACAGGTCGACGTCGCCGGATTCCTTCAGCTCCTTGTAAGCCGCGTTGTAGCGCTCGGCCAGATCGGCGCAGACAGCGTCGAGATCGTCGAGGTCGCCGCGCAGGTAGGAGTCAAGGACGGTATTGAAGTTTTCGCCTTCCAGCGGGAGCAGGGAGTCGGGATACAGGGACATGCTGGCGTAGTTGCTGATGTCGCCGAACTGTGCCCACTGCGGGCCGAGGTCCGCGCTGAGCTCGGTGTTCTCGATAACTTCGGTCTTGTAGGGGATCATGCCGCCGACGGAGTAGATCTTGCTGTTCAGCTCGTCGCTGTTGAGGAAGATGAACGCGTCGATGATGGCCTGCTTGTGCGCATCGGAAGCAGCTTCATAGGCGGGAGCCGTGATGGAGCAGCCGACACGGTCGAGGTAAACGCCCTTGTAGGGAGTCTCGTCGACCATTGCGGGAGGATCGATGACCGTCCAGTTGCACTCTGCGGGGAACTGGCTGGTGTAGACCCCGTAGTCATAGGAAGGCGCATAGAACATGCCCACCTTGCCGGCGGCGAACTGCGCGCGGATCTCGTCGATGCCGAGGTCGTCAGCGCCGAGGAGCAGGCCTTCCTGCATCATCTTGGCCTCGATCTCGAGGACGGGCTTGAACTGGGAGAAGTCATAGGTAGCGGTGTTGGGATCGAACCAGCCGCGGCCGGTGGAGTTCATGCAGACCTTGAAGGTGCCGCGGCGGATCATACCGGCCGTCCAGGTGCACCAGCCGTAGCCGAACTCTTCGCCGTTGCCGTTTTCGGTGATGACCTTGGCACAGTTATAAACGTCTTCCCAGGTCTTCGGCAGCTCGAGGCCGTTCTTCTCGAACAGGTCGAGGTTGACAGCAAACTTGATGGGGACAACTTCCAGGGGAAGAGCGACCAAAATGCCCTGCTGGATGTTGATGCTGTTCTGGATGTAGGGCTCGTAGCCGGCGATGAGCTCCTTGAGCTCGGCGTTGTCGATGGCGCTCAGATCCTGGATCCAGCCGGAGACGATCCAGTCGGCAGAGCCGGTACCGGCATCGACCAGGTCATAGAACGTGCCGCCCTGCATCAGCGCGCGGGCATTGTTGGAGTAGTCGTTGATGTCCGAGATGATCTGGATCTCAACGCCCTTTTCCTTACCGGTGGTCTCGTTCCAGTTGGCGACCTCAGCCTGCAGCGTGCTCAGGTAAGCGCCGATGGAGCAGTAGTAGGTGACGACTTCGACGTCGCCGGAAGCGGCGGTGTCTTCGGTCTTTTCTTCGGTCTTTTCTTCGGTCTTGGTTTCTTCCGTGGTGGTGTCTGCCGTGGTCTGATCATTTGCCGGCTGATCCGCCGCAGGGCTGGAAGCACATGCAGCAAGGGAGAGGACCATGATCGCGGCCAGAAGCAGAGCGATAAGTTTTTTCATTGTTTTTCCTCCTTGTTGTTTTTTGTTCGCTACTCAAAGTTTAACAGTTTTTCGGAAGTCCGTCAATCGCTCTGGAGCGTTTTGCACAATCCGGACAACATACATGCGCAAAAACTGTGCAGAATGCTGTTTCATGTGAAAATAATTATGAAATACGATAAAACGAACAGATTACAGCACGGAACAAAAACGAAAAAGTTGATACAAAATATGGGGAAAACCAGAATATAGAAATTTATGCGGCGGAAATTCTACGCAACTTTGAAACGCATCTTTCGAACACGTTGCACTTGACACGTCAAAAAACCGCGATAATCCGCGGATTTTCGACAAATTCAAGATATCTAACGTCGATATGACGTCCGAAAACCGCGCAAACGGAGCGAAAAACGGCCGGAAAAGCAAGCGGCCGCCGGATCTCCGGCGGCCGCAGCGGAGATCACTCCGCGAAGAGGCGATTGATGTTCTTGAGCGTCTCGCGCACGAGCTGTTCGCCGCCCACATGGCCGACAAGGCCGGAGGCGATGAACGCGCTGTAGTGGCCGCCCTTTTCGGCCTTCTCGGTGGGCAGATACCCCTCAGAGCCGCCCGCGAGCTGGACGAGGAAGGTCTGCTCGGCATACGAGCGTGCCTTGATCTGGTTGCCGAAGTCGAGGAAGAGCTCGAACGGGTTCGTCGCGAAGGCGACGGTACCGAGGCGCAGGATGTGGCTCTCGGTGTCGAGAATGTCCATCTTCTCCTGCAGCTCCTCGCGGCGGAGGATACCGAGGTCGACCTGCAGCGCAGCTGCGTCGTTGAAATCGACATCGCCCGGCTTCTCGGCCAGATAGTCATGGATGCGGCGGCGCGCGGCGGCGACTTCCGCAAAGGTCGTGCGGCGCAGCGGCAGCTGCATGTTGTGGACCTCATGCACGAGCTCGGGGTCTGCCTGCGGTGCGTCAAGGCCTTCATTGTAGACCGCAATGATCTCATTTGCGACGCGCTTGCCTGCCTTGCGCATGCCGGAGAGGTCAAACATGGAGGGGTCTGCCTTTCTGGGGTGCGGGTTGGTGCGCTTGAGGTTCGGGTCGTTCACGTCGCTTTCCGGCTCGACCCAGCGGACGAGATCGACCGGGCACTGGTCGCCGGCGGGGGAGCAGAGCGGAAGCATAAAGAGCTTGTCGCCGAAATGCTTGCGCAGGAGCATCTTGGCCTCGCCCCAGAAGTCGGGGGAGACGAACAGCCGGTGCTGGACGCACTGCGCCGGGCACGCAAGGTTCGCAACGATGCCGGTCAGCTCGTTTTTCTCATTAAAGACATACATCAGCTCGATGCCGGAGTCGTTGCCGCCCTCGATCTCGGTGAACTTCGCGGTCTCGGCGTTGCCCCACATCTGGGCGGAGCCGTCGTTATAGCACACGCGGCGGCACATGCCGACCGGCGCGCGGCCGAAGGCATTGACAAAGCTGCCCTCGGTGCGGGAGGTCCAGGCCGCCAGCGCGGCCTTGCTGATCTGTTCGGCGAGGAACTCGAAGGTCTCCTCGGGCTGCGCGATGTCGGGGTTGGCGGAAATGTTGGCACTCTCGATATACTTCTTATCGGGCGGCAGCTCAGACTCGATCAGCGCGCGGAAGCTGGTCGCGTTGCCGGTGAATTTGCTGGAGGAATCGTCGCGGTGGGCGTAGCGGGGACCCGTATGGACGTGGGTGGCGGAGATGATGACCTTCATCGGGTCAAGACCTGCGTCGTTCCCGGCGAGCTTTGCGCGCACGGCGTCGCGCAGCCCCCAGCTGATGTCGACCAGATCGCAGGCGCAGAAGATGGCCTGGTCGGTCTCGGAGCTGATGGCGAGGGCCGTCACGCAGATCGGTTTTTCGACATATTCGGAGATGCGCTCGGCGAACTGCCCGGCGAGAGATACCTTCTTGTCAGGCGTGATGGACTGCTCCGCCCACCCGAATTTCAGTTTGGACATAGGAAAGCCTCCTTATTATTTTTCTGTTTTCAGCGGCAGCGCCGCGGGGGCGCTGCCGCGGGAGATCATTCTGCAAAGAGCTTGTTGATGTTCTTGAGCGTCTCGCGCACGAGCTGCTCGCCGCCCGCGTGGCCGACGAGGCCGGAGGCGAGGAACGCGCTGTAGTGGCCGCCCTTTTCGGCCTTCTCGGTGGGCAGATAGCCCTCGGTGCCGTTGGCCAGCTGGATGAGGAAGGTCTGCTCGGCGTAGGAGCGCGCCTTGATCTGGTTGCCGTAGTCGAGGAAGAGCTCGAACGGGTTGGAGGCGATGGCGATGGTGCCGAGGCGGATGATGTGGCACTCGGTGTCGAGGATGTCCATCTTTTCCTGCAGCTCCTCGCGGCGGAGGATGCCGAGGTCGACCTGCAGCGCGGCTGCGTCATTGAAGTCGACGTCGCCCGGCTTTTCGGCCAGATAGTCATGGATGCGGCGGCGCGCGGCGGCGACCTCGGCAAAGGTCGTGCGGCGCAGCGGCAGCTGCATCATATGGACCTCGTGTACGAATTCGGGGTCGGTCTGCGGGGCGTCGAGGCCCTCGTTGTAGACCTCGATGATCTCGTTTGCAATGCGCTTGCTGGCCTTGCGCATGCCGGACAGGTCGAACATCGACGGATCGGCCTTGCGCTTGTGCGGGTTGGTGCGCTTGAGGTTCGGATCGTGCACGTCGCTTTCCGGCTCGACCCAGCGGACGAGGTCGACCGGGCACTGGTCGCCCGCGGCGGAGCACTGCGGCAGCAGGAAGATGTGCTCGCCGAAATGCTGACGCAGGAGCATCTTGGCCTCGCCCCAGAAGTCGGGGGAGACGAACAGCCGGTGCTGGACGCACTGCGCCGGGCACGCAAGGTTCGCAACGATGCCGGTCAGCTCGTTTTTCTCATTAAAGACATACATCAGCTCGATGCCGGAGTCGTTGCCGCCCTCGATCTCGGTGAACTTCGCGGTCTCGGCGTTGCCCCACATCTGGGCGGAGCCGTCGTTATAGCACACGCGGCGGCACATGCCGACGACAGCGCGGCCGAACGCGTTCGAGAAGCCGCCGGGGGCGCGCTTTGCCCACGCTTCGAGCGCGGCCTTGGCGATCTGGCCGGAGAGGAACTCCAGAAGCTCGTCGTCCTGCGCGATCTCGGGGTTGGCGGTGACGTTGGCACTCTCCACATACTTCTTTCCGGCGGGAAGCTCAGACTCCAGAAGGGCGCGGAAGCCGCTGGAATTGCTGGAGAAGCGGCCGGAGGAATTGCCGCGGCCCGTATAGCCGGGACCGGTATGGGTGTGGATGGCGGAGATGATGACCTTCATCGGGTCAAGGCCAACGGTGTTGCCCGCAAGCTTTTCGCGCACGGCGTCGCGCAGCGACCACGAAACGCCGACGAGGTCGCAGCTGCAGAAGACAGCCTGGTCGCTGTCGGTGCTTACGGCCATGGCGGTCACGCACAGCGGTTTTTCCACGTACTCGGAAATGCGCTCGGCAAACTGGCCGACAAGAGATACCTTTTTATCCGGTGTCAGAGAATACTCTGCCCAGCCGATCTGAAAATGACTCATAACTATCATATCCTCCCGTGCAGCGGCTGAATTAACGCAACAACTACGCAACTTTCGCGTGATCGTTTCGCTGCCGCCCTGTCTCAATTCCAATGATAGCAATGTGCCCGGGACGTGTCAAGACAGAAAAAAGTTTTCCGGCTTTTTGCGAAAATCCATGCAAAAAGTCTGCGGAAACTGAGCGGAACAGGCGCGGCGGACGCCGTGCCGGGGAAAAAACGTGGGAAAAACAGCGAACTTTCCCGCAAGGAAGGGAAGATACGTATGCAAATTAAACAAAAACAGAAGCCTGTTTTTTCGGAAAATGTCAAATCCGAGTGTTTGCGTTGCGCAAAACTTGACACATGCTCCGTCCGCAACGTAAAATGGGACTAACAATTTGACACCTCCGCGGCGCCATGCCGCGCGGTCGGTCGAAAGGAGCGTTTTTTCGTGCACAAAGGGGAAAGATTAGGAACAAAGGCGACGATACAAAGCTATCTCATGATCGCCGGAACCGTACTCGGCATGATCATCTTCGTTGTGATCCCGCTGCTGTGGATCATGCGCTGGTGTCTGTTCAGCTATAAGGGGTTCGGCACGGTCAAGTTCGTGGGCCTCAAGAATTTTATACGCGTGTTTTCCAGCACGTCCTCGAAATACTGGCTGTCAGTCGGAAACACCTTTGTGTTCGCCATTGGCAAGCTGCTCGTTGAGATCCCGCTGGCGCTCGTGCTGGCCTTCATCCTGACGAAGAAGATCCGCGGCCGCGACTTTTTCCGCTCCGTGTTCTTCATGCCGTCGATGCTTTCCGTCGCGGTCATCGGCGTTGTGTTCACCTACCTGTTCAACCACAACCAGGGCGTCGTCAACTCCGCGATCCGGCTGCTGGGCGGCGAGGGCGTCAAATGGTTCTCGGGCGGCACATCGGCCATGATCATGCTGATGATCGCGTCGATCTGGCAGAACTTCGGCATCAACATGCTGTTCTTCATGACGGGTCTGCAGGCGATCCCACCGGAAATGTATGAGGCGGCGTCCATCGACGGCGCGAGCAATACGCGCCAGTTCCTGACCATCACGATCCCGCTGCTCGGCCCGGTTTTGCAGATGGTGCTGATGAACGCGATCCTCGGCTCGCTCAAGGTCACGGATCTGGTCCTCACCCTGACCAACGGCAAGCCCAGCGGCAAGACCGAGGTCATGATGACCTACATCTATAAGAAATTCTTCGGCGACGGCGGCGCATCCGGCCTTGACTTCGGCTACGGCGCGGCGCTGACCGTGGTCACAGCCGTCATTCTGGGCATCGTCACGCTGCTCTATCTGCGTGCGACCAAGAAGTCCAGCGACGTTTACTGAGAAAGGAGGCTGCAAGCGATGACAATGCGAATGAGCGCCAGAGCGAAGTTCTTTCTGTATCTGTTTTTGATCTTTATGGTCATTTTGACCGTCATTCCGCTGCTGTACACGGTCTCCGCTTCCTTCAAGACCAACATGGAGATCGCCACGGGCGGTATCAACCTGATCCCGAAGACCTTCACGTTCGACAACTATAAGACTGTCTGGAGCATGAGCGGCACGGGCATTGCCAGCAAGGTGACCTACACCGACTATACCATCAACTCCATCAAGGTCTCCCTGATGACGGTCGTGCTGGTGGTGCTGTTCACGTCGATGTCGGCCTACTGTTTCCAGCGCGGCAATTTCCCCGGTCAGAAGTTCCTGTACTGGCTGTTCATGGCCACCATGTTCATCGGCGCCGGTACGGTCACGATGTTCCCGCTGCTGCGGATCACCACGAAGCTCGGCCTCAACAACCTGCCCGGTCTGGCGCTGGTCCAGTTCGGCACGGCGGGCGCGAGCAACCTCTTTTTGACGATGGGCTATCTCAAGACCATCAGCAAGGAACTGGATGACGCAGCCAAGATCGACGGCTGCTCCTTCTTCTCCACCTGGTGGCGCGTGATCCTGCCGCTGTCCAAGCCGATCCTTGCGACAGTCGCGCTGATGACGTTCCGTGCCTCATGGAACAACTACCTGCTTCCGAACCTGATGCTCGCCAGAGATCAGGCTGCCACCACCCTCGTGGTCGCGGTCGTGAAGCTGCAGTCCTCCGGCGGCGCCGGCGCGAGCCAGTATAACCTCATGATGGCCGGCACGATGCTTGCAATGCTGCCGATGCTCATCCTGTTCCTGTGCATGAACAAGATGTTCGTCGAGGGCATTACGCAGGGCGCGGTCAAGGGCTGAGTTTTCCGCCGCGCGGAAATGCACGCCGGAGCAATGACGTTCTGTACGAACCGGGCCTTGCCGTACCTTGCAGTACGATAAGGCCCGGTCTGCTTTTTGGATACACCCTACGGCGGACGCACTGCGCAGCGAAAGAAAGCGCGCTGCGCGCGGTTGCGTTTCGCGGGGGCCTGTGCTATCGTTATTGCAGTGAGACCGCGGGTGAAAGGATCTGCGGCAGCGCAACTTTATGAAACAGGAGCAAATCAAATGGCTGAAATTCAACTTTCCGGCGTCAGCATGGTCTATCCGAACGGCACGCAGGCGCTCAAGCAGGTCGACCTGACGGTACCCGACCACGAGTTCATCGTGCTGCTGGGGCCGTCCGGCTGCGGAAAAAGTACGCTTTTGCGCCTGATCGCGGGGCTGGAAAAGCCGACGGAGGGGACGCTCCGCTTTGACGGCGAGGATGTGAGCACGCTCGAGCCGATGAAGCGCAACGTCGCGATGGTCTTCCAGTCCTTTGCGCTCTATCCGCATCTGACGGTCTATAAGAACATGGCGTTTCCGCTCAAGAGCATGAAGCTCCCGCAGGAGGAGATCAAGCGCCGCGTGGAGGCGGCGGCAAAGATCCTCGATATCGACTATCTGCTCAACCGCCGCCCGCGCGTGCTGTCCGGCGGCCAGCGCCAGCGCGTGGCGCTGGGGCGGGCGATGGTGCGCGAGCCTGTCGTGTTCCTGCTCGACGAGCCGCTGTCGAACCTCGACGCGAAAATGCGGACAGAACTGCGCGATCAGATCATCCGCCTGCATGAGCGGCTGAAAACGACGTTCGTCTATGTGACGCACGATCAGGCCGAGGCCATGCAGATGGGCGACCGGCTGGCGATCATGGACATGGGCAGGATCGTGCAGACCGGCACGCCGCAGGAGATCTACGACCACCCGAACTCGGTCTATGTGGCGGGCTTTGTCGGCGCGCCGAAGATCAACTTCTTCGCCTCGCACCTGCGGCGCGGAGAGACCGGCTGGAGCATCCGGCTGCTCGGGAAGACGCTGGAGCTGCCCGCGCAGCGCCTGCCTTTGGACACGGCGGGTGCGGAGAACGGCATGCGCGTGATCCTCGGCGTCCGGCCGGAGGATTTCCGGCTGGATACAAGCAGCGAGCCGATGCTGCAGGCAGAGGCGCTGAACGTGCTGCCGATGGGCGCGGGACTGCATGTGCAGCTCCGCTGCGGCGAGGTACGCTTCCTGATTGTTCTGACGAACCATTCCGGCGTGCAGCCGGGCGATACGCTCGCGCTGCGGGTCGACCCGTGGAATATTCAGGTGTTTGACGCACAGACCGAACGCAATCTGTGCTGTCCTGTCCGGAAGGAGGATGCGCAATGAGAAGATGGTATGAGCCGCGCAGGGACCGGCCGGATCTGGAACGCAGCGCGATCAGAAAACGCGGCTTTGTGGGCTATATGGACATGCTCTGGCGGGAGTTTTTTGAGCTTCTGAAGCTGAATCTCCTGTTCGTGCTCTCGTGCGTGCCCATCATCACGATCCCGGCGGCGCTCACGGCGATGCACCGCATCACGTCGGTGATGGTGCGCGATGAAAATCACTTCCTGTGGCCGGACTACTGGAAGGCCTTCCGGCGCGATTTCTGGAAGAGCCTCGGCGGCGGCGCGGCCATCGCGGCGGTGATGGCGCTGTTCGTTCTGAGCACGGTCTTCTATTATAATCTGATGCAGGTCAACAAGGTCTTTGTCCTGCTGGCGGGCTTCGCCGCGTGCGTGGTGCTGCTGACGCTGTGCGTGAGCTTCTATTTCTTCCCCATGCTCGCAATGGTCGATCTGCCGCTGGGCACGCTGCTGAAAAACAGCATGGCGCTGGTCTTCGGCAACATCGGCAAGACCCTGCTGGCGCTGCTGCTGTTTGCGCTGCTGATCGGGCTCGGCGTGGGGCTGCTGCCGTATTCGTTCATCTTCGCGGCGCTCATCATGTTCTCGTTCGTCGCGTCGATCACGACGTACCTGACCTACCCGGCCATCGAGGCGCGCGTCATGCGCCGCGAGGAGGGGCATGCGGCGGGCGAACTGTACCAGAAGCTCCCGCAGCAGGAGCAGCCGGAGGTGCAGCTCCGCTCGGCAGGGCTCGACGAGCTGCGCTTTGAGGACGACGAGACCGAAGAAAACGCGGAGAACTGACGACTTCCATAAAAAAGCTGCGCAGAAAAGGGAGGAAACGGAGATGTCCGTCATGAAATGTACCGCCGCGGGCGACGCGATGATCTTCCGGCAGCTGCCGGGACACTATGAGGGCTTTGAAGCGCTGCGGGATTTTATCGCGCAGGGCGAGCTCCGGTTTTTGAATCTGGAGACGACGATCCACAACTTTGAGACCTACGGCGCGGCGCTGTCCGGCGGGAGCTGGTTCTGCGCGGAGCCGCGCGTGCTGGACGGCGTGAAGGAATTCGGCTTCAACATGCTGACCACGGCGAACAACCATGCCATGGACTATTCCCACGCGGGACTGCTGAAGACCCTGGAATATCTGCAGGCGGCGGGGCTGCCCACCTGCGGCACGGGCCGTTCGCTGGCCGAGGCCGCAGCGCCCATCTATCTGGACGCGCCCGGCGGGCGCTATGCCGTGATCGGCGCGTGCTCGACGTTCTATCCCGACGCGATGGCGGGCGAGCAGACGCGCACCATGCCGGGGCGTCCGGGCCTGAACGGCCTCCGGTTCGACACCCGGTATGAGCTGCCGGAGGCGCAGCTCGCGCAGCTGCGCGAGATCGCGGCCGCGCTGGACCTCAACGCTGACCGCGAGCTGGAACGCTCGCAGGGCTATCTCCCCGAGCTGCCCGACGGCGCGGCGGAGTTCGGCGCCATGCGCATCGCGCGCGCGGACAAGCCGGGCATCCGTACCCGCGTGAACGAGACCGACATGGCCCGCACGGAAAAAATGATCCGCGAGGCGCGCTTCATGGCCGACTATGTGATCGTGTCCATCCACTCGCACGAGTGCGCGGGCGCGGTGAAGAGCGAGCCTGCGGAGTTCTGCGTGGAATTTGCGCACCGCTGCATCGACGCGGGCGCGCACGCCATCGTCGGCACGGGGCCGCACATGCTCCGCCCGATCGAAATCTACAAGGGCTGCCCGATCTTCTATTCGCTGGGCGACTTCATCATCCAGCTGGAGACCGTAAAAAAGTCCCCGGTGGGCTTCTTCGAAAAGCAGGGCATGACCGGCAGCGAGGGACTGGACGAGATGTTTGAAAAGCGCTCGGACCACGGGCGGAAGGGCCTGTATTACAGCCGCGTCATGTTTGAGGCGGTCGTCCCGTACTGGGAGGCGGAGGACGGAAAGCTCCGCAAGCTGAAGCTGCTGCCGGTCGAGCTCGGCTTCGGGAAAAAGCGCTCGGTCGGCGGCTGGCCCGCCCCGGACGCGCACAGCGGCATTCTGGAGCGGCTCGCGGAAATGAGCCTGCCCTATGGGACGAAGATCGAGATCGGCAGCGACGGGACCGGAACGGTCCTGCTGTAAAGCGGAGGGAAAAAATGATGCTGACAAAGGAAATGCTTTCGTACATTGCGGAAAATATCGAGGATATCAAGCGGATCATCCGGGACCTGTGCGCCATCCCCGCGCCCTCGCACCACGAGGAAAAGCGCGCGGAATACTGCAAAGCGTGGTTCCGGGCCAACGGCTTTGAAGACGTGGAGATCGATGAGGCGCTGAACGTCGTGTGCCGGTATCAGGTGACGGACGAGAATGATCTGGTCGTCTTCATGGCGCACACCGACACGGTCTTCCCGGACACCGAGCCGATGCCCTTCCGCGAGGATGAAAAGAAGATGTACGCGCCCGGCGTCTGCGACGATACGGCAAATCTCGCCGTGATGATGGTCAGCGCGCGCTACTTCGTGCAGCGGAAGCTGCGGGCAAAATGCGGCCTGCTGTTCGTGGCGAACTCCTGTGAGGAGGGACTTGGCAATCTGAAGGGCAGCCGCCGGATCGTACAGGACTACGGCAGCCGCATCCGCGAATTTTACACCTTCGACGGTACGAACCTGCGCCGCGTCGTGACGAGCGCGGTCGGCTCGCACCGCTACCGCGTGACCGTCCGCACCGAGGGCGGACACAGCTACGGCGCGTTCGGGAACCGCAACGCGATCTATTACCTGTCCTCCATCATCAACACCATCTACACCATGAAGGTGCCGCAGAAGGAGGGCGTCAAGACGACCTACAACGTCGGCGTGATCGAGGGCGGAACGTCGGTCAACACCATCGCGCAGGAGGCGTCGATGCTCTGCGAGTACCGCTCGAACGACCGCGAGTGCCTGGAGACCATGCGTGTGTTCTTTGAAAAGACGTTTGAGGCCTACCGCGCGATGGGTGTGGAGGTCGAGGTAACGCTGGTCGGCGACCGCCCGTGCGGCGGCGACGTGCCGCAGGAAAAGCTGGATGCGCTCATTGCGCGCGCGGACAGCGCCGTGCGCGAGCTGTTTGACGCGGAGCCGATCCACGGCCCCAGCTCGACCGACGCCAACATTCCGCTCGCGGCCGGGATCCCGGCTATCTGCGTCAGCGCGGCGGTGGGCCGCGGCTGCCATACGCGGCAGGAGGAGATCGATCTCGATCAGCTGCCGAACGGCGCGAAGCTGTCGATGCGGCTGATGCAGGAATACTTCGAGATCTGAGCGATACACCCAGGGCCGGAATGCGGAGTTTTGCGCTTCCGGCCTTATTTAAATGAGATCATGAGGAGGCAACGCCATGCAGACCAAGCTCTATGAGACACTCGTTGACAAGCACCGCGAGGAGATCCTCGCGGCGGAGGACTATATCTGGCGGCACCCGGAGACGGGCTTCCGCGAGTGGAAGACGACTGCGTATATGCAGGACGTGTTTGAAAAGGCGGGCTATACGCTCGTCAAGGCGGGGGATATCCCCGGCTTCTACACGGATATCGAGACCGGACGGCCCGGCCCGAAGCTGCTCATCATGGCGGAGCTGGACGCGCTGAGCGCGCCGAACCATGTGCAGGCGGTGGACGGCTGCGCCCATGCCTGCGGGCACCACGCGCAGTGCGCGGCCATGGCCGGGATCGCGCTGGCGCTGAAGGAGCCGGGCGCGCTCGACGGCCTGAGCGGGTCGGTCCGGCTGATGTGCGTCCCGGCGGAGGAGCTGATCGAGCTGGATTTCCGCGACGGCCTGCGCCGCGCGGGCGTGATCCACTATCTTGGCGGCAAGACCGAGTTCATGCACCGCGGATACATGGACGGCGTGGATCTGGCGTTTCTATTCCACACCAGCACACGCACCGACTGCGATTTTGACTGCCATTACGGCCAGAACGGCTGCATTGCCAAGACCGTTCGCTATGAAGGCGTCGCGGCCCATGCGGGCGGGAGCCCCGAAAAGGGCGTCAATGCGCTCTATGCCGCGTCGCTCGGCCTGCAGGGCATCAACGCCATCCGCGAGACGCTGCGCGACGATGACCACATCCGCATCCATCCGATCATGACCGCCGGCGGCGCATGCGTCAACATCATCCCCTGCGAGGCGACGCTGGAATCGTACATCCGCGGCGCGTCGTTCGACGCGATCCTGGACGCGAACCGGAAGGTCGACCGTGCGCTGGCTGCGGGTGCGCTGGCGCTCGGGGCGAGGGTCTCGGTCAGCGACCGGCCCGGCTATGCGCCGCTGGTCAACAGCCCGGAGCTTGTCGAGGCGGTGGGCGAGGCCATGCGTGCGCTGCTCGGCGAAGACCGCGTGAAGATCACAAACGAGTGGACGACGGGCTGCACCGACATGGGCGACGTCAGCTGCATCATGCCGGTCCTGCATCCGCACATCGCGGGCGCGGCCGGAAAGTCGCACGGCGATGACTATCACCTCGTTGACCGCGAGATGGCCTGCGTCAACTCGGCCAAGGGCCAGCTGCTGCTCATGGCGCTGCTGATGGAAAACGGCGCGGCGCGCGCAAAGCAGGTCGTGGAGCGCTATCACGCGCCCTATGAGAGCAAGGCGGCGTATTTTGCCACGCTGGACGCCATCCTGCGCGACCGGGAACTGATCGAGTACCACGAAGATACCGCCCAGATCCGTCTCTGAGTGTGACGCCGCCGGACCACCGGCGGCATTCTTCGGAGCGCATACGACTTTTTTACATCGGAGAGAGAAAAATGGAAAAGACACGCTTCAAAGGCGCCGTATTTGCGACGGCCTCGGCGCTTTTGTACGGACTTTGCGCGGCGCTCATCAAGCTGGCGACAAAGGATTCCCTGTCCGTCGCGACGCTGCTGGTCGGACGCGGAGGCTGCGGCATGCTCCTGCTGCTTCTGGCAGGCTGCATCCGGCGCAAGCCCCCAGCCGTCAAACTGCGCAGTCTGCCGAAGATCGCGCTGTACGGCGTTTTCGGGACGGTGGCGACACAGATCTTTCTGAATCTGGCGTATCTGTATCTGCCGGTCGGAACAGTCACAACGATCCACTTTATGTACCCCGCGCTTGTTGCGGTGATGGAGGCGGTGCTGTTCCGGCAGAAGCTGCCCGGAACGACCATCATCACCCTGGCCGTCCTGACCATCAGCATAGGGCTCCTTTTTGAAAATGTCACGGCGGGCGCGGAGCGCGGCCTCCTGTTTGCTGTGCTGTCCGTCCTTACGTGGACGTTCCAGCTGCTGTACATGGAGCGCTCGGGCATTCTGGAGGAGGAAGACCGGCAGACGCTCACCTTCTATATCTGCCTGCTCATGGCCGTTGTGGGCCTGATCTACGGCGCGCTGACCGCGACGCTGCAGCTTCGGAGCATCCTGACGAATTTCGGGATCATTGCGCTGATCGCCTTCCTGAATAACGTCTGTGCTACGGTCTTCCTGCAATACGGCGTGCAGTATGCCGGGGCGGGGCTGTGCGCGATCCTGAGTGTGTTTGAGCCGCTGGGAAGCATTGTGATCGGCGCGATCCTCCTGCATGAGCAGCTGACGCTCCGCCAGATGCTTTCCTGTGTGCTGATCCTCGGAAGCATCTGCTTCCTGATCGTCAGCAGCGCCCGCCGGGAAAAAGCTGCGGGCCGCATGGAATAGAAAGAATACGAAGCACCGCCGCGGCGGGGCGCACATGCGCTCCGGCTGTGGCGGTGCTTTTGTATTTGGAGCGTATGACCGGTGGACATGCGTGCATTCCTGCACGCAACTTTTACGCAATTTCCGCGCAACTTCACGAAACAACACGCGGTGCGGTGGATTTTCCCGGATGCGGGATTATAATGAAAACAGAAAAATTTCGGGAGGTTTATTCATGGTCAAGCTTGATTTCTTGTCTGTTCTCGACGAAAAAGCGCAATTTCTCAACGACTTCTCGGACGGCATCTGGGCGGACCCGGAGACCGCCTTTACCGAATTCCACGCTGCCGGGCGCTATTGCAGCGCGCTGCGCAGCGAGGGCTTCGAGGTCACAGAAAACCTTGCCGGGATCCCCACGGCCTTTTCCGGCCGCTTTGGCTCCGGCCATCCGGTCATCGGCGTGCTGGCGGAATTTGACGCGCTCTCCGGCCTGAGCCAGGAGGGCGGTGTGACGGAAAAGCGTACCGCGGGCGGGGCATGCGGCCACGGCTGCGGGCACAACCTGCTCGGCACGGCCAGTCTCGGCGCGGCCATCGCCATCAAGCGCTTTCTGGAGACCCAAACGTGCTCCGGCACGGTCATCCTCTTCGGCTGCCCCGGCGAGGAGGGCGGCTCCGGCAAGGCGTTCATGGCGCGCGACGGCGTGTTTGACGAGCTGGACGCCGCGCTCTGCTGGCATCCGGACGAGAACACAGGCGTGCGCGTGCAGACCTCGCTCGCAAACTGCCAGGTGCTCTACAAATTCAACGGCAAGGCCGCGCATGCCGGCGCCGAGCCGTATCTGGGCCGCAGTGCGCTGGACGCTGTAGAACTGATGGACGTCGGCGCAAACTACCTCCGTGAGCATATGATCGATCAGGCGCGCGTCCACTACGCCATCACCGACGCAGGCGGCTTCAGCCCGAACGTCGTGCAGCCGCACGCGGAGGTCCTCTATCTCATCCGCGCGCCGCGCAGCGCACAGGTCAAGGAGCTGTATGAACGCGTCAACGACATCGCGCGCGGCGCGGCCCTCATGACCGGCACAACGGTCGAGATCGACTTTGTGAAGGCCTGCTCTGATACGATCCTGAACGACACGCTTCAGCGCGTGCTCTATGAAAAAATGGCGCAGATCGGCGTGCCCGAGATCACCGAAGCCGACGAGGCCCTCGCCCGCGAGCTGACTGAAAAGGCGCTGATGGAGTATCCGAAGGCCGATCCGGTGCATCCCATCCACGATGAGCTGCTGCCCTACACGGGCCAGATCGAGTATGAATGCGGCTCGACCGATGTCGGCGACGTGAGCTGGGTCTGCCCCACGGTGCAGGCCAAGGCCGCGACGTGGGCCTTCGGCACGCCGTGCCACAGCTGGCAGGCTGTGACGCAGGGCGTCATGCCGCTCGCGCACAAGATGACGCTGTACATCGCAAAATCCCTTGCCGCGATGGGCGCGGAGCTGATGGTCAACGCGGAGCTGCTGGAGCGGGCGAAGCAGGAGCACCGCCGTCTGGTCGGCCCGGAGGGCTATGTATGCCCCATCCCGCAGGGCGTCAAGCCGCGTTCGATGGACTCGCTGCATAAGTAAGGAGGACGCCTGAAATGAAATACGCAAGTCAGATCCCGCGGGAGACCATCGCCCGCCTCGAGGCGATGGCCGCCGAAGATCCTGTGCGCTTCTGCCAGCCGCATCCGTGCCCCGGCGTCTATTCCTCGCGGGAGGAAGAGGAATTCTGGTGCTACAAATGCTGGGGGCACGCGCTGGAGCAGCCCATGCCCGGATCTAACCTCGCGGAGTTTTTCCGGCAGCAGGATCTGCAGTTCCCGCTGCCTGCCGGCTTCCGCGAGGAGCGGCGCATCACCGTCAGCCACGGCTCGGACTGCATGGCAGTCGACTGCATCTGCGATGCGTACACGCCGCACCTGTTCGATTCCATCGCGGACTTCTACCTGACCACCGACCTGCCGACGGCAAATCTGGAATCGACGGTCTATCCCGCCGCGCCCTTCGGCCGCAACCAGCCGAAGGTCCTGCCCGGCCAGACCAGGACAGACTGCAATCCGCGCATGAACACGTCCGCCGGGATGCTGAACCGGTTTGTGAACGCCGGGATCCGCTATTTCTCCACGGCGAATAACCACTGCTATGACTATGACGAGGCGGGCCTGCTCGCAACGCTCGACGAGCTTGACCGCCGCGGCGCGGCGCATTCCGGCACGAACCGCAGTCCGCAGGAGCAGACGCAGGCGCTCGTGCTGGACGTCGGCGGCGTGCGCGTCGCGGAGCTGAGCGCGACGTTCGACCTCAACGACCGTGCGTATGAAAAGAAGTGGATCCTGAATGAGGTGCGCTTCAACGACACGCCGTGCGATTTTACGCTCATCGAACAGCTCATCGCCTCGGCAAAGGCGCAGAAGGCGGACATCATCACGCTGCACGCACACTGGGGCTGGGAATTCGAGCTGTATCCGCATCCCAAGACTGTGGAATACGCACACAAGCTCGCGGAAATGGGCGTTGATGTGATCGTCGGCACGCATCCGCACGTCTCACAGCCGATGGAAAAGTACACCTATACGCAAAACGGCGAGCAGCGCAGCTGCCTGATCTTCTACTCGCTCGGCGACTTCGTCAGCTTTCACCCGCAGAGCCGCGACAGCCGCATCACCTATGTCCCGCGTTATACGCTCGCAAAGGGGAAGCTGGACGGCAGGCCGAGGACCTTTGTCACTGGTCTTCAGATTCTGCCGGTCTACATCCTGACTGCGGCGGACGCGGAGGAAAACTACGATGTGCGCCTGCTCCGTTTTTCCGACGTGCTGGCGGACAGACCGGATGCAGACGGCGCATACCGCTATCCCCTCTGCGATTGGGAGCGTGCAGATCTGCCGCGTCTGCATGAAAAGATCCTGCACGGGATCCTCCTTCCGGCGGATCACCGGGAGCTGCTCGTACCATAAAGAGGCGTCTGATGAAGCACATAAAGATCTCCCCGCAGCGGTATCGCTGGGTCATTGTCGCCGCAAGCTTCCTGATGGTCTTTGTCTGTCTCGGCTTCTGCAGCAGCAGTAAAAGCCTCTATCTCGCGGCCATCACCGAGGCCCTCGGCATCAAGCGCAGCCTTTTCTCGATCAATGACAGCTGCCGCTATATCGCAACGGCTGTCGTAAATCTCTTCTTCGGCGCGCTGTGCGCGAGATTCGGCCGCAAACGGCTGATCGCCGCGGGCTTCGCCTGTCTCATCGCGTCCATGCTGCTCTATGCCTATGCGCCGAACATCTATCTGTTTTATCTGGGCGGCGTGCTGCTGGGCCTTGGCCTTGCGTGGACGACAACGACGATGGTCGGCAGCATCGTGCACCGCTGGTGTCCGGCGCACGCCGGAAAGATCATGGGCCTGATCCTCGCGGCAAACGGCGTCGGCGCGGCAGTCGCGACGCAGATCGTCACACCGATCATCTATGCGCCCGGCGACGCCTTCGGCTATCGCAATGCCTATAAGCTCGTGGCGCTGATCCTGGCCGTGACCGCCGGGATCGTCCTCGCGCTCTATCGCGAGCCGCCGGAGAAAATCCCAGAAAGCACGAGCGCAGAAAAAGAACCGCAGCAGGCTGAAAGCGGGCAGAGCACCGCGCGCGGTGCCCGGTTCTATCTGCTCCTTGTCTGCGTCTTCCTGACCGGCTTTATCCTTCAGAGCACGACCGGCGTCAGCGCGGCGCATATGAAGGACGTCGGCCTGGATGCGGGCTATGTTGCCGCGGTCGTGAGCGCGCATGCGCTCAGCCTGACCGTGTGCAAATTCCTGACGGGCGTCATTCACGACCATGCGGGACTTCGGAAGACCGTACTTCTGTGTGACTGCGCGGCGATCACGATCCTGATCCTTCTCGCAGAGGTCACGGCCACGCCCGCGGGCCGCGTGCTGGCGATGGCCTACGGCATCCTGTCCGCGCTGGCGCTGCCGTTGGAGACGATCATGCTCCCGCTGATCGCGCAGGACCTGTTTCAGGGGCCGCAGTACAACAAGATGCTTGGCATCATCGTATCCGTCAATACGGCCGGCTACGCCGTCGGCACGCCGATCGCCAATCTGACCTTCGACTGTCTCGGCACCTATCAGCCGATGCTGCTGGCCTCCGCATGCGTCATGGCCGGCGTCACGATCTGCATCCAGCAGCTTCTTAAGCGCTGCGCAGCAGAGAAAAGCGCCTGATGGACAAAACAGGATCGTAAGCAAACATGCGGCAGCACCAGAACCATCCGACGCTGCCGCACGTTTTATGCAGCAGAAGATAAAGTCCTTGTTAGCTTCCCGGAAAGCATCGAAAACCATGACTATCTTCATAAAGTGGTGCTTGGCGTCCAGAGCACAGAGGCAGTAAAGAAGGTCAAGGCGTATGACAGCACGATCAAAGTGCTGGGCTTCCTGCCGGACGTGGAAAGCATCTCCGCTTTTGGCGAAACACAGGCGGACGCTATCCGTCTGATCGAAGGATGGCTGAACGCAGATACCGCGCAAAGCGTACGCAAATATGGAAAAGAGCTGTGGATCATGACCTGGACCCCGGAAGTCGGCCTCACCACCCCGGAAAACCTCAAAAAGATCCAC
>ERZ1673696.1068-NODE-1068-length-25268-cov-4.778329_pt1 | contig 25268 bp, 23 predicted proteins | sample MGYA00580226_ERZ1673696 | MGnify/ENA primary metagenome ERZ1673696 (study PRJEB41218, sample SAMN15661743) | gut metagenome | host: Homo sapiens | place: Canada: London | collected 2015-08-20/2019-03-30 | study: EMG produced TPA metagenomics assembly of... | reverse complement strand
GTTTGACGGTGCCAGCGATAAAATTACTTCTAAAAATGTAGACCCGGTCGTCAATCCTTCCAAGCTGGAGCAATTTAGCAGCGATACCAAGCAGCTGGCTTCCTATGCGGTAGTCGTAGCAAGAGCGGATGATGAAAGCCATTATCATGCGTTTAATGAAAGCGAAATGGTGGAAAACAACACCCGGACAGGAAAGAATTATTTTGTGCTTCAGCGTTGGATTACAAGTGCGTTGATTTATCTGCGCACGGGAGTTCGGCAGAATGTATATATTCTTACTGGCCATGGGGAAAATACTGGGGAAGAGATTGAAACCATGATCAACCGGATTCAACGCGAAAACTTTAATGTAGAAGAAATCAATTTGATATCCGGGCAGCAGCAGCTTCGTCAGGGAGATATTTTGGTAGTACTCCAACCGAGAAATGATCTTTCTTTGGAGGAATATAACCAGATTATTTCCTTTTTGGATGAAAGCTACGGCAGAATGTTATTTATGTGCAGCCGGTTGGTGGATGACGCAGGAGAACCCCTTGTGAATTACAATAACTTGCTGGAATATTTTAATTTATCTTTAAATGACGGCGTTATTGCTGAAACCGACGAAGCACATCGGTCGGCAAGTTCCGCAAAACTGATCGAACTGGTAGCGGATCAGGCGCATGAGGTTTCGGCGGCGGTACGTTCGGCCAATGAACCTGTGTGGGTGAGTGAAGCAGCAAGTTTTTCTTATAAATATGGTACGGGTACTACGATGGGAATCTATAAGGAGACTTTTTCCAATGTTTTGACCAGCTATGCAACCAGCGTCATGATTCCCTGGAGTCAGGCCAGTGAGGCAGAGGCGGTAGCGGGTAATTACAGTAAAAATGTTCATAGTATCGCATGTGCATACGAACGTGTAAATGAGGGAATATCGGGCACGACTGCAACAACTACAACGCGTATTTTATTGATGGGGTCTTCCAGTATTGCTACGGGCGATTATCTGGGGAATTCCAATATTCTGCGTAACGGTATCAACTGGCTGGCAGGAAAAAGCTCCTCAGATGAATTAGTAAATGTAGGAATTGATCTTACGTCCAGCTATGTGCAGATGAGTCAGCTGGATATGAAGGTCTGGTTTTCCATTCTTGTGGTTGCTGTTCCGCTGATCATTTTTACAGCGGGAGTTGTAGTTTGGGTAAGGAGGAAGAATCTTTGAGCGAAGAAGAAAAAAAAGACGGCCTTACGGAAGAGAAGAGCTATACCGAAATTGCAAAAGATATTCAGAACCACGGTGAGGATGCGCTGAAAGATGAACTGCTGAGCGTTGAAAAAAGGGACAAAAAGATTCAGCATGTAGGCATGAAGCATTCCCTGATTATCGTTTCAACCGCTATTTTGCTGATTGCAGCGTTGATTGCCGGATATATGCTCTTTGGTACCTCGGGGGAAGAAGCGAATCAAAATGTGAAAATCCTCTATGATTATGAGGATAATGAGATTCAGAGAATTGAGCTTTTTAATCATACGTATAAAGAGAATATTGTACTTACGCCTTTTATGAACGGTACCGTGCAGGACTGGAATATTGAAGGCCAGCAATATGATGATGTGAATCAGCTGAAGGTGAAGTATTTGGTACAGTGGTGCGGCCATATGGAAACCAAATATGTTTTGGAATATGATGCCGCAAAACTGGAGGAATATGGGCTGGCAGAGCCGGCCTCCACGGTAAAGATAAGCTATACCGACGGAAGCGAGCATACGATCTATATCGGCCGGGAATACGGCAGCCGCGAAGGCGTGTATCTGATGTTGGATGACGTGCGCGAGATTTATATCGTTTCCGTATATGTGATGGATTATACAGCTTATCGGACGGCGGATATGCTGAATTTGCCTGGACTGGATAAAACTTCTCTGAACTGCCAGATGCTGTATTTTATAAATTCAGACAGAACTACCGTTCAGCTTTCTTATATTCCCGGTCCGCTTTCGGGCGCAGAAGCTTGGTATATGCTGCTGCCGACTATATCTGAAACGAATACCGATGCGGTCGATGCGTTGTTTGAGGGAATTGGAAATTTAGAATTTAATTCTTATGTAGCCGAGCAAGTTGGAGAAGATACTGCTCTTTATGGTTTTGATAAGCCTTTATATGAGCTGCAAAGCTATGACAGCGATACCAACCTGCTGGATCATTTGGTAATCGGCAGCAAAGTAGAGGATTCAGAGGATCTGTATTATTGCGCGCTGCTCTCAGACCCCGAGGCGGATTTCAGCCAGGCAAAGGTCTATACGATCAGCGCGGAGGTATTGGCGCCGCTGAATGTCAGCGCAGTGGATCTGGCTAATCCCTATTTGCTGGCATTGAATATTTATTGGCTTCGCAGCGGTGTTTTCCGCGCAGGAGGACAGGAGTATATACTTACGATTGACCGCAAGCTGCAATATGACGATGCCGGAAACGTACTGCTGGATGATGACGGCGTGGAATCTACGTTGAATACGTATTATATAAATGGCAAAAAGCTGGATGAGCTGCAGTTTAAAACGTTTTATTCCAAGGTCTTGTTTCTTTCTATAGAGGGAGTAGTCCCTAACGATACAGAAAAAGGAGAAGAATTATTTTCGTATTCCTTAGAAGTGGAGATTCCTATTACCGATCAGCAGACGGGAAAGAGCTATATTAAACAAGCTACCTATGAAGGGGCTTATTATAAGATATCCGATACGTATGCGGTGTTTAAAAATAATGAAAGCGACAACGCAGTATTTACTGTGCGCTGCCGCTCGATCGATTCGGTTGTAGAGGCATTGGGCTTGTTGTTGGAAGGCAGAATGCCTACCGCTTAGTTATTGCTTTCGATTACCGCTACGGGTTCGTCCTTTAGCCGGGCGGCTGTGGCTTCATGCCGGGAAATGATTGTGCGATAAGCGCTGTAGCGGCGTACAGGCTCTTTTTCGATTTTTTCCGGTTCTATGGCGCTGTTGTTTTTTTTGAAATTATTAAAATTGAATCTGCGCATAACATCAACACTCCTTTAAACTGATTTTCTGTTGAATTTTATGCACAAAATAAAGAATTATGACAGGGTGAAGAGCTTTGCAGAAAAAACTGTTTCTTTCATTGGTTGCCGTATTGCTTGCCGGAATTTTTTGTTCCTGCTCTGCAGGAGAATATAAAGGCTTGGAAAAGCCTCTTTCCGGAGCTATACCGGAGGAAAACACTATTTCTGACGGAGGACTCGCTGCCAGACAGGGAGATTGGATCTATTATATTAATGGTGATAATTTTATGCGGCATGAAAATGAGCGATTTCACGAATACGCCGGTGCTCTGTGCCGGATGCGCGCCGATGGTACCGAAAAGGATGTTGTGGTTGACAGAGATGTTTCTGTGTTCAATATTGAAGGGGAAACGATCTATCTCTGTGTGTATGATAAAGGCAGCAGCTATATCAGTACGGCTAATATTGACGGGAGTGGTTACCGTGTGCTGAAACGGATAGATGATATCTATTACGGGGGATGCTACGGCTATACCGGGGACGGTATTTATTTTACGGAAGATTTTAAGCTTTATTGCATGGACAGAGACGGAACCAATATACGCAGGATTACGGATTTTGCTGTTTATAATCTTCGTACAGGGCCTGAATATACGTATTTTACGCGTGAACTTGACGGAAATATCGGTAATGTTTATAAAGTAGAAAATGGGAAAAATGAATATACCGAAGTAACTGCCGGCGCTGCATATGTTTTGAAAATTGACCGGGAGTATATGTATTATTATATGCTGGGGAACGGGAATGTATATCGCTATGACCAAAAGACTTTTTCTGCCGAAGCCGTGATTTACGGCGGTTATACTGAATATGTTTTTCCTGAAAACGAAGATTTTTATGGCGTTTCCTATGGAGTAAGCGAAGAAGAGGAAGAAAGTGAAGAAACAGGAATATTTGTAATTCCCTCCGGCGGAGGACAAAAGCTGCAGATTTCAAAAAACTGCGGCAGCTGTATGGCCTATTATGACGGTTATATTTATTACATTAATGATTCTAAGTTGAATTATCTTTACCGGGCTGCAATCGACGGAAGTTCGGATGAATGTGTAATGGAGGATTATATCTATGACATCGATACATTGGATGTAGTAGATCAATGGCTGTATTTTTTCTCTGCCGGAGATTCGGATCGGGTTTATCGGTTGAATATGGAGGATCTGTATATTGAATGCGTTGAGCTGGAGGATATTGCTATTGTAGGCTGAATAGATTTTATATTTGTAAGCTATTTTAGTGCTAAGGAGAGATTTATGAAAAAATATATTGCTGCATTTTGTGTGCTGTTGATGATGCTTTGTACTGTCGGCTGCGGAAAGGGACTTGAAGGCGGCCAGCCGGAAGCGGAGATTATTTCTAATGACGGAATTGCCGTTATTCAGGGAGATTGGGTTTATTTTATTAACGGCAGTATGCCGGCGCTGGCTTCTGAAGCAGTCAGCGATACACCGCGGGCTAAGATATACAGAATGCGTACTGATGGCAGTGATTGTGCGCCGGTTACTTCTCAAAAAGCACATGCTATGCATCTTTATGGTGACAAAATTTTTTATATTTCGCCAACGCGTGCCAATGTGGTGTTGTATTCCATAGGTATAAACGGTAAGAATAATAAAAAACTGTTTACGTTTAATGATTCGGAATACTATGTTTTTGGTCAGAATGGAATTGCCATTGCCAGTAACGGCAGAATTACGTATTTCGATTATGAAACAACAACGAAAAAAGAGTTTGAAACCGGTGAGGTCTCGGGAATGAGGATCAGCCCCAATTATATCTATTATTATTATCAGGGGGAGAGTGGAACAAAGCGGATTGAGATCTCATCTGGCAGGGAAGAGATCCTTTGCAGCGATAATGGCCCGCTGTTATATGTTGATGATACAGAAGTGTATTTTGTTTCGGCACGGATACCTTACCGTTTGAATGCCAATACGCTCGAGTTGGTACAGATTAGTACAACGTTATACAGAAACGCCCTTTTAAATTATAAAAATGCAGCGATTATCGGTATAGCCAGTGATGAGGAAAATAAAGGTCTGTATTTACAGCCTATGACGAATACTGCCGGTGAAGCGGTGGGGGAAGGCGGAAATCTTCCGCAGATTAAGCTTCATTTGCAAGAAGTGAGCGCTTATTGCATCAATGATGATTATATTTTTCTTGTAGAGGCTGAAACCGGCGATATATACCGGATGACATATCAGGGAACGGAAAAGACGCTGTTAGGAAAAATACAGTCCGTATATGATGTGGATTCTATGGATGTGGCAGGAGATATGCTGTATCTTTTTGACAGTGTAGAAAGCGGTTTGGTGTATCGGACACCTATTGACGGAAGCGGAGAGCTTTCTTTGATTATAAAGTGAGGGAGTATTCATGAAAAAAGCATTGCTGACGATTGTAACAAAGCAGCCGGGAAGGGAGGAGGATATCACGTTTACGACGCGTTCGGAGTGCGAGGAAACGGCGGCGGGTATTAAATTGAATTATGAGGAGAATTTAAGCGATGATGACGCGGTGAATACCACACTTTTCATTGGTGAAGATAGTATTTTGGTAGAACGTACGGGCGATACAGGTGCGGATATGTATTTTAAAGATACGGCTACGTATGAAACCCAATATAAAGCTTTTGGCGGTATTTCTTTAGCTATGCGTATTTTTACTACGAATCTTGACATTGATAAAAACGAAAACGGAATTAAGGCTTCGGTAGATTATCAGTTGTTTCTGGGCGGTGCAAGCGTAGGAAAGATGGGAATGGATATTAGGGTAGAATATTTGTAAGCATCTTTTGCGGAAATAGTATTGTTTTAGAATATAAAAGTAATAAAACCGACTTAGATGTCGGTTTTTGTTTAAAATAGAGAGAGGGAATTATATCAAAATTCTGTTATTTTTATGAGCTCCGGAGATTACACAAGTATATATTCATTTGGCACAGACGTATGTTTTGACGGAAGGCAACGCCTTTTCGCCATTGTCGGTGCAGTATGCAGAAAAACCGGCGCACGCATGTCGCCGGTTTTGATGCTGGTGGGTCATCGGGGGATCGAACCCCGGACACCCTGATTAAGAGTCAGGTGCTCTGCCAGCTGAGCTAATAACCCATCTTGGAGCGATAGACGAGATTCGAACTCGCGACATCCACCTTGGCAAGGTGGCACTCTACCAGCTGAGTTACTACCGCATATTTAAAGAACGCTGTTATAATATCACAGCCAAAAGATTTTGTAAAGCGTTTTTTTTGTGAAAAAAGAAAAAAACATTGTTCATAATTTGTTTTTAATGTTATAATGTACAAGTATTTATTTATTATACTTGGAGAAAATGAAAATGATAGAGTTACGTAAAGTAAAAAGTAAAAAGGACTTAAAAAGGTTTATAGAATTCCCTAATAAACTGTACAAAAATGATCCTTATTATGTACCGCCGCTTTCTTTGGATGAAATGAATAATTTGGATCCACGAAAAAATCCCGCATATGAATATTGTGAGGCAGAAATGTTTCTGGCCTATAAGAATGGCGTTCTTGTCGGAAGAATTTGTGCATTGATTAACCATGCATATATAAAAAAATGGAATCGGCAGGCGATACGGTTTACCCGTTTTGATGTAATTGATGATATTGAAGTTTCAAAAGCGTTGCTGGGAAAAGTGGAGGAGATCGCTCGAGAAAACGGATTAAACGAGGTAATTGGTCCTATTGGATTTTGCGATCTGGATCGGCAAGGTATGCTTGTTGAAGGATTTAATGAACTAAGTATGTTTATTACGATATATAATCATGCATATTATGCTGAGCACATGGAGAAACTGGGGTATCGAAAGGATGCGGATTGGTGTGAGAAGCAAATTACAGCACCCAAAACGCTGGATCCTAAGATAGAACGAATATCACAGGCAATGCTGAAAAAATTGAATTTAAGAGTAGTACAGTTTAAGAAAAAAAAGGATGTTAAGCCATATATTCCCGAAATATTCAGATTGGTCAACGATACCTATAAGGATTTGTACGGTGTAGTGCCATTAACTGAGCGGCAGATTGATTCCTATGTTGCACAGTATTATCCGATTATTAATAAGGATTATCTTACACTTATTGTCGATAAAAAGGATAAACTGGTAGGTTTTGGCCTTTGCGGTCCTTCTTTTGCCAAGGCAACGCAAAAAAATAGAGGACATCTGTTTCCGTTTGGATGGATTCCTTTTATAAAATCGATAAAGAAGAATGATGTGATTGATCTTTATTTAATTGCTGTAGAAGAGCAATATCAAGGAAAGGGTGTAAATGCCATTATTTTAAGTTCTATTATCAAAAAGGCAATAGAAAATGGCGTTAAGTTTGCTGAAACGGGACCGGAACTGGAGCTGAATGATAAGGTTCAGGCGCAATGGAAAGGTTTCGAGGTAAGAGAACATAAACGTCGCCGTTGCTATCAAAAACAAATTTAATTGAATGTATAATGGGCGGCATAAAAGGGAAAGATAATTCCGTAACCATAAAGGAGGAATTATTTTATGCAGAGAAATGAAGCTATTTCGTGTACGATCCAAAATTGTAAACATCATTGTAAAAACGCTGATTATTGCAGCCTGGCTCATATCAATGTAGGAACCCATGAAGCCAATCCTACTGTGATCGAGTGTACGGACTGCCAGTCTTTTGAGTATTGCTGTAAATAATATTTACGGTAGAACAACGCTTTTTATCGCATTGCTGTAGTAAACAAAGCGGCCCTCGGATATAAAGGATCCGAGGGCCGTTACTTATTTTTGAATGTTAAAAAAATACGTTTGGGTGTTGAATTTGTATTTTTTATATGATATAATACTTCTGGCCCATTGTAGGTGACCGGGAATGATTTTATAGAGCGTTGCTGCTTGCGGAGGCTTGTATATGTTAAAAGGAAAAAACAATTTTTCTGCCGCAGATATTTTTGAGAATGAGCAAAAAGGAGAGCAGAGCTACCATAAACGATGCGTTTCACCCAGAATGAAAAACATTGTGAAAGTACTTGCTGTCGTATTGGTTTTTGTATTGTTTGCTGTGTTTTTGGTAACGCAATATTCCTATGCCTATATGAGCCATGATGATTACGGCTATGCCACACTCAGTTATGTTTATTGGGAAGAAGGCATGTGGGGCCAGGATTTTTCCATGCAGCAGATGGTACACTATCTTACGGAACATTATAATCGCTGGGGAGGAAGGGTACTTTGCTTTGCACAGGAGATTTTGCTCTTTAAAGCTGGTACGAAAGTGATGCAGAACTTCCATGCAGTGGTTTTACTGGGGATATTTTTATTGGCATTTTTGTTTGCGTTTCACGCAAAAAAAGTAAAGCATCCCTTTATTGCAGCAGCGTTTACCTGCTTGTTGTTTGGATTTTTTGGAAAAACTATGGCGATTACCGGTTTGTATTGGTATTCTGCATCCATTGCCTACATGGTACCAGTGCTATATCTCTTTGTCGGTGCTTGGCTTTTATATATCCTTTTATTGGATAAAAACGAGCGTTTGATTTCTCTATCGAAGCTGATGATGCTGCCGTTCACATGCGTCTTATTCTTTTTTGCCGGCTTTTCTATGGAGCAAATCGGTATTTTTGCAGTGGTTACTGCGTCCGCTATGCTTATATATGCCAGCTTTTACCGCAGAAATCCTGTAATTCTTCTTTACGGTGTGCCTCCCCTTATTAGTGCGGTTGTCGGCTGCCATATCATGCTGGCGGCGGTGGGCAACAATTCCCGCAAGGGAATTTATGCGGAGTATTATAGCAAGTCTTTTACCGGGCAGGTGCTGGAAAGTGCACAGACGATCGTATCTACTGTGTTTCAACCGGAAAATCTGGCTTTTACCGTGTTGATCGCGGCGGTCGGTGTGTTAGCCGCTGTGTTTCTGTGGCAGAGGCGAAAAAATGCAGTATCGCTTGTTTGGCTGATTTTTACGGCTGTATTAGCCGGTGCATCGGTCGGAATCTCTCTATTGAAAGAGAAATCTTTGTGGACAACGGGATTTTTCTGGGGATATTTGATTGTGGTTTCGGTTACTGTTTCTGTTTGGCTGTTAGGGCAAAAAAACAAACGTGATTTTTTTCTGTGGGCATTGTTCTTAGGCGGGATTGCTTCTCAGGGGGCTTGTTTAATATCCCCGATCTTCCCGGAAAGGTGTATGCTTCCCTTTGCTTTTGTTTGGATTTTGATTTCCGTGCGTGCTTTTTTAGAGCTTTTGAGCCGTATGGAAGAATGGCCTCTGAAGCGGAGCGTCATTGCGGTTTGTGCGGTAATGCTTCCGGTATTGATTGTAGGAGGGATTGGTGCGGGAACGATTTTTGCAGGCTTCCGAGAGAATGACCGTATTCAGGAATATAATCACCAGCGGCTGCTGCTGGAGGGGGAAAAATATGCGCGGCAGATGCAGTCGACAGTGCCGATTCCTTTAATGAAGCTTAAGGATGATACCTATGCCGGCAGTACGCAGCCTTATGAGCGTGATCTGATCAAGGATTGGATGAAGATCTATTATAAGCTACCGCGGGGGCTTACGTATACTGATTTTGCTTATGAAGAATACAACGAAGAACGTTTGCAGGAATTAATAAACGCCTTAGAAGAAGAGCAGCAAAGAATGGACGTACGATAAAAATAATACTTGACGAACTGACGTGTTTGTTGTATAATGCACACGCAATAGGGGAGTGGCTCAACGGTAGAGTAGTGGTCTCCAAAACCATTGGTTGCGTGTTCGAATCGCGTCTCCCCTGCCACGTTGCCGTAAGCTGTATAGTGCTTGCGGCAATTTTTTACAAAAGTCACTGGTGCGCTCATTTCACTGCGTCTCCCTTTTCGAAAAAGGACACGTTGCTCGCTTGTAAACGCGCTTACAACGCTTTGGCTTGCTATCAACCGTTTTCGGGGTACGAGGGTTTGAATCCACCTGCGAAAAACATAGGGGATTCTTTTTATCTCTCCCCCTTGCACGTCGTTGCGGACTATGTATCGTTCGCGACGACTTTTCTTTTTAAAAAGACATCGTCTCACTCACGTCGGCACACTTCTCTCCGTAAAACGTCACGCTGGTTGCGGCTATACCCTTGTAATTGCAGGCATGATGCCTCAACTTTTTGCAGGTTTGCGCCTTGCGGTACTGGAGAATTATTTTATTCTATTTTTACACGTCGAAATATAAATGCTTGCGTTGTTCCGTTTTCGGTAAAAAATAAACGCTTTTTCCTGCGGCACACTTTGCGGAGTAAAATATCTATCACTTGTGAAGCCTGCAGAAAATCTTTATCGAAGACTACTGGGGGGATCTTATTAATTCGTATTATTTTTACAAAATCTCTCAAAAATTGTTGAAATTTTTTATTGTTTGCGGTAAAATAAAAAAGAGGTGGAATCCAATGGTTCATATAGGTAATGAATGGGACGAGCTTTTAAAGGATGAATTTCAAAAGGAATACTATCTAAAGCTGCGGGAGTTTTTAAAACAGGAATATTCTTCGCGCCGGATCTATCCCGGTATGTACGATATTTTTAATGCCCTGAAGTATACGCCGTTAAGCGCGGTCAAAGCTGTTATTTTAGGGCAGGATCCTTATCACGGCTACGGCCAGGCGCACGGATTATGTTTTTCGGTAAAGCGGGGAGTGGAGCCGCCGCCCTCACTGAAAAATATTTATAAGGAAATAGAGGATGATTTGGGAATTCGGCCGCCTGCGCATGGGGAGCTTACCGCATGGGCGCAGGATGGCGTGCTGCTGCTCAACACTGTGCTTACGGTGCGTGAAGGATGTGCAAACAGTCATCGGGGCATGGGCTGGGAGACATTTACGGATCGGGTGATTCAAATTGTAAATGAACAGGCAAAGCCTACCGTGTTTTTGCTTTGGGGCGCCAATGCGCGGGCGAAGCAAGGGCTTATTACTGAGCCGCGGCATAAGATTCTTTCCTGTGCCCATCCCAGTCCGCTTTCAGCGTATAACGGCTTTTTCGGATGCCGGCATTTTTCAAAAACAAATGAATTTTTAACTGCCAATGGCCGAGCACCGGTACAATGGCAGCTTCCGGAATAAAAGCACAAGGATGATTGTGATAAATCATCCTTTTTTTATTGCATAAAAACGCGCCTTTTTTAGTATAATTTATTACTTTGATACAAGGTGGTTTTGATATGCGCAAAATCCTCACGGAAGCTTTTTCGGTAAACTTAATCATTGTTGTAATGCTGTTTATTTTGGGCAGTTACGCTGTGGATCAAAATAAAGGAGTCAATACCTTCGGTACCGGTCCATCGGCTATTTATAAGGCAGAGACGGAGGAAAAAAATATCTCTTTGATGATTAATATTTACCAAGGGGAAGAATATGTGCTGAAGTACCTTGAGCTTTTTGAGCAGGAGGATATCACCGCTACCTTTTTTGTAGGCGGCTGTTGGGCGGCAAAGAATGCGGAGGTCGTAAAAAAAATAGCTGAAGCCGGCCATGAAATTGGAAATCACGGCTATAATCATAAAATGCATACGAAACTTACCCAGGAACAGAGCCGCAGTGAGATTCTGCGTACAAATTCTTTAATTAAAAGTATCACCGGAGAGGAAACCGTACTGTTTGCGCCGCCTTCGGGTGATGTAAATGCACAGGTGGTAGCGGATGCTTCTTCCTGCGGCTGCCAGACGATTATGTGGACGGCGGATACTATTGACTGGCGGGATCAAGATGTGAGTAAGATCTATGCCAGAGTGGAACGCAATTTAAAACCTGGCGTTTTTGTGCTGATGCATCCAACGCAGGCTACGCTTGAGGCTTTGCCGGAGATCATTTTATTGGCTAAAAGCCAGGGCTATACCTTTATGACGGTGGGCGAGCAATTAAAATAATATTTGCCTGAATCTTGCTCATACTATATAATAATAAATATATAGTGTGGGGGAAATGTATATGAAAATACGAGAGCTTTCAAATGGCGTACGGGTAGCAATGGAGCCGCTGCCGTATCTCCGTTCTTTTTCTATTGGTATTTGGGTTGGCGCAGGTTGTTTTGCAGAAAGTGAGAGTAATAACGGAATTTCACATTTTATTGAACATATGCTGTTTAAGGGTACAAAAAAACGGTCCGCACGGGAGATCGCCGGCTGTATTGATGCTTTGGGCGGCCAATTGAATGCCTTTACAGCAAAGGAATGCACCTGCTATTATGTAAATATTTTAAATGCACATTATGGGATCGCTGTAGATCTGCTATGTGATATGATTTTAAACTGTAAATTAGACGATGGGGATATTGAACGGGAAAAAGGCGTAGTTTGTGAGGAGATTGCCATGGTGGAGGATACGCCTGACGAGCTCGCGCATGAAAAACTCTCTAAAGCTTTTTATGGAGAGCATCCGCTGGGAAAAACGATTCTCGGTCCGGCAGAGGCAGTGCGCGGCATCCGGGCGGAGGACATGCGTGCGTATATGGGACAAACCTACGTACCCCGGAATATCGTGGTATCTGTTGCCGGAAGCTTTGCGGAACAGGAAATTCTTGATATGCTGGAAGAAAAGCTGGGACGGCAGATGGCGCCGTCCACGGTTTTTCCTGCCCGGTGCGGCGCGCTGCAGCAGCCTGCAGGAGAGCTTCTTGTGCTGGAGAAGGATATTGAACAGGTAAACCTTTGCTTGGCATTGCCTGGGGCAGCACAGACTTCTGATGCGTATTTTGCCCAAAATATGATCAGCAATATTTTTGGCGGAGGTATGAGCAGCCGCTTGTTTCAGCGTGTGCGTGAGCAGAACGGAATGACGTATTCTATTTATTCTTATCTGGCTTCTGCCGTTAACAGCGGTATGTTTACGATCTATGCCGGTATGAATCCGGCACAGGCACCGCAGGTGCTGGATTTGATCCTAGATGAAGCAGACAAGCTGAAGAGAGAAGGCGTTACCGAGAAGGAATTGGTTGAGGCACGCGAACAGCTTAAGGGAAGTTTTGTTTTGGGACTTGAAAGCGCTGCCGCAAGAATGAATCGGAATGGCAAAGTATTGTTGCTCAACGGCAATGTGCTTACGGTGGATGAGGTGATCGCGCGCATCAATGCTGTAACAAAAGACGATATCGACAGGAATATACAAACGATGTTTGACAGAACCCGTCTTAGTGCCGCCGCGGTAGGAAAGTGCGGCGGAGAACTGATACAGATGCTGCAGGAGATAAAATAGCCCTTTATTTTATAGCATTTTTGTGATATAATATAAAAATAATAGTTTCTTCTGCTGCGCTGGCAGTTGAAACCGACAGAGAAGATTTTAAGGAGACTTGGCGTTCATGGCAACTCGAAAGAAGAGTAAAACTACAAAGAAAGCATCGGCGCAAAAAAAGAAAAAAGATCTCCGCAATGAAATATGCGGTGTTATTTTGATTGGGCTGGGTATTTTACTGCTTCTCTCTCTTGTCATCCATGCTGACAGTGCCTTCAAGACGTATATTGCCGATGGGTTTATGCGCGGTGCTTTCGGTGTGGGCGCTTATGTGATTCCACTGCTGCTGATTTTTTTCGGTGTGCAGGCGATTCGGGTAAAACATCCGGATCTTCACGCGGGTAAGCTTGTTATGACACTTTTGATGGTGCTTTCCGGCGTGGGACTGATCCATATGGGATTCAGCTGGTTTGCAGAAGTAGGTACTGCTGACAGCGCGGCCGGTTACGGCGAGGCACTTCTGCAGGCTTATGAGGCCGGGAAGGAACATATTGGCATGGGGGGCTTTGCCGGATTATATGTTTATCCGCTTACCTGTTTGGTGAGCAATATCGGCGCGATTGTTGTGTTTTTTGCTATTATAGTCATTGCGCTGATTGTGCTGTTTAACCTTTCGTTAAAAGATACGGGGGAAAAGGTAGGCAAAAAAGTGCGTGCCGGTTTGGATGAAGCCGGTCAGCGGTTTCGCCGGGTGCGCAGGAAAAAGAATTATGATTACGATATCGGCGCTGAAGAGAAAGAGCCTGTACCGGAAACTCCGGAGGATGGCGACGAGGTCCATGCTGAAAATATCGAGGTAAAAACGTTTACCGTAGCGGAACATAGAAGACCGGTGCTTATTCAGCCGCAGGAAGAAGATCCTGGTGAGCTGCCAAGGGAGGAAACAGAATCATCTTCTGCTGAGGAAGAGGTGCTGCCGTCCAAACCGGTGCATACGGCGGAAAAGGCCTATCAGGCACCGCCGCTTTCGCTCTTAAATCCGCCGGCAGCACCGAAAAAAAATCTCAATACCGACCATTCCCAAAAAATTGAGATGATGGAATCCACCTTAAAGAGCTTTGGAATCACTGCTTGGGTGGAAAATATTACGGTAGGCCCCGCTATTACACGGTATGAACTTTCGATTGCAAAGGGGACGCGTGTCAGCCGGATTCTTTCCCTGGCGGATGATATTGCGCTTTCCATGGCCGCTGTAGGCGTGCGTATTGAGGCGCCGATCCCGGGAAAATCTGCGATCGGGATTGAAATTCCCAATGAAACGATCTCCATGGTTACGCTGCGGGAAGTACTGGAAAGCAGCCGGTTTAGTGAAAGCAAGTCACCGGTATCGGTAGGGTTGGGAAAGGATATCACAGGAACTGCGATTATTGCCGATCTTTCAAAAATGCCGCACTTGCTGATTGCGGGGCAGACCGGTGCGGGCAAGAGCGTTTGTATTAATTCTATTATTACCAGCATTTTGTATAAGGCATCTCCGCAGGAAGTTCGGCTGATTTTGGTAGATCCTAAAAAGGTAGAACTGAATGTATACAATGGAATTCCGCATTTGCTTACGCCCGTGGTTACGGATCCTAAAAAAGCTGCGGGGGCGCTGCAGTTTGTAGTGCGTAAAATGGAAGAACGCTATGAAACGTTTGCTAAGCGTAAGGTAAAGGATATTGTACGGTATAACGAGGTTGCGGCAGAAGCTGGTGAAGAACTGATGCCGCGCATTGTTGTGATCGTGGACGAGCTTAACGATTTGATGCTTGTAGCCAGGGGCGAGGTAGAAGACAGTGTTATGCGCATTGCTCAATTGGCCCGTGCAGCGGGAATTTATCTGATCCTTGCTACGCAGCGGCCAAGTGTAAATGTTATTACTGGCGTTATTAAGGCCAATATTCCCAGCCGAATTGCGTTTGCGGTCGCTTCGGGTTTTGATTCCAAAACTATCTTAGATACCGGCGGCGCAGAAAAGTTGGTGGGCAAGGGGGATATGCTGTTTCATTTAAACGGAGAACCTAAGCCTGTGCGCGTGCAGGGAGCTTTTGTGGGCGAACAGGAAGTAGAAAAGGTCGTTGAATTTATTAAGGCAAAGAATTCACAGGGAGAATATATCGGAGAAGAACAGCTTGTGATGCGTGAACTGAAGCCTTCGCACGGCGGAAGCGGGGAAAACCCGAATGATGAAGATGATACGGACGGGGATGATGAGCTGTTTCCTGCGGCGGTGGAATATGCGATAGAATGTGGAACAATTTCTATTTCGGCATTACAGCGCCGGTTTAAAGTGGGATATTCCCGTGCCGGCCGGTTGATTGATACGATGGAGCTTCGGAATATCATTGAGCCTGCACAGGGGGCTAAAGCGCGGAAGGTACTTGTTACGCGCGAAGAATTTTGGGCAAAGTATGATGAAAGATTGGATTAAAAAATGATAAAGGCTGCAATCGTTTCATTGGGCTGCATGGTGGATTCTGAGGTTATGGCCGGATATTTGCAGAAGGCTGAGATCGCTTTGGTAAAAGAACCGGAAGAGGCAGATGTTCTTATTGTAAATACCTGCGGTTTTATTCAGGAAGCTAAAGAAGAGGCGATAGATACAATTCTGGCGATGGCACAGTATAAAAAAAAGCGCTGTAGAGCCTTGCTGGTTACCGGCTGCCTGACCCAACGATATCCTGAAGCTATTGCGGCTATGCCGGAGGTGGACGGTGTATTGGGAACCTATGCGTATGAGAACATTGCTGCTGCAGTGCAGAGTGTACTTGCAGGAAGAAAGATCGTAAATACCGGCGGTGACGCACGGTATTTAGATAAGCCGATCAAGCGGATCATATCTACTCCGTACTACGCATACCTTAAAATAGCCGAGGGGTGTGATAACCGATGCGCTTATTGTGCCATTCCTTCTATTCGGGGAAGGTATGTTTCCCGCAGTGAAGAAAGCCTGCTGGCAGAAGCGGCTGTACTAAAGCAAAAGGGAATTCAGGAGCTGATCCTTACTGCGCAGGATACGACGCGCTACGGGATGGATAAAGGGGAAAATCGCTTTGCGGCTTTGCTGGAACAGATAGCGCTTTTAGGCTTTGCATGGGTGCGCGTAATGTATACATATCCCTCCACATTGGGAGAGGATGTGATTGCTGTGATGGAAAAATATTCCAATATCTGTAAATATATCGATATGCCGATTCAGCATACAGAGGATGCGATGCTTTGTGCGATGAACAGGCATTATCGGAAAGAGGATCTTATCCGGATTCTGGAGCGTATGCGGGCATCAAAGTTTGATTGGGCCTTGCGCACGACCTTGATGTGCGGATTTCCCGGTGAAACGGAGCGTCAGCACCGGAAAATGATGGAATTTATTCAAAAATACCGCTTTGACAATTTAGGTGTGTTTGCGTTTTCCTGTGAAGAAGGAACTGCGGCGGAAAGGCTGCCGCATCAATGCCGGCGCTCAACAGCCCAGCGGCGTTGTGATAGTATTATGCTGCTGCAAGGGCAGCTTGCGCATAAAAATAATAAGCGCCGCGAAGGGAAAATTTATAAAACTCTCGCAGAGGGGTTTGATGAAGAACAGCAGCTTTGGTATGGCCGAACGGAATTTCTTGCCCCGGAGATTGACGGGAAAGTATATTTTTCCGGCCATGGCGTTTTGCCGGGAAATTTTTATAATGTACTGATGGAAGAAGCCTTTGGATATGACTTTTTTGGGAGGGTGATGGAATGAATTTGCCAAATCAAATAACAGTACTGCGCATTATCTTGACACCGGTTTTGGTACTCCTGTTTTATTGCAGGCTATACATAATTTGCGCTGTTGTTTTTTTGGCAGCCTCGCTTACGGATATGATTGATGGAAAAATTGCAAGAAAGCGCGGGTTAGTAACGGTTTTCGGTAAGTTTTTTGATCCGTTGGCGGATAAATTGATCAATTTAGCGGCTATTATTATTTTAGCGGCGCAGATCTTATACGGCCAGCAATATTGGTATGGCGTTTTTGCGGTAATTACAGCGGTTATCATTGTGGCAAGAGAAGTTATTGTAACAAGCCTGCGGGCGCTTGCCGCCAGTGAAGGTGTAGTGATTGCTGCTGACAACCTGGGAAAACTGAAGACGGTTTTACAGGATGTGGCGATTATTGCCATGTTTTTGGATGAATCTTCCTGGCTGGAGTTTTCTTTTGCCGGGGAGATCATTCATTGGACAGCGGTTATTACTTTGGCTGGCGCATTGGTTTTGACTATCGTTTCGGGTATTAATTATTTTATGGCCAATAAGCAGATTGTGGAAAAAATCGGTAAAGATATATGAAGGAATTTTTTAATTATTTAATAGATAAGCAAATTACTGTTGCTACGGCGGAATCTTGTACCGGCGGCAATATCGCGGCAGCTTTTGTGGCACATTCGGGGATTTCCAGTGTGTTTTTAGCCGGCCTTGTCACTTATGCTAACAGTGCTAAGAAGCATGTGCTTGGGGTAGAGGATACTATTCTGAAACGGAACGGCGCCGTAAGTGCGGAGTGTGCTGCAGCAATGCTGAAAGGAGCAATACGGGTTACAGGTGCGCAGGCAGCTGTTTGTACCACCGGCATTGCCGGACCCGGTGGTGGCAGTGCGGACAAGCCGGTAGGGCTTGTTTATATTGGTGTGTGCTATCAGGACGTTTGTACGATTCAGCGCTGCGTTTTTTGCGGCAACCGGGCGGAAATTATCGAAAAAGCAAAAAATGAAGCACTTTTTTTGTTAAAATGGAAGGTGCAAAAATAAAGGGAGGATAAGGAAATGGAAGAAAAAGATACTCTCAAGGAAAAAGAGAAGGCATTGCAGCTGGCATTGACCGGTATTGAAAAACAGTTCGGAAAAGGGTCGATTATGAAGCTTGGCGATGCTGCGGCAAAGATCAATGTACAGGTGATCCCCACAGGATTTGTGCAGATTGACGCCGCATTGGGGGTGGGCGGAATCCCTAAGGGGAGGATTACCGAAATTTATGGGCCGGAATCTTCGGGTAAAACGACGCTGACGCTGCATATCATTGCTCAGGCACAAAAAAACGGCGGAATTGCCGCCTTTATTGATGCTGAACATGCGCTGGATCCCGTATATGCCAAAGCACTGGGGGTAAATATTGATGAGCTTTACGTTTCTCAGCCTGATACCGGTGAACAGGCGCTGGATATCTGTGAAGCGCTGGCCCGCAGCAATGCGGTAGACCTGATCGTTATCGATTCTGTTGCCGCTCTTACTCCTAAGGCGGAAATCGAAGGAGATATGGAGGCTTCTACTGTAGGTCTTCAAGCAAGGCTTATGAGCCGTGCATTGCGGAAAATTACAGGCGTTGTGGGAAAATCCAATACGGCAGTTATTTTTATTAATCAGCTGCGGGATAAAATCGGGGTGATTTACGGCAACCCGGAGACAACTACCGGCGGAAAGGCACTGAAATTTTTTGCTTCGGTTCGCATTGATATCCGTAAGGGCGAGGCTCTAAAGAATGGTGCTGAGCAAATCGGCAACAAAGCTAAAATCAAGATTGTTAAAAATAAGGTAGCGCCGCCGTTTAAAACGGCAGAAGTGGATATGATTTTCGGTAAGGGCATTTCTAAAGAAAGTTCTTTGCTGGAATTTGCTATTGACACTGGCATTATTACAAAGAGCGGATCCTGGTTCAGCTATGAAGGAGAGCGTATCGGTCAAGGCCGGGATAACGCCAAGGAATTCTTAATTTCGCATCCTGAGGTTATGGAGCAGGTGGAGAATAAATTGAAGGAGAGTTTAGCATCTATGGCACCCGGTGCTTCAGGAAAAGATGATCTTGATGGGGATGACTAAAAGTAGGAGATTGATACATGGGAAAATGGGGAAAATGGTATAATAAAATCTTTATAGGAAATCCCGATAAAAAGGATTTTACTGTAAGAGATTTGCCGAAAACAAGAGTAGACCAATATTTTGACGTGGTCAAACTGCGTTTTTCCGGCATGGTGCTGGGAAATGTGCTCTATATGCTTTTTGCACTGCCGCTGATTCTCTTTTCGCTTTATTATTGGTTCTCTGTGGCTTCACTTGCCCAGGATGAGGCGATCCAGCAGGTATTTACCGGGCAGGAGAATCTATTGTTATCGTATTTATTGATCTGTGTACCGCTTTATGCCATTACAGGGCCGGCGAAGGCGGGGTTGTATTATTGTTTGCGTAACTGGGTCTGGAATGAGCGTGCTACGATACGGGAGCATTTTTGGAAAGAATTTCGGCGCAGCTTTTGGAAAGCACTGCTGCTGAATTTGTTTAGCGCTATGCTGCTTTTTGCCGGTGTGTGGTGGATTGCTACGTTGATGATGAACGCAGAGGCGCATGGATGGATGCGTTATGCGGCCATTGTAATCGGAATTGCTATGGCGGCGTATTTTATGTCCTCTATTTATCATTTCCCGCAATTGGTAACGTATCAGCTGACGTTCCGGCAGATTTTAAAAAACTCCTTTATTTATCTTGTGGTACAGTTCCCGCGTACTTTGCTGGCAGTATTGATTTATATTTTAACGGCTGTTATATGTTATTTTTTGGGCCAGATTTTGCTGGTGGTGATTTTATTTATGGGAATGTCCTTTGTTTATTTGGGGCAGATGGTTTTTAGTAATTTCTTGTTTGATAAATATGTAAATGCCCCTGAAGATAGGCGCAAAGGGATGGCACCGCTGGAGTAAAAATGCAGTACGGTAAATTTGCAAAACTTTATGATGCGTTAATGTATGACGCGCCGTATGAAAAATGGACGGATTTTATTCAAAAAAAGTTAAATGGTGCGCGGGAAATCGTAGAACTGGGCTGTGGTACGGGACAGGCTACCCTGGCTTTAGCAGAAAAATTTTCGGTAACGGCTTTAGACCTTTCGGAGGATATGCTGGAGATCGCTGCCCGTAAATTGCGTGCTGCAGGACGCAGTGTAAAGCTGATTCATGCTGATATGGCGACATTTTCCTTGCATCGGCCGGTGGATGCGGCTGTATGCGTATGCGATGGTATCAACTGTCTTTTAACGCCCCAGGATGTGAAGCGGACGTTTGCGAATATTCATAAAAATATCAAACCGGGTGGATGTTTTATCTTTGATATCAGCAGCGAATATAAGCTTACCGTTATGGACGGACAGCTGTATTCAGAGGATAATGACGATATCACCTACCTGTGGCGCAATAGTTTTGAGGCGGAAACACGCTTGCTTACAATGGATATTGCCTTTTTTGTTGCAGAGGATTCAACGCATTATGTGCGGTTTGATGAAGAACATGTTCAGCGGGCGCACCGGCAGGAAGAAATCGTTTTATGGTTGGAGCAGACGGGATTTCAGGTGCTTAGCGTTACCGATGATTATACTGAAAAAAATAGTACGGAAAAAAGTATGCGCATTACTTTTTGCTCTCGTGCATGAGATCTTTTTTAAGGGGAAAGCTATATGGAAGACCAGATACTTCATGCTATGATCTGCGATGGACAGGCTTCGCTTTTGATGATCAATTCATCTGCGGCAGCTTCAGAGGCAAAAACGCTTTTAAAATTAAACGACGGTGTAGCGATGGCTTTGGGAAGGCTGCTTAGCGCGGCGGCGTTGCTTGCTCAAAGGAATAAAAGCGAATCAGAAAAGCTTACACTCATCTTTAATGGCGGAGGTCCAGCAGGAAAACTGCTGGTGACAGCGGATAACGGCGGAAATGTAAAGGGCTGTGCAGATCATCCGGATGCCTGCGTTCCTGCTTGTGAAATTCAGCTTCCGGCTTTGATAGGAAAAAGCGGACAGCTTACGGTGATACGGGATAATCCTACGGGGGAGCCGTATGTAGGAATATGCAATCTTGTTGCCGGAGATATAAACAGAGATTTTGCTGCATATCTTGTAACAAGTGAGCAGCAGCCTGCCGCCGTCGCACTTGATTGTGGTTATGAGAACGGAAAATTTACCTGCGGCGGCATTTTGGTATTGCCGATGCCCGGCTGTGATACTGCAGTACTGGATCAAATTGAACAGAAAATTCATGCGGTAGAGGACCTTTTATATAGATTGAATTATCATCTTTCTTTAGAGGAAATGGCTTTTGATCTGTTTTGGGATGTAGGGGTAAAGCCGCTAGAGACTGTTCCGCTCCGATATTATTGCGATTGCTCCAGACAGCGGTTTGAGCAGGCGCTTTTATCACTGGGAAAAAATGAGCTGCTTTCGCTTGCTTATGAGGATGCTGATACGGAAATATGCTGCCGCTTTTGCGGTAAAAAGTATGTATTCAGCCGTGAAGCATTAAAATTTTTAGCTAAGGAATTATGATATGGCAAGTATTGCAAAGGGTTTGAATAAAAGAGGACATAAAGAGCTTTACAACGGCCAGTATACCAAAGCCGTTGAGCTTTTTTACCGCGCTGCAGTGATGGAGCCGGAGCAGCTGGATTATATCATGGATTTGATCTATGGTTTGAATCAAAATGCCGATTATACCAGAGCATTGGAATATTGCTATGCGCTGTTGGGAATGGAGAAGCCGCAAAGCTTTGATTTGGCGGCACTTTATTTTTTTACTGCCGAGGCTTTTGGGGGAATCGGCAGTGCCGAGTGCTGCGCGCAGATGCTGGAGCGTTGCTTGAAGGAAAGCCCCGAGGGACCGGCATCTAACGATGCGGCGGCTTTTCTGGCCGATCTAAAAGAGCGGTATACTCTTGGCAGGTACGATGCGTCGACCAATGAGGTCAGTATGGGAATGATCAACGGTATGGCAGAGGCTCCGTTTATCAATTATGAAACGGCACAGTGTGCCGGTGAGGTTACGCCCTTGGCGGAAGAAGGAAATTTTAAAGAAGCGATTGCCCGTTTGGAAAAGGAATTTGAAGAGGGGAATTTTACTGTTACACTTTTAAGCCTGGGCATTATGCTGGGCAGCGAAACAAGGGACTATGCGTATATGCTTCAATGTGCTGAACGATTTAAATTTATTGAGGATTATACGATTTACGAACTGCGCGCACTGGCATATAATATGAGTATTTTAAAAAAAGAGGATATTGCATATATTCTTTATCGGGAGCTGTACGCGCAGGAGAGCGGAGAAAAAGAGATCGCTTTTGGTTTTGCTGTGGCCTGTGAGCGGATAGGAGAGATCGACCATGCAAAAGAGATTGCCCAGCAGCTGGCTGCTGCTGAAGGAAATATGGGAGCTGCGACTTATTATATTGAGGAAATAGGTAAAAATACACATTCCTATCTGTATCGTTATGAGGGGAAAGCCGTAGATATTATCTTAGATAGTTATAAAAAAGAAAACCTTGAAGCGTTTTATTCAGATCCCAAAAAAATAATTGAAGCTGCGGATTTTATGACGTTTGCATCCCCCCGAGAAATGCAGGATTTTTTTGCGATTGCGGATTGTTCCCATCCATTGATGGAACTGGAGCTCAGGCGGCTGGCTATCAATCGCAACGTAAGCTTATTTGTCCGTGTACAGGCGGCAAAAATCCTCTATGATGCGGAAAAAATTTTGTATTTTAATACCGGTACGGATATCGTTGTGTTTACCGAGGAACTGTATGCCGTGCTTGAAAAATTTTTAGAAAAGGAATTGCATGAAAACGATGAAACAACTGATTGATTTTGACCGGCAGTTTAATGAATATATGGATAACTGGGCGGAGGAACTGTTGAAACAGGGGAAAAAACCGGAGGAGATAGAAGAGTTGATTCCTCAAACCTATGCCGATTGGATGAAAAAAGCTTCTGCATATTTTGCACAAGTAGAAGACGGTGAATTAATTGCTATGCTGGGGGCGTATCTGGATGAAGAAATTTCTGTTCCCGATGCGTTAAGCGAACGGGTAGTTTCTTTGCCGGGCAGTGAGCAGGCATTGTATGCCATGTTTCAGCAGGAAGATCGGTCGGATAGCGACAGAATTTTTTTGATGAATCTTTTATCAGATATGGATTCGCTGCTTCCTGTACAGAATTATATTCGCCTGATTTGTAAAAATGAGAATCCGGAGTTGGCCGATGCTGCGGCAGAGGCATTGAAATATATGGGAACGGAGGCTTCGGCCGCAGTTCTGGAGGCATATGAGGAAGAGCAGGAACCGGAGGCTAAAGAGAGACTTATGTATGTTCTGGTTTATTGTGAACCCGTGCCGGAAAATTTAGCGGAAAAATTGATACTATTAATGAAACAGAGCAAAAATAAAGCTCTTATTGCAGGTTTTATGGCTGCTTATGGAGATGATCGGTGTCTTGAGGCATTGCATCAGGCGGAAAACGCACGGGATATCAGTTATATCGATTATGTTGAAATCTGTGATGCTATAGAAGCTTTGGGCGGAGAAACAGCAAGAGATCGCGAATTTGACGGCGATGAGTATTATGAAATGATACATAACGGCGGATTGGAGTAGAAAAAAGACCGGAAGAGCCCAAATAGAAAATTTTTGCGAGGGTATATTTTGCAGCGTTTTTGTGTTGAGAGAGAAGATAGAATCTTTTTTGATTGCAGACAGATCAATAAAAGAATAGAAAAAATACGATATTGGGGAAAGGAATTGTCCCATTCATGAGGTTATTTGCAACCACCCCGTTTTCTATGGAAAAACCGGTATGTCGGGAGCTTATGCGGCTGCATCTGGGGTATACAGATATCCGTGAGGGCAGGGTGTATTTTGAGAGTGATGGAAAGGGATTGGCTCGTGCTTGTGTGAATTTGCGCGGTGCGGATCGGATTTTTTGGGAATTGGCCTCCTTTGATGCAAGAAGTTTTGATGAATTGTTTGCGCAGATTGTAAAAATAGAGTGGGCAAATATTATATCTCAACGGGGGAAGATTCATGTCAGCGCTAAATGCGCACGTTCTAAATTGATGAGCGTACCGGATGTGCAGCGGATTTCTAAAATAGCGATTATAAAAGCTATGCGGCGTCGTTTCCCTATAGATAATTTTGCGGAAAACGGCGAAGAATATCCGGTTGAGATTCATATCAGCCGTGACAGGGTCACTGTGGCGCTGGATTGCTGCGGAGAAAGTTTGCATAAACGCGGATATCGGGTAAAAACGGCTCCTGCTCCGCTGAGAGAGACCTTTGCCGCGGGATTACTGAATTTGATTGGATATAAAGGAACCCGTCCGTTTGTAGATCCTTTTTGCGGGTCAGGTACTCTTCCGATAGAGGCTGCTATGATAGCGCTGAATATTGCACCGGGCATGAAACGGAATTTTGCCTGCGAGAGATTTTGCGGGTTTGAAAGTGTTTATTTTGAGGAAGCCAGACGGGAAGCGAAGAAGGCGGTACTGGATGTGCCGGTGAAGATATTTGCTTCTGATATTTCTAAAGAAATGGAAGAACTGACGCGTTTTCATGCAGCGCGTGCGGGAGTGGAATCTTATATTACTTTGCGGACCTGTGCGGCGGCAGAGTGTATGGTGCCGGCATCCAGCGGAATGCTTTTGACCAATCCGCCTTATGGTCAGAGACTGGGAAAGCAAAAGGAAATGGAACAGGTAAGCGAACAGATACGCCTGCTTCTTTTGCATTTTAGCGGTTGGGATCGAGCGGTACTCAGCGGAGATAAAGGCTTTGAACAAAATGTAAGAAGAGCGGACAAGATTCGGCGTTTTTATAACGGAAATATTGAATGTAATCTTTATTCCTATTTTGCACAAAATCAATAAAAAAGTGGTTGACAAGACGATATCTTTTAGGTATAATTACAAAGCAATCGAAAATAGTTCTGCCGCATAGGGCAAAGGCATTCGCAGGAATTTTGCAGGAATGTAGTGTTTGGCTGAACATTGAGTTGTTTGCTTTACGGCGCCTTGGTCAAGCGGTTAAGACATCGCCCTTTCACGGCGGTAACAGGGGTTCGATTCCCCTAGGCGTCACCAAAAATTGGGCTTTTAGCTCAGTAGGTCAGAGCGGTCGGCTCATAACCGATTGGTCCGGGGTTCGAGTCCCTGAAGGCC
>ERZ1673696.1054-NODE-1054-length-25443-cov-5.597133_pt1 | contig 25443 bp, 18 predicted proteins | sample MGYA00580226_ERZ1673696 | MGnify/ENA primary metagenome ERZ1673696 (study PRJEB41218, sample SAMN15661743) | gut metagenome | host: Homo sapiens | place: Canada: London | collected 2015-08-20/2019-03-30 | study: EMG produced TPA metagenomics assembly of... | reverse complement strand
AAGTAAGCCTGAGCGTACATATCTGTGTTGTCACCGATGATCTTGATGGAGTTCTTGTTTGCTCCAACGGTACCGTCTGCTCCCAATCCCCAGAACTTGCAGTTGATGGTTCCTTCCGGAGTTGTGATCAGCTGCTCGCCCAGCGGCAGAGACAGATTGGTAACGTCATCTTCGATACCGATCGTGAATACTTTCTTTTCTGTGTTGTTGTATACAGCAACGATCTGAGTAGGTGTTGTATCTTTGGAACCAAGTCCGTAACGTCCTGAATATACAGGAACTGCATCGAATTTGGAACCTTTCAGAGCTGCTACTACATCCAGGTACAGCGGTTCGCCCATAGCACCCGGCTCTTTTGTTCTGTCAAGAACCGTGATCTGTTTTACAGATTCCGGAATTGCATCGATCAGTGCTTCTGCACAGAACGGTCTGTACAGACGAACTTTTACGACACCGACTTTTTCACCGGCAGCCATCAGGTAATCGATGGTCTCTTCGATGGTATCATTTACAGATCCCATAGCTACGATTACTTTTTCTGCATCAGCAGCACCGTAGTAGTTGAACAGTTTGTAGTTTGTACCGATCTTTGCATTTACTTTGTCCATGTATTCCTGAACGATAGCCGGCATTGCATCGTAGTAAGGGTTGCAAGCCTCTCTTGCCTGGAAAAAGATGTCCGGGTTCTGTGCAGAACCTCTCTGGCAAGGATGGTTCGGGTTCAGTGCATGTTTACGGAATGCATCGATTGCATCCATATCTGCCATATCTTTCAGATCTTCGTAATCCCATGTTTCAATCTTCTGGATCTCGTGAGATGTACGGAAACCATCAAAGAAGTTGATGAACGGGATACGTCCTTTGATTGCTGCCAGATGAGCAACCGGAGTCAGATCCATAACTTCCTGTACACTGGATTCGCAGAGCATTGCACATCCAGTCTGACGACAGGCATAGATATCGGAATGATCACCGAAGATTGACAGTGCGTGGCTTGCCAGTGCACGTGCAGAAACGTTGAATACGCCCGGCAGCTGCTCGCCTGCGATCTTGTACAGGTTCGGGATCATCAGAAGAAGACCCTGAGAAGCTGTGTAAGTAGTTGTCAGAGCACCTGCTGCCAGAGATCCGTGTACAGTACCTGCTGCACCTGCCTCAGACTGCATCTCTGTTACCTGAACTTCCTGTCCGAAAATATTTTTTCTTCCCTGAGTTGCCCATTCATCTGTTGCCTCCGCCATAACAGATGAAGGTGTGATAGGATAGATAGCTGCAACATCTGTATATGCATAAGAAGCATGAGCTGCTGCATGGTTACCATCCATGGTCTTCATTTTTCTAGCCATTTTATTATACCTCCTTAAAATGATGCTGGATAAAAAGATTCCTTTTGCGGAATTCAATTAGTATCCTTATTGAAAAAAATTACTAATCTGTTGTTACCCATATATTTTTACTATAGCACAACAAAAAGAAAATGTCCATTTCCGAAACGACGGAAACAGACTCTTTTCTTGTATTTTTTGCTGTACATACCAGCTCTTTTTTCAGTTTTATTATACTCTTTTTACAATTTTCAGTTCAATTTCATCAATACGTTTACTTGACTGTAAGTTTCAGTCTTGCTTTCTTTCCATTGTAAAGTTTCACAGTGATCACTGTACTTCCTTTCCGGATGGCTTTCACGTTTCCCTTTGCATCCACCGTGGCAATTTTTTTCCTGCTACTGTTGTATCGGATGCCGAATGCGGCACTTCCGGACGGAAGTTTCACCCTGAGCCGGAGGGTTTTTCCTTTTTTCAGTGTCCTGTTTTTTGCACCGATCGTAACCTTCTTTGGTGCCTGTCTGACCGTCACTTTGATGCGGCAGGTCTTCTGGTTTGCAGTTGTGACCGTGATCACGGCATTTCCTTTTTTCTTTGCCCGGATCACACCGCCCTGTGTGACACTTGCCACTTTGTTGTTGCTGCTTTTGTAAGTTACACGTTGATCTGCGGCATCAGCAGGTGTGATCACCGGATTTAAACGGACACTTTCTCTGACTCCGATCACGATTTTGGCACCGTTCTTTTCCTGACCGGAAAAAGCAGAACGGCTGACAAGCGAAATACTCTGCACTTCCTTTTTCTCCGTGCTTTCTGTATGATTTCCGGCCGGATCTTTCTTTTCGGTTTCTTTTCCGGTATTCGGATTCGGTGCTTCCGTAGACGGCTGCTGCGTTTCCGTTTCGCTTTCTGTTTCGGATTCGCTCTCCGTTTCGGTTTCCGAACTTCCGTCCTCTGCAAGTTTTACTTCCTTTTCCAGTGTTTTGCTGCCTGATGCATCTTCTGCCGTTACCATTGCCGTGTAAGTACCTGCTTTCACCTTATTGCCCTTTTCATCACGGCAGTCCCACCAGAAATAAGCACGGCACTGATACTCTCCCGTGCCGTCCGGCTGCACGATCTCTGCCATTTCCTGATCTGCAAGCACACGCACGGTGTTTCCGTCTGCATCCAGGATCCTGCAGCTCATAAGTGGTATCGGAAATTCCGGTACGGCATCGCTTCCTTCTTCGGAAACATAAAATCCAAAATCTGCCAGAAGTTCCCATTCCTCTTCAGAAGAAAGTGCATGTTCTTCCGCTGCCGACAGCGTCATATCATTGATAAGAGAAGGATCCTCTGCGGAAGCCGCAAATGGTATGATATAAGAAAAATCCGAGCCTTCTGTGCGGATCATGCAGGCAAAATAGCCGGAATAATATCTGGTCTGCTCATCTCCGACTGTTATTTCAAAACTGCCTTTTCCCTGTTTCAGTGAAATTCCGGATTTTCCATCCACTTTCTCCACACCGGCATCTTTCTCAAAATCAGGAAGTCCTTCCGGATCGTAAACGGTAAACAAAAGCTGCTGCAGGCCCCATGCAGACCCTGCATAATACCAAGCAACCTCTGCATTCAGCGTTTCTCTTGCCTGATAAGATATCTGAAGTTTCGGCGTTCCATCTTCTGCATAATGCAGAATTGCTTTCTCAAAAGATGCCTTCTCTGCTTTCTGTGCCGCCGGCAGGAACACCTCCTGATTGTCTGACGGATACATCCGCATATGGTTTGCGACACAGTGGTTCTGCGTGAAACGTCTGATCTCGTTAAAGGTGATCTCTCCGTCCCCGTCATAATCCGCCGGTGCCGTGCCGATCGTGGCATCCTCAAAATCAACGTCCGTCTCTGCAAGTTCTGCATGGATGCCGTTTCCATAGACCAGCGATCCGGTAAACACACCGTAGGCGGAGGCCTGTTTCGGTTCTGTCCGTTCTGCAGATGCTTCCTCATTTTCGCTTCCGCCATCTCCGATATCGCTGTTATCACCTCGGATCACCTGATTGGAAAGTTCGTCATCTGCCGCTGCCATCAGAAGACGGAAACGGCTGCTGTTTAACACCGTCCGACTCTGAAATCCCTGATTTTCTTTTTCTGCCTGTGCAAAACCTTCCGTAAACTGATCGACAAAAGTTTCTGCTGCCTCATCCCGGCTGACTGTGTTTTTAAGAAGACTCTGCAGCCCAATGATCCTGGTCTGCGAACCCATCGTGCCGCTGTAACAGCAGTCCATGATCAGCACATTTTTCCCTTCGATACCTGCAAAACAGTCATAGAGATCCTGCGGCGTTACAACATTCTCACGGCTTCTTCCCATTTCCAGACAGAGTCCATCCTGCTGTCCGTGTCCGGAATAATAAAAATAATTGACATCATCCGCATCCGAATCTGCAAATGCAGTCTGAATCGCCTTCTTTAATTCACTTTTTGTTTTCGTTTTCTCTTCCGTGGTAATGGAAATATTCTGTCCGCCATATGCATTCTGTAACATACGGCTTACATTCACTCCGTCATTCTGCGGTCCCGGTGTCAGATCATACTCCGTTCCTTCGTAGTCACCGCGTGTGACCAGCAACGCTCTTGACTGCACCTGGGATGCGGCATCTGCTGCATGGCTCTGCATTTCAAATGCTCCCAGTGCCAGAAACAGGCATCCTGCTCCCAATGCCGCTTTTTTTAATCTTTCTTCTATACTTTTCATTTCTGCCTCCCTCATCGCTTTGTCGGATCAACATACATTTTGATTGGTTTAACCTGGTACTATAAAAAAGGAGAAATTTCCCTATTTCGCTGAAAATTTCTCCTTTTTTTGACTATTTCACCACGAAACCCTTCGTGATTTTATTATATAAAGTTTTTCCCGTTTGGTCAACCAGAATAACGCAGTGCGTCGATCGGATGTTTTCTGGCGGCTTTCCACGCCAGAGTATTCGTCACGCTCTCCATCGTTTCCATAACAGCTGACTGGTTGACGATCGTAAAGGCATCTTCGTCATTTCCGAATCGCTCCGTCTGCGATTGACACCAGTACGATCAGAGACGCCACACCGATGATGATGCCAAGCATCGTCAGAAAGGAACGCATCTTGTTCGATGCGATGGAATTCCATGCCATTTTTATTGACTGAAAGATCATTCCATCACCTCCCGGACATGCCCGTCAAAAATCGCAATACGGCGTTCTGCCTGAAGTGCCACGCGATCCATGGCTTCTTTCACCCGCCTTTTGCACTCTGGTGCCGGAACCCCCAAAAAAACTGCTGCTTGCGACTTTTTCCTGTCACAAAAAAAGAAGCACAACCGTCTCCGGCCATGCCTCTTTTATTATACTTTTTAAAATCACTCTGTCAGTCTCCCTGACGGCAGTAACTCTTACAGATTTTCTTTGAAGAATTTCTCCATAGCTTCCGCTGCTGCATCTTCATCCGCGCCTTCACAGGTAACGGTTACTTCTGCACCCTGCTTAACGCCCATGCTCATGATTGCCATGATTCTCTTAACGTCAGCTTTTTTGCCGTTACTGCTGATCTCAATCGTTGTGTCTTTGAATGCTGCTGCAGCTTTTACAAGCAGACCTGCCGGTCTTGCATGGATACCCATTGAATCCTGAATTGTGTAAGTAAACTGTTTCATCAAAAATCCCACCTTTTCGTTTTGTTGTATAAATCGTTCATCACCTGCCAGATCTGCCTTGGACAGTTCCTCCTGATGTATTGCGACTACTGACGCAATCATATCAAAATTTGCATCAAAAGTCAAGGCAGAGCAGCTTTTTTGGAACAGCCGCACAGCAGCGTCATGCCAGGGCAGAGCAACAGTACTGCCCTCTTTTTCTCAGCCCAGCACCGTCGTCTCCATGATCTGATCGTGTACCTTTCGCTCCTGATTCTCTTCTTCGCTCTGATTTTCTACATTCTGAAACTCTTCATCGATACGGTCCTGAATATCCTGCAGACACTCCAGCAGCAGAGGATTAAACTGTCCGCACTCACCGTTCAGGATCATTTCCACTGCTTTTTTATGCGAATATGCCTTTTTGTAGACACGTTCGCTTACCAGTGCATCATAGACATCTGCGATCGATACAACCTGGACTTCGATCGGGATCTCTTCGCCCTTCAGTCCATCCGGATAGCCCCTGCCGTCATAACGCTCATGGTGCCATCTGCAGATATGCATGGCCAGCTGCACCAGCTCTTCATTCTGATAAATACCGACGTTTTTCAGGATAGACTCTCCGATGATCGTGTGCTTTTTCATCTCATCAAACTCTTCCGGTGTCAGTCTGCCCGGTTTATTGAGGATCTTGTCATCGATGCCGATCTTGCCGATGTCATGCAGTGCAGAAGCCGTCGTGATCAGAGAACGCCTCTGTGCCGATATCTGATATTTATCCGTCTTCTGTACCAGACGCTCCAGAAGCAGTTCTGATAAAATATTGATATGTAATACATGAAGTCCGCTCTCACCGTTTCGAAATTCTACGATCTGGCTTAGGATACTGATCATCATCTGGTTGTTCTTTTCTTTTTCGTAGATCTGATCGGTAACCAGCGTCACCAGTTTTCTCTGTTTTGCATACAGTTTGATTGTATTATACACCCTCTGACATACTACTTTTGCATCAAACGGACGGTTGATATAATCTGATACGCCAAGCTCATAAGCACGCCGGATATAAGGTTCTGAATCCTCACTGGAGATCATAATGACCGGAATGTCCTCGATCCAGTGGTTATGTACCATCACATCCAGCACTTCAAATCCATCCACAACCGGCATTACGATATCAAGCAGCACTAGGGAAATCCCCATGCCGTACTGCTGCAGGATATCCAGACATTCTTTTCCGTTTTCTGCCTCCAGAATATCAAAATCCTTTTTCAGCATCTCTGAAAGAATGGCACGGTTCATCTCCGAGTCATCCACGATCAGAATCTGCTGCCGTGCCTTTCTGTTTGCCACTCCCGGTGCAACATAGGAGGCATTATCTTCCGTAACAACCATATTTTTATGCTCTTTTGCCTGATACATCAGTTTATCTGCCTGCATAACTGCATGCTCGACCGTCTCTTTTGAGGATATCACTCCGCCGATACTGACCGAAAGCTGAAGCTTTGGAAATCCCGGTACGTTTGCAGCATGGATATCACTCTGGATCTGGACCAGTTTATTGAAAAAATTTTCTTTTTTGATGTTCTCCAGAATCAGAATAAACTCATCTCCACCGTAACGGATCAGGATATCCGTCTTGCGGATACAGTGTTTAACTGTCTTTACCATCGTTCTGAGTGCGGCATCTCCCACACTGTGACCGAGCGTATCGTTGCACAGTTTGAAGTCATCCATATCAATGACAGCCACCCCGGCATTTTCATTCTTTTTCTTGATCTGCTCTTCAAAATAGCGACGGTTATATACACCGGTCAGTGCATCTTTATACAATCTCTGATCATACTCGATCAGCTGATTGACCAGCTTTTCACAGCCACGGGAATCCACCAGCGTATCCATGTCCATGTATTTGACAAGCTCCATCACGCAGTCTCTTCCGTCTACTTTTATGTATCTGGAAGTGACCTGATAAAGCTCATCCTCGATAAATTCAAGCTTGGTCTTCTGTGTCCGCTGATACAGTGCCTGCAGGGAAGTGCAGTTTTCACACGGATGGTCTTTATTCCATATTTCATAGCACTCACTTTTCTCTTTTTCGTCTTTACAGTCCAGCTTGCATCTCTTATGCATCTGCTCCAGATGTTCTCCATCCAGCAGCCGCACAACGGTAAAGACTTTCTTGAAAAGCTGCATTTCGTCTTCTGCCTGCTGCCTTGTTATACCGTTTGCCGATTCCATAAGTTCATCTCCTCACTGCAATTTTCTCTTTCGCATCCGATCTTCTTCCGATCTTTTTAAAGTTCTGATTCGTACTGCTTTAATACAGCAGTCAGGGCATGGTATTCTTTTTGAACCTGTTCAAAGAGCTCTTCGCTCTCTTCGATCTCTCTGCCTCGCAGTTTCTCTGTCAGCTCTGCACTTACGTTATAAAGCCGGTCAAATCCCAGGTTGATGCATACGCCTTTCAGCGTGTGAGCTGCACGGAAAGCTCTTTCTCCATCTTTTGCTTCCAGGGCATTTTTCAGATCCGAAAAACTGCCGTCCTTTAAAAACTTCAGTGCAAATCTCTGGATCATCGCTTCGCTGCCAAATCTTTTCAAAATGTTTTCGTAATCAGACCCGGTCTTTTCGTAACATTCTCTTATTGTCATGTCTTTCCTCTCTTCTTGCAGAATCGAAGAAAGCGGATATTTCATCCGCTCCTTAGATCTATCTTAAGTAACTGTTATCTTATTCCATACTTTTCATTATATGATGTTGGAGTCAAAAGTCCCAAACTATGATGCCTACGGATTGTTCCGTGCGTTGCACTCCCACAATCCTCCCCAGTATTCGCATATCGTGGGATTATCATCCCACTTTTATGCTCATATCGGGGCGGGTCCCAAGGTCTTTCATCCACCTATGAGCAAGCTCATGTGGATTTAGACCTTTTGACCCTGGCATCATTATATAAGAAACCGTTCCCATTGTCCACTGCTATTTGTGTTCGGTCTGATTTAAAATACACCCTGCAAACTCCATCCCGGCTTCGGAAAGTTCCCTTATTCCTTCCGTCAGGATCCTTACATCAGCAAAATCCTGTCTTACAACAAAAACACCTCCGTCCACGCAGGAAGCAAGCATTGCCGCATCCGACAAAATCCCGGCCGGCGGTGTGTCCACGATCACCAGATCTGCCTCCTTTTCCAGCTGTTTTATGATCTCTGCGATTTTCCCTGTTCCAAGGATCTGCTGCGTGGATGACAGGCTTTTCGTTCCTGCAATGACACAGAGCTGTGTATCCCGACAGCGGATTTTTACCTCCTCTGCCGTTCTCTGCCCGGTCAGGACTTCATACGCCCCTTCCGTACCAGAATCCAGCTGAATCGTCCGGCAAACAGCCGGTTTTCTTAAGTCCGCATCGAGCAGAAGTACCGAATAGCCTTTCTTTTCCAGCCCCAGTGCCAGATTGCAGGCAACGGTGGTCTTTCCTTCCCCGGCAACGGCACTGGTGACAAGAAGCGTATGCATGTTTTTCTTTTTCAGCTCCTTTTCCAGTCTTGCACAGATGGCATACCGGGCATCTAAAAAGGCAGCCGATCTCTTTTTTGCCCTGGTTTTTGGAAGACTTCCCAGATAATGGATCTGCGTCAGTCTCTGCAGATCTTCCCGGTTTCTGACGGTCTTTTTCGCCATGGCACCAAAAAGCACGATCAGAATAAAAAGCAGGCTTCCACCCGCTGCCCCTTCAAGAGCTGCCCTTCGACCATCCGGAATGTTGTCCGGCTGATGCGGCACACCGGATTCATCCAGAAGCTCCATCTTCAATACACCGGTCACCGGATGCAGGATTTCCGGGTAACATGCCAGCACTGCCTGCAGAAGTTCATACGCCCTGCCGGCACTTGCAGCCCTTGCCCGGATCGTAATCAGATTAGTATCTTGAACCACCGATGCATCGATACTTCCCGGCATGGTCTTTGTCCCCATCTTTTCACATACTTTTTCCCGCAGTACATCGCTCGTTAAAATATAAGGAAACACAACGCCGATCTGTTCTGCTACTTTCTGCTCATAGTTTTTATTTCCCGCATAGACAGAATCACTGCTCACCGCATAAGCAGCAAATGCAGTATAGACCGGCTGATAAGTTTTTTTCACAAGAAAAGAACAGGCAGCTGCCCCGATCCCTGCAAGAAGCAGCAAAAGCCACCAGAAGCGTCTGCCCTGTTTCCACATCGTCTCTGCCAGAGAGATAAGGTCGATCCTTCCATCCTCCAATCTCATCTCACCGTTCATAATGTCCTCCATATCTGCCGTAATGATATGCATACTGATAGCCATAAGAGGCCATCGGTCTTAAAAATTCCACATGTGCATTGTTGTAGACACAGCCAAGATTTTTCTCTCCCTGTGCATTTAAAAGATCCAGTGCCGCATTCAGATCTTTCGCCTGTGCCCGGTGCTCTGCAACAACCAGAAGTGACGCATCCGCCATCTGTGCCATCTCCTCCGTATCCGCATTCTGCAAAAACGGCGGCGTATCGATGATCACATAATCATTCTCTTTTTTCAGGTTCTCCAACAATTTCTGAAAATTTTCTATTTTCAAATGTCCTTCTTCATCGGCAAGCCAGGACGCATTCTGCTTCCGGAAATCCGCATTTAACAGAAAAACCTTCTCTTTTCGCATCGAAAGTGCCAGTGCCAGATTTTCCGCCACGGTCGATCTGCCCTCTTTTTCCAGCACACTGGTCACAAGCAGCGTCTGTGCCTTTCGCTCCTCCATCTTTTTCTGGACGTGCTGTGTCAGTTTTTGCAGGGATTCCATATAGCGGAAGCTGATCAGCGGATCGTCTATGCGGATGTCAGTCCGTTTTTTTCTGTTCCGCTCATGCCAGAGCGTACCAAGACGTCTCGCCTCCAGCTTCTGTTCAATGTCTTCCTCCGTGCGGATCGTATCCTTCAGCCAGGACAGCCCGCCGAAGATCAGTACCCAGCATGCTGCCGCAGCCAGAAATGCTTGGATCATGATATTTCGCCGCTCAAACGGCTGATCCGGCGTAAGCGGAACCTTCGGTGCCTTTAAGATCTCCAGGATTGCATTACCTGTCATATAGTCCGATACCAGGCTGTAATTTTTCAAAATAGACTGCATCAGTTTAAAGCAAAGCTCCGGTGAGGCCGCAGTGACCGCCAGATTGATCAGATTCGTTCCCTCCACCACCTCTGCCGATGCACTGCCTGCAAAATCCGCAAGATGTATCTCTTCTGCGACTTTTTTCTGTAAAATACTGCTGTTTAAAATCTGTTCAAAATGCTCTGCCATAACCTGTGCCGAACTTTCATTGTCATAGACATTATTCGGAAGTCCCTTTTTTGTCACATAAAGTGTCGCCTGGGAAGTGTAAGATGGCTGATAGTGCCACTGCATCACAGCTGCCGCAAGCAATGCTGCCGAAACGGCAAAACAGAAAATCACCAGCCACTGCCGCAGAACATCCGTCAGAACCGTATACGACAGTGCCCTGTCCACTCCATCCATCCTGTACTCACCCCGCCTTTGTTCCATTTTCTGCTCCTTCCGTCTCTTTCTGCCCTGTTTCTTCTGTCGCTTTTTCTGTCAGATTGGTCCTTTCCGTCTGTTTTGCTGCTTCTGCACGCTTTGTCATCTCCGTCTGCTGTCTGTAATCCACCATCTCAAGCGTGACCGGAACCGTCACCATATCACCGCAGCTGTTTGTCACCTGCAGCCAGATTTCATATTCTCCGGCGATATTCAGGAAAAACACCGAATCCCCCGTGATCTCCACCTTATTTGAGATATCTCCGTCGATGCAGTCTGTCGCATAGACACTATCCAGAATATCCTGTGTCCCGACCGGGAAAGAAAATGGCTTTGCACAGGAGATTTTCGGCGAATGATAGTCCGTGTAGATCAGCTGTCTGGATGCTTTCGCAACGTGGCCGTCCCGGTCAAATGCTGCATAGGAGACCAGTCTGCGTCCTTTTTCCAGAAAAGTCGATACACTCTCGATCACCAGAGAATCCGTGATATCGCCGTCTTTTTCATCATAAGCTGTGATTCCCTTTTTCCATACTTTCTCCGGATCTTTGACACTCACCTGGATCTCATCCTGATCCATGGATATTTTCGGTATGGTTTGGTCCGTTTTTCGTCGGATCTGGTTCTGATTCAGTGCATAGACCGCCACTGAGAGCAGAAAAAGTGTGATCGCAAACCACCTTAATTTTTTCATTCCGTCTTCTCTTTCCGTTTCCGGTCTGCAAAAACGGCTGCCGATGCCGATACACAAGCAAGCAGAAGAGCCACGGACTCTCCCGTACCTTCTCCTGTTTTCGGTGAAACAGCCGTCTTTGTCACCGTACTTCTTCTTACATTCTCACTGCCAGGACTTATCACTGCCGCCTGGACCGGAAGTGCCAGCATACCGGACAGCAAAACTGCCGTGATCCAAAGTTTTTTATTTTTCATGATCCTTCCCCGCCTTTCGATAAAATACCTCTAAAACCATCTCATACATTGCCTGCTCATCCACATGAAATTCCGCATAAGTCTCTCCCATGGATGCTTCTCCTTTGATGCTTAAAATACCGGCATCCTGAAAACCGCCTCGAAAAAGTAGGGTCCCAAGATACGTCACTTCGGCTGCTGAAAGATTCGTGACTGAAAAATCCTTGATTTTCTGATACAGAGTCAACAAAAAAAGCGGATTCTTTTGAAACTGCTCTGCCGCTTTTCCTCCAAAAGCTGCAAGATACTGCTTCTGCCGCTCGATGCGGTCACTGTTGGCATCCGCTGTCGCTTCCTTTTCTTCCACCAGACGACTTCGCACATACCACTGTGCCTGCTCTCCGGTCAGCACCTTTCTCTCTCCTTCTTTCAGGGACGGATCCTGAATCGTCAGATCTTTGGTGACCGTCACCTCCACACCGCCGACTGCATCCGTCAGCACTGCAATGGCATCCAGATCCAGTGCCGCATACGCTGCGACCGGCATCCTGTAAAACAGCCTGGAAACGGCTCTCACCGTATTCTCACAGCTCTTCTCCTTTCCGTCCCCGTACGTGTAGGCAAGACAGAGCTGCAGCTTTTCCGTTCCGATAAAATTTCCAAGGTCTGAATAGACGTTGACATCCGTCATCGTATCTCGTGAGATCGCGATCAGGCGGCTCTTTCCGGTTTTCGTATCCAGCACAAGAAGAAAAAGTGCATCTGCTTGACCTGCCTTTCCATCTCCGACCGTGCCGCCCTCTTCAAACGCTTCCTTATCTACCCCAAGAAAAAGAATCGACACCAGATCTTCGTTGTACACATACTTCTCTCCCTGATATGTGACTTCCTTTCCCTGTTCGCATGCGATCTTTGCCCTGTCGTCTCCGCTTTGCTTTTCTTCCGGCAGATTTTCCGTTTCCACCGCCACATTGCGAAACAGTGCCTCTTTCCCCCTCATACGAAATCCCTGAAAAAGTGCCACGATCGCCAGAATGATCACCAAAACGGCCGCCACATTTCGCATCACCCTGCCCGCTCTTTTTTCCGTCTGCATATTCCCACACCTTCTTTCTCTTTTTTACTGCCTGGTTTTTTCTTTTTTTTTCAGAACAGCCTGCACCAGGTAACGTCCGTCTGCCTGATCGGATGTGCAGGTGCTCAGGGTCACATGTTTATCTTTTGCTGTCACCTTTACATCCTCTCTTGTATTCTGTCCCATGGAAATCCCGGCAAACACTTCTCTGATATACGCCCTTCGCCCCTTTTTCTTTGAAAAATCAAATGCCCCAAGCAGATGCGTATCATCAAAGCGGTACGCCGCAAAAATTTCATATGTCAGCCGGTAGCCCGGCAAATAAATAAAAAATTCCGGATGTTCCGCAAAAAATGTTTCATCCTCAAAAAAATGAAGATTCTGGAACATCGAGCCGTCTCTCATGTTGTGCCCGTAAAGCACGGTCATCGGATCTTTAAAATCCCTGCTGTTTGCCTCTTCCGTATAAATACTTCCGGCAAACGCATATCTTCCGCTGCTGTTGTGCCTCAAATAATAAGTGTCATCTTCTTCTCTTTGCAGCACCGGATAATCAATCTGCGTATCCGGTATCTGAATCCAAGCATATATATCCGGATTGATGCTCGAAAGCTCTGCAAAATCGATGCCTTCCGGCCTGTCATCCCCGGCTTCGGACTCACGTTCCATTCCCTTTGCTTCTTTATTTTTTTCTTTTCCCTGCTGCCCGTTTTTTCTCCCCACTGCGAACGCTTCCGCCGCATCCCGCAGTCTTTCATACGACTGTTCTGTCACCAGATTGCTGCAGAACCTCACGCCTGCATAAGAGGCAGACACAATCGTGACCATAAGTGCCAGATAAAACAGCACACCCCAGAATCGATGCGTCCCTTTCTTATCCCTCATTCCAAAACGCCCGCTTTTGCAAGATATGTAAGAAATTGACCGATATCCAGACGTGCCTGTTCTTCTGACACTTCATATTCTTGCAGAACCTCCTGTACCAGCTCTTCCCTCGTCCTGTTTTTTTCCATATGTTTCCACAGAAACGCCCCGCTCTCATTCAAGGTCACCAGACCGTTAAAAGTAAGAGCCGTATTTCCCACCGGCACCAGGATGTTTTCCCCTGCTACTTTCCGCAATACAAATCTCTTCGCCTCCATATTTCACTCACTTTCCCTTGTTGTATTCATCTTCTCTTTTCCCCGAAAATCCCATATTCTCTTAAAATCTCTTTCCTTTTTCTTCCAGTCTTAACGATTTCTTTTACCGATCCTAAAACCGGACCTTCTCTGAGATAGCCACAGAGCCTCTGCCCCCAGGCAAACGGCAGAAGATATGGATGCTTTTTCAGGTACGGAAAACGCCACAGAAGATTCTTTGCAGGCGGAAATGCCATGTAAAACAGACCGGGGAATATGCCTGACAGTCCTCTTTTTTCCGCCGCATGCAGCGTAAGGGTGCCACTGTGCAGGCGACTCCTTGTCCCTTTTCCATGAATGCCGGAGTGCAGGATATCTTCCATCAGTCTTTCCGTATCCAGTTTCATACTATGCACACCTTCCGGAAAATAGAACTGTTTTTCTTCAAAACCAAGATACTGCACACCAAGGCGAAAAATCGCCTCTGCAAACAGGATACCATCCGTCATCCGGATGCGATCCCAGAAAATCTCCCAAACGATCTCCTTCTCGTAATACTCGGCAAACAGCAGAATATCGCAGATCTGCCGTATCCCGACTCCGGAAGCAAGCAGATGTTTTCTGGCATGGCAGAACTGAAAAAACAGATGATCCGTCGGCTGCGGCATATTGATTTTTACACCTTCTGTCTCTCTTTCGATCGCCTGTTTATGGATCTCATCAAAAAATCCATTCCATCCAATACACCATTTTATTGCCCGTTGCTGCATAAATATTCGACAGAGCTCCGTATGCTGTATTTACCTTACTCAGTGATATTTCCGGATAAATTTCCTGCAGTTCCGCAATCAAATGTTCATTTATATACTTCACTGTGGTCTCTGCTGAACCAGCATCCATCATACACCACTGAATATCCAGATGAATCACATCATACTGATTCAGATGCTTCTTGAAATCCGGCAGCTTTCCGGCTTCCAATTCCGAGAACATTTTCTCTGAATCACATCCCCTGCTGTAATACGCAGCAAGCATATTTGCCGTGATCGACTTGCCAAATCTTTTCGGGCGGCTGTTGCAGATAATATGCCTGCAGCGTCCCGAGTACCTTATTTGTATAGCCAATCATCCCTGTTTTATCGACATAAATTTTGAATTCAGTGCAACCTGAAATGCACTGTTATCCGGATTGACAAATCTTCCCATGAAAGCTCCCCTTTCTCAGTCTATTCTTTCTTTTGTTCATCAGCAAACTCCAATCTAAGCAATCGAATTTTACAAAATTTCCATCTGTCTCCAAACTCGTCTTCCATTGGAAATTTTTCCTGTAAGAAATCATAAGCAGCACGCAATTTTTTTACTAATTCATCTTTTCTTATTCCTATGTAATCCACATTATTTTCTTTAAAATTGTTTTCTACCTTCATCACTAATTCAATAAATGCATTCCCTGCCTCTATGTTTTCTGGATTCTTTGCAATATACTCTTCTAATTCTTTTAACCATTGGTCCAGATTCTCACTGCTTTTTAATATTTCTGATCTCATCTCTATATTAACACTGTCATAGTACCTGAAATTTTCTTTCACCGCATTCTCTTCTTGTGGTTGAAACCAAATTTTTAGAATCTCCAGCATTTCAATAATCGGATTTAAAAAATACATAATTTCTTTTTCTGCATATTGAAACTTTGAATTGCCAAATGATTTCTTCACATCTGAAAAATAACAGATTAAAGTTTCCAATTTTGTATCCTCTTTCACAAAACCAGGAAGTGAATATAATTGATTAATCCTTAGTATTTCAGCATACAATTGATCTATAGAATATATATGTTGAAAATCATTCTGTAAGTCTATATGATATAACAGTGCTAAAAGAGTACGTATTGTACTTGTTTGTCTATAAATAAGTTGTTCCTGAAAAGTTTGAATACGGCTTTCTACTTTTTCTTTCTCATCTATAGCAAAATCTCCTGTGTTCATGCTGTCATCTATTACTTTTTTTATCTTTTTCAAGATTTCACATGACTTTTCAAAATCTATACTATATCTTCGTTCTATTATCCTTATTATCTTTACAATGGCTTCAGATTTATTTTTCTGGTTTTTAAAAGAGTGATTCTTCATATAATCTGCCACCTGATTTATTCTTTCAAAATCAAGTCCCAACTCAATATACGATAGTAGATTCTCTTCCTTCATCCGATTTCCGTCTATTTCCTCCAGCAATTTTTGACGTTCTGATTTATTTATATTAGGATTTAAAACATATAATTCATATATAACATTATTTACAATTTTTCTCTCTATTCCAATTTCTGTAATGCTATTTCGAATTGTGCTTATAACTATTTTTATAATATATGCATCCTCACTATCCTTCTTTAAAGCTTCCCATTCTCCAGCTTCAATTAATTTTTCATATTCTTCATTCAAAAATATTTTCAAAAATGCAACTTCAAAAATTGTTTTAACCCATGGTCCATTTGAATACTCATTTTTTTCATGCTCTGCATTTTGAAACCACACATCATCTAATACTTCAAGGTTTGTTCTTATATCCGATAAATATCTTTTTACTTTTCTTGGGTTTTTCATTCTTCTTTGCAATCGATGCCCTGTTTTTTTTAAAACATCCAGATATTTTTTTCTGTCTTCTTTCTCCTCCTTTTCCATTTCTTTCGTTTTGTTCTGTACATTATCATAAATTTCTATTCCATTTTCTATAATATCTTGAACAGCTTTCTTTCCCTCTTTTTTTATATACTCACTTTTATCTTCCCAAAACGCCTCTCCAAAGAATTGTTGTCCATATTCTGAAATAATTTCCTTAAATGTTACATCACATAGTTCAAATTGAAAATTAATATATTTTTCAAGAAACTCTCTGCTCATCTGTTCACTTATCAATTTATCATAGTCAACAATAAATAACGTAACACTATACTCCAACTCTATACTTTCCCGCAGTATTTGAAACAGAAACTCTCTTTCTTTTTCATTTATGATTCGATCCATATCATCTACAATAAAATAAATACGCTTTTGGGTGAGTTCATAAAACATTTTCAATTCTTCATTCATCGTTTCTTTATACTCCCAATAACTCTCATCATCCTTTATTTGAAATTTGTTAATAATCACGGATGCCTGTCCGTACCCCGAAATTTCGACAGCTTCTCCTATTTTTTCAAAATATTTTTCAATAATATTATTCTTTCCTGTATATATATGATTTTGGGCATATATTTTTTGCATTTGCTTTGAAATATCTGTTAATACACTTTTGGCATTATACTCTATTCCGCATCTTATATTTATAAATTCGGCATTCTTTAAATTTTCTTTTAAAACATTTACAAAACTAGTTTTTCCTGTCCCCCATTTTCCTGAAACAGCAACCGCAAAAGGTTCTGTATCAAATCTTTCTAATTCCCTACATACCTGATTTAATTGTTGTTTTCTTGACTCAAACAAATCTTCTTTTTTAGCAATAGGTATATCTACTGTTTGATTTTGCTTATCTATTTTGCTGTTTTTTTCGGTATATGTATAGTTTTCCCAAAAGATATTTAATACTTCCATTGTTAAACATTCTGCCACTGCTGTAAGTAATTCAATTGTCTCAAGCCTTCCCATCACCGCCAATAAGAAAATCGTGCATTCTGTAATCCCTATGTATATCCTGTTAGCTCTTTTAATTATTTCGCCATAATTTTTATAGAATCTGAAACATTCTATACCCTGTATTATTGTTGTTATAATAACCGCTGCCGAAAATAATAGTATTGGCATATGATCTATAGAAAAAACAATTTCCATTCCTGCTGCATTCAAACCTGTTCCTACTATTACACTAATCAACACACTTATTAAAATTTTTATGAAACTCTCTTTACATTCTTCGCTTTTAATTTCCTGTTTTATTTCTTCCGCTAAACACACTGACAGTATCACAAAACCTACAATCATTAATCCCAATATTAAGTTACGATTGCTAAAATAGTACTCAAAATGTTTTATGTCCTTAAAAAAATCTATTACATTTATATCCACTTTAATTTTCCTCTGTTTTTATTGCTTTCAACATTTATATTTTCTCACTGCTTTCATACTGTTCAATCAGTGATTAATGTTTTACTAATTTCTGCTGAAATAAAAGAGCCACGGTTTTCCATGGCTCTATTGTATCACAAATCTGAAAACAAATCTTCTTTATATACATCCTTTTCCAGCATTTTATTTGTCTGCTTCTTCTATAGGATCTTGTTAAAATTTAAAGGTATCTTTCAGTCCCAGCCATTTCTGGTCTTTATCACTCAGGTTCAGCGGTGTACCGTCTGCCAGCGTATAACCTTCTGCCGATGCACTGCCTTTGTACTCGCCCTTCACTTCCGGCCACTCGATGCCGATCTCCGGGTCGTTCCATGCCATGCCGCCCTCATCGTTTGGATGCCAGAAATCGTTCACTTTATAGCAGAATTCTGCCTCATCGCTCAGCACCAGAAATCCATGTGCAAAACCTTCCGGAATGAGGAACTGCTTTTTATTTTCCGCAGATAAAACCACGCCGAACCATTTTCCATAAGTCCTGGAATCGGAACGCAGATCCACGGCAACATCAAATACCGTTCCGCGTACCGCACGAACCAGCTTGCACTGCGGATATTGTTTCTGGAAATGCAGGCCTCTCAATACTCCTTTTGTGGACATGGACTGGTTATCCTGTACGAAATGAATATCAATGCCTGCCTCTTTCATATCTCTTTCGTTGTATGTTTCCATGAAATAACCACGCTCGTCACCATGAACGGCCGGTTCTACAATACAAAGGCCTTCGATGCCGCCTACATTTTTCTCAACTTTGATCTGTCCCATTTTTTTATCTCCTTCTGCAACTGTTCAGTATCTTTTTATCTTAGTCGGTGAAGACTCCCACTTCTTATTTTTTGTACTTATCTTTTAAAACGTATCCAAAATCACGCTTTGATTTCTTTCAGATAACGGCTCAGTGCGTCCTGCCAGGTCGGAAGCGGTGTAAATCCATTTTCCACCAACTTGCTCTTATCCAAACGGCTGTTAAACGGTCTTGCCGCTTTGCTTAAGCCATATTCTGCTGTGGTTACCGGCAGAACCTTGGTCGTATAACCTGCCTGACGGTAGATTTCCCTCGTAAAATCATACCAGCTGATGTATCCGCCCTCGTTCGTCGCATGATAATAACCATATTTTTCCGTTTCATTCATATCAACCAGCAGACGTGCCAGATCATAAGTGTAAGTTGGTGTACCGATCTGATCATTGACCACACGAACCGTGTCATGCGTCTTGCCGACATTCAGCATCGTCTTGATAAAATTCTTGCCATTTAAGCCAAAGACCCACGCAATGCGGACGATAAAATATTTCTCCAGTGTCTGGCTTACTGCCAGTTCCCCTTCCAGCTTCGTCTGTCCATAGACATTCATCGGCTTATAATCCTTGCAGTCCGGTTTCCATGGCTCTGTGCCCTGACCGTCAAATACATAATCTGTGCTGATGTAAGTCATCTTGCAGTCCAGCTTCTTGCAGACATCCGCAATGTTCTGTGTGCCGCCCGCATTGATCGCACGGACCTTTGCAACCTTGTCATCATCTTCCGCCATATCAACCGCAGTCCATGCCGCACAGTGGATCACCGCATCTGGTTTTACGCTCTCAATGACACGCTTTACTGCTTCTTTATCTGTGATATCCAGTGAAAGATAAGGTGCTTTTGTCACCTCAGAACCATCTTCCACACCGCTGTACTGCTCCTGAATATCAGAACCGACACCTTCGTGCCCTCTCCTGATCAATTCGTTCATTACATCATGTCCAAGCTGTCCGCCGACACCTGTTACAAAAAATTTCATGCTGTTTCCTCCACTAATTATGCTCATGAGCGACTGGCTCACAAGTTACTTCCTTCAAGTATCATAACTCATAGCATTTACTAAGTCAAACCGAAAAGCTGAAATCATTCCCGGACTGCACCGGAGAGTCATGTAAAATCAATATTCTCCAAGATCAAACAATTCCTCAAAGGTTATTTTCAAATTCGGGAACATCACCAGTTGTAACTCCTCTTTATTCTGTGCAGTAACTGTTTTATAAAGATACGGATATCCTGTTCCATCCTCTTCGAAGTCAAAAAGATAGATTTCTACGGACTTTTTTCTCCAATCAACGATCCAGTATTCAGAAACTCCGACTTTGCAGTAAATATTCATTTTTTCGTGCCTGTCGTATTTCTCTGTAGCATTGGATAAGACCTCCATCACAAAACGAGGAATACCTGTAAAAGAAATATTCTTTCGATCTCTCAAGTTGCAGATAATGGATACATCCGGAATCATTACTTTATCATCGTTCTCACGCCATTCATACTGCACACCATCACCAAAGACACGACACAGACTGTCTTTAATCTGACTGCCGATTTTGATAACAAAATTGTTGATAACCATAGCGTGTTCCAGGTAAGTTTTACTTAAATCCTCAACAGGTAATACATTACTCATGCAATGCTGCACCTCCTTGATATATAGTATTGTTTACGTTCTCTGAAGTCTTTCACCGCTGCTGCGTCTTCTTTGCAGGTCATACCGCACCTGATATCACTCCACCGTCACGCTCTTCGCCAGATTTCTTGGTTTATCCACATCCAGTCCTTTTGCCACGCTGACATAGTATCCGATCAGCTGCAGCGGAACCACGGCCAGGCTTCCGACAAAATGCTCATCTACTTTTGGTACATAAACGGTAAAGTTCACCTGATCTTCGATTTCGTATTTTCCATAGGTAGTCAGTCCCATCAGGTAAGCTCCGCGGCTCTTACATTCGAGCATATTGCTGATGGTTTTCTCATAGAGTTCGCTCTGTGTCAGGACTCCGATTACCAGGGTGCCCTGTTCGATCAGGCTGATGGTTCCATGCTTCAGTTCTCCTGCCGCGTAGGCTTCGGAATGGATATAAGAAATTTCTTTGAGTTTTAAGCTTCCTTCCAGGCAAACTGCATAATCAATGCCGCGGCCCACGAAGAATACATCATGTGCGTTTGCATATTTGGAAGCAAACCACTGGATCCGTTCTTTATCTTCCAGGACTTTCTGCATTTTATCCGAGATGGTAAGCATCTCAGAAATGTAATAGCTGTACTGTTCTTCTGAAATCTTTCCTCTGACTTTTGCGAACTGCACTGCCAGGCAGTACATTGCGGCTAACTGTGCACTGTAGGCTTTCGTTGTCGCAACTGAGATTTCCGGGCCTGCAAGTGTATAAAATACCTTATCGGCTTCGCGTGCAATGCTGCTTCCAACTACATTGACGATCGCCATTGTGGTAATATTCTTTTCTTTTGCCATTCTAAGAGCCGCCAGTGTATCGGCTGTTTCACCGGACTGGCTGACTACGATCACCAGTGCTTTCTGGTTTAATGGCATTTTTCGATAACGGAATTCGGATGCCAGCTCTACCCTCACCGGAATATCCGCCAGATCTTCAAATACATACTGTGCTGCCATACCCACATGCCATGCCGATCCGCAGGCAACAATATAGATCTGATCAAAATTCTGAATCTCTTCGTCCGTGATCTCTACTGTTGAAAGGTCAATTTTATCCCCTTTGATGACCGAATTGAGCGTATCCTGGATTGCTTTTGGCTGCTCATGGATCTCCTTCATCATAAAATGCTCAAAACCGGCTTTCTCCGCTGCTTCGGCATCCCACTTGATCTCGGTTGTTTCTTTTTCAATCTCATCGCCATCAAGATTATAAAAATGTGCCTCTCCCGGAGTCAGTTTTGCGAACTCCAGATTTCCAATATAATAAACATTTCTGGTATATTTGAGAATTGCCGGAACATCAGAAGCAACATAAGTCTCGCCGTCTGCAATACCAATGATCATCGGACTGTCTTTTCGTGCCACCCAGATCTCCCCCGGATAATCCTTAAACATCAGTTCCAGAGCATACGAACCGCGTACACGCACCATCGTTTTCGCGATCGCATCGATCGGACCCAGATTATATTTCTTATAATAGTAGTCCACCAGCTTGATCACAACTTCTGTATCTGTCTGACTGTAAAAAGTATAGCCATGTTTTAATAACTTTTCCTTCAGCTCCGTATAATTCTCAATAATGCCATTATGCACACCAACAACCTCGGATTCTACCATACCTGAGCCAGAACCGCTGCAGTTTCCCGACACATGCGGATGTGCATTTGTCTGACTCGGTTCCCCATGCGTTGCCCAGCGAGTATGACCGATCCCGCAAGTACCTTTTAAGGTATGACCATCGTCCGTTTTCTCCGCCAGATTGCTCAAGCGTCCCTTTGCCTTCACAACCTGTGCCAGATTCTCTCCGTCTCGAACAGCCAATCCCGCCGAATCATATCCCCGGTACTCCAGTTTTGACAAACCATCCAATAAAATCGGTGCTGCCTGATGTTCTCCTGTAAAACCAACAATTCCACACATAATGTATTCCTCCACTTTTTCTGAATAAAATGATTTGAAATTTGCTCTTATCAAAAATCAAATACTTCAGACAATCCTTATGTTTCTCTTTTCCATAATAACTCAAAAAAATTTTTCAAAAATCTCCCTCTATCTGTAGAGATCCTCCAGCGTTACCAGCCGGACTTCACCGTGCTCCTGTGCCTGAAGAAGTCCATCCGTAAAATCTCCTTTTGAAAAGATATTTTTCTTCTTCCGGTCTGTCCCCCACCACTGACCGATTTCACTCAGCTCAACGGGAAGATTATCTGAATAATAGAGCAGCTAATCCTGACACATCTTCTCAAAAATCAACCCCATGTAATCCGGAAGATACTGTTTCACCGCATGCGGATAGCCAATAAATCTAAAGTCTATCTATCATACCACTATTTCTTTGATTTGTGGAGTCTTTCTTTTAACCTTCCATGTTTTTAATGTTTAAGAAGCAAAGACAATACTCTCGGTCTTGCACCTTTTTCATATCGAAATCCCAGTGCATGACGTATAATTTCCGGTAAATAAAGTTTTTCTCCATCACGTTTCAAATATCCGGATTGTGTCATGGACTTTTCTTCTGCCGATGTAAATATATTATTTTCCAGATTCATTGGAAGTGTTTTTTCGTCTGTCGGCAAATCTTCCAGCTTTTCAAAAATAGGCTTTAAATTTTCATATTCCGCCTTAATATCACTGATTTTGGCATTTGAACACTTTGGTACTGCATAACGTATCTCTGCAGGCATTAATATCCGATCATCATACGGCGGTTTTTTCATATTCTGCCCTGCTGCATATTTCAAAAACCGGATAATGTCACGTGCCTGAAGTTGTCCATTAAAATCGGAAAGAGCTGCCAGTATCCAACGTGATGAATACGCTTCATTTGAATCCTTCTTTCCTAATTTCAATCCCCAGAGTTCTTCCAGATATTTATCGATTATTTCCTGTGACGCATTTTCAATCGGAATACTTTCCCGATAAAAATCACTGTTTGCATGGCTTACCAGCCAAACTGCCAACTTTAAAGCTTCTGCCGAAGACCATTTCAGTTCTGCATAGGCAAATGACTGCCTGAATTGCTCATAATTAACTGTAATTGCATTCTGTGCCATATCGCTTCGTATAAAAATAATAAGACCAATATTTTCATATCTCGCACTGATCGTATTCAAAACTCCCTGGCATAAAACTTCTATCGCTTTTTGCTGATTTTTATTTGAAGAAACCGCTTTTAATATCTCTTCTAACCCATCAATCAAAAAGATAATGGTCTTTTCCTCTTCTTTTAATTTTTCATTCAGTTGAGCAAATGAGGTAAACTCTTTATTAACGGAATTTACAAACAATTGTTCCCAAAAATTCATCCAGTCAATTTCTTTATTCGCTTCAAGATCCAGTCTGTAAGAATTGTCACTGTAGATACTCTGTGAAACATCTGCAAAAGGCAATGCCTTATTAAAACAGTCAATACATTGTCCCAGAACCGTTTGAATCTGTGAAATATTCTGCGGTGCTAAAACAGGGATAAAATAGCCATTTTCCTTACTGATTTTTTTATGAGTAATTTCAGAAAAAAAAGAATTCCAGTTTTTCTTTTCTATCAACTGACGATACAAGAATGTTTTTCCAGATCCCTTTGCTCCCTGAACAACCGTTACCGGAATCTGGTGATTGAAACGAGCACAAAGATTTTTAATTGGTTCGGTTAATAATAGTTCTTCCGCTCCATTGGCTTCAGCCGTGATCTGATTATTCGCAAAGTCACAAATTTGTTTTGTAATGATCTGATGCTGTTTTTCTGTATAAATTCCTCTTTCTGGTTCTTCTGATATACAGTAAGGTTTTACTAATTCTTTGACAGCATCATACATATCTCTGTCTTTTAAAACATTTAAAATCTGCTTCCATTCTGTTAAATGTATTAATTCACTGGCAAATGGAAGCTCCACGATCATATTATCAAGAAGTTCCTCTTTTACCTCTGTAGTCTCAAAACATCCGAGTAAATTTTCCTTGATTTCCTGTTTCTCTCTTCTTGGAAAAGTTTCCGGAATCATGCCCAGAAAAACAGTAGGCAGAAGCGTATCTTCCTTTATCTTCAGACCTTTTGCAATAAAACTTAATACCTGCTTTGTTCCCATTACAGACTGAAGAGAAGTAGAAGTTACACAATATTTTTTCACTCGCGGATCAAGCAACAATGGTGCTGAATATTCGCTGATCCCCGCACGAAGATCCACCAGAACTGCTGTTGCCCCTAAACTACTTGCCAGTTTTGAAAGTACTTCTGCCAAAATATATTCTTTATTTCGACTGGCAGTGATTGTTTGCGGACTTGCATACAGATCAAACAATTGCTCTTCATAACGATATGTCGGAAGAAAGAAATGTTCTACTCTCTGTTGGCTGGTTTCGATTGGCAAGGTAATCGTCCCCATTAAATTTCCTGCCGTTGATACAATTTCCTCTACATTGCTGTTATCCTGAATCAAAGTTAATAAATCCAAATAACTAAAAACACTATCATTTAGATCACCCTGGATTAAGGTAAGTCCCGGTGCCTCCAGATCAGAATCAATAATTAAAAGTTTGCTGTTTTCCGGATTCTTCTGAAGATTGGTCCATGCCCGTGCAAATGCAATAAGCGACAGTGTTCGTCCAACTCCACCCTTATAAGAATGAAATGCAAAAACCGGACAGCTAAGATCCGCCAACTGCTCCGTCGGATATATGGAATCTTCATAAATCGCCTTTTTAAACAATGGCAACGTTCTTACAGTAACCGGACTGTACTCGTACTCATATAAAATCATCAAATCTTCTCCCTGACCATCCAATTTTATACTTAAATTATCAGGTGCAATATTTTTCGGAAAAAGTTTCTTTAATACAGCATTCTGCAGCGTACCCTGTTCTGATTTTGGGTATACAACCATTTCATTCGGATAAACTTCTATATCGTATAATTCATCTTTCCACTCATCATGATGCATTAAAATATATCGTTCAATATCTTTCCATGTATAGAACCTCATAATTTACACCACCTCTTTCAGCCATTCTTTAATCTCAGCCAGCGTATGATCAAATTCCTGCAAATATGTAATATTCTGCTCTGCAGGAGCAATCAAATACCTGCACAACTGATGATAATCCGCTGTTCCTACCGTATTTCCATACTCCGTAGGAAAACTCTTAAATCGTAAGTGCAAAATATTGCTACGTTACTCATAAATTACGCTTGCACCAAAATGATAGATGCAAGCGTTTTACTTTATTTTAGT
>ERZ1673696.1030-NODE-1030-length-25921-cov-8.739620_pt1 | contig 25921 bp, 34 predicted proteins | sample MGYA00580226_ERZ1673696 | MGnify/ENA primary metagenome ERZ1673696 (study PRJEB41218, sample SAMN15661743) | gut metagenome | host: Homo sapiens | place: Canada: London | collected 2015-08-20/2019-03-30 | study: EMG produced TPA metagenomics assembly of... | reverse complement strand
ATTGACTTTAAGGGCGTAATCACCGATAATTAAATCATCGGGAGGCAATAGCGCCACCCGCAAAATTGCCGGTATCGGCGCGCAAAGGAGTACATCATGGATTACCAGACCCGCTTAAATTCTGACATTACCAAAGAGATTGATTATCTGGCATCACTGCGCAAAAAGCACATGGTGGCGGATCTGCGCACAGAGCTGGTTTTCGGCACTCTGGTGCGCCTGGCAGAGATGATCTGCAACACTGTGACAGACTGGTCACTTCCCTGCCCTGTTCTACCGCTTTCATCAGTGCAGCAATGGCATAAAGCCCGTGAAATCGTCATGGCTGATTATAAGGACTTCGGCCACGCCGCCTGGGACTATGCCCGGCATTATATGAAAACAGAGCTTAGCTTCGGTTATGCCTGCTACAAAAACGATATTGCCTGACGGCTAACAGTATGGGGGGCTAACGCCCCCTGAAGGAGTGAAAATGGAATATGGAAAACTGGCAGCCCAAATCGGGATGCGCCTCAAACTGGAAGTGATGGAGTCAGCCCGCGGCTTTTACATTGGTACGCAAACTGATGAAGGTATGCCGGTATCACGCGAATCAAACGAATATTTTGATACCGAGCAGCAGGCAGAAGCCGCGCTGTCTGCCGGGTTATGGACACAAAAACAAAATCCCTGATTCGAACATGGCGCCCAGACGGGCGCCATTATTTTATGGCCCTACCGCCGATTTCAGATAGACGAGAGAAGAACAGCAGCTAACGCCGGGCGTTACCCCTGCGGGGCCGCTCTGCTGTGCTGCGCATCGAGCCGCTACGCGTCTCGCCCCTGCGGGCAGCTGCCGCTAACGCCTCCGGCCTGCGGCCTCCGCGCTCCGCTTGGCAGGCCACACCCTGCGCCGGACTCGCCCGGCCGCAAGCGGCCGCCCCGCCCCTTCGGGGTGCCAACGCCTTCAGGCGTCGGCATCCTTTGCCAGAGCGCGATTGTGTTATCCGTGGATTGTGCAGCTCAGCGGGGCGCTGGCCGTGCGGTGCGGTGTCCCCCGTAACCGGCCGCGTGGCGCCCGGTAACTCGCAGTACGGCGCCGCGACCCGCAGGCGGGCCGCCGTTCCCGCGCGCAGGCGCGCGGCGCCCACTGCGCACCCCCGTGGGGGACGTGCGGCAGCAGCGTGGCGGTAAGCGGGTTCTGGCTTAGCAGGGAGGGGGGTTGGCCTGTCGCTCCGGTCAGCGCCGCAGTTTCCGGCGATTTGCGGCCGGTGTCCGGTGAAGTCCGGCGCGGTCGCCTTCCATGCCCTGACGGGCATAAAAACAGGTAAATATATTCCGTACTTATATTGACTTTAAGGGCGTAATCACCGATAATTAAATCATCGGGAGGCAATACCGCCGCCCGAAAAATTGCCGGTATCGGATCACTAAGGAGCAAGCATGACCACTGTTACCACACCTTCCCAGCTGAAAAAAGAACTCGAATCCCAGCAAGCATTGATGCTGCGCGCCTGCCTTGAAGCATTTAACCAGCTGCCAAACCAGCGACTGCAAGGCGCTTTCCCATCGACGTATGCGCTGGCGGCCAAATTAGACCAGCTCCTGCAACATACAAAATAACATTGGCGACCCGGCATAGCCGGGTCTTTAACAGAACCATCGAGGACAAACGACATGACCACACAAACCGTTGAGCAGATCATGGATGATTTTCGTCGCCAGTGTGAAATTTTTGCGCGCGAACAGCAGCCCCGCTGCGGCCTGATTTATGAATTGTATCAGCGCCGCCTGAGCGCAGATATTGATGGCTATCTTGCTGACGTTCCGGCCGAGTTTCGGGATGAACTGATCGCAGTAGCGCGGCGTGAATTTGATTACCTGACCCAGAACGAGATCGCGGAAGAAATCCGCCAGGACCGTGAGAACGGTTATTGCAGCCACGGTATTGACCGGAATTGTTGTCCGCTGGGCTGCGGCGATTTAGACGATTAGTGAGCCGCCGAAAGAAACAAGCCCGGATTGACCGGGCTTTTTTCTTTCCGCTGCGCGGCCGTTCCAGTTATTACACCGCGCTGCTTTTTGCAATTTCTTTATTGCACAATACATTACAAATTAAGCTCGTTTGCTTCGACGGCCAGCCAGCAGTTAAAGGTTTCGCTCTGACGTTCGCCGCCGCAACCTCCCTCCGCTTTCAGCTTTCCGCAAGCCTGGCATTTCCCCAGCTGCGCCTTTTGCTCCTGCCACTGTTGCCAGTTTCGGATCAGCAGCAGCTGGAAAAACTCATTCGTGGAATAGGCTGTTCGTCCGGGACGACGCACACGGCAAAGCTCATGCAGCATAGCTTCTTCCTGTTTAGTTAGCGTGACAGTCACGCTTGTGCCTTCTTCTTTCAGGCGCGCGCGGCGGCGGGCCTGGCGTATACGGGCTTGTTCCCGCTTTCGATCATTCATCATTTTCCTCCTTGTGACCGTCACGCGTGACAGTCACGCAGAATAAAACCGGGCATTACCCCTGCGGGGCCGTTCTGCCGTGCTGCGCATCGAGCCGCTACGCGTCTCGCCCCTGCGGGCGGCGGCCACTAATGCCTCCGGCCTGCGGCCTCCGCGCTCCGCTTGAAAAAAAACCGGGACACGCCCGGTTTGCATTACCTCAGTAGGATTATTGCTATTGCAGCGCCCACAGCGGCGCCGACGATAGTGCAGCCAGCAGTAATAAAAAGGATCTGACGGGTAAGCGTCTCAGCACTGGACGCCTGCGCACGGCGGAATTTAGCAAGAAATTCCTCACGCGCCTTAGCATCATCACTAATTGCCAGGCTAATTGAACGCTGGTTTTCTACTAAAGCCCGTTTAAGAGAGTCTGCCGTCTCTCCTAAACTAACGGTGTCTTTTGCCAGCTTTTCCGAAAGCTCAGAAAGTTGCAAAGTCATTTCTTTCTGAGTTGCGGTGATTTCCTTCGCGTCACCTAAAAACCAGTCCATCAGAACTTCAAATTTATCCGGCTGCTTTTCCATTTTATTCTCCCATTAAAGCCGCATATGCTTTATCGAGATTAGCCTTTACCGGAATCGCCTGTTTCATGTATGTATAACGGCGGGCCAGTTTTTTGCGCTCGTCAGCATCCGTTGTTTGTTTTGCACGGGATTTAAATTCTTCTGGATCTTCAGCGGTCAATGCTTCGAACGAGATACGATGAAACGCCAGATATTCGAAAACCTCACTGTTATAAATCACAGCCTTCTTGCTGATTTTGCCAATTTTGGTTTCTTTGACAAATTCAAATACCGGCGCCAGTACATCTTCTACTTCACTGTCTGGGCTAATGCGGTTTGGAACGAAGATAATTTTCTTGCTGCTCACACCTGCCTTACTTAACGTGTGAGCTGTTTTCAGGCTTTCATCAATAGCTTTATTATCAGGCGTAACCGGGATTACATATTTATCAAATTCATTTGCGCCACTGTCAAAGCGAGACATTGCCATCAAGAACGCTTCGACGTTTGACGCGCCAATATCAATAATCCCTGCATCTTCAAAAACAATATCTTCAATCAACCGTGAAAAGTCATCACCTTTAAAACTGGTAACATCCTCAATACCCAGATCGGAAGCAGACTGGTTGATAGTTTCTACCGCATAGAACTTTGCACCTGTCAGACGCGGGGCTAACAGGTAGGATGAAATTAAGGTTTTACCAACGCTGCCACTGTAATTGATTACCGCTACTTTCATAAATCACCTCAGAATTTTTTGTTGAACTTTTTAGGGTCGAAATCCTCACCGATTTTATTGAAGAACTCTTTATCAATAATACCGGGACTATCTACCTTTTCACTTTCATGCGGTTCAGGCTCAGAAGGTTTTTGTGTATTGTGCAATACACTTTCCTCTGCACCCTTCGCGCTACTCTTAGCTTGTGTATTGTGCAATACACTATCATCATCACCCGGCTTACTATCATGTGTATTGTGCAATACACTTTTCCGGTTTTGCCGCGCTCTATACAGTGCCATCTCAAGCCCTTTGGCCGTCACCGAAAAGCTGTATTCGCTGCCGAGGATTTCAGCAATTTCCTGCCGTGTAATTCCCCTGTCCAGCCAGTTCTCGATTTCATCCAGGCGCAATCTGACAGCAGCCGATAAGTTGCGGGGTTTCAGATCAGCAGCTTTATTCATAACCCCTCCGTTGTATGAAGCTGACTCTACCGCACCGATATGCAGGGGTCAACGATATTTTGTAGTTTACCTGTAGTTTTTGAGTAGTCTGTCACGTGTTCCTGTAGTTTATTTGTAGTCGATTTGTAGTTATCAACCCAGTGATACAGTCGGTTTCTGTAGTCTATCTGTAGTTTCTCCGTAGTTTCTGGCTACTAAGATGGTCATGCGAGCATGACCATCAAAGAATAGGACGCTTTTTAGCCAGATAGCCCTTAACCTACGGAGATCGCTCCTACCAAAAAGATGATTTTTTATCCCTTAACCTGCTATACACCTAACGCAGCGTGATAAATCACGCTATACCACTGATTTAAAATAAAAAAATCTAAATTTAAGATACATCACGTAATATCATGGTATTACTTTATCTATGTAAAGTATTGATAATACGCGTGTTTGATTTATTACTTTGGTAATACTATGATTGCACCTTATTGGATACCCTAATTTTCGTTTAAAAAATGCACAAAGCGAGGGCTTAATGCCAACAATTACAGCAAAAGTATCAGATGAACTTTTGGCCTATATAGACCGGGTTTCTGGCGGGAATCGGTCAGAGTATCTGCGTCGCTGCCTTGAAGCCGGGCCTGGTGATCGAGAGTCAGGCTTGAAAATCGTGGCCGACCAGCTGGGCGACGTGAATCGAAAACTTGATTACCTTTTTGACCGTGCTTCAGATGCTGATTTTGGATCACTACGTGACGAGTTGAAGGCGATAACCGAAACGCTATCCAGCGTGAAATTCCCACCGGCAGGCCAGATGATGTTGCATGAGTCGCTTGCCATTGAAACGCTAATCCTTCTTCGTTCGATAGCAGAACCGGGTAAAACCAAAGCGGCCAAAGCTGAAGTAGAGCGTAACGGCTACAAAATCTGGGAACCAAAAAAGGAGCGCTAAAATGGACGAAAGAGAAAGAGGATTAGCTTTTTTATTTGCAGTTACTTTGCCTCCAGTAATGGTATGGTTTTTAGTGGCTAAATTTACTTACGGCATTGACCCATCTACGGCTAAATACCTGATACCGTATCTGGTTAAAAACACTTTCTCGTTATGGCCTTTATGGTCAGCTTTAATTGCTGGCTGGATTCTAGGTATTGGCGGGCTAATCGCATTTATCATTTACGATAAATCACGCGTTTTTAAAGGCGAAAAATTCAAGAAAATTTATCGCGGTACAGAGCTTGTTCGCGCCAGAACTCTCGCTGATAAAACACGTGAAAGAGGTGTCAACCAATTAACTGTTGCTAATATTCCTATTCCTGTCTGGGCGGAGAATTTACATTTTTCCATTGCCGGGACAACCGGTACTGGTAAAACAACGATATTTAATGAGCTGTTATTTAAGAGCATCATCCGAGGCAGCAAAAATATTGCTTTAGATCCAAATGGTGGATTCTTAAAAAATTTCTATCGCCCCGGCGATGTTATTTTAAATGCCTATGATAAACGCACTGAAGGCTGGGTGTTTTTCAATGAAATACGCCGTTCATATGATTACGAGCGATTAGTGAACTCTATTGTTCAGGAAAGCCCTGATATGGCTACTGAAGAATGGTTCGGCTATGGGCGACTTATCTTTAGTGAGGTTTCCAAAAAACTTCACAGTCTGTACACCACAGTTACTATGGAAGAAGTAATTCATTGGGCCTGTAATGTTGACCAGAAAAAATTAAAAGAATTTTTAATGGGAACGCCTGCTGAAGCTATTTTTTCCGGGTCTGAAAAAGCTGTTGGTAGCGCGCGCTTTGTTCTCAGTAAGAATCTTGCCCCACATTTGAAAATGCCCGAAGGTAATTTTTCACTGCGTGACTGGCTTGATAATGACAAGCCGGGAACACTGTTTATTACCTGGCAGGAAGAAATGAAAAGGTCATTAAATCCGCTAATTTCCTGCTGGCTGGATTCAATTTTCTCTATAGTCCTGGGTATGGGGGAAAAAGAAAGCCGCATTAATGTATTTATTGACGAACTGGAATCACTCCAGTTTCTGCCAAACCTCAATGACGCACTGACTAAAGGGCGCAAAAGTGGGCTGTGTGTTTTTGCTGGTTATCAAACCTATTCTCAGCTGATTAAGGTTTATGGCCGGGATATGGCTCAAACTATTCTGGCTAACATGCGTTCTAACATCGTGCTGGGCGGCAGCCGTCTCGGTGAGGACACGTTGGATCAAATGTCTCGCTCACTCGGTGAGATAGAAGGCGAAGTTGAGCGTAAAGAATCCGATCCGCAAAAGCCCTGGATTGTCCGTAAACGCCGCGACGTTAAAGTCGTTCGTGCCGTAACGCCTACCGAAATTTCTATGTTGCCAAACCTCACCGGCTATCTGGCGTTACCTGGTGATATGCCCGTCGCTAAGTTCAAGGCTAAATATGTTAAATACCAGCGCAAAAACCCCGTTCCTGGCATTGAACTGAGGGAAATCTGATGCTTGATATAACCACCATTACACGTCAGAACGTCACTAGCGTTGTCGGCTACTACTCTGATGCAAAGGATGATTACTACAGCAAGGATTCATCATTTACGTCCTGGCAGGGAACCGGAGCTGAAGCGCTCGGCTTATCCGGGGATGTTGAATCAGCCCGGTTTAAAGAGCTGCTCGTCGGTGAGATTGATACCTTCACGCAGATGCAGCGGCACGTTGGTGATGCCAAAAAAGAGCGTCTGGGGTATGACCTGACATTTTCAGCGCCTAAAGGGGTATCCATGCAGGCACTGATCCACGGTGATAAAACCATTATTGAGGCGCATGAAAAAGCCGTAGCCGCAGCCGTGCGCGAGGCTGAAAAACTTGCTCAGGCCCGGACTACTCACAAGGGTAAATCCGTTACGCAGAACACCAACAATCTTGTAGTGGCAACGTTTCGTCACGAAACGTCCAGGGCGCTTGACCCGGATCTGCACACCCATGCTTTTGTCATGAACATGACCCAGCGCGAGGACGGCCAGTGGCGCGCGCTCAAAAACGACGAGCTGATGCGTAACAAAATGCACCTGGGCGATGTTTACAAACAGGAGCTGGCGCTGGAGCTGACTAAAGCCGGTTATGAGCTGCGTTATAACAGCAAAAATAACACGTTCGATATGGCCCATTTTTCAGACGAGCAGATCCGCGCATTCTCTCGCCGGTCAGAGCAAATTGAAAAGGGACTTGCTGAAATGGGCCTGACGCGGGAAACCGCAGATGCGCAGACGAAAAGCCGCGTCTCGATGGCTACGCGTGAAAAGAAAACAGAGCATTCCCGTGAAGAAATTCACCAGGAATGGGCCAGCCGCGCCAAAACGCTCGGCATTGATTTTGATAACCGGGAATGGCAGGGGCATGGCAAACCCCATGAAGCCGATATTGCGCGCAACACGGCCCCGGATTTTACCAGCCCGGAGGTTAAAGCTGACCGGGCTATCCAGTTTGCGGTTAAGTCGCTGTCGGAGCGCGATGCCAGCTTTGAGCGCCAGAAGCTGATTCAGATCGCGAATAAACAGGTGCTGGGCCATGCCTCAATGGTCGATGTAGAAAAAGCGTACCTGAAGGCGGTACAGAAGGGCGCCATCATCGAGGGCGAAGCCCGGTATCAATCAACGCTGAAGGTTGGTGCTTCAGCTATGGCCGAGACTCTGACGCGTAAAGAGTGGATCGACTCGCTGACAAATAGCGGGATGCGCGCAGATAAAGCCCGTTTTGCGGTAGATGAAGGAATCAAAAACGGCAGGCTTAAAAAAACCAGCCATCGCGTCACTACCGTGGAGGGTATCCGCCTTGAGCGTAACATTCTGACTATCGAATCACGCGGCCGGGGACAGATGCCGCGCCTGCTGACCGCAGAGATTGCAGGCCAGCTGCTCGCCGGGAAAACCCTCAAACAGGAACAGATGCGCGCGGTTTCAGAAATTGTGACCAGTAAAGATCGCTTTGTTGCCGCACATGGTTACGCCGGTACAGGTAAAAGTTATATGACAATGGCAGCAAAGGAGCTGCTGGAGTCACAAGGGCAGAAGGTCACGGCGCTGGCCCCCTATGGGACACAGAAAAAAGCGCTTGAAGATGATGGATTACCGGCCCGCACCGTTGCCGCGTTCCTGAAAGCAAAGGATAAAAAGCTGGATGAAAAATCAGTAGTGTTCATTGATGAAGCGGGGGTTATTCCCGCCCGGCAGATGAAGCAGCTGATGGAAGTTATCGAGAAGCATAACGCGCGCGCGGTATTCCTGGGGGATACGTCACAGACGAAAGCGGTAGAAGCCGGTAAGCCCTTTGAACAGCTGATCAAAGCAGGTATGCAGACCAGCTACATGAAAGACATTCAGCGCCAGAAGAATGAGGTTTTACTTGAAGCGGTTAAGTATGCCGCTGAAGGTAATGCGGCGCGCGCCCTGAGAAATATTACCGGCGTGAATGAGCTGAAGGAAGAAGCGCCCCGGCTCGCTAAACTTGCCGATCGCTACCTGGCTCTGTCCTCAGAACAGCAGGATGCCACACTGATAATCTCCGGTACGAACGCCTCACGCAAGACCCTGAATGACTACATCCGGGGCAACCTGGGGCTTGCCGGAACCGGCGCAACCTTCACGCTACTGGATCGCGTGGACTCGACACAGGCGGAGCGCCGCGACAGCCGTTATTTCAGTAAAGGTCAAATCATTATCCCCGAACAGGATTACAAAAATGGTATGAAGCGTGGCGAGTCATACCGCGTTCTTGATACCGGGCCGGGCAATAAATTAACGGTTGAAAGCAGCAGCGGTGAGCAGATTGCTTTCAGCCCGCGCACACACACCAGGCTGTCTGTATACCAAGCCGTCAGCGCCGAGCTGGCGCCGGGTGATAAGGTCATGGTAACGCGTAACGATAAAACTCTGGACGTTGCCAACGGCGACCGCTTCACGGTGAAAACGGTGGAAGGCGAAAAACTGACCCTTGAGGACAAAAAAGGGCGCACGGTCGAGCTGGACAAAAGCCAGGCCTCTTATCTGTCCTATGCCTATGCAACCACCGTCCATAAATCCCAGGGGCTTACCTGTGATCGCGTGTTGTTCAACATAGATACCAAATCACTTACCACATCTAAGGACGTTTTTTATGTGGGGATTTCGCGCGCGCGTCATGAAGTGGAAATTTTTACCGACGACAAAAAATCGCTGGCATCGAGCGTGAGCCGCGACAGCCCCAAAACAACGGCCGCAGAAATTGACCGCTTCTTCGGGCTTGAGGCGAGATTCAAGGATATTGGCCGCGACACCAGTTTAGAAACCCGATCAGCTGAAAAAGGTCTGACAGAAGTTACGGGGGAGAGCATGGCGTTTAACCAGAAACCAGATGAACACAACATGACGAGCGGATCTGATTATCAGCCAGTGAACAACGCAGAGGATGCCTTTCATCTTAAACAGAACCCAATGGATGATTCCGTTGGTCTGCGGCGTCATGAAGCGCATCACAACGATGCCGAGCTGGCGCATGATTATGCGGCCGCCGACGATCAGCAGTGGAGCGAGCAGGATTACGCGGATTATGAGCATTATGCCGAAGCAGCAGAATATGACTTTGACAGCAGCATTTACGAGGATTACGCCATGCCGCAGGCGTCGCAGGCTGAACAGAGCCATGCCGGTAAAGGACATAATCATGAGCATGAGCATGAAGAAGGGGGCCATGAAATCTGATGGTGCAGGCAGACAAACGCAAGCTGAATAAGCTGAAGTTCGACCAGGTGATTATTCTGGCGCGCAGACTGCCGCAACCAGCGATCCATGACTTACTGCGCGCGCTGATACTGCCTATTCAGGCCGATTATTTGCTGGCCGTTGGCACGGAAGGCCAAGACGCGCGACCGGACATGAACGAACGCGAGTTCTTCTTTAGTAAAATCATCTGGGCGATGGATTACACACACATGAAATCACTCAGGCTTGCTGCTGAAGATTTCCCCCTGGCGCTTGCGACGGCCAAGATCCTTCCGTGGCCGTGGAGCGAATCACGGTACAGGAGTGCTTTAGCCGATATAGGCAGCGCTAAGGGCAATCCGTGGGTACAGGACATTAATCACAGTGTTATTTTGTGGTTGCCCTGGCGGATAGGCTTTGTACGGGGAGGGAACCATTCTATTGCCAGCGGCATTCTGGCCGGTGAGGGCGAGGTAATACCTGATACGGTTTATGATATGCGGTACATGCTCGACATTATCAGCACTGACGGTTACTACTGGTACATGAGGGGTAAGATCTGCGAGAGAGTGAGTGACTACCGCACTGCCGCCTTTTTTGAAATTGGCCGTCTACTTGAATCGTGATTCCTTCAAAATATCTCAACAAAATTTTCGGATGCCTGTTTTGTCTATCTTCCTGAATTTTATGTTTTTACGCTTTTGCTGGCGCGGCGCCGGCAACGTTGGCCAGCTGCACCGGCCGCAATGCTGAGATCAGTTTCTTTGAACAAAAAAAACCGCCTTTCGGCGGTCAGTATTCAGTAGCTGGAACGGTAGTCACGCCCGCGATTCCAGCGGTCTTGCCAGTGTTCGAGGAATGATTCAGCCAGCTTAGGCATGTTCCAGATCACCACCGCGTTCTCCGAGTTTTTCGTTTCGGCCGCTTTGCTGAAATTAAAGCTGCCGGTTTCAACGGTCACATTGTCTACGATGATCACCTTGTCATGCTGGATAGGAAAATCACTGTCTGTACGCAAAGGAATACCGCTGTTGACAATGTAGTTCATGGCCGCAACGCTGGCGCGTCCTTTATTGCCCCTTTCATCAACCACGATTTTCACATCAACCCCACGCTTTTTTGCTGCTACCAGCGCCTTCATAATATCCGGCGCCGTAAAGGAGTAGGCCATCATCCGTATAGAGGTTTTAGCGGAATCTATGACGCTCAGCACGAGAACGCGGGCGCTCCCTTCAGGCGAGTAGCCAACCTGAACAGATGGTTCCACCGCAAAGGCGGGCAGGGTGGCAGTTGTAAAAGTTGCGGCCAGAAGCCAGGTAGCTAAATTTCTCATTACAGGCTCCCGTTCACACACTGCATTTTATATTCAGGATCGAAGTAGATTTCTTTAATTTTCCGTTTCTCCATATGCACCACTACATCAATGGTGGAGTAGAGCATCCGCATAATATCGCTCATATCGAGCATTCGGCCGATAGGGGTCGCTTTGATAAGCAGCCCAATACGGTTAAAGGCATCACGCGCGGAGTTAGCGTGTGTTGACATAACACCGCCTGGATGGCCGGTATTAAGCGCTTTAAGGTAATCCCAGGCGGCATCATCCCTAAGCTCGGTCATGATGATACGGCCCGGCGTCAGGCGCATACAGGCTCGCAGGGCATCAGTAGCGCTGATCCGGCCGATTTTACCTGCATCGCCGTACACCATATAAACGGCCTCGACAACGTGATTGACCGTTACTTCATGAACGTCCTCTAAAATGACGACACGCTCGTCTTTATGTAACGCTTTTAAAAGCGCGCGCGTGAGTACCGTTTTCCCCGACCCGGTTTCACCGCAGATCACTATGGTGCGTTTCTTCTCAACCGCCATTTGCAGGAACGCGGGCCATTTTTCGCTGCTGTGCAGCTCTTTAAGGAGGAAATCATCTTCAGTAAGGCTCTGCTTGCTACCAGTAATTTTCCGGCAGTCACTGAAAATCCCTTCGTCGGTCAGCTGCGCCAGATTTTTGTCAGCTGCCAAATCCTTACGAAACGCTACGGCCGTAGTACCCTCAATCACCGCAGGGGGCAGACAGATAACGCCCCTGATCCCGCCAGGCAGCACTACGTCATTTATTGGCTGCATCGTCAGCTTGTTGCTGCTTACCAACGATTTAGCAAGGTTACGAATAAAATCTGCGGTAATCGCCGCGTTCTCCACGACCCTGCGGCCGCTGAACGTGTCGCAGATAACTTCCTGAAAGCGATTAATGCGAATTTCAAAAACGGTAGGATCTTCTAAATACTCGCGCAGTGGGCCAAGTTGATAGAAAGCTGCATTGGTCATGATTACTCCTGAAGAAAAACGGGCGCCAGGCGCCCGCTTTTTTTAATTGTCTGCGAGCGTATAAACGCCGCTGAAATCGAGGTCGCGGGCAACAAAAATGCTCACCGCATCACCCTGCTGATCGTAGAGGGTAGGGGGGATGGACATATAAGAGCGAAGCGCTTCAGATGCCAGCTGCTCGCCGCTGTTTTCTGTGCTGTTGTACTGAATGTTATTACTCTGCGTCTGGTTAACCAGCGCTGTTAGCGTGTCAGAGAACAACGAAATCATGATCGCACCACGCAGACGCTCCCACATATGGGTATCCACCTGGCCTGGAATCCCCGCGCTGCCGAGTGAGTTTGTTCCGGCACTGTCGATATTAACGATTGTCCCGTCCTGGTCATTGCGGATGCGCTCCCAGAGAACAAACACGCGCGCCTGGCCGTCTTTAATGCCGCCGGTAATCTGCCCGTCAACCCATGAGCCTTTATCAATCAGCCTTACGAGTCCGTCAGCTGAGTACACGTCCTGCGAAACCCGGCAGGAAACCTGACCCGGTACAGTAGTGTCCAGCTCCGTGCCCGTGCCGCAGGGGATCATCTTACCTTTAGGAACGGTCAGGCTGGGATTTGCCATAACACCGGCGCGGCTTGCTTTCAGCCTTGCCGGTGTCAGATTTTTAGCTAATGACGAGCTACCTTCACTCGTTTCATTGTCCTGGGCCTGTACGCCGGGCTTATTACTTGTGGCCGCCTCATTAGTCTGTGCCAACTCGCCGCCCAGGCGACGCTGCATAGCCAGTTCTTCAGGCGAGGGTTCTTTGCGCTTATTAGAGGTACGCGCGCCGGTGTTGCTATTTCCCGCATCGGCATCTGCCTGGGCGGCAGCCTGTACCGCACGGGCATCAGTAGCGCTTTTCTGCGCTGCTGCGGGCTTATTGACTTCGGGATCGCTGTTAAAGCTGTAGTTCGGCAGCGTATTGGCCTGCTGCGCTTTCCCCTCGTCTTTATCCGCTTCAGCTTTAGCCGGGGCGCGGATTTTACCCATGACCGTGATCCCGATGAATATCAGAGCAAGCAGAGCCATCAGTATGACAAAGGCTTTCATACCAGGGGCGGAACGGCGGTTACTGCCTTTAAACCCGCCACGCTCGCTTTCAAATTCACCGTCTGCGGTGTTGTCATCGAGTTCCTGATCTACATCGACACTTTTACGGGCCATCAGTTATCCTCCCCAATCTGAACCCTGCGCACATCCGGGGAAGCCGTACCGGTTGCTACTGCACCGGCGCCCGGAGCGAAGTTATTATTGCGAACGCCAACAACTTTATCGCCCAGGCGAATACGCCACTCTTTAGCGACGGTTTCCACCTCGATGATGTTGCGGTTCTCGCCCACAATATGCGAGTTCGGCAGTGTTTCTTTGCCGCTTGCCGAGATCATGTAGACCTGCGGTAACTCCGCATTGGCCGGAAACTCAAACCGGGTAAAGCGGTAGTTATCCCAGACGTGAACCGGCTGGATACTGCGCATTTCCGGCTGTTCGCTCATAACGTACTGATAGTTTTTCGCCCCAGCAAAAGCCGTCTGCTTCAGCTTCTGCGTAATGCGTTTTTTATCAGCTGCGCTTTTAGCTTTTTCCTGTTTCTCAAACGGGTATTCATAGGTCAGCTGAAGAACGGCCTGGCGCACGGCCCACGGGGTTTCAATAAAGGATTTTGTAACCGTACCGTCTGCATTTTTCTTCGTTTCTTCACCGATGAAATGAAGGACGATGTTATAGGTACGTTTATCCGTGACGATCACCAGGTTGGTATCACTCATTGCCTGTTTTGGCTTCACAAAAAAATGGTTCATTTTGTGCGCAAACGTCCAGCTCTCAGAGTCACCAAAAGCATGAGTGATATAGGTTTCATCGGGTGCGACGACAATATGGGTAGCCACACCGGCGATAGCGTCAATTTTGACCACGTTAACAGGGTTGTATACAACGCTTTTAATGCGGTAGTCGTAAGGAGAATTACGGCCAACTTCAAGCGCCATCACGTTAGTAGCTGCGCCCCCCAAGACTGACAAAACGACTGCTGAAAGAAGTAGTTTTTTCATGGCGCGGCCCTCAGTTAACTTCCGGGTTGACGCGGTAGCTCGTCACTCGGAAACCCAGCGGGTTGACATAGCGCTGCTCAGCGTTCATCGCCAGCGATTTATATTCATACCCCATAATGGCAATCCAGCGCTGGGGCTGATCATCAACCGGATTGCTGCGCACACGGCGAACCGTTGTAAAACGTATCGTTGCAACGCCGTGCGGTTTATCGAGGATCACAGAGTTAATTTTCACGCGTGTCGTTTCACTGTCGCCCAGAACCTTATCCAGCCCGTTGCGGCCTTTGAACTTGCTCTGATAAGACTCAGCCACGTTCGGCGTGGACATTAAGCCTACGGCCGTATAATCGACCTGAACTGAATAGAAGTCATAGCTCTCACGGTGTATGACATATTGCGTCAGCCAGAACTTATCAATTTCATCCCCGTAAGAAGCCTGATCGCGGGTCAGTTTGACCTGCTGCACTTCGTGAGTGGCCTCGTTAAGCGTCAGCAGGTGTGCGGGGATTGGCTGGCTGTACTTATGCACCACGTATCCAACCAGAGACAGTGCAAAAACAGTTACCACCGCTGAACCGGTGGCAACCATCCAGGCGGTACGCCGGGACTTCAGCACTTCATCCATCAGATCAACCTCAAGCCCTTTACGGCTTTCGTTGAACTCTTTAATGGCTTCGCGTGTAAGCCCTGTTTTTTTATTAGCTCTCATTTGCACCACCTTGCGTATCAACCGGGATTGTTTTGTTTACTGGAACGGTGTTGCTCCAGTCCGGCTCCGGTGGCGGTTTATGCCCGCTGGAACAGGCGCTAATCAGAAGAACTCCCATGAGTAATAAGCTGCGCATTACGGCATCCATTATCGGTTGTTGAACGTACTAATTATAATAAGTCGTCGAAATTGCAATTTCAACGACTTTTGTTTTAATTTTATGCAGCCCGCTTCCCGCGACTGCCCCTTGCCTTGCCACTCAGATTAGAGCCACTTTTTCCTCCACTGGCGCCACCCTGCGATTGTCCACCGCCACTATTACCGCCGCTGCCGCCGCCGACATTACCGCCCCGGAACGCATTACCGCCAAACATGCCATGACTGCCCATGTTGCCAAGCGCCTGCATTGAAGAACCGGTAGAACGTGCGGCATCTGCAACACCGGCACTGATACCGCTACCCCAGCTCTGGGCGACCTGTGGGATCTGAAACAGAACGAAGATTGAGATAATGGTCAGCAGCAGCGCGGCCATAGAGCCAGTGATAGACGAATAGGCCGCATCGGAGTTCATCGAGGACAGAAGGTTGTCGAACATCTGCATGATGAAACCAAACACGAGAGCCAGCACGACAACGACCAGCCCGTAGTTGATTACCGATCCAAGCCAGCGCGCGAAGATGTTTTTTGTTGGCCCCCACAGCAGGCAGAAAATGGCAATCGGGCCAAAACAAAGCGTAACGGCAAGAAGTATTTTCGCCATGATCACAAAGCCCGCACCGAGGCCACCCAGCACAACGGTAGCAACCAACATAATTCCGCCAATGGCATATGCGGCCAGACCGCTTGACGAAAATACATCTGCCGCATCCCACGCTGTATTTACAATCCTGACGCCTTTTTCAATACCGCTATCAATGATCGCCGGTACGCCGCTGGCTTCGACTTTATCAGGGGAAGATAAGATGCCAGCAAAATCATCTGGCATGTGAAGCGCCACATTAACCAAATCCTGCTGAAACCAGCCGCCTGCCGTCGCAAAGCTCAGGATAAGGGCTATAGATAGATACTCTTTAATCAGCGAGCTTAGGCTGTCGCCTGCCCCCGGATTAAACATCGAGTACAAGCCCTGCATCATCAGCTTTATGGTCAGGCAGGTTGCCACCAGAGGCGTAACGTCAGAGATAATGGTGGCAACGTTGGCGCTCACCATTGACGTAATCGCCCCGTCTACTTTTGCGAAAATGTCTTGTACCAGGGTGAATGCCATATTGCCTCCTTACTCTTAAATTTTCGGTGAGTTAATTTCACCGTCCTCTTTACCGTGAACAAACAGCTGGCGATCAGCCTCACGCGCGTTTTTGCAGTCTGGCTTCTGGAGTTCATCAGCATTCTTCTTGCACTCCTCGATCGTTGCCTTGCGCTCTTTGTCATGCTTTTTGTACCAATCAACGTCATGCGAAGCGTCGCAGGCCACCAGGAAGAAAGGGATAAGCAGCAGTAGTTTTTTCATAATTTCCTCAGTTAATTGAAGGTGACGCGGTAACGTCCCCACCGGTTCCAAAAACAAAATTACGGGTCGCACGATCCTTCTGTGCGCGCAAAAGTTTGTCCTGCGATTGCTGTAACATATTCATCAAATTCAGCTTCGCCTGCTCACCCTGTATAGCGCCTTGTGACGTCTGGATACGTGCTTGCAGGTCGGCAATGGATTTCAGGTCTGGCGTCGATTTAATCTGCTCCGTCAGCGCCTGCATATCGCTCAGCTCCTGCATCTGGTTGTTGTAGGCTTTTTCGGCCATCACACGGTCGTAAGCACCTTTTTCCGCCAGCTTTTTGTTCATATAGGCGATTGCTTCGCTGGGCGTCATGTCGTCAACCTCAGCATTAAACTGGCCCATCATGCTGTTAACAGAAGGCGTGACCGACGAACCTGAGTTCATCGCGTCGCTGTACACCTCTTTCCAGTTGTCAGGCAGGTTATTCGCCAGCGTATTGGTTGACGTCCCCAGCAGATCGCCCAGGTTGGTTGTTTTAGCCATCGACTCATACATATTTTTCTGCGTCTCCAGCTGGCTTTTAAGCTGCTCCAGCTGTTGAGCCATTTGTTCAAGCTGTTCACCCTGTTTAATCAGCTCGGTGGGGTTGGATACGATGATGCCAGCGGAGGCGCTTTGCGCGCCCCCAAGAATCAAGCCGGTGGTCAGCAGCACTGCCGTAAGTGATTTTTTCATGGTGTTTTGCCTCGTTGTTAAGCCGTCAGGCGCCAGTATTCTTTGAGCCATGCTTCAGGCTCATTACCAAGCCGTTGTACCAGCTCATGCGCGATTTCGGCGTTTTGTGGTTCACCGGACAACACACTAAGAATGTTGTCCATTGTCTTAATATCCGCATCAATATCGTCGCTGTTGCGCGGATAGAGGTTGAAAGAAGCAATAGCAGACTGTTGCCCCTGTTTAACCAGGAACTGCCTGGAGTGTTCAGTAATCGACATCAGCGCATCGTATTCCGCATCAGTGAGGAAGGCGTAATCCGTGCGGATAGCTTCCGGATCGCGCAGGCAAATTTTCGTAACGGTCTGCGACATGATGGTGCGGCCAATACGGCTGGACAGAGCATCGTTCGGCTCCTGGGTGGCAAACACGTAGATGGCGTCTTTCTTACGGTCAGTCTTGATACCGCGCTTAACTTCGCGCTCGATAACCGGATCGTCAAGATAGGCGTGGAACTCGTCAAAGCACTGAATAACGCGGCGCTTACCGTCGATGGAATCACGCACCCGGTACAGCAGGTACATCATCAGCGGAGTACGGGCCGGGCTGGACACTTCTTCTTTAGCTGCAATAAACTCGGATAAATCAAAGCCAAAAATATCGTTCGTGCTGAGATCCAGGCTATCTTCGTCATTATCAAAAAGCCAGCCATACTGGCCTTCCCGCGTCCATTCGCGCAGCAGCCCTTTCAGTGAAACCCCGTTTTCCACCACTTCATTCACGTACCCGTCCAGGATAGTCACGGTACGCGCATTGCGTGGAATGAGTGAACCTTCACCCATGACCGCATCCACACCTTCAGCCAGCTCGGTTGCCATCGTTGCGCTGATAGGCCCGTTATTGGTGGTTTCCACACAAATGCGGAACAGGTTTTTAATGAGAGCGATATTGCGTTTAGTCGGCTCAATCTGAAGCGGTGCGAACCCGGACGGCATACCTTGTTGCAGGACTTTATAGTAGCCGCCAACGCTTCGAATGAACGGCTCCATGCCGCGGTCACGGTCATAAACAAAAAGGCGCGGGTTGTACTTCATTGACTGCGCCAGAAGGAAGTTAAGCAGTGTGGTTTTACCTTCCCCCGACATACCCGTTATCAGCGCGTGGCCCAATGGTCGTTTCCCGTAGGAAATTTCTTCAAGCGGGGTCACGTGAAAATTGAAATAAAGAGGTGTACCGCTGATCGTGCGGAACATGGTAAGCGCTGGCCCCCAGGGGTTATTATCAGGCTTGCCACGCATAAAATTGTGGAACGAGCTAAAGTGTAAAAAGTTCCATGAGTTTACCGGAACCGGGCGCGGCGCCCATTTCTGGTTTCCCGGCAGTTTTGCATAATATGCGGCCTCAGAGGCCAGGCTGATAGTACCGCCAACTACACCGCACCCCGTCAGCATAACCTTCACACGACGCGCTTTACGCTGCACCGCATGTTGATCTTTATCCCAGACATGCACGGTTCCATGATGGTAGCCCATCACGAACTCTCTGGACGTCAGCATATCGAGCGCAGTACCCAGCTGCGCCAGCTGGCTTTGCGCACGGTCGCGGGTTTCCTGCAATGACTTTTCCTGATGCGTCAGGAACGTTTTAGCGGAGGATTCAGAGAGGCAGGAAAAGCTCTGCGTAAGCAGGTATTCAAAATCCGCTTCTTTAAGCATATTCAGCTGGCCCGGCTCTGTTTCTTCTTCGTAATCACGAAATTCAATGCCGGTGGTATAGAAGTTGTGATCTACCGTTCTGATCTGGACAACATCACCCCACAGAGAGCTAACAGGGCGGTTGTCCATGATGTATTCACGAATACGCTCGCGGCAGACTGGCACAATCGCCCATTCCATATTTGCGAGGAAATAAAGGAACTCCAGCGCTTTAGAATATGCGTGAGCCTGCGATGGTTCAGGGTCGTTACGTTCAATAACAACAGCTTCGTCGAAAACATCTGTTTCATCGACTTCCGCCAGTTCTTCGACCTCTTTTTTATCAGGCGCGGGAATCTCATTACCGCGCTTATCACGATAATAAATGCCAAGCTGCTGAATACCGTAGGGCTTCATGGCTTCCAGAATTTGTTCAGAAACATCTTCCAGACCTTCAAGCGCTTCATTCTGCATTTGCTGAATTTGTTCACGGGTCGGCTTTTCAAATTTGGATAAAAATTTCTGTGTTTTATCGCCTACCTGTTTGTAGATAACGGTCAGATACAGATCGTTAATCAGCTGTTTAGAATCACCGTGCAGCTTACGATTATATTTATCAACATACGCAGGAAAGAACTGGTCATACTCACCGTCCGGGTACTCTTTTGCTTCATGGTGGTATTCATGCGTCCAAAGCTCTACCTGGTCTGTACCAAAACTTTTAACCAGCGTGTTAAGGTCTTTATGCCACGTTACCAGTTCACGATCTGATGCGCAGTCATGTGTGCGGCCATCCAGCTTGAAAAAAGCCATCAGATCGCCGTTTTCCATCGAAATCACGTAATCATTGAGGTGATAAGAATAGGGCAAATACTTTTTATTTACCGATGGCTCCTTACGGAAAGCATCAATTTTTTTTGGCTTAGTAGCGGTGGCAGCTCTCATTATTTTAAACCCTTACGTTTGTAATCAGCAGTGGAATAAGAAGAACCTCCCCACTGTTTAAACGGAGAATCAAACCAATTACTGAATTTGGTTTTCAACCACAGGCCCATAATTCGAAACATGCGGTCGTCATATTTTGTCAGTGCAGCAGACGGAATCCACAGAAAGACAAAAACCAGAATCGCCCATAAATGGATGATCATGAAAAGCGACGCTGAAGCCATAAAAATCATCATGGCGACGTCGCGCGGCAAGCCTATTGCTCGCGGTAAGCGAGTGGCACCTTTGAAAAGCGGTCTTTTACCATCGACAAACATCTTTTGCTTTCCTCTCTTTGGGGGACAATTTGCCCCCCTACTGATTGACAGGTCAGCTTCCTACACCGGTTAAAGAAACGAGGTAAGACGCAGAACCGATACCGATCAGGCCAATAACGATGCGCGGCATGAAACTGGCAGGAATCACGTGAAGCATCCACATAAAGCAGCTTACAATAATCGCAATAGCACAACCGATAGGAATCCAGGTGTTCAGCCACGTCTGGATAGATGTAGCGGTGGATTCCCCAGTATCTGTGCCAGCGGCCAGCGCGATTTGTGGCAGGGCAATGGACAGAACGCCCATCACTACCGCAGGGCCATACTTTTTAAACAACGTGGTCATACTTTCTCCTTACTCATCATCTTCTGTTGATTTCAGATTTAACCGACATTCTTCAACGCCACACTTATCTTTCAAAAACTCTGCCAGTAGCCTTAAATCAGCCCAGGTTCGTAACTCATGCTCTTTGTTAACCCGAATGGAACATGCGATCTGGCCCAGCTGCTCGTCGTCTATCTGAAAAACGGGATACCACTTCTTTAATGAAACCCGTTCTATCGTTACCTCCTTCACTTTTCCCGCTTCAAATAGCTCCAGGATCTGTGATTGCAACACAAGGTACAAACGTTCCATCCATAACCTCACTCCCCCTTCGCTGTTTCCTGTTTGGTTAAAAACGCATCCGTATTATTTCGGCTGAAGGCGTCGCCATCACCCGAACCAAAAACATCTTGTTCACCGTCATACTGCGGCGCCGTACTTTTTGCCTGCTGTGGCTCAGTCGCGGTGCTGTCCTCACTGGTCTGGCCGTCAGGTAGCAGCGTAGGGATTTTCAAATCAGTTGATAGCCGCGCCACGTTGATAACTTTCGTGACATACCCGTTAGAAATCCCGTTTGTGAGTGAGCCGGTGTTGTAGCAGGAAAGCGCGTGTCTCAACGCTACCTGCCCGGCCGGGTAGGATTTCAGGGCGCTACTATAACAGGTCTTGAGAACGGTCTGGCTCGCGCGCAGGTTGATGCAGGGCTTGAAAATATCGTCAACCGAAAGACCCAGGCCCACCAAATTATTTGAGTTAATTTGTGCAAGGCCCATGTCAAAACTCTTATTATCTTTCAGCAGAACTTTCGCAACGCTGACAGCCTCGGCTTCAGTACGCGGTTGCTGTTTTAACTGGGTACTACCGTTAATATTGATCCTATACGGCCCATTTGAGGACTCATGGCCGACGATGTACGCCATCGTTAATGGTGAAACATCAGGCGCACATCTCTGCGCAAGCCTGGCAACTTCATCAGAGGCAGGCGCAGCACTGGCATTGCCAGAACAAGCAAGGCAGGCCAGAGCGAGAACCAGGAGTTTTGGATGTTTACTCATTTACGTTTCACCGCGTAATTGTAATTTCGACGACTTTTGTTTATGATAAGGGCTAATGAGATCGTGTCAAGAAGAAACGAAAAGAAAACCGCTGAAGGAAGGAAGGTGATGCTGGTTCCCCTGAAATCAGAAAAACGACCCAAAGGCGAACCCGTGTATCGTGACCCGGATAACCCTTTTAATACGTGGACTGGTATAGGGAAGCGCCCGGCCTGGCTAACCGCAAAACTGGATTCTGGCATCAGCCTGGAAGCCATGAAGATGCAGGGCGCAGGCAATCCTAGAGAAAACAGACCAGCCAAATACCGCGATCCCAGGAACGCAGAAAATACCTGGTCCGGGACTGGCCGCAGACCAACCTGGCTCAAAGAGCTGCTTGACAGTGGCATATCGCTGGATGATCTGAAGATATAACCGGAGGATATAGAAATGGGCGAAGTTATTGATTTTGCAAAAAGGCAAAAAGGCAGAAAGAAGAAAAAGGCATCTTCCATTCCGCCCATTTTAAGAAAATTCCGTGTCCATGCGATCAGGTTACTCGCCAGCATCATCAAATCCGGCTCTTATTCAGTCTTTTATATCGTTAAGAAAATTACTGGAAAGTTAATCAAGATTTTCACAATTTTAACGATTTTTGTTTTTATTGTCGAATATATCGTAGGCGACATAGGTTACAAATCCATATATAACGCCGCGTTATTATTATCGTTACTTACCGTAACTAACATTCTGGCGAGTGTATATCTGAAGAAACTATTAAGGACAAAGCAATGAAGAGACTAATCATACCTTTGATAGCCGCAGGTAGCCTGCTTTATCTGCCTGCAAGCCATGCTGAAGATCCCTGCAAAGTTATTATGTGCATGGCGGGTAAACTTACCGGCGATAGCGGAGGAAGTGAGTGTAATAGTGCGGAAGCCGCTTTCTTCAACATCGTGAAAAAGAACAAGCATGGTTTTTTACCCAATCACACGAAGGACGCCAGGAAGGCTTTTCTTAATGAATGCCCGGATAATGGTGAAGGTGGAAGCAACCAGTCAATAATTAGTCAGATAATCAGCAAATACGGAAAAGTTCGTTTATAAGCGAACAGAATTTAATTAGGAAATATCTCAATATAAGGAGCCAACGTGAAAAAAATTATATTCGGTGCATTAGCCTGTACAGTCCTTTTAACCGGCTGCGTCAGCCAGGATAAGGGTAATGCTATGCAAAGTCAGCTGAACAACCAGCAACGCCAGATTAACGAATTATCCGTTCGTTTGCAGTCTGTGGAGTCCCGGCTGTCGAAGCAGGAAGGAAAGCTGCGCAACGAACTGCTGCAATCCAGCGGCTATTGCTATCTGAACGGCGCCCGTTATTCGACGGGAACCGTGCTTTACGGGCGCATTTGCCAGAATCAGTCAGGCAGCGCTTCATGGCAGGTCTACAGCCGTCGCTAACCACCAGGGCGGTTAAACCGCCCTTTTCTTTACCCTCAGAAAACCACTATGAACATGATCCCCTTCCCTACTGTAGAAAACCTTATTCTCTGGGTTTGCGGCGCCATTGTGCTGCTCGCCACTTTATTCTTCAGGCGATCAGTACGGCACCGGCGCCACAAACGGAAACAGCAAAGCGCGCGGCGGGTGCTGGAACGTATAAAGACATTGCCGGGCTTCCCTCAAAAAATTAGCTACCTGCGGAAAATTGACCCCTTTGTATTCGAAGAGCTGCTGTTACATGCTTTTGAAGATGCCGGATTTGAGATCACCAGAAATGCAAAATACACCGGCGATGGCGGCATTGATGGTCGGTTTTACGTTGACGGCCGCAAATTTCTCATTCAGGCCAAACGTTATTCATCCTGGGTTTCGACAGCACACATTCACCAGCTGGATGCACTGGCGAAAAAAGACGGCAGCCTTGCTGTTTTCTGTCACACTGGCAAAACCAGAAAACAGACGCTGGATACTTATAAAGCGCATGAGCGGGTGTTGATTATAAGCGGTGAAAGGTTGATAAGCCTAGTTGAAGGCGATACCAGGCTGGCGAACCGGCTCCGGTCACTCGCGGGGAAGTGATTTCTTGCGCATCTTAAATTCTTCAGCGAACTTCATCGCCGCAGTAACTTCGAAGGTAAGAGAATTTGGGCCTTTATAACGGACGTTCTTTATACCTCGCTGACTAGGTGGCAGCTCAAGCCCTTCTAGCATATTGTCGCTTTTTATAGCCCAGACTATCTCGCTGGGTGAGACGTTTATTAACTCGGCCAGTACATCAACGTTAATCCTCATATAACCACCTAATTATACAGAACTTACCAGCGCCGCAATGCGGCTCGGTCAACCCCTCACGGCCGCAAAACAAGTTTGCAGCCGTAAGGGGTTAAATTTATTTTAGCTGCACTCAGCGGATCTTACTTCACTCAGTCTTGCAGCACTAGGCCCGGCAATCGGCGGACCAGCGAGGCACAGCGCCCCCAAAACGGTGATATTCTGATCGTCACTCAAACGATGGTTTTTGTGACACGTATCAAATGCGCGGATAAACCTATCAACCCCCCTTCCAAACAGTAACAAAACTCGTTACAGTATCAATGTAACAATAACCGTGTATCAAATCAGGAGCGCAAAATGTCGATAGGCAATTTATTCAATGCCGCAGGTTTGAGCGCAGCGGCAACAATTTTGCTCACGATGCCAGGACAAGTACAAGCCAACCTTACATACCGTTATGTTGAGCAGCCTAAAGAAAACAACGGATCGCAGCCAGCCCCACTAATTCAGGTGCAATCACTTGAATTTAAAACCGTGGAAAATAAATAACCATGATAATAGGTTACGCACGTAAATCTACGCATCTTCAGGATGTAGCGCACCAGGTAGATGAACTAAAAAAAGCCGGGTGCGAACAGATTTATCAGGAACAGGTTTCACGCGGCGGCCCTAAGCGTGAAAGCAAAGGCGCCCCGGAACTGGAGAACTGCCTGAAGGCACTGCGTGAAGGCGATACGCTCATTGTATGGGCGCTGGACAGGCTCGGCGGCTCACTGGCCCAAGTAATTACAATGCTTGACGATCTGAAAAAGCGCGGCATCACGTTTATTGCTATCAAAGATAGAATAGATACAAGCGCGCCCGTAATAGGCGAAATCTATACACACCTGATGGCTATATTTTCAGCTTTTGAGCGTAACCGAAATATAGAACGAACACGCTCAGGATTGGCAGCTGCCCGCGCAAGGGGCCGCGTTGGAGGAAGAAAACCGGCGCTTTCAGAAGATGATATTAAGCAAATAAATATTTTGCTTGCCGACCCTGAAATGACAGTTAACGCTGTTGCCAAAAGATTCAACGTTTCGCGTATGACTATTTATCGCTATGCAAATAGCACTAAAGAGGCCGGGAAGGAATAACTATGGCAGAGGATAAACCGCTTTCTAAGAAGCAACTTAAAACTGTCGAAGCATCGGCACTAATAAAGCAAGATCCACCAAAAGGGAACGACCTGGCCTTTACCCATTCAATTTTGTGCCAGGTAGGTTTACCACGTTCAAAACCTGAAGGCCGCGAATTTATGCGCCGCTCAGGTGATGCCTGGCTAGTAGTTCAAGCCGGTTGGCTTGATGAAGGCAATGGGCCAGTAGAACAGTGCTTACCATACGGCCCTATGCCGCGCCTTGCTATGGCCTGGGTGTCGTCATTTGCATTACGAAACAAAACCCGTGAAATTAAAATTGGCAGTAGTGCTAATGAATTTCTGAAGATATTAGGAATGGAACCGCAAGGCGCAAGACATAAAACCCTCAGAACGCAAATGCACGCCCTTGCAGCTTGCAGGCTTCAGCTCGGTTTTCGTGGCCGTACTTATAACGGCCAGCCAGTTGAGCAATTCGATGCGTGGTTAAGAAACGAAGATACCGGGCAACAATCGCTATGGCCGGGCTTGCTGGTACTCTCTGAAGGTTACTATAAAGGGCTGCTGGAAAGCGCTGTGCCACTGGATAACCGCGCGCTTAGCGCACTAAAGGGATCTGCCCTGGCGCTTGATATTTATGCCTGGCTGGCGCACCGGCTTCACCGGATTGAAGGCCGCCCCGTTTTACTTTATTGGGCTAACCTGCGCGATCAGTTTGCCCAGGAATATAAAGGGAAAGACCCCGATAAAGATTTCAAAAAGAGTTTCCTTCCAGCGTTAAAAGATGTACTGGCAGTATATCCGGCCGCTAAAGTTCAGCAGGTTAAGGGTGGTATTTTACTTTATTCGTCACCTCCCCCTATACCGTACAAAATACCTTAAAAGACAAACGGGCCTCTACAGGCCCGTCTTAATATAGGCACACAGGAAACTTTTTTATGCCCGTCAGGGCATGGAAGGCGACCGCGCCGGACTTCACCGGACACCG
>ERZ1673696.1006-NODE-1006-length-26331-cov-6.614058_pt1 | contig 26331 bp, 28 predicted proteins | sample MGYA00580226_ERZ1673696 | MGnify/ENA primary metagenome ERZ1673696 (study PRJEB41218, sample SAMN15661743) | gut metagenome | host: Homo sapiens | place: Canada: London | collected 2015-08-20/2019-03-30 | study: EMG produced TPA metagenomics assembly of... | reverse complement strand
ATAAAGAGAAAGCTAAAGATACAGATGAAATCTCAATAGGCGATTAGCATAATTTGACCACTTTTTTGACCACAACCGAAACGAAAAACAATGGAAATAAAGAGAAATAAAAAAACAAGTGTTGTTCTGAAACCTTACAGAATAGCACTTTTTAAAATTCTATGGAAGTAACGAGATTTGACCGCTGGTTCTCATAACCCGAAGGTCGTAAGTTCGAGTCTTACCCCCGCAACCAAAAAAATTTATTAGAGTCGCAAGAGATTGTGGCTCTTTTATTATTTATGTATAAGCAAGATTTTAGCTCTTTTGGGGACAGCCTGGGGACACAAAATTCTGCAATAGGCTATATTAAGCCAAAATCTTCACTAAATAACTTCAAAAAAGCAATTTTGTGATATTTTGAAAAAAGATTTTAGTTATCATTGTTATTTATTAATAGGTCTTGTAAAACATACGCTGCTTTTCTCATATTTTTTTGTAGTGGATGCACATAGTATTTTATAGTAGTATTAATACTTGCATGACCAAGTCTTGCAGATACTGTTGCAATATCAACATTTTGAGAAATTAAAAGAGTTGCATTTGTATGTCTTATTCCGTGAAGTTTTACTACAGGTAATCCTAAAGATTCAATATGAGTTTTATACCATTTACCAAGTGTATCAGGGTGCATAGGTTTTCCATTAGCCTGTATAAATAATTTGTTAGAGTCAATCCATTTATCTCCATATAATTCTTTTTGTTCATCATACCAGTCCTTATACTCTAAAAGTACGTTAGTTATATAATTAGGAATTGGAACAATTCTATTAGAACTTTCAGTCTTAGGATCTTTATCAAATATTCCTTTTTCAGGTAAATACTGAGTAGATTTGTTAACTTCAATTGTCTCATTTTTAAAATCTACATCAGACCATTCCAGTCCTACAAGTTCTCCACGTCTTACACCAGAAAAAATATCAAGTAAAATAGCTACTTTGTATTTTAATTTATTTCCAGTAAAATCTTGTAAAGAATTTATAAGAAGTTTGCATTCATCATCATCGAAAAACTCAATTTTAGGCTTTTTAGTTTTTGGTGGTTTAACTCTTCTTGCAGGATTATCAACTAGTAATTGCCAATATACTGCTCTTTGAAACATTGCACTTAATAATCTGTGATGTTCTAGAATTGTTTTTGGAGATAATGGTTTTAAAGTTCTTTGTCCATTATTTTTGGATATCCTTTTTATTTGAGTATCGTTTTCTAGCATATCATATAAGTTCATTAAATCGGTAGGTTTAATTTTTTCGAGAACAAATGAACCTAAATATGGTAGAATACGAGTCCTTAACATTCCAAGATATCTCGAATAAGTTTTGGGTGCTAATTCTTTTGAACCATATTTTTCTTTCCAAATATGGAAAAAATCTTCAAAAGTTATTGATTTGCCTTCTGGAACCATTCCACGATTTACTTCTGTTATAAATTCAGCAAGAGCAATTTCAGCATCTTTTCTAGTACCATGAATAGTTTTTGTTTTTCTACATCTGCTGCCATCAAGATTTTTACCACCTGATACGATTAACCTGTAAGTATTTTCACCTCTTTTTTCAATACTTCCAGCCATTGCTTTTTCCACCTCCTTTCAAAATTAGGGTGGAAGAAGTCTTGTATTCAATTGAGATGATTATATAATATTTTTATTGTAATTACTAGTAGTTTTTGCTTATTTTTCAAGGTTTACAAAGATTACACAAAAATACATAAAAGGACTTGTATGGGACAATAAAAAACTTTATGAAATGTAATATTTAAAATGGTTAAGTATAAAATTAAAAAAATTAAGTAATAAATATTAAAAATTTACTTTACAAAATAAAAATTTAATGATATACTAAAAATAATTAATATATAACAAACAAAAGTTATAAGAAATCAAATAAAAGTTAACTAATACCAAGGAGGAATTAAGTATGGAATATTCAGCAGAAATTTTAAAGATTGTTGAAGGTTGTATGAAAATGGATAAAATAAAGGTTTATAATTATACACAACTATTAATAAAGAAACTAAAAGAAAATGGAGAAATTAGGTTAGCAGAAAAATTCGAAAAAATAATTGCTAGTAAAAGTGAAACTAATTTAAAATCGCTAAATATGCAAACAATATATAAGGTTCCTGTTGATAGTGAATCAAGATTACCAATTGCGGACCGACTAGAACCAGCTGAAATAGAAGAAATGCCAGTGTTTTTGAACAAAGAGTGTAAGAATGAAATAGATAAATTTTTAGAATATTATAATAATAGAAATCAAATAATAAACAATGGAATAAATTTGCCGAATACATTAATATTTTTTGGCCCTCCTGGATGTGGTAAAAGTAAATTAGCAGAATATATATCTAAAAAAACGGAATTACCATTAATAACGACTAGATTAGATGGGCTAATATCATCATATTTAGGAAGTACAGCTAAAAATATAAGAGCAATCTTTAATTATGCACAAAGCGTTCCGTGTGTATTATTTTTAGATGAATTTGATGCGATTGCAAAAGTTAGAGATGATAAAAATGAACTTGGCGAGTTAAAAAGAATAGTTAATAGTTTATTGCAAAATATAGATTCAATACAGAATGGAAGTATTATAATTGCAGCAACTAATCATGAAAAATTACTAGATCCTGCAGTATGGAGGAGATTTATGTTTAAAATAAATCTTCAGAAACCAGAATATGAAGTTAGATTTAATATTATAAATAAATTGGTAAGTAATATGAATTTAAAAAAAGAAGATATAGATATTATAGCACAATTGTATGAGGGATTTACTGGTGCTGAGTTAGAACAAATATGTAATAAAGTAAAAATGGACGCAATAATTGATAAAAAAGAAATTAGTTTAATTAACTTTGTTGAGTATTATTTAAGACATAAGCATATAGTTATAGATAATCATAAAGAAAAAATAAAGTATTTAAATAATATGAATAATAAATTGTTTTCAGGTACAAATTTGGCTAGAATATTTAATTATTCTAAACCATATATATCACAAATTTTAAAGGAGGATAGAGAAGGATGAAAGAAAAATTGCCAATTATAATGGTTGCACAACGTACAGAAGATATTAAACCGAATATTTCGAGCGGAAGAGTTGTATTTCTAGAACCATTTACTGACAAAGTAAGGAATAACATATTTACTCAATGTGAGAAAATAAAAAGTAATATTGCAAAAATAGAAGAACAAGAAGTTCCATGTATTGGAAAGGTAATAATGAAAGAAAAAGCTATTGCAAAAACACATAAGCCAAATAATTTATTTAATACTACAACTTGTCCAATGGTTGGAACAGGTAAATTAAATGAGATTTACGTAAAAATAACTCCAAAAGGAATTGATAATCTTGAAAAAGAAATAAAAAATACAAAAGCTCAAACAAAAACATCTGAAATGACAAAAATTGAAAGAATAGAAATGTATACTTCAGAAGATGTATTAAAAGTAAATCTAAATAATATAAAAGGACCACTAAAGATAAAATTATTTGATTATAAAGATGATGAACAAAATAAAAAAAATAGAGAGATATTTTTGAAAAAAATAGAAGAAATAGGAATTGATGGTGAAATAACCAAGTTGGATTCGTATAAAACAATGGAAGTATATTCATTAAAGTGTGATGATTCAAAAAAAATAAAGCAATTATCTGAATATCAGGGAATAAAATCTATAGATATGTTTCAAAAATATTCTATTGTGAATCCAAAAATAAAAAAATTAGAGAAAATGGATTATTCTTTTCCAAAACCAATAGAAGGAAAGGAATATCCAATAGTAGGATTGATTGACTCGGGAATATCAGAAGATAATAAAGAGATTTTACCTTGGATATATAAAAAAGAAGAACTAATTCCTAAAGAATATCAAAATAATTCTCATGCTACATTTATTGCTGGTATAATGCTTTTTGGTGAAAAATTAAATTTTGATATAGTTGATATTAGAGAACCGAACTTCAAAATTTTAGATGTTGTTGCAATTCCAAATGCAGATGAAGAATATGGTCCTACAGATGAAATGTCTGAAGATTTGTTCCTTGAAGGGATTGAAAACATAATGAAAAAATATTCTGATAAGGTTAAAGTATGGAATATGTCATTAGGAACAGATATAGAAGCTAGAGATGTAATTTCTGATTTTGCAATAGAGTTGGATAGAATTCAAGATGAGTATGGAGTACAAATATTTATAGCAGCAGGAAATTTTCAAAATGCAATAAGAGAATGGCCAACAGATATTCAGTATAATGATAGAATTACAACACCAGCAGATTCAATTAGAGGAATTACAGTAGGAGCAATTGCTTTAGACAAAGGTGTTGTCGATGTGAATGAACCATCTCCATTTTCTCGAAGAGGACCAGGAGCAAACTATATAAATAAACCAGACATTGTAGATTATGGAGGAAATATTAATGAAGATGGAAGTATAGACGGGTGCGGAATTGTATCTTTTGATACAAAAGGTAATTATATTGAAGGAGTAGGTACAAGTTATTCTACACCATTTGCTACAATTAAATACCAAAATATACTGAATACGATAAATAATGAAAATAGTTTAGAATTATCAAAAGCTTTATTAATACATTCATGTGTTAATCCTATTACAAAGGAACAAGAAATTGTAGATGAAGAAATAAAATATTTTGGTTTTGGAATTTCTGAAAGAGATTTAGATGAAATATTGAAATGTGATAATAGTAAAGTAACAATTATTATTCAAGGTAAAATAAGAACACGGAGAGCATATAGAAATTGAAGATATACCATATCCAGAATCATTACATAAAAACGGAAAATGGTATGGAAAAATATCAGCAACATTGACATATAACCCACAATTAGATCCAACTGAGGGACAAGAATATTGTAGGTCCAATATTGATTTTAGTATGGGATTACATAAACTTAATAAAAAAACAGGAGAACTAGTATATAAAGGACAAGTTCCATTAGAAAAGAGATGGGATGAGAAATTTGAAGCTTCAAGAGTAGAAAATGGCTCGAAGTGGGCACCGATAAAAAGACATTATAGAAAAATAAAGGGTGGTATATCTGGGCAAGATTGGAAAATAAGGTTAGATTGTACTAATAGAAATAACATGAAGAATGTTGAACAACCATATACATTAGTTGTAACTATAGATAGTGAAAATGAGGAAAGTGATATTTATACTGAAATGGTGACAGGTTTGAAAAGCAGAGGATTTGCTATAAATAATTTACAATTAAGAGATGATATACAAATAAGAAATTAAAAAGTAAACGACAAGAGTTAAATCTTGTCGTCTATTTATTTTTTGCTCTACTTTTATACACATTAGCTTTATTCTTACATTGAGGAGTATCATATTCTGCTTTAGGATTATTAGCAATAAAAGCCTTATTGCAGAACTTACAAATCTTTAATAAATTAACATCTCGTGATACAATTCTAGCAAAGTAAAAATCTATAAATTGTTTTAAAGATGTAATAGGAATTTCTATGTTTACATTTTCTTTTTGAGTTAAGAACATATTTATATGATTAACTTCAAAAGCATTATATTTTGTTTCTAATGTATCTTCTTTATTTATTATGGCATTTAATAAATTATACATATATTTAACATATTGAACAAACATGTCCAAAGGTTCACAGTACCAACTTGAGCCAATTAAAAGCTTATTTAAATCAGATGTTATATGTTTTTCCATAGCAGATGTTTCGACTAATTTAATTGCTTTTTCTATAATCTCATTTAGTTCTTTATCAGTACACTTAGGGAAGAATATTTTAAAATAATCTTCACGATCTAATATAGTTGTGCAATCTGAATTTCCAATATAGTTATAATCTTTTAATACTATTTTTTGATCTAAACAAAAGTATTTATTTACAGGAAAATCATTCATCAATCCTAAAGTACTATATGTATTAACGAAATTTATAATTTGTTCTTCTAAATTATTTTCTTCATATACAGCAGATTTACCAATGTTTAATAAATCAACAAGTGCATTGATAGAAAAGTCTTCTTCTAAGTCTATTAAAGGTGCACAAGAAGAATGATTTTTAGTGGAACTATCAGCGACAATATATTTTCTGTTGTTAATTGTTTCTATGTTATATTTTGCAAATTTATACAGATTATGTCCTTCATTAGCATAAAAATTCAAATCCATTTTTATTCCCTCCAAAAAAATTAAAAAAATTCAGTGTAAGCTATTGACAAACAAAATCGATTACGATATTATAGTAATACATTATAAGAAATAATCACTTACAGATAAAGAAAAACATTTGTAATAGATTACTTATAATAATAGATTACCATACGAAAGAAAAAAAGTCAAGAAAATTCACAAAAAGGGGGTGAGGAAATATGGCGATTACTCAAATACAAAAAACAACACTAACAATGAAAGAGGCATCTGAATATTTAGGAATTTCGTATTGGTTAATTAATCAATTAGTAAAAAGAAAACAAATACCATTTTCAAAGGTTGGTGGAAAGTTCTTATTTAGAATAAAAGCATTAGATGATTATTTAAGTGAAAAAGAAAAAGCATCAATGAATATGTAAAGGAGGGAAAAAGATGGCACAAGTACAGTGGCTAAAATTATATATAGATATATTTGATAATGAAAAAATTAAAAAGTTACTAAGAAATAGAGATGGGGACTCATATTTCAGAGCATGGATTCAGTTATTAATTTTAGCTGGTAAAAGTAATAATAAAGGAGCTGTACTTCTTGGAGAAAATATACCAATGTCATTAGAAGATTTAGCAAAGGTGATGCACAAAACATTGCCTAAACTTACAACAATAATACAAGCTTTGTGCGAACTTGATATGATTTTTGTAGAAGATGATACCATTTTTGTTAAAAATTGGAGTATATATCAAAATGCAGATGAACTTGATAGAATACGAGAAAATGGAAGAAAAAGAACACAAAAATTTAGAGCTAATCAAAAGAAATGTAACGTTACAGAAACGTTACGTAACACAGAAGAAAAGAATAAAAAAGAAAATATTATTAGAAGAGAAGATGGGACACAAATAGAAAATGAAAGTGGATTTAAAGATTAAAAAAGCAATTAAAAAGAAAAAAGAGTCTATAAAGGAAGGAGTTAATAATGTTAAAAACTGAAATCGCTGAAAGCATAAAATGTGAATTTTGTGGAAGAAATTTAAAACAAGAAAAATTAATTATAATTATTGGTGATGTAGAAACCAAAATAAATAAGGAAGTGGAAAGATGCAATTGTATTCAAGCAAAAGAATTTTGGAAAATACAAGATTATAAAAGAAAAAAAGAACTTGAACTTCAAGAAAAAAGAGAAAAGGATAGAAGAATAGAAAAGTTATACGATAAAAGTAAAATGCATTTAAGATTAAAAGGTTATTCATTCCAAAATTTTAAAATAACAAAAGAAAACGAAAAAGCGTATTGCAAAGCAAAAGAATATGCTCAATTAATAAAAAATGGAGAGAGAAAAAGCTTAATTATAACAGGAAATATAGGAACAGGAAAAACACATTTAGCATCAAGTATTGCAAATTTCTTGATTCAATCAGAAATATCAGTAGTGTTTGGAACATTGATTAATCTATTAAATGAAGTTAAAGACACATACACAATGGAAAACAAAACAGAGAGTTTTATAATAGAAAAATATTCAAAAGTTCCACTACTAATTATAGATGATTTAGGAAAAGAGAGACCAAGTGAATGGACTTTGGAAAAGTTATTTACAATAATTAATAATAGATATGAAAATAATTTACCAGTAGTAATAACAACAAATTATAACAGGGAAAGATTAAGAGAAAGACTTGCGAATAATGTAAATTATGAAATAGCAGATTCAATTATTTCTAGATTATATGAGATGTGTAAGGGGATAAGCTTGAATGGAAAAGATAAAAGAAAAGAGTTAGTATAAGCGGCTAAACTAAATACTAACCCAAGAATTTCTATAAAAATATTTTAATATAAAAGTTTAAAAAAGTAAATATTTTGAGTTAAAAAAGTGGGAAATTAAGAGAAAAAAGCCCTTAATTTCTCCAAATAAAATAATAAAAAATCAAAAAGGGGAGATAGATATGAAGATAAGTTATAGTAAAAAAGGAGATTATTATATACCAAATTTAATACCACCAAGGAACATGAAAGGATTTCAATTAGGAAAGTATAGTGCACTAAGATTGAGATATTTAAAGGAGCATAAAAAAGCAAAATATCATTCACTAATTATGGATAATGATTTACAAAAACACTTAATGGATGTACAAAACAATTGCGAAAAATTATATAAAAATCTAATAAATGAATTAAAAATTAAAGAAAATATTACTGAAGAATTAAAAGCAAAAGATCAAATGGAATGGGTAAAAAGAATGAATAATATTAGTAATATTGCAGATGAAATTGTATTAAATATGTATGTATATAATAATGAAAATTAAAGAAATAAGTGCCTGAGTTTTAGATAAACAAGGGCATTTTTAATCTATTAATAGCTATAAATTATGTATTAGCAAGCAATGAATTCCGTCAACACGAAATTCTAATATGAGGAAAAATCCCCAATCCCCTTTTTGAAAAGAGAGGAGGATAAGATGGCGACAACAAAACTATGGAAAGTAGAAAATAGATTAGACAATGTAGTTAATTATGCAAGTGACGAAAGTAAAACTAAAAATAAAAAATATCAGAATAAAAATATAAATAGTATATTTGAATTGTTAGATTATACAACTAATCCAGATAAGACTGAAAAACAATTTTTTATAACAGGAATTAATTGTGAATTAGATACTGCAGTAAAACAAATGATACAAACTAAAAAGAAATTTAATAAAGATAAATATAGTAAGAACAATAAGATAGTTGCATTCCATGGATATCAATCTTTTGCAGAAGGAGAAGTTACTCCAGAAATAGCACATGAAATTGGAGTAAAACTTGCTGAAGAAATGTGGGGTGATAGATTTGAAGTTGTAGTATCAACACATCTTAATACAGATCATATTCATAATCATTTTGTTTTAAATTCTGTTTCATTTAAAGATGGAAAAAAGTATTATAGTAATTTTGAAAATACAGCGTTATTAAGAAAAACTTCTGATGACATTTGTGATGAATATGGATTGAAAGTTTTGAATGAAAAAACTTGTAAATCTGGAATTAATTTTGAAAATTTTTATAGAAAAAGTTTATCAAATTCTGATTATTATAAATTTGCAAAAGAAGATATTGATTATGCAATAGAACATTCATGGTCATATAAAGAATTTATAAAAAGATTAAAAGATATGGGATATGAAATTTATTTTAGAGCAGATAAAATTAGTATAAAAAGATATCCTCATAAAAGAAATATTAGAATTGAAAGAGCATTTGGAGAGCAATATTCAATAGATAGTATAAAAAATAAAATTTGCAGTAGATATCCTAATAGAGAAGAAATAATAAAACCTAGAACTTATATTGGTAAATTATATTTAAAAGGTTCTTTAAAAAAATTTTCAAAACCTAAAGGTTTTAAAGCTTTATATTTATATTATTGTTATTTACTAAAGGTATATCCTAAAAAGAATATAGAATACAAACTAACACCAGCTATGAGGGCAGAAGTTAAAAAGATGGATGAGTATTCAAAAGAAAATATATTGCTAGGCAAATATAATATAACTAATAGTAAAGAATTAGACGAGTGTAAAACGAATTTAAAGCATCAATTAAAGGATTTAATTAGACAAAGGAATAACTTGTATTATAAGAGACAAAATATGTCTGAAAACGAAAATAAAGATGAGATAAACAAAGAAATTGAAATAGTAAGTAAGGTTGTTACTAAAATTAGAGATGAGATTAGGCTGTGTAATAAAATTGAAGTTAAAATACCTGCAATGAAAGAAGAATTAGAGAAACTTAAGATAAAAGAAAATGAAAAACAGATGGAAGAAAATCAGAAGAATACTAAGAAAAAGAATAGAGATTATTATAGATAAAAATGGGCACAGAAATGTGCCATTTTTTGTATAAATTTAACAAAAAGTGTTGAAAAAAAACTCGAATAATGATATATAAACTATAAGCTTATAGTTTATATAGAAAGGAATAACAAATGAACAAGTTTGGAGATTTTTTAAAAAATGAAATTACGAGAAACAAATTAAGTCAAAATAAGTTTGCAAACGAAATAGGAGTTTCATCATATTATGTTGGTCAATTATTAAAAGGAGAAAAGAGACCACCTAGTCGAGAATTACAAAATAAAATTGTTAATGTATTAAATTTTGATGAAATAAAGAAAAATACTTTTTATGATTTAATAGCGAAAGAAAAAGATGATATTCCAAGCGATATTTATAATGAAATTAAAGCGTCTGAAGACTGGAATGAGATAAGAAAAAAAATAAAGGAGTAGAGATATGGAGAATAAAACAGGAGTAATTTATATTTTAACTAATCCATCTTTTCCAGATTATGTAAAGATTGGATATGCTGATAATATTGAAAAAAGATTAAAAGAACTTAATAGGAGTGAATGCATACCTTTTGCATTTAGATTATATGCATATTATGAGGTCGCAACTAGACTTTCTGATTTAAAGATTCATGACATGATTGATAAATTAAATCCAAATTTGAGATCAATTGAAGATTTTGAAGGTAAAAAGAGAGTAAGAGAGTTTTATGCGATGAGTGCAAAAGAAGCATATTCATTGTTAGAATCTATTGCAACGATAAATGGTTTAACGAGAAATTTACATTTAGTTGCGCCAACTAAAGAACAACAAGAAGATGAAAAGGTTGCTAATATTGTTAGAGCGGATGCATTTAATTTTTCAATGGTAGGTTTAAATGAGGGGGATGAATTGGAGTTTGTGAACGATGCTAACGTAAAGTGCTATGTGAAGAATAACAAAAAAGTAACGTATAATGGAGAAGAATATTCATTATCTGCATTAGCACAAATTTTAACAGGGAAACCTTATAATTTACCAGGACCTCATTATTTTAGGTATAAGGGTGAAATATTGAGAGATATGAGGGAAAGAATGGAAAATGAAAATAATTAATAAAAGGAGAATATATAAATGCCAGTATTTAATGAAGATACAAGGGTTAAAATCCCAGCAACAATTCAATTTTTAAGAATTGGTTATAATTATCAATCTTTAAAAGATGATAAATTAGATATAGATTTTAATACAAAAATATTTATAAATAGATTTAAGCCAGCAATAGAAAAGATAAATGGAAAAGAATTATCTTATGATGAAATTAAAAATCTTCTTGATGAAATTAATAATTTAATAAAAAATAATGATTTAGGAAAAGAATTTTACTTTAGATTGATAAATCCTCAAGATAAATTAAAACTTATAGATTTTGAAAATTTTGAAAATAATGATTTTGCCGTAGTAGATGAACTGCCATTTAGTATTACTCCTGACTCTGACGTTGGTTCTTTTAGACCTGATATAAATATTTTGATTAATGGTATGCCTTTAGCATTTTTGGAAGTGAAAAAGCCAAATAATGAAGGTGGAATTCAAAAAGAATTTAAAAGAATGATAAATGATAGATTAAAAAATGGTGAATTTAAAAAATATTTTAATTTTATACAAATGGTATCATTTTCAAATAATATGGAGTATGAAGAAGCTGACGAAGCAGAAGATGTAAGAGCGGGTTCCTTTTATACTACGCCAAATGGTAATAATACTAGTTTTTCATTCTTTAGGGAAGATGATGAGTTATATCATGTCAATTATAAATATGTTGAAATAAATGAAGATTCAATAAAAAATGTAACTAAAGATTTAGGATATAATAAAAATGTTTGCGAAACAGAAGAATTTAAAACAAATTTAAATGTAATGACACCATGTAATAGGTTTATCACTTCTGTTTATGATAAAGAAAGATTTTTATATTTCTTGTATTATGGAATGCTATTTGTAAATGAAAAAGTCCCACAAAAACAAATAATGAGATATCCTCAATTTTTTGCAACTAGAAAAATAATAGAAAGACTAGAAAGTGGAGGAAAAGGTGGTATAATCTGGCATACACAAGGAAGTGGAAAAACAGCTTTAGCAGCTTATTCTAATAGAATTATAAAAGATTATTATGCAAGGAAAAATATAGTTGCTAGGTTCTTCTTTGTAGTTGATAGAATTGATTTGTTAAGACAAACTAGTACAGAATTTGAGAATAGAGGATTAAGTGTAATAAATTGTAATAGTAAATTAGAATTTACTACAGAATTAAATAAATCATTATCGACACAAACATTAAATGATTCTATTGGGGAATATTGTGTTGTAAATATTCAAAAATTTGAGGGAGAGATGCCTGAAGCAAAAAATGACTACAATGCTAATATTCAAAGAATTTTCTTTGTAGACGAAGCACATAGAAGTTATTCGACTAATGGGGAATTTTTTAAAAACTTAATGGTTTGTGATAATGAAGGTGTTTATATTGCTTTAACTGGTACACCATTATTATCTAAAAAAGAACGTTCAAATTTAAAGTTTGGAGATTATATTCATAAATATTTTTATGATAAATCTATTGCAGATGGATATACATTAAGAATAAAGAAAGAAGATATAGATACAGTTGCTAAGAAAGAAATTAAACAAAATCTAGATATAGAAGATAATCAGCTTGATAATAAAGATGTATATGAATCAGATGCTTATGTGTTAGCACTTGGTAAATTTATTGAGAGAGATTTTAAAAATTTTAGATTTCAAAATACAGATAATTCTATTGGAGGAATGATAGTATGTAGAACTAATACACAAGCTAGAAAAGTTCACCAATGGTTTGAGGAAAACTCTGAACTAAAGACGGGATTGGTAATAACTGATACAACAGATCCTGCTCAAAACAAAATTAATAAAGAAAATCAATTAAATTTTAGGAATGATGATTTCCCAGATTTATTAGTTGTAAATATGATGCTTACAACTGGATATGATGTAAAAAGATTAAAGAAAATGTATTTATTAAGAGGTCCACATGCACAAAGTTTGTTGCAAACTATTTCAAGGGTAAATAGACCATATAAATCTCCTAATGGTAGAATTTATAGATATGGTTACATTGTTGATTTTGTTGATATTGAAGAAGAATATAATAATACAATAGAAGCATATATTAGAGAATTAGAACAAGATATGAATGACAATGGAGAAAATGAAGGATCACTTTCTGGATTGGTTGTTGGTATTGAGGATATAAATAAAAAATATCAAAAGTATTTGACTGAATTAAAGGATATGATAGATATAGAAAACCTTGAAAAATTTTCAAGACAGCTCACTTTAATGAATAGAGATGCTTTGCTTAAAATAAGAAGATTATTAAATGGTATTAGGGATTGCGAGACAGAATTTGTAATTTCAAGGGTTAAAGATAAATATATTTCAGCTGAAAAATCAGAACATTATAAAAAATTAAGAAGATCTGTACAAGAGCGAATAGATTTTACAAATTTAAGCAGTGACACCGTTGGAATGATGGATGTTATTTCAAATGAAGAAGTTGTTGAAATTTTATACGATTTTATAAAAACTAAAATTACAATATTAGACTTATCAAAATTAGATATTGATACAGATCCAAGAGTTAGAAGATTCGTTGATACTGCAACAGAAGTTCAAAATGTAATTAAGCATAATAAAAACAAAGAAGATATACAAGTTAGAAAACTTAATGAATTATTGGAAGAAGTATTTAATAAGCTTAATATTTCAGATTTAGATAACATGGATGAACTTACAGAAGAATTAAAAGAAGCACTAAAAAAAGCAAAAGAAATAAATGAAAAAAATGATGAATTATCAAATGCTTATGGTGGTAATTTTGCTTTTGTAAAAACATATCAAGATATGATTGAGGATTCAGAAATAGATAAATCAGATATTCAAAGAGCATTGAGATTGATTTTTGAAGAAATATCAGTATTTTATAATAGAGATATTTTCTTAGTACAAGGTAAAAAGAATTTTGTGGATTCAGTAAAGCAAAAATTAACAATAAAATTATTTCAAGAAGGACTTTATGAAAAAGTAAGTGGAATTTATGATAATATGTTAAATGATTTATACAAAAATATTCAATTATATAAATAAGGAGTAATAAAAGTGGAAGAAATAGTGGTACAATTAGAAAATAAAATTAAAGAAATGATTGATGAACTTAAGGGGTTATGCAATACAAATGGTTTGTCTAATCAAGCAAGTGAAGAAGTTGTTATTACATCAACATTCTTATACAAGTTCTTAAACGATAAATTTATGGCAAATTTAAATGATTTTTCAGCCAAAACAGGTATGCTGATAGAAGATATACTAAAGAATGAACATAAAGAAATTGAAGTGTTTTATAATTCATATCCTCAAGATGTTGCGTTTATGTATGAAGATACAATTGAATATCTAATTAACAAAAGTACAGATGATAAATTTTATAAATTATTTGATGATGCTTTAGAACGAATTTCAAACTATCCTCAAAATGAGGAATTTAGCATTGATACAGCAGATGGAGGAAGAAAACCGTTATTTACAAGAATAACAGAAAATGTTGAAGCTTCAAAAAGGAATAACTTTGCAAAAAATATTTTTGGGATTATAAGTCAAGATAAATTTTCTTTTGAACAAGCTTTTAGAGGTAATTTTGATTTCTATAGTGCCATATTTGAATATTTAATAAAAGACTATAATGTAGCAAGTGGTGTTTATGCAGAATATTTCACACCACAAGTAATTTCAAGTACTATAGCAAAAATATTAGTTAATATGTCCCCAGTTGAAGATAAAATATATGAAGTGTATGATCCAGCAGCAGGTTCTGGCTCATTAGTATTACATTTAGCGAATGAATTAGGAAAAGGACAATTTGGAGATAAAGCTCAAGTATATACACAAGATATATCTAATAAATCATCAAGATTTTTAAGAACAAATATGATATTAAACGGATTAACCAATAGTTTGGACAATATTATTGAAGGAGACACATTACTAAATCCATCACATTTTAATGTATTACATGATCCTGATAGTGGTGTAAAAAAATTTGATTATATAACGGCGAATCCACCTTTCAAAACAGACTTTTCTTCTACTAGAGATAAAATAGAAAGAAATTGGGAAGATACTGATAGATTTTTTGCAGGAATTCCTAAAATACCAAATAAAGATAAATCAAAAATGGCTATATATTTATGCTTTATTCAACATATACTGTATAGTTTAAAAGATGATGGAAAAGCAGCTATAGTTGTACCAACAGGATTTTTAACTGCTCAAAGTAGTATAGAAAAATCTATAAGAACAAAATTAATAGAACATCATTGGTTAAAGGGTGTTATATCAATGCCTAGCAATATATTTGCTAATACAGGTACTAATGTTTCTGTTTTATTTATAGATAAGCAAAATAAAGAAAATAAAGTTATTTTAATTGATGCTTCCAATTTAGGAAGTAAAGTTAAAGATGGAAAAAACCAAAAGACTGTTTTATCAAGTGATGAAGTTAAAAAGATAGAAAATACTTTTATTAATAAAGAACAGTTTGATAATTTTAGTGTAGAAGTTGATTTTGATGAAATTAAAGAAAAAAATTATTCATTTAGTGCAGGACAATATTTTGAAATTAAAATTGAATATATCGAAATGACTCAAGAAGAATTTGAAAATAAGAAGAATGAATTAAAAATAAATCTAAAAGAATATTTTGAAAAAGGAAAATCTCTCGAAGATAAAATAATCAAAAGTTTGGAGGGATTGAAGTTTGAAGAAAATTAGATTAGGAGAATATATAGAAGAACTTGTTGATATAGGTTCTAATGGAAGTGATGAACAAATTAGTAAAAATCTCAATATGAAAGATACTCCTGATTATGCATATATGATTAGAACCGTTAATCTAAATAATAATAATTTTAAAACAAATTTAAAATATATAACAAAAGAATCATATGAATATTTTAAAAAAAGCAAAATGTTTGGTGGGGAAATAATAATAAATAAAATTGGTTGCCCTGGTACAGTTGGATTAATGCCATATTTAGATAAACCAATTTCATTGGGATTAAATCAATATGCAATTAGGTTTAAGGAAGTAATTAATCAAAAATTTATGTATTATAAATTAAAAAGTATAGAACCATATCTAAAAAGTATAGCTCACGGAACGACAACCAAAACTATTACAAAAGAGGAGATTAAAAATATTGAATTAGATATACCAGACAGAAATACTCAAAATAAAATAGAATATATTTTAACTGCAATTGACAATAAAATAAAAATTAATCTTGATATAAATAATAATTTAGAAGAAATGATGAAACTCCTATATCAAAGATATTTTTTAGAGTTTAATTTTCCAAACGAGGATGGAAAACCATATAAATTGTATGGTGGTAAAATGGCATGGAATGAAAAACTAAAAAGAGAAATACCTGTGAACTGGGAAGATGTAAAGGTTAAAGATTTGTGCGATGTAATTTCTGGATATCCATTTAGTAAGGACACATATAGCAAAGAAGGAAAATATAAACTAATAACAATCAAAAATGTGCAAGATGATGGAATAAATTTAACAACTGATAATAATATAAATGATATTCCGGATAACTTACCAAGTTATTGTATGCTTAAACCTATAAATATTTTGATGTCTTTAACAGGAAATGTTGGTAGAGTTGGAATAATGTATGCTAATAATTGTTTACTAAATCAGCGAGTTGCAATTTTAAAAGAAAAAAGCAATAAACAAATCCCTTTTATATATTCTTTTTTCAAGAATGAACACACCAGAAAATTATTGGAAAATATGTCAACAGGAACATCTCAATTAAATTTAAGCCCAATTGAAACAGAAAAATTAAGTATTGCATTTAATAATGATATAATAAATAAATATGGTGAAATTACATATCCATACATTTTAAAGATTGAAATGTTACTTGAAGAAAATCAACATTTAATAGAATTGCGAGACTATTTATTACCCATGCTTATGAATGGACAAATAAGTGTAGATGATGTAGAAATTTAGTCAGATAAGTTGTTGATTAATAGAGAAATACTAGTATAACCTAAAAGTTAAAATAAAAAGTGTGAAAGTAATGTTTAAAATATAACTGCACACTTTTTATTTAAATAGATATTAATGAGTTTCTGTACGAATTAAAATAAGTTTATTATCAAAACTATTCTTCAACACACCCCATAATCACCTGAACCCCATCGCAAAACCCATTCCTATAATACTTCTCATTCCAATAGCAAATATAATCAAAAAAATTATCATTAAGCATTTGTAATTGTTTTTGAACATACTTTTTATTTTCTTTAGGCACATTCTTTAAAATTCTTTCAGAAATTTCATCAAAATAAATCCAATGTTTTTTATCTTCATCACAAGTTAGTGAACCTAAATCTTCCTCTCTAAACATTAACCAATCTTTCATAATATCATCTTTTACTTCTCGTAAACTATTCATAAATAAAACCTCCAATAATTTGATTATTGAATACAAAAACTTCTCCCACCACAATTATTAAAATTTCTTAAATATGTTTTTCAAATTTTCAGGCATAAAGTGATAAGCATTTGGGAATCTTGGGGACATTTTGGGGACAAAAGCTCCTAAAAACGACCTAAAATGACTAAAAATATCCTAAAACCAAAACTCACAAAACCATTGAAATATAAAGGAAAACTACAATTTTCAGTAAAAGACCAAAATGACTCAGAGAGTTCTCATAACCCGAAGGTCGTAGGTTCAAGTCCTACCCCGCAACCAATAAGATTAAGGGTTCTAGCATTTAACTAGAACTCGATTTTTATGTTTTGACGTAAATTTGACGTAATTGACGTAAAAATTTAAAACAAGATTTGTAAAATTCCACTTGCTTTTTTTAATTTTTGAGCAAAATTGTCACACTTTGGTCACAATGAGAGCGAGAGACTAGACTAAGTTAAACGGTTTTTAACAGAAAATGTATTTAAATAATTCACAGGAAGTGGTATAATTGTGGAAAACGAGGTGGAATTATATGGAAAGTATTAAAAAATACTATGATAATACTCAATCAGATAAACCAAGAAATAATGTTGAATATTTTATTAATGAGATACAATGTAATTCAGGTAATGCAATTGAATTAGGGTGTGGAGCAGGAAATGATACAGTTTATTTAATTAAAAATAACTGGAATGTATTAGCAATAGATAGAGAAGATGTAAAAGAAAGAATTGCTAAGAGATTAACCAAAGAAGAGTTAGCAAAATTTAAATTTCAAAAGCAAGATTTTGAAACGCTTAAATTGGAAGAGAATAATTTAATTGTTGCAAATTATAGCCTTTCATTCTGCAATAAAAATAGATTTAGCGAATTATGAAATAAAATAAATGATAGTATTTTTACTAATCGGATATTTTGTTGGTAACTTCTTTGGCGAAAATGATAGTTAGAACGAGACTAAACCGCAAATGACCTTCTTGACAAAAGTGCAAGCAATGGAATTATTTGAAAATTTTGAAATAATAAGATTTAAAGAAATTGAAAAAGATGATTTAACAGGACTTGGAAAGATGAAACATTGGCATATATTTGATGTAATAGCCAAAAAAGTAGATATTATATAAATTATTTTTATAGGAGAAGATGGGATGTTAGATAAAGATGGAAATGTAAAAGAAAATTAGCTATACAAAATATTTTTTACCGATATAATAATATAAAAAATAATTAATGGAGTTGTTGAAGATGAAAGATACTATAATTTATTTAATTAGACATGCTGAAACTGTTGATGAGAATGGAATTAGAAATACAAATGAAGATTCTCAAATGATTAATGAAAAAGAAATATTGTCTGTACACGGGGAAGAGCAATCTAGAAGATTAAGCGAAAATATTGAATTAAATAATATTGATGTTATTTGGTCAAGTATTTATACGAGAGCGAAAGCAACTGCAAAATATATTGCTAATGTCAATAATTTACCTATTAATTTAGATAGTAATCTAATCGAAAGAAAACTAGGAAATTTAAAAGAATTAGGAGAATTTATGAAGGATAAAAACACAAGAGATCCTTCTCAAGAACAATTATTAGATAGAAAATTTAAAACTTCTGATGGAGAGAGTGCAGAAGATACAAAACAAAGAATGACTAAATTCTTCGATAGAATTCTGAAAGAATATGAAGGAAAGAAGATTGCAGTTGTAAGTCATCGGAGGTTCAATAAAATTTTTCTTGTTAAATTGGTGTGAAGTAAATGAAGATGTTAAATTAGTATATAATAATACAGTCTTAGATATAACGTCGCCTTGTTTATTAAAAATGACTTTTAGAAAAAATGAATTAGTAAATTTAGAACAAATAAAATAATGAAAGAGACAAACAGTAGAAACAAATTATAATTTATAGATTAGTTTGAATGTACTGAATCCAAATGCTGTAACAATGATATTAAAAAATGGAACTGCTATATCATTATCACAAAGCCTAATTAAGCATGCAGAAAGAGGACGTAACTTTAAAGATATACAAGATAATATATTTATAAATGACCATTTATGTTCTACATCATCAATGGCAGCAGTTATTGTGCTGGGAAGAAATTTCAACAGCTATCATGAATGGAAGAATAAAACGGAGTAAAATTAAAAGATTTAATAAATTAATTTAAATTCTATTATGGAAATAATTATATAAAAATAAACATTAAGATAGTGTCAATTGTAAAAGAATAATTGAACAAATTGGCAAACTATGTTATAATAATAATGTAGTATTTCAATTCGACCATTCGCGTGATACTACCGGAGAAATTGATAGTTTAAAAACTTGAATAATAGAAAATGTTGAGAACCTTTTTCTATGAATGGCAAAAATTAAAACCATAGCAAAATTATGGTTGTTTTTGCTTTGTTCATAGAAGGGAGGTTCTTTTTGTATATACAACCAAATATAAAAATAGAGGAGAGAATAAAAATGCAAGAAAACGAATTTAAATATTATGAGAAAATAGGAAATTGGGATTTTAGTCAAATAAAAAGTAAAACAGAAAAGTTAACTAATTGGGATTTTTATGAAAAAATAAAAGAAAACACAAATGAAAAATCTTTATGCTTAGATTTAGGAACAGGTGGAGGAGAAAGAGTTTTAAAAAACTATCCAGATGTTGGAATGATAATAGCTACAGATTATTCAGAAAAAATGATAAAAACAGCAAAAGAAAATGCTAAGAGATATCCAAATAGAAGAGTAAAGTTTGTAAAAATGAACAATCTAGAAATGAATTTCCCAAAAGAAACTTTTGATTTAATATCAGCAAGACACACAATTATAGATGCAAAACAAATTTATGATTGTGTAGTACCAGGTGGAACTGCTGTTATAAGAGGAGTAGACAAAAGAGATTGCTGGGAAATAAAAGAGTTATTTGGAAGAGGCCAAAGCTATAATGATGCAATTGCAATATCAGAAAAGGATTATCAAGATTTAGTTGAAGCGGGATTTAAAAATATTGAGAAAGTAAATATATTACAAAATGAATACTACGAAACAGAAGATGATTTAATGGCACTATTATTAAAAACACCAATATTAGATGATTTTTCAGAAATAAAGGATGAAGAGGTTGAACACAGAAGCATAGTTGAAAAAGATTTATTTGATGAATATGTAAAAAGATATAAAACAGAAAAAGGAATATTATTAAAAAGAGTTTTATATGGAATAACAGCTAAAAAGTAGAAAAAGACCACAACTTTTAAAATAGTTGCCAAAATGCTCCGTACCTATTGGCGTTTTAGTACGGCTACTTATTTTCTAAAAAATATTGCTGTGATAACAACTTTATTGCTAATTTATCGGAAAAAGAAGATAAATATATAGGCAGAAGCTAAAAAATAACAGTGCACAGGGACTTTAAATACATATGTCAAATAAATAATTGCTAATTACTATGCTTTATGGTAATATAATAATTGAAAAGGGGTGGAAAATTGAAAAAGGTGATAAAAGTTGGAATAATAATTATAATTATTATAGTATTAATAATATTATTAATAAATTTTTACGTAAAAAATTCTACCAAAAATCAAATAATAGAAAAGGACGATTACTCAACATTAAAAAATATTGATTGCATTATTATATTAGGTGCAGGGATTTGGGGAGACAAGCCAAGTCCAATGCTAGAAGATAGACTTAAAGAGGGAATTTTATTATACAACAATGAAGTCTCAGATAAAATTATAATGAGTGGAGACCACGGAAGAGAAGAATATGATGAAGTAAACACAATGAAAAAATATGCAATTGAAAATGGTATACCATCAGAAAATATTTTTATGGACCATGCAGGTTTTTCGTCATATGAAAGTATTTACAGAGCAAAAGAAATATTTAATGCAAAAAAAGTAGTAATAGTAACACAAAAATATCACTTATATAGAGCACTATATATAGCAAATCAATTAGGATTAGAAGCATATGGAGTAGGGGCAGATCCAAGGCAATATGTGGGTGCAATTTATAGAGAAGCTAGAGAAATCTTAGCAAGAAATAAAGACTTTATAAAATGTATATTTAAGCCAGAGCCAACTTATTTAGGGGATACAATTCCAGTAAGCGGAAATGGAGATATAACAAATGATAAATAATAAAGTTAATCAACTGTTGTAATAATTTTAATATTTATAGGAGGTTTTTATTATGAAAAATGTGGATGTAGTTTTAGGAACATTTTATGGAGACGAGGGTAAAGGAAAAATAATTGATTATTTATCAACAAAAGCAGATTATACTGTAAGATGTACAGGTGGAAACAATGCAGGTCATACTATAAATGTAAACGGAAAAAAATATGCATTTCATTTAATTCCTTCAGGAATACTAAATAAAAACACAAAAGCAATAATAGGTAACGGTGTTGTTATAGACCCGAAAGTATTAATAGAAGAAATTAATAATTTAGAAGATGAAGGAATCAGTACAAGCAATTTATATATAAGTGATAAAGCACACATAATAATGCCATATCATATAAAAATGGATGAGTTGCAAGAGGAGCTTAGGAATAATAAAATAGGAACAACCAAAAGAGGTATCGGTCCAGCATATTGTGATAAATTTGAAAGATGTGGAATAAGAGTGATGGACTTTATATCAGACAGATTTGCCACAATTGCAAGAGAAAACATAGAAAGAAAAAATGAAATATTTAAGCTATATGGAAAAGAAACACTAAATGCAGATAAAATAATTGCAGAATATATTGAACTTTCAAAAAAATTAAAACCATATGTAACAGATACAGTTTATATGATACATAAAGCTATTGAACAAGATAAAAAAATAGTATGTGAAGGAGCACAAGCTACACTTTTAGATATAGACTTTGGAAGTTATCCATTTGTAACATCTTCTAATCCAAGTATAGGCGGAATTTGTACTGGAAGCGGAATTGGAGCAAAATATATTGGAAATGTTTATGGAGTTCTTAAAGGATATTCTTCTAGAGTAGGAGAAGGACCATATATAACAGAACAGGTTAATGAAATAGGAGATTTAATAAGAGAATTAGGGCATGAATACGGAACAACGACAAAAAGACCACGTAGATGTGGTTGGCTAGATGCAGTTGCTCTAAAATATGCTGTTATACTTAACGGAATTACAGCACTTGCTATAAATCATGTTGACACAATCGGAAAAATGGATAAAATAAAACTTTGTGTAGCATACAAAAAAGGAAATAATATAGATATGAAATTTTCTTGCGATGAAGAATATTTGAAGGATATCGAACCTGTATATGAGGAGTTTGAAGGTAATTTTGGAGATATAAGTAATATAAAAAGAAGAGAAGCTTTGCCAGAAAATGCAAAAAAATATTTAAATAGAATAGAAGAATTAGTAGGAGTGCCAATTAAATTTATAGGAACAGGAGCAGGAAGAGATAATATGATAATAGGAGAGTAGATAAAATGAATCTAGAAACATTAGAGGCAATTTCGCCAATTGATGGGAGATATAGGTACGAAACAAAAGAAATAAGTGAATATTTTAGTGAATATTCACTTATAAAATATAGAGTTTTAGTTGAAATCAAATGGTTAGAGAAAATATTGTTAAGTGGGAAATTATAATGCGCATATGGTGGCATACCCAGATATCGATTGAGTAAAATTTACAAAAGAATTTATTTTAAAATTAGAGAAAAACGAAAAAGATAAAAAGACATTACTTAATCTAACACCAGAAAATTATATAGGTATAGCAAACAAATTAATATTAGAGACATATGAAGATATAGAAGAAACTGTATGACTGATATTGAAAATATTAACAGCACAAAATCTGAAATTGCTTATAAAATAATAAAGTGATAAAATAATATAGGAGGGAATTTTATGGAAAAAGCAGATATTTCCGTGATTGTGGGAGAACACTTATTAAACTATAGAGTATCAGCAATAATAAAAAAAGAGAATAAAGTATTAGTACATCATTCTATTGGATCAGAACATTTTACTTTACCAGGAGGTAGAGTGAAAGAGGGAGAAAGTAGTATAGAGGCATTACAACGAGAAATAAAAGAAGAAATGGATTTTGAAACAGAATATGTAAGACCAGTATCTTTAATAGAAAACTTCTTCATAATGAAAGGAAAGGAATACCATGAACTATTAATGACGCATGAATTAAAATTCAAAAATGAAGAAATATATGCCAAAGAAAAATATGAACCAGTAGAACCAGAAAAACAGGGAAAACTAGAATTCTTATGGATAGATATAAAAGATATAGATAATATAAATTTTGTTCCAGAAGCCATGAAAAATGTAATAAAGGAAAACGAGAATTTTGTACATATAATTAATGATGAAGTGCACCAAAAATGTTAGAAAAAACTAACATTTTGAGGTGTATTTTTTCGCGATAATTCGAAAACGAGTTTTAATAATTCACAGTAAGTGATATAATTGTGGAAAATTATAGAAAAGATGGAGGTTTAATAATGGGAGAACTATGGGATATTTATGATAAAAACAAAAAGAAAACAGGCAGGACAGCAGAAAGAGGAGTATATCAACTTAAAGAAGGGGAGTATCATATTGTAGTAACTGGAATTATAATAAATTCTAAAAATGAAATACTAATTAGCAAAAGAGCAGAAAACAAGAAATTTGGTGGAATGTGGGAATGTAATGGTGGCTCAATACTGACAGGTGAGACAAGCTTGGAAGGAATAATAAGAGAATTAAAAGAAGAACTAGGAATCGAGTTTTCAAAAAAAGAAGCAATATTTTTAAAAGAAGTTAGGAGGGACAAAATACCACCGAATTTTAAAGATTTATGGTTGTTTAAAAGAGATGTAAAAGATGAAGAAATAACATTTCCAGATGGAGAAACAACAGATTTTATGTGGGTGACCATAGATAAATTTATAGAGATGTATAACAACGAAGAAATTGTTCCCACTGTGGACTTTGGAAGAGAAGAATATGAGGAAGCACTAAAATTGCCATAATACTATTTAAATAATTCATATTACATGTTATAATTAAAAATATATTACATAAAATAGTGAATATGAAAAGGAAAAATAAAAAGGAAGGTCTATAAAGTGGCACAAATACATGATAATATAAATGAAGAAAAATACAAAGATAAAATAAAAACAGAAAAATGCTTTTTATATCAGTTTTTAAAAATAATATATTCAACATTATTAAAAATATTATTTAGACCACAAATAATAGGAAAGGAAAATATTCCCCAAAAAGGAGCACTAATATTTGCAGGAAATCATAGACATGCAATAGATCCAACTGTAGTAATGATGTCAACTGATAGAATAGTTCATTATATGGCAAAAGAAGAATTGTTTAAAGGACTTCATGGTAAAATATTTAATAAAATTGGACTTATTAAAGTTTATAGAGGAAAGCCAAATTATAAAGCTATAGAAGAAGCAGAAAAAATATTAAATAATGGTGGAACAATTGGGATTTTTCCAGAGGGAACAAGAAATAAAACACAAAATAATTTACTAGAATTTAGAAAAGGAGCTGTAAGAATAGCTAAAAGTACAAATACTCCAATTTTGCCATTTGCGATAAAAGGAGAATATAAATTATTTAGAAAAAGTATAACTCTTGAATTTGGAAATCCAATTGATGTAAGTAAAATGGAAATAGAAGAAGGTAAAGAATATTTAAGAAATGAAGTATTAAAATTATATAGAAAGTAGGAAAAAATGAAGTATATATTTATAGTTAATGAAACAGCAGGAAGAGGAAAATATAAAAAAATATTACCTAATATAGAGATAGAATGTAAAAAGAGGCAAATCAATTATGAAATAAGATATATAACAAAAGACTTAAGTAGCGAAGATATTGCTAGAGAGTATAAAAACGAAGAAAATATAATTTATGTTGTAGGTGGAGATGGAACAATAACAAAAACATTACCAGGAATTGTCGGAACAAAAAATAAACTAGGAATTATACCATCAGGTTCTGGAAATGACACATATAGAACAGTAAAGATATTGCCAAAAGGAGAAAATTTAATAGATTTAGGTAAAATTAATGACACTTATTTTATAAATGTTGCATGTACAGGAATAGATGCAGAAGTTGCAAATAATGTAGATAAGTTAAGAAATACCATTATTCCAACCAGTCAATTATATAATGCAAGTATTATTTATACATTTATAAAATTTAAATTTAAAAAAGTGCATTTCAAAACCGCAATAAAAACAATTGATGAACAATACAGTGTTTTGAGTATTTGTAATGGAGCATATTATGGTGGAGGTTTTAATATTGCACCAAAGTCTCAACTTTCTGATGGATTATTAGACATTTATTATATTGAAAAAATGAATAGACTTAGAATGATACCACTATTATTAAAACTAAAAAAAGGAAAGCACGAAGGAAAACACAAAGTTCATAAATTTAGAACAAATCATATAGAGCTTCTATTTGAAGAGCAGGTTACTTTTAATATTGATGGAGATATGCTAACATCAGATAGATTTAATATTGATGTTTTACCCCAAGCTATTACAGTATATAATGATAATGACTTTGTAGAAAGTATTATGAAAAGAAAATAGAAAAATATAATTTTAGCTGTAAAAATAATTTTACGAGTATATAGAATAATTTGTGTAAAGTTTAAAAATACACCTTCTTATGATAAAAT
>ERZ1673696.1003-NODE-1003-length-26373-cov-4.885402_pt1 | contig 26373 bp, 22 predicted proteins | sample MGYA00580226_ERZ1673696 | MGnify/ENA primary metagenome ERZ1673696 (study PRJEB41218, sample SAMN15661743) | gut metagenome | host: Homo sapiens | place: Canada: London | collected 2015-08-20/2019-03-30 | study: EMG produced TPA metagenomics assembly of... | reverse complement strand
CTATGGTAAATCAGGTTAAGAAGAGCTTCTATGCCGTGTTACTGGCAAACGATTCTTACCGGGTTTTCAAGGAAAGCTACGATAATGCCATGGAAAACTACCTGGATATTAAGAAGAAGTATGAACAGGGAACAGTGGCCGAATATGACCTGATTCGTGCAGACGTTACAGTCAAGAACAGCGAACCGAATATGCTTCAGGCTGAAAACTCGCTGGTACTGGCCAAGTGGCAGTTGAAAGCTCTTATGGGAATGGACCTGGAGCAGGAGATCGATTGTACAGGGCAATTAGCCGATTTCGAATCGGTCCTTTTTGCCGATTATATAGCAACAGACACGACACTGACTGCCAACTCTGATTTGAAACAGATCGATCTGCAAGCACAACAATTGAAGAAAACATTGCTCATGCAGAAATTCGATTATCTGCCGACGTTATCACTGACAGGCATGTATCAGTGGAATGCCATGAACAACGATTTCAAATTTAAGAATTACAACTGGACTCCCTATTCGATCATAGGTGTATCGCTTTCAATTCCGATCTTCTCCGGAGGTAGTAAATATCATACTATCAAACAGACGCAAGTGTCCATCCACCAGATGGATCTGCAACGAGAAGACACGAAACGCAATCTGCAATTGGCTGTAAAACAGTATCTGGATAACATGAAAACCTGTGTAAAACAATTCGATGCCGCCCAAAAGGGAGTCGAACAAGCCAACAGAGGCTATAAGATTGCCCAGAAACGTTACGACACCGGCGGCGGTACATTGCTTGAAATGAATGATGCAGAACTGGCGCTGACACAGGCGAAATTGAATCTTAACCAGTCCATCTATAATTATATGGTCGCTAAATCGGATATGGAAAAAGTCTTAGGTCAAGAAACGTATTAAGAAACAAGTATGAGTACAAAAATAAAAACAGTTTACAATATGAAAACACGTGAAATGCTGAAAGTTATCCCACTTATTACATTAGCCCTGCTGATGTCATGTTCGGGTGAAAAGAAGGACGCAGCGACAGATACCCATGATGAAAAAGTAAAAGTGAAGATAGAGCAGGTATCCTCTCAGGATGTAGACCAGATAGCAGATTTTACTGCAACAGTAGAGGCCAATATAAAGAATAATATCGCACCTCAGTCGCCGGTTCGTATTGCGAAGCTGTTTGCCGAAGTTGGCGATCATGTAAAAGAGGGTCAGGTACTTGTCAAAATGGACGAAACAAACCTGCAACAGGCAAAGATCCAACTGGACAACCAGGAAATCGAGTTCAACCGTATCGACGAACTTTATAAAGTAGGCGGTGCCTCCAAATCGGCCTGGGATGCCCAGAAAACTCAGTTGGACGTAAGCCGTGCCAGCTATAAGAACTTGCAGGAGAACACACAGCTGTTAAGCCCGATAAGCGGTATCATCACTGCCCGTAATTATGACAGCGGCGATATGTACAGCGGTGGAGAACCGATCTATACGGTTGAACAAATCCGTCCGGTCAAACTATTTGTAAACGTATCTGAAAGCTATTTTACAGATGTAAAAAAAGGAAACGAAGTGGACATCAAACTCGATGTATACGGTGACGAAGTATTCAAAGGCAAAGTAAGCCTGGTCTATCCGACCATCGACGCTTCAACCCGCACCTTCCCTGTTGAGATCAAGATTGTCAACACTGATGAGCGCGTCCGCCCGGGAATGTTCGCCCGTGCAACCATGAACTTCGGTACACTCAACCACGTTGTTGCTCCGGATCAGGCGATTGTTAAACAATCCGGATCAGGCGACCGCTACATCTATGTGTACAAAAACGGAAAAGTATCCTATCAAAAGGTAGAATTGGGACGTCGTATGGGTAACAAATACGAAATCGTATCAGGCGTAGAAAACGGAGACCACGTGGTAATTACCGGTCAGAACCGTTTGACTAATGGAATGGAAGTTGAAATTGACAAGTAAGAAATAAAAGTATATGAGCTTATATGCAACAGCGGTAAAAAAACCGGTGACCACCGCCCTCGTGTTTGTGGCTGTGGTGATCATGGGTCTTTTTTCCTTAACCCGATTATCAGTCGACCTGTTCCCGGAGATTGAAACCAACATGATCATGGTCATGACGGCCTATCCCGGTGCCAGTGCCAGTGATATTGAAATGAACGTCTCCAAACCGTTGGAGAACGTACTGAATAGCGTGAGTGACCTGAAACATATCACTTCGCAATCCAGAGAAAACATCTCTATCGTAACTCTCGAATTCGAATACGGGACCGATATAGACGTGGCAACCAACGACGTTCGCGACAAGTTGGATGTCGTGGAGTCGTCCCTTCCCGATGATGTGGAAAATCCTATCATCTTCAAGTTCGGTACCGACGACATTCCTATCCTGTTGCTATCCGTGACAGCAGAGGAAAGTACCAACGCCCTTTACAAGATTCTGGATGATAAAGTATCCAACCCGCTGGCCCGTATCAGCGGCGTAGGTGCCGTATCCATCTCAGGAGCCCCGGTCCGTGAAGTGCAAGTGTATTGCGATCCTTACAAGTTGGAAGCCTATGGCCTGACAATCGAAGGGATTTCAAATATCATCGCACAGGAAAACCGGAATACCCCGGGCGGTAGCATCGATATCGGTTCGAATACCTACACACTGCGTGTACAGGGTGAATTCACCGATGCCCGCCAGATGCTCGACCTCGTAGTAGGAAGCAGCAACGGCAGGAATGTTTATCTGCGCGACGTAGCGGACGTAAAAGACTACGTGGAAGAACGTGCACAGGAAACCTTCAACAACGGCGGCCGCGGCGGTATGATCGTTATCCAGAAACAGTCGGGCGCCAATTCGGTGAACATCGCCAAAAAGGTACACGATAAGTTACCCGAAATACAGGCCAGCCTGCCTTCCGACGTAAAATTAGGTGTGATCGTGGATACATCCACCAACATTTTGAACACGATCGACAGTTTGAAAGAAACGATCATGATCACCTTCATTGTCGTAATGTTCGTGGTATTCATCTTCCTCGGACGCTGGAGAGCGACGTTCATCATTATCCTGACAATCCCGATTTCTCTGATAGCCGCCTTCGCTTATCTGCTGGCTTCAGGAAATACGCTGAATATTATCTCACTGAGTTCGCTTTCTATCGCCATCGGTATGGTGGTGGATGATGCGATCGTTGTATTAGAAAACGTAACGACCCATATCGAGCGGGGTAGCAAGCCGAAGCAGGCCGCCGTACATGCGACCAATGAGGTAGCCATCTCCGTTATCGCTTCTACGCTGACCATGCTGGCCGTGTTCCTGCCGTTGACGATGGTAACCGGTATGGCGGGTATCCTGTTCAAACAGTTGGGTTGGATCGTTAGTATCATTATGATCGTATCGACAGTAGGCGCTTTGACGCTGACTCCGATGCTTTGTTCACAGTTGCTGCGCCTCGATCCGAAGAAAGGTCGTTTGTACGTGCTATTCTTCACTCCGATCGAGAAAGCTTTGAATGCGCTCGATGTAGCTTACGCACGCTTTCTGAGTTGGGCCGTACGCCATCGTAAAACAGTCATCTTCGGTGCCATGCTGATATTCGCAGGGAGCATGATGCTGGTTCCGACCGTCAAAACGGAGTTTTTCCCGACACAGGACAACGGCCGCGTCGGTATCACGATCGAACTGCCGATCGGTACCCGTCAGGAAATCACCCGCGATCTGGCTTTGCGCATCGACAAACAGTTCCGCGAAAAGTATCCGGAAATAGATGTATTGAACTTCAGCGAAGGACAGGCTGACACCGACAATACCTTCGCACAACTTAGCGACAACGGTTCGCACATCATCGAAATGAATGTCGGGTTAAGCAGCGTGGGAGACCGCGAACGCGGATTGATCGAGATTTGCGACCTGATGCGTAAAGACCTGGCTCAATATTCGGAAATCAAGGAATATAAAGTACTGGCCGGTGGTTCTTCCGGCGGTGCAGGTGGCGAAACGACCGTCGATGTGGAAATCTATGGTTTCGACTTCGAAAAGACCGATATCGTAGCTGCCGAACTGGCCCGCCGCCTCGAAACCCTGAAAGGTTGTTCGCAGGTGAACATCAGTCGTAAAGATTATATCCCGGAATATCAGGTAGACTTCGACCGCGAAAAGCTGGCGATGAACGGCCTGAATGTAACTACGGCCTCCACGTATCTTCGTAACCGTATCAACGGCTCCACCGCTTCAAAATATCGTGAAGATGGCGACGAATATGATATAAAGGTACGTTATGCCCCGGAATTCCGCCAGTCGGTAGAAGATATCGAAAATATCATCATCTACAACAGTGCCGGACAAGGCGTTCGTATCCGCGACGTGGGTAAAGTTGTAGAACGTATGACCCCGCCGACTATCGAGCGTAAGAACCGCGAACGTATCATTACCGTTTCGGCCGTTGTAGCCCAGGGTGCCGCATTGAGTGACCTGGTAGAACAAACCCGTGCCGAACTGAAAAAGATGGATATTCCGTCTGAAATTAGCTGGCAGTTGGGTGGTACTTTCGAAGACCAGCAGGATACATTCGCCGATCTGGGTATATTGATGGTATTGATCATCATACTCGTATTCATCGTGATGGCCGCCCAGTTCGAGTCGCTGACCGACCCGTTTGTGATTATGTTCTCTATCCCGTTCGCCTTTACCGGGGTTGTCCTGGGATTGTCTATCACACAAACGCCGCTGGGTGTAATGGCATTGATCGGTGTGATCATGTTGATGGGTATCGTGGTAAAGAACGGTATCGTGCTGATCGACTACACCATCCTTTGTCGCGAACGTGGAATGAGTATCCTGACAGCTGCTGTTACAGCCGGTAAATCCCGTCTCCGTCCGGTATTGATGACCACACTGACCACTGTGCTGGGTATGATCCCGATGGCGGTCGGTACAGGTGAAGGTTCCGAAATGTGGCGTTCGATGGGTATGACGGTTGCCTGGGGGCTTGCCGTTTCGACCCTGATCACGCTGGTTATCGTGCCGGTTGTCTATTGTACATTTGCCGGGAACGGGGTGAAACGCCGCCGCCGCAAAATCGCTAAACTGAACCAGCTGGAACAATTATAAAACAGACAAACCGGGAAGTGGGACTTCCCAGTACCAGGAAGAGGGTATTCCCAGCATTGGGAACGATCTCTTCCCTGTACCGGGAACCACCCGCTTCCGGATATAACATTAAAATATAAAGAACAATGAAAGCTATATTCATATCATTCAATCAGGCCTATTACGAAATGATCCTCAGTATCATGGACCGTAATAATATCCGCGGTTTCACCTACTGGGAAGAAGTGCAGGGACGTGGCAGCAAGAACGGCGAGCCTCATTACGGCAGCCACGCCTGGCCTACCCTCAATTCTGCCATACTGGCAATGGTCCCGGACGAAAAGGTAGACCCTTTCCTAGACCTGCTGCATAAGATGGATTTACAGACAGAAGCCCAGGGATTACGTGCATTCGTATGGAATATCGAGAAATCAATTTGATAAGGTATGGAAACACCTTCTGTAACCACATTCAAATTGAGCAGGCATAAAAAGAGAGGACTGTTTCTGACAACAATCCTCTCTGCCCTGATCGGTACCGGAGCCTTGTACGCAGCCGACGGACTCCAATACGGTGAAGGCCGTTTTGTTTTCATCGCTATCGGAGTATTCGCGTTGCTCACCACTTTCTTCTGTTTCATCAGTTATTCCTTTCTGACCCGGGAAAGTTTCAAAGCCATCTATATCTCTGAAGAAGGGATTAACGACATTTCGACCGGTAACCGGATCGGAACAATTTTATGGAAAGATGTTGAAAGTATCAAAATAATGGACGATATTAGCAACCTGAAACGTAAATATATCGTACTGAAGGTCAGGAACCCGAACGAATATATTGACAGGGAGCCCACACGTAGTAAGAAGCGCTCGCTGGAACTGCGGCTTCAATACTACGGATCACCTATTTGTATTTCCAGTCGTGCACTGGATTGCACTTTTGAGGAATTAAAACAAGCCGTATTCGACAGATACGACCTCTATAAAGCCTCACATAAAGAGGCATAGTATATCAAGAAGAAATGACACAGGAAGATTTTTTAATATTACTTATCATAATGGCGGTCATCGCCGCCATTGTTTTTGTTACCCTTTATTTCGTAGAAGCCGGCTACGGCATGTTATTCAACAAAAAATGGGGCGTGCCCATCCCCAACAAAATAGCCTGGGTATGTATGGAAGCCCCTGTCTTCATCGTAATGCTCGTCCTGTGGGCAGGATCGGAACGACAATTCGAAACAGTCCCCCTACTCTTTTTCCTGTTCTTTGAACTGCATTATTTCCAACGGGCCTTCATCTTTCCATTGCTTATCAAGGGGAAAAGCAAGATGCCCGCCGGTATTATGACGATGGGGATCGTATTCAACCTGCTGAATGGTTATATACAAGGTATGTGGATATTCTACCTCTCCCCCGAAAATATGTATTCTATCCAATGGCTGGCCACACCGCAGTTCATCGCCGGAACAATCCTGTTCTTTGCCGGCATGTGGATCAACTGGCAATCGGATTACATCGTCCGCCATCTCCGCAAGCCGGGCGACACCAACCACTACCTGCCCAAAGGAGGTATGTTCAACTACGTTACTTCCGCCAACTATTTCGGCGAACTGGTGGAATGGTGTGGTTTCGCCATCCTGACCTGGAGTGCCAGCGGTGCCCTGTTTGCCTGGTGGACATTCGCCAACCTCGTTCCCCGTGCCAACACGATCTGGCATAAATATAAAGCCATGTTCGGGAAAGAAGTCGGCAGCCGGAAACGGATCATCCCATTCATTTACTGATTATCTTTGCATACTGATTATATAATTATACAACGAACAGATCATTGAAAACAGACTAGACATTATGAACAAAGAATCTGTACTATTTACTCCGGCCACTATCGGCCCGCTAACACTCAGAAACCGTACGATACGGGCGGCAGCATTCGAAAGCATGTGCCCCGGCAACGCCCCGTCGGAAATGCTTTACAACTACCATACCTCCGTTGCTGCCGGAGGTATAGGCATGACAACTCTTGCTTATGCAGCCGTTACACAAAGCGGACTTTCCTTTGAGCGCCAGCTATGGCTTCGTCCGGAGATCATTCCCGGCATCAAAAAGATAACAGATGCCATCCATAAAGAAGGAGCAGCAGCCTCCATACAGATCGGACATTGCGGGAATATGTCCCATAAAAACATTTGCGGATGCACACCGATATCCGCTTCAACCGGATTCAACCTCTACTCGCCCACTTTTGTCAGGGGGATGAAACAATCCGAAATCGTGGCCATGTCGAAAGCCTTCGGACAGGCTGTCCACCTGGCACGCGAAGCCGGAATGGATGCCGTAGAAGTACATGCCGGACACGGTTACCTGATCAGCCAGTTCCTTTCCCCTTACACCAACCACCGGAAAGACGAATATGGCGGAAGCCTCGAAAACCGTATGCGTTTCATGAAAATGTGCATGGAAGAAGTAATGAAAGCAGCCGGTTCGGATATGGCAGTCCTGGTTAAAATGAATATGCGCGACGGTTTTAAAGGCGGTATGGAACTGGATGAAACACTGGAAGTCGCCCGCACACTGCAAGACGAATGCGGAGTACATGCACTCATCCTCAGTGGCGGATTTGTCAGCCGTGCTCCCATGTACGTGATGCGCGGAGCTATGCCTATCCGCACGATGACCCATTATATGCCTTTCGGATGGTTGCCTATAGGAGTCAGGATGGCCGGCCGTATGATGATACCGACCGAACCGTTCAAGGAGGCTTATTTCCTCGAAGACGCGCTGAAGTTCCGTGCCGCCCTGAAAATGCCCCTTGTCTATGTGGGTGGCCTCATCTCCCGCGAAAAGATCGACGAAGTACTCGGTCACGGTTTCGAATTTGTCAGTATGGCACGCGCCCTGCTGAACGATCCGGCTTTTGTCAACCATATGAAAGAGAACGAACAGGCACGCTGCGACTGCGGACACAGCAACTACTGCATCGCCCGCATGTATTCGCTTGAAATGGCTTGCCACAAACATATGCAGAATCTACCGAAAAGTATTATCAAAGAAATAGAAGAACTGGAATATAAATAATGGAAAAAGGAATAGCCATTATCACCGGTGCAGACGGCGGAATGGGGCGGGAAATAACGCTGGCACTCGCAAAAGAGGGCTTTCAGATCATCATGGCCTGTAAAGAGCCGGATAAAGCCCATACTGTCTGCGATAAGATCAAAAAAGAAAGCGGGAACGAGCGGATCGAAATACGACAGATAGACTTATCCTCACTGGCTTCGGTACGCTTATTTGCCAATAAACTATTAGCGGAAGGTCGCCCCGTCAGCCGGCTCATGAACAACGCTGGAGTCCTGACGACAAATATCCGCCAGACAGCGGACGGCCTGGAAACGATCGTAAGTGTTAATTACGTAGGTCCTTACCTCCTTACCCGCCTGCTTCTCCCCCTGATGCAACGGGGAAGCCGTATCGTTAATACCGTATCGTGCACATATGCCATCGGACGGATAGAATCCGACTTTTTCAGCAAAGGGAAAAACGGACGCTTCGCACGGATACCGGTATATGGAAATACAAAACTGGCCCTGTTACTCTTTACACGCGAATTGGCGGAAAGAGTAAAAAGGAAAGGTATCACCGTCAATGCTGCCGACCCGGGAATTGTCAGTACCAATATGATCACGATGCATGCCTGGTTCGACCCGCTGACGGACATCCTGTTCCGCCCGTTCATCAAAACAGCGGCACAGGGAGCAGCTACTGCCATCTACCTGGCGCAATCGCCGGAAGTAGACGGTAAAAGCGGAGGCTGCTACGCCAACTGCAAAGAGAAAAAGCTCCCGGAACGTATACTCCACCACCCTCTGCAACGCCGGCTTTGGGACGATACGGAAGCCCTGCTTCTCTCCCGTAACCTGCTGAACAGAAAAAATATCCCGGAGACAGTTGGAACGTATTGATAAAAAAATTACCTTTGCACCGCTTTTAACCCCCGTACGTGTGATGGGAAATTAGGAAGCATAAAAACTAATTTTGAGTAACACAAAAATTAAGAAAATGAAGACATTTCAATTAGAAGGAAAAGGCAGAGAAGTAGCAGCTACTTCAGCCGATCAGAAAAGAGCTTTGAAAGCTATGCGTAAAAATCAGGAAATCCCTGCTGTATTATACGGTGGTGAAAAAGTAACACACTTCACAGTAAATGTTGAATGTGTACTCAAGCTGGTTTATACTCCGGAAATTTTCGCTGTAGAACTGAACATCGACGGCAAAAAGACAATGGCTATCGTTAAAGATATCCAGTTCCAGCCGGTAACCGACGCTATCATGCACATGGACTTCATGGAAGTATCAGACAGCAAACCGGTAACAATAGAAGTTCCTGTTGTACTGACAGGTCACGCCGAAGGTGTTAAAGCCGGTGGTAAGCTGACATTGCGTATGAGAAAGCTGAAAGTGAAAGCTATCTACACTCAAATCCCTGAAAAACTGACTATCAACGTTGATCACCTGGGCTTAGGTAAATCTATGCAGGTGGGTGCTTTACACTTCGAAGGTCTGGAACTGATGAATGCAAAGAACGCTGTTGTTTGCGCCATTCAGTTGACTCGTGCCGCTCGTGGTGCTCAGGCTACTGCTGGTAAGTAATCTGATAAAGAGAATACCAAATAACGTGAGGGAGGAATGTTCAGGAGAATGTTCTTCCCTTTCTTATATTATACAATTTACGGATACGTCCGAACGTATCCCTGTAAAAATAGAATGACAATGAAATATCTGATAACCGGACTTGGTAATATAGGCCCTGAATATTGGGGAACACGTCACAATATCGGTTTTCGCGTCGTAAACGCATTGGCCGAAGATGCCGGAGCACCGTTCACGGAAGAACGTTACGGGGCGGTTGCACGGATGCGGGTAAAGAACTGTGAATTGATCCTGCTCAAACCGAACACTTTTATGAATCTGAGCGGAAACGCTGTCCGTTATTGGCTACAGAAAGAAAACATTCCCGTGGAAAATCTGTTAGTCGTAGTAGATGACCTCGCTCTCCCCTTCGGCACCTTGCGTCTGAAACCCAAAGGCAGCGATGCAGGGCATAACGGCCTGAAGAATATACAGCAACTCCTGGGCACACAGGAATATTGCCGTTTGCGGTTCGGCATAGGAAGCGACTTTCCCCGTGGCGGACAGATCGACTATGTGCTGGGTAAATTTCCTTCCGAAGAGTTGGAGTTGATGCCCGAAAAGCTGAAACGCGCGGTAGAGATTATCAAGAGTTTTTGTCTGGCAGGTGTACAGATCACCATGAACCAGTTTAATAACAAATAAGTATGAACGAAGTACGAATAGATAAATGGATGTGGGCAGTCCGCATCTTCAAATCCCGGACCATCGCAGTCGAAGCCTGCAAGAAGAACCGGGTGATGATCGGAGGCGTAAATGTAAAAGCATCGCGCATGATAAAGGTCGGTGATGTTATACAGGTCCGTAAACCGCCTATCACCTTTTCCTTTAAGGTGCTGGCATTAACGGAACGCCGCATGGGAGCCAAACTGGTTCCCGATTATATGGAAAATGTAACGACTCCGGATCAATACGAAATCCTTGAAATGAACCGTATCTCCGGTTTCGTAGACCGTGCACGCGGTCTGGGCCGTCCCACCAAAAAAGATCGCCGCGAACTGGAACAGTTCACCGATCCGGGCATGGCCGGAGATGGGTTTGACTTCGATTTCGATTTCGGATCGGAAGGTGATGATGAATGATGTTCTGTTATTATCAAAATTGAGCTATCTTGTCCCCGTGTCAAGCACGGGGACGGGATAGCTCAATTATTCCTAACTGTGCTTCTCTTCCGTCAACAAAACACCTTCATCATTCCATGTCCGCCAAATACCGCTTTTCTTGCCACGGGTATAGAACATTTCAAAACGCATGATGCCTTTGTCGTTCCAGATACGCCAGGGACCGTCTTTCTCGCCATCTTTATAAGTGGCCAGGCCGATCAGTTGTCCGGCTTCGTTGTAAGTACGCCACTCACCATGAAAGATGCCATGATAATAAGAGCGGACCTCGGCAATTTTCCCGTCCGGATAATAGATCACATAGGTACCTTCGGGGCGTCCGTCTTTGAGGTAAAGCTCCATCTTCAACATGCCGTCATCGTAGAATTCGGTATAACGGCCGGTATACGGGGTTGTCTGTGTTTCATCCGTATAATACTGTCCCTCGCTGAGAACCAGGTCCTGTGCCTGTATAGCCAGAGAACTTCCGGCGATTAATGCAGATGCCAATAATAATTTCCTATTCATTTATTGTCGCTATTGTAGAATCAATACACAGTATTCTGCGGATCCCAGTTTGTCCAACCTTCCGTCCAGTCGTTTGTTCCGTCGAAAGCACCTTTGTAAGTTACCTTTTCGAAGAAGCTATCGGCCAATTTAGAAAAGTCAGCACCTTTCACAGCATCCGCTACGACAGAAGAATAGTCACCGTCTTTCGCAATGATCTGCCGGGTATTTTCCAGAACCGTATTATTGCCGGCACGGTTGAAGAAGTTCTCGCTCACCTTTTCGTCTTCGTAAAAGTTCTTCCACATACCGGCGAAGATCACATTTTCGATAGCGATACCATCGTTAGCCTGCCCTTTCTTGTCTGTTGCACGCAGACCATAAGGCCATCCCGTAAAGACTGAGTTATATACATTCAGGCTTGAATTACGACGCAGGTGCATGGCAGCCTGGTATTTTCCGCCCTTGGCTCCGTTGGCTGCATCGGCAGTCTTGGCTTCCACTTCTGCCTGTGTCCTATCAGAAACCTTACCATAGAACGGGCCGATCAGGGTTACGTTGGAGAATACCGGCTTGGTAAACGGTGTATTGGTAGAACCGTCACCGTCATTATCAGACTCAAAACCGTTGGAGTCGGACGTATCGGCAATATCCTTGTCACGTACGCTCAACAGGAACTGTAGTTTACCCGTATAGCCGTAGTCAGTATCGAAATCATCATCCCAACCTTTATAAGCAATCAGGTGTTTTGCATTCACCGTACCACCGAACCATTCGTAAGAGTCGTCATTCGAATAAGATACCTGAACAAATTCCACTTCCGTACCGCTACCTACGCCTCCGAATGTCAAACCGTTGATTTCCTTATCCGGCTCCAATGGATAACCGGCAAATTCGATACGTACATATTTCAGCTTACCGGAACTTTCGCCGTTAAATTCATCAGAAGTCGTATTGCCATAGTGTGTGCCGGGACCTCCTTCAATAGTCGGCTGGTTGGTCCGGTTTACGCGGGCATTACCACAGATAATCAAACCGCCCCAGTCACCGGTTACACGTTTGCCCGGTTCCTTGTCGGAAGTAAAGACGATCGGTTTGTCTACAGTACCTTCAGCGATGATCTTGGCACCCGGCTCGATAATCAGGGAAGCCGCTCTCTCACCCGAAGCAACGGAAATACCTTTGATAACGGAACCTGCCTCGATAGTCAACGTTGCGCCGCTCTTTACATAAACGAAACCTTTCAGGAAGTTTTTGTTGGCAGCAGAAATGGTACGATCGGCAGTAATATTACCTTCCAGCGTATCTTCTATCACTGCCGGAGCATCTTCAGATACGGTTACGGTGCAAGTTGCCGTCTTATCTCCACTCTTCGTCGTTGCAGTAATAGTCGCAGTACCTTCAGCTACACCGGTTACCTTACCGCCATCCACGGTAGCCACCTTTTCATCGGAAGAACTCCATGTAATTGTTTTATCTGTCGCATCCTCCGGAGTGACAGTGGCAGACAATGTGACTGTCGCACCCGGTTTAACTGCAGCTGTCGTAGGATTTACAGCAACAGCAGAAACAGCTATAGTACCCTCTTTTTCGTCATCATCACTACAAGATACAGTTCCAAACATCACGGCCAGTGCAAACACAGAGGCCAAACCTTTTAATAGAAATCTGTTCATAATAAAAACATTTTGTTTATAATAAGAATTATAGTCAATTAATCATTAGAACTTTAAGGAGACACCTACATTGATATCCACTCCCGGACGATAGCTGCGGATCAGCTGTTCACGTTCGCGCTTCCCCCCGTTTTCATCCGTCAGCTTCACGAATTGTTTGTATTCCACTTTCGAATTAAGCAGGTCCTGTACACCCGCCTTGATCTCCACGAACTTGCCGATCTTCTTCGAGAATGTCAGGTCCAGCGAGTTGCGGGGCATCTCGTATATATCGGGGATATCTTCACTTTCGTTCTGCATCGGGACACCGACCGACTCGATACGCTTCCCGATCCGGTTGTAAAGCAGTGAGGCTGAGATTCCCTTGTCGTCATGCTGATAGAACAATCCGGCGTTCACCAGGTAAGGAGATTGTCCGGCCAGCGGACGGTCACGCTCAGGAGCGCCATCCTCGAAACGTACCCGGCTATAGATATAAGCGGCATTACAAACCAGGCTCAGTCCTCTTAACCCGATAAAGTCGAGGTTTTTACGGATATCCAGTTCCACACCGAAAGCTTCGGCGTTCTTCGCATTATGATAGGTATATTGCAGGCCCGAACCGGCTTCGTTGTATGTCTCTTCGATCGGGTCTTTGAAACGTTTGTAGAATCCGCCCAGCGTAATCATCTCGCCGGTGGCCGGATAAAACTCATACCGTAAATCCAGATTGTCGGCATAGGCGTTCTTCAGGTCGACGTTACCTACGATATTGGCATCGCGCTCCAGATTGAAGTAAACGTAAGGCACTACCTCCCGGAACTCCGGCCGGTTGACAGACCGTCCGTAAGCGGCGCGTATCAAATGTTTCTCCGTCAGATTATAAGAGACATTGACCGAAGGGAAGAAATCGGTCGCATCGTTGTCCAGATGTACCGGCTCGGTACCGTCGGAAGAATAGCCGTCCATCACCAGGTTGTAATATTCCATGCGAACCCCGACCACGGCATTCAGCTTCTCGCCATAGTTCAGCTTTGCCGAAACGTAGGCGGCACCCAATTTACTGTTCGAAGTGTAAGAATCGTTATTCTTCGTTACCTCACGCATCCAGATACGGTCGTCAGAGATGTTATCGTCCGAGAATATCCCGGTATAATCCCAATCGGCATAACGGTCATAGCCCGTGCCCAACAGGTTGTAACCGAAGCGGCGGGCATCGAACGTACGGTCTTTATATTCTCCGTAGATACCACCGTTGAACACGGGGGCAAACATATCAGACACGGCGAACTTATGCTCGTAGTTTGCCGCCAGCGATGCACTGTGATCTTTCAGGTCCTGATAGTAACGCATCGGATCGGACACATAATAGTTCGGCTGCTCCGTCTTATTCTCATCCAGGATAGAGTTCACGATCTTGCGGTCGGGCTCCCGGTAAGAGGCGAAGGCATAGCCAGCCGTCCAATCCACCTTGTCGATATTCTCCCGCAAGGTATGCGTACCGCTCAACTGGCCGGAATAGGTCGTACGTCCGGTATAAAGCGATTCCCATTTGCGGATATCCTTATCGGAATAGTAGTTGGTCCCCTCCCGTTGCGTCAGGGCGGAAACACCGCGCTGGCTGAAGAAGTTACGAAACTCGTACTTATTGCCGCCCTTCATGAACGACCAGTTGAAGAGGGCACCCAGCTTGGACGTATTCCGGTAGCGAATATCATTGTATTCGAAACGGGGACGGGAGACGTCGTTCGCCACATCATAGGTGATATAGTTGTTGTTCACCGTTTCCGTATAGTCATATTCCGTACTCCAGTTCACATTGGTGATATTTCCGATCTTCCAGTCGCCGATGTCGAACGAGCGGTGAGAGGTAAGCGAAATCTTCTGGTCGGGAATGGCCTTGAATGTATTGATCCCCCAGCGCTGGTTGATCTGCCGGGTGAAAGCGGCCGCCTCTTCCGTCGAATGATCTCCCAGATGGGCAGGAAAAAAAGCAGGCAGGCTTCGGGCACCGGCTCCGAATCCGAGATAATCTTTCCAGCTACCTTCTGTCAGCCGGAAGTCGCGGAAGGTCGCATTCGTATTGAAACCCATTTGATAAGAGACTGCAAAGGTATTCCCCTCCGGGATATTCTTCGTCATCACCTGCACGAAGCCTCCTGAAAAATCGGCAGGCACCTCTGCCGACGGACTTTTATAAACCATCATATTGTCGATCAGCGAAGAAGGCAGCACGTCAAAAGAGAAAGCCCGGCTATCCGTCTCGCTCGACGGTGTCGTGGCATTGTTCAGCCACACATTATTATAACGCTGTGCCAGGCCACGAACAACGATGAAGCGGTCGTCCACGATCGTAATACCGGGTATACGGCGAAGCACCTCGGCAGCATCGCTGTCCTGCGTCTTGCTGATCTGCTGGGCGGATATTCCGCTCACTACGGGAAGGCTTTTGCGGACGGTATTCAATACGGCTGTTTCTGTCCCCAGTTTTCGTTGGGCCACAACCACAACGTTTTGCAGTTGGAGGTCGGCGTCCGATAGTTCGATACGCACGACTGCTTCCTGATGAGCTATCACAACCACATCTTTTATGGTTTGCGTTTTATAAGATACATAAGAAGCGACCAGTGTATATTTTCCCGGTTGTACCTTTTCGATACGGAAATTTCCGTCTATATCCGTTATAGCTCCGATTGTCGTTCCTTCGATAGAGACAGTGGCACCGATCAGTGGTTCCTTGAATTTAGCATCTGTCACGGTTCCGCAGATAACACCCGTTTGTGCCCGGGCCGTCAGCGCAAGAAAACTTCCAAACAGTAGGAGAACCAACATCAACAGTCCTCTCTTTTCACGCTTATTTCTCATTCCTTTACTTGTTGTTACATTTATTTGCCGCAAAAGTAGAGGCGCAATGTTTCAGCTAAATTTAAAAGAGATGACAATACGATAACAGTTATTACAATTCGTTGACAGAAAAAGTACATACATGCGCTCCGCCTGTCCTAACCGGAGGGGAAGATAGCTAAAGATTGTACACAACGCTTGTTTTTCTAAGCGAACAGGACAACCATGTCCGCTTTTTTAGTTTACTTTGCGATCACAAACAATCCTTACACCTTAGATACCGAATGACGGAAGAAAACTTATTTATAATAACCTATTCACTGAACACTGTGGTCTGCCTCCTCGTAACAGCCGGACTACTGTTCCTTAAGCCGCTCCGAAACGTCAGAAACCGGAAATACCGTAATGCCTGCCGTATCCTCGCTTTTGCTTCCGCCATCGTCGGAAGCGGGCATCTGCTCACCTTGCTGGTGGGAGATAGCACACAGACCGATCTCGGACTGCTGTCTTTTCCCGTCATCGTGATCGGGGCTTCACAATCGTTGCTGTTCACCTTCCTGTTGATCCTGTTGTTCCGGGAAGAATATGTCACACGGAAGAATATTCTGCTGCATGCCTCACCGGCCATCCTCCTGACGGTTTTCTATCTGGCAGCACGCTGTTTCTTCGAAGATCCGGCTGTTTATACGTTCAGCGAATGGGCTGCACAGACAGGAAATCCGGTACTGATGATCCGTACGGTCTTCGCTCTGGTCTATCTGGTGCAAATGGGCATTTACACCCATATATTCTTCCGCGAACGAGCCATCTACGATAAGAGCCTCAGCCACCTTCAGAAGATACCCGAACGGCTGGAACTGCGTTGGGTAACCCGTGTATTCCTCTATGCACTGGGGATCGGGGTACTCGCTCTCACGCTTTGTTTCTGCTTTTCTGTTACGTATGAACTGACAGTCGTCTGTATCTTTACCGTCTTTTATCTGATGGTCGGCGCCTATTACGTGAATTACCATTTCACCTACGACTTCATGCGGGAGGAGCTTTTCAAGACAAACACCGTTTTGCCGGAAGAGAAAGAGGAAAAAGCGGGTCTCGACACATTGGTCAACGAACTCGCACAGGCACAGGACAAGGACCTGTACAACCGGGCGGAAAAGATGATGCGCGAAGACCTGCTTTTCACCAATCCCGATTTCAACCGCAAAGAATTTGTACAGGCCCTCTACACCAACGAGCATTACCTGACCCGCGCCTTGAAATACTATACCGGTATGAGTATCCAGGACTACATCGTCCATTACCGCATCGACTATGCCCATACCTGCCTGCTCATTCCCGACGCGCGCTCGATCGAAGAGATTGCGCTCGCCTCCGGTTTCTCGTCTGTACGCAGTTTCAACCGCAACTTCTCCGAAGTGTTCGGCATGACACCCCACAAATACAGGAAAGAACATGCAAACAAAGCATAATTTCGGTATTTGTCCATAATTTTTCGGTATTTGTCCGGTCCTTTCCTCCATTCTTTTCTTCATTTGCCCATTGTTTAACTAAAAAACGAAAGATCATGGCAGACAACAAGCAAGAAGAGATCATCCTTTATTTTGAAACGTACGACAACATCCTGACGGAGAAAGCAGGCGACTACACCGCCAAACCGAAGATCACCGGCTCGATCGGTAATCCCCAGATCGCCCAACGTATTATGATAGGCGGTTTGGAAATCCGTTACGAAACCCTCGTCTACATCCTCGACATGTCCGACAAGGAAAAAGCCAAAGCCATCGCCGAAGGTAAAAGCGTGGTAGACGGTGTGGCACAATACATCATCAATATGCGCGGTTCGTTCGATGGCCCCGACGCGCCCTTCGACCCAGAGAAACACTCGCTCGGCGTAACCTACACCATGGGTAAAACGCTATCCTCTCTATTGAAAAAACTGAAGGTCGTCAACAACGGACTCGCATCAAGCGGCCCGTCGGTCAACCAAGTGACCGACTCGACCACCCTCAGCACAAACGACGAGATCACTCCCGGCGCCCCCATCACCATCGAAGGCAAGAACATGCGCGTGATCGGTGAAGACGCTTCCGTAGGACTTTTCTTCACCCCCACCGCAGGCGGCGAAGCAAAGAAAGTGTCCCTCTTCGTTCAAAACGACCCATCGAAGATCATCTGCGTGGTGCCCGCGCTCAGCAACGGAACGTATACGATGAGTATCACGACCCAGGCGGGCACAGGCAACCGCACTGTAAAGGCCCCCCGCACCTATACTTTCCCCGTCGCCCTGCGTGTCGGACCAAAAGAAAGTGGCGGCGACCGTCCGGAGATCGAATGATTTGAGCCTGCCTCAAAGCTAGCTTTGAGGCATCCTTCAAGCCTCCTTTGAGCACCCCTCAAAGCAGGCTTTGAGACATCGTCAAAGCCTCGTGTGAACATGCCTCAAAAAAACAGGCTACTAAAAACAGAATAATTACCCTTTATACATATATAATTATGAATAGATTCTTTACTTATAAGACAACCGCAGCAAGTCTCCTCCGGGGCTTGCTGCTTCTTAGCATCATGATGCTAACATCCGTAGGGACATGGGTACAGGCGGGAGAGCCGGCTGATTCTACGACGGTAAGCATAAGCGTAAGCGATGCCGCCGCCCTGAAAAACGCACTGGAAAGTGATACCATTTCCACCATCTACATGACGGCCGACATCACCCTGACGGAAGAGGTAAAGATAACCGTAGGCGCCGACCATACCCTCTCCATCGCCGCAGGCAAAACCCTCACATGCACCGTCAAATACGGGATCTACCTCCCAAGCAACCACGACAGCGACATCAGCCTGACCATCCAGGGAGAAGGTGAAGGCAGCAAGCTTGTAATTAATGCAGACAACGACGGGCGTGCCATCACAAACGGCACCCTTACATTGAACAACATCACCGTCGATATAACCTCGGGGATCTTCGACCCAACTAACCTGACCGTTGGCTCCGGCGCAACCATCAACGTGGATGCAGCAGACCAGACATACCCACTATCAATCTCCAACCTGACCGTCGACGACGGCGGCACTATCAACATCAATACATTCATAGGAAACGGGATCAATATAGGCTATACCCTGACCATCAACAGCGGCGGCACAGTCAAGGTTGGGAACGGGACAGGCGATAACCGAGGGGTTAATATCCGGGCAAACGCGTCTATCGTTCTCAATGGCGGCACATTGGAAGGCACCGAGGGAAGTAACATCTACCTGCGGGCAGGCGCCAAAGTCACCGGCATGAGCGGCAAGCTCGTCGACCAGGGAAATGAATTAAATGTATCAAGCGAACCGGTTACCGTAGGTGCAGAAAATGCCGAACCCTCCACCACCGGCCTCTCCGAAGGGCTCTATACCTGGGACAAGAGCAGCAGCAAGTTCGCCAAGCCAGACCTGGACGAAGGCTATATATTGTCGGAAAACGGCGCACTGACCATCAGCAGCCAGACCGGAATGACGAACTGGGCGCAAAACGGACGGGGCAGCAACTATTCTAAAATAAAGAGCGTCACGATCACCGGAGATGTCACGGAGATCGTAGAGAATGCTTTTGCGAGCTGTTCCAACTTAACCGAGGTAACTATTGAAGCAGCCGGGATAACCGGTATCGGAGCGGTTGCCTTTCAAAACACCAAGAATCTGACCACGATCCAAATACCGGCTTCGGTTACCACGATCGGAGATGGAGCCTTTTGGGGGTCGGGCATCAGCACATTTACAGTAGCCGAAGGCGGCAGCTCCTTTAAAGCGGACAATGACGACAAAGCCCTGCTGACTTACGACGGCAAAACATTGTTTACCTTTGCCCCAAAGGCGACCGGCAGCTATACGATCCCCAGCGGGGTGATAACAATCGGCCCCTATAGCTTCCAGGGCACTGCTCTCACCTCCCTTGAAATCCCAAGCTCGGTAACATCCATCGGGGATGGCGCCTTCGAATCCAGTGCTCTTACCTCCATTGTGATCCCGGAATCGGTTACAACCATCGAGAATGACGCCTTCATGTGGAGCGTTCTGACAACCGTCACCTTCGAAGGGACAACGGCTCCGACTATCGGAACGGGCATCTTCGGCAATTGCCCCAACCTGACCGGCATCCTTGTACCGGCAAACGCAACAGGCTATACCGGAGATGATGCCAGCGATAACTGGAAAACATGGGCAAAGTATATAAAATCAGGACAAGCACAAGGACAAACACAAACTGACGGAGACAATACAGTTCCCGACGGCGGCACTCTGACAGGCGACGGCACGACCGAAGCCACCAAAGTCACCCCCCAAGGCGATGCCACCCTTAAGAATGTGAAAACGCAGGCAACGGAAATAGCCGTCGGCACAACCTCCGTTATCACCCTGACCGGCACAAGCAATGACCTGGGCACCATCACCAACGCAGGTACTCTTACACTGAATGCCGATGAAGGAACGACCGTCACAGTCGCCTCCGTAGACAACAGCGGCACCTTCATCGACAACACCGGTAGCGTGACAGTGGTAACCGGCGACGCATCCCTCGACCTCACTGCCACTGATGCCATGCCGTCCGACCATACAGCCACAGGCCAGGTGACACTGACCGCGAAACCGGCCGTTGCCGAAGGCGCAGACGTATCCTATCAATGGCAAAAGCAGGAGAACGGAAGCTGGACGGACGTCAGCAACCCGTACACCCGTGCCACCGTTACGGGCAGCCCGGACTTTACGACAAGCATATCGGGTACATACCGTTGCCGGATCACGGTCGAAAAGGGCAGTGTCTCCACTACCCTGCTCACCCTGCCCGCCACAGCTACGGTCAATTCGGCACCCGATCCCGAGCCTGAGCCAACCTACTACACCGTCACCCTCCCGTCGGTGGAAGGAGCCACAACCGACCCGGTAGCCGGCAGTTACGATGTCGAGTCGTCGGAAAACTTCCGCTTCTACCTCACACTCGATGCGGACTACAACCAGTCTGTCCCCGTCGTGACAACCAGCCGTGGCGAGACCATCACCCCGCGTACCAGCGACGGAGCCTACATCGTGAAGTACGTCCATAGCGACCTCGTCATCTCGATCAGCGGCATCGCGAAGAACCCGCCTCCCGTTGCCAACGCCGAAATCCAGTCCGGCACCCGCATCTTTACCCGCGACGGCAGCCTCTTCATCACCACCGACCGCTCGGCACGTGCGCAGGTCTTTGCCCTTACCGGCCAGCTGATCCGTAGCCTCGACCTCCCCGCCGGCACGACCCACGTCGATGCCCTGGCCACCGGAGTCTATATCGTCCGGCTGGACGATGGCATGACACGGAAGGTGATCATAGGGAGATAACCGTTTGACACCTTCATCTTCAACACCAGAAAGCCCCCACCCTAACATGATAGCAGGGATGGGGGCTTTTACATAACATAGGGAAAACGTAGCTTTAGGCTATCCGCCCTGTAGTTATCTCTTTTTTAAGGAAGTCGTATACATACCCTGCACTCTGATAGTACAAGCCGGTAGCAGGATTACTCAATCGATCAAAAGTATCAGAGTTATAATATATATCCATAGCCTGCGTCATATCACAACCCCACTCTTCCATGAGCATCTGTATAATTTCGCTACTCAACTCCTCAATCATAAATTCTATTTGTCCGGCTGTCAGTTTCATAATTTCTTCAGATAAGAAAGAGCACGCTCGGTGCCAAAATAATATTGTATAGTCAAACCTTTAGCATACTTCAGTTCCTCAATCAACTTATCCATAGGAATAACCCCCATACGAAACCGACGTAACTGGTAAGTAACACCGTCATCTGCTATCGGCCCAATAACGATATCATATGAATGAGCAGGATGCACACGGTCACGGTCACGATTTACAAAAACAAACTCCGCCCATTCCTGACAATAATCATCAAAAAACTTCACCGTCAACTCTAAAGTATTCAAGGCCTCCTCATCAAACTCAAAAGTCGTCACGAAGGGAACACCTGTTAGTAATTGCTCTGTTTTCTGCTTAGCCAAAGCTAGTGCCTGTTCGTACCCGGGAGACAAATAAAAACCTTGTCCAAAGTCTTTGAAGGGTTTCGATCGGGACAAGTCAGGACAATCAATCTCCATATTTGAACCATGATAAAGTTTCATGCCAACTGCCCTCCGTTATTACGACATACCATCACCAGACTTTCGATTACATCTTCAAACGATTGCGTATGCAATACTTCGTAATGCTTATGAAGGAACTGTATCCCTTTAAAACGGTTCAAATAGTTGAACGCCTGTTTCTGCTTCAACTTATAAGCAGATGCAAACTCGGCTATCAAAGCAACAGTAAAATCCAACTTACTCTTTTCAGTCCGGGACATAGTACTCTCCTTTCTTCTTTTAATTATGAAAACAAAGATACAAGAAAACTCCTTTCCTCAACTCTTATCCCCCTTAAAATATCTTTTAACTGTCTTACGCATAATATACACCATAAATCCGGTATGTCCATGTATACTTATTTTTCGTACATTTGCATCTTTATTAATCAAAAGCGTAAATGACGATTATAAGATGAAGAACACTAAGATTTTCCCCAAAGACTGGCTGCAACTGCATCCCTATAAACAATCAGGTCCGACCGACCTTTATTATACCCGTATTGCCAATCAGATACATGAAATGATGGAACAGACCGACCTGGCGAACTCGTTCGAAAAAGAAGATGTCATCCAGATCAGTATGCGTATGGCGGCTTATTTCGAGGACGTGATATCCGGCCTGAACATATGGCGTGCATTCATCACGGAATATAAGAAACAGACGGGCAACTATCTCCCTTTCTATACCGTCAGCGACCATTATTACGACGACGAGGCAAACTACGAAGACGTCCGTTTCCTGCTCTGGCACTATACCCAGCAGTACCACGGCGCCAAGAAAGGCACTTTCGTCAACCCCGACAACCCAGCCAACGAAGAGACGGCCCGCCTCATCTACCAACTGTTTTGCAAGGAATGGACTACCGCTCCCGAAAACACAAAGATGCAGGCTCTTTTCGCCCCGGAAACTTCTTACGAGGACCCCGAGAAACAGGCCGAACTGCTCCACTGGTTCCACTACAACTCTTACCTGCTGACCGACTCTAACGTCGACCTGAGCGAAACGGTAAAAGAATACTGGCGCCAGAACCCGAACGATCGGCAGAACACACAGGCTGTCATGGTTATCTACGACTCGCTGGCTCATATCAGCCGGACGCCACTCCTGGCCTACACCTCACCGAAATGGCTCTCGCTCATCATGCCGGAAACGCATCCGGACTATGCCGCCTTCGCCGATAAAGCGGAAAAAGCAGAATCCTTTGTCGACCCCGCCATCAAGGAACGGGAAGAAAGCAACAAGGCTGTCTACGATAAATTCACAGAAATCGCGGACGGCAAGTTATTATTCTATATGAAGAGCAAGCAGGAATTTATCGACTTCGCCACCCAGCAACTGAAACTGGAGGAAAGCGAATATACTCCGCTGGCCGACTGCATCGAATTCAACAAGTTTGCCGTATATGCTTCTCCCCGTGAAGGCCTTCAATTACTGGTAGACGGCATCGAATTCATCAAAGACGAACAAAACCCGTTCTATGACGAGAAAAAGGCTTCCGACCAGGGATTATCTTTCTTCATCGTCAAACATTGCAGCAAAGACCTGCTGAAAGCCCTCGAAGAACGCGGCATGCTCGCCGATGCCCAAACCAAGAGCCTGCTCAGCCCCGAACGCGGAAAAGATATCATTCATGGGAATTGGGAATTCCTGGCGAAGTATTTTATTCGGGAGGTTTAAAAAGAGAGGGGGCAATTATAGAAATAATTGAACTATCCCGTTCCCGTGCTCGACACGGGATCGCAAAAGCACAAACCGTATCCTATATGTATCTTTTGATACTGCCTGTTCTTCTGCGGCCCCGTGTCAAGCACGGGGACAGGATAGTTCATATCTGATAAAAACCAAATCACCTGTCAGCCGGATAAACAACCCCCAACTGCCGGCGTATCTCGTCAATAATCTCCAATGTTATCAATGAATTATCATGGCTGTTAATAGCCGACTCACGTTTACCGGCAAGAACCAGGTCTATAAATTCAGCCACCTCATAGTAGTATTCGTCCTTGTCCGTCACTGCGCTGATATCCTGCGGCTCGGGAATGGCACTCTTGCCCGCTGCTGCGGCAATCCGGGGCAGATAAGTCACCTTGCTGATAATATTCACCCGGTCCAGAATGATGTTTCCTTCTTCCCCTTGTATCTCTGTCGGCAATGACGAGTTAGCTATCTTCGAATAAAGGATAGTCGCATTCATTCCTTTATACTGGAAGTTCACAGCCCCTTGTCCGTCCGCCCCCGAAGAAAGCACGACACCTGTCGCCTCCACTTTCTCCGGCCGCCCGAACAAGACTACCATCGGATAAAGCGTATAGATACCGATATCCATCATTGCCCCGTTCGAGAGTTCCGGCTTGAAAGCATTCAGCACAATCCCTTCCTTAAACTTGTCATATCGCGACGAATACTGGCAATAGCAGGAGAAATAACGCCGTATCGTCCCCAGCCGGTGCAGATTCTCACGTACGGCACGGAAGTTCGGAGTCAGCGTCGGTTTCATCGCCTCCATCAGCGTCACATTGTATTTCCGGGAAGCCTCGATCATCTCCCCCGCCTCCCGTGCATTCGAAGCAAACGGCTTCTCACATAACACATGCTTGCCATGCTTCATGCAAAGAATACTCTGCGGAGCATGCAAGAAATTAGGAGAAGCAATATACACCGCATCTATCAACGGACTTTGCGCCATCTCCTCCAAAGAAGTAAATGTATAGGGAATCTGATGCCTGGCAGCAAATGCATCTGCCGTCTCCTGTGTCCGCGAATAGACGGCAACCAGTTCAAAACGTTCGTCCTGCCGTGCCCCGGCAATCACCCAATCTGTTATAAAGTTCGTTCCTACTACCCCGAAACGTATTTTATTTGTTATAGCCATTTCTATGTTATCTTTCCTTTATTATCAAATCGTCATCACTTTCTTCAATACCAAAGTCTCCCCTTCTATCGCCAACTCCGGTACAACGACGACACTGTCCGGTGTCAGGCAAAAAGGCACGGCATCTTCCAGATGATTAGCTTTCAGGCGAGCCATATGGTCGGTCGGAGCGAGATAAGCGATCAGGTTCCTTTTATTATTCGTCCACATGTCGCGGGCAATGACTGCGGCATCCGTAGCCGGCCGGTATTTACCGGTTTTGGCAAGTACCTCTACCAAAGCCCCGCCGAACAAGGTATCTTCTATATTCACCTTATCCTGCCAGCCGGAACATAAAACAACGACATCGCGTCCATGAAACAGACAATAGTCCGCAACCGCCTGTAAATTAACAAAGGCCCCTGTAATAACACGATAAGCAGACTTCGCTATGGTGATAGCACGGGTGCCATTGGTCGTCGTAAAGATCACATCCTTGCCGGCTACTTTCTCCGGCGTATAGTCGAACGGTGAATTTCCGAAGTCGGCAAAATCACATCGTTTCACATTACGTTCGGCACCGACCAGCCAGCCTTTTGCCTTATATTCCTGAGCTTCCTCCACCGTCGCTACCGGACGGATACTGCGAACGCCATGCTTGAAAGCAGCCGCCATCGTTGTCGTTGCCCGGAACACATCCACTACTACGACAATCGCTTCCGGGTTATGATATACCGGATACAGGGCCGGCGAAAAACATACATCAATCTTCATATCTTCTCGTTTTAATCATCTGATATTACCCGCAAATGTACAGGATAATTCGCTGAATACCTAGTCTGGTTACCCCGCAACTACCTATTATATAAAAGATTCTATAATAAAAATGAGGATTAACCAAATTAGCATGATAAAATGTTATAGTATCTACAATCATCTATTTGTTAGGAACCTTTTTTACTCATGCTTGTTCTTTTACTACATTTTGAAAACGTTTTAAACTAAATCGTATGAAAAGAATTGTATCTTTTATCGTCGTTTTCACTCTTGTAATGGGGGGAATGACACATGTACAGGCTCAGAGTAAAGCCGTAGAAAAAGCAGAGAAAAAGTTAGAAAGAGAAGCTAAGAAAGAAGCAAGAGAAGCGAAGGATGCTATCATGGACGAACAGGAATTCAACACTGCCATGCAAGCTATCACCAACCAGTCTTTTGTATTGGAAGCCAACTCCGTACAACCAATGAACGGACAGGTTTACTATGTAAACTCAAACACAAACTTCGTCTCTTTGAATGATGGCCAGGCAATGGTACAGATCGCATCCAACTCTCCGTACCCAGGTCCTAACGGATTAGGTGGTGTTACCGTACAGGGAAGCGCATCCAACATCCAAACCAAACAGGACAAAAACGGTAACGTTTACCTGTCAATGAGTGTCCAGGGTGTTCCCGGTAGTATTTCCAATCTGGACCCGAGTGTAATTGAAAGTGTT
>ERZ1673696.993-NODE-993-length-26523-cov-17.876228_pt1 | contig 26523 bp, 20 predicted proteins | sample MGYA00580226_ERZ1673696 | MGnify/ENA primary metagenome ERZ1673696 (study PRJEB41218, sample SAMN15661743) | gut metagenome | host: Homo sapiens | place: Canada: London | collected 2015-08-20/2019-03-30 | study: EMG produced TPA metagenomics assembly of... | reverse complement strand
ATAACTGCACGCGCTGCGCAGTGTGGGTGCGGTGTACATGGCTTCGCCATGAATCTTCTGCAAATCGTTACGTCTTGCAACCGCGCCTTACTATCGTGAGGCGCGAGTGACGCCCCCTCGGCGGCAGACTGCGTGCGAAATAGCGGCATTGCTGCGCTCGCCGCATTGTGGAGACTGGCGGTAGACGGAAATTACTGCGCACTTCTACAAGATGGGCAGAGCGGCACCCGCAAGGGGTGTGCCGCATCCGTAAGGCGTCAGAGCCGCCAACGGCTGCGCAACAGCGGATAGTAGGAGTAGGTCAAATCGTATAGCAACACTAATGCGGCAACGCCGCGCACGAGGCACGTTCACTTCGGAGACATCAGAGTTGCTCAAGCCTGAGACTGCCAATCCAAGGCCTTTCTCTGGGGGTTCCAAAGGGGGGATTCTCTTTTGCGAAAGAGAATCCCCCCTTTGATCCGTGCAGCGCTGCACGCGCTGCTATCCCCTTCGCACCTGTGCGAAACCGATAGCTTCCTTTATATATAATAAAAGGTAACTATCCTGTTTTAGCACTTGCTGCCGACGAGTGCTAAAAATTAAGAGTTTAGTAACAAATATCAGGAATTTCCTGCTATACTTAGATTCAAATACAATTCAGAGAGGGATGCTTTTATGGCTAAAAAACAGTTTAAAGCAGAATCGAAGCGTTTGCTCGATCTGATGATCAACTCGATTTACACGCACAAGGAGATCTTCCTGCGCGAGATCATTTCCAACGCCAGCGACGCTATCGACAAGCTCTGCTATGTCGCACTGACGGACGACAAGGTCGGCATGAACCGCAGCGATTTTGCCATCACGGTGTCGGTCGACAAGGAGAACCGCACGTTGACGGTCTCGGATAACGGCATCGGCATGAGCCGCGAAGAGCTTGAAAACAACCTCGGCGTCATCGCGTCGTCGGGTTCCTACAAGTTCCGCCAGGAGACCGAGGAAAAGGACAAGAAGGACGCCGATATCGACATCATCGGCCAGTTCGGCGTGGGCTTCTACTCCGCGTTCATGGTCGCCGACAGCATCACCGTCCGCACGAAGAAGTACGGTTCGGAGCAGGCCTATGAGTGGCAGTCCTCCGGCGCGGACGGCTACACGATCACCGAATGCGACAAGGAGACCGTCGGCACCGACGTCATCATGCACATCAAGCCCGACACGGACGAGGAGAAGTACAGCGAGTACTTGGAATCTTACCGCCTGCACGCGCTCGTGAAGAAGTACTCCGACTACATCCGCTACCCCATCCGCATGCTGCTGCCCGAGCAGAAAGTCAAAGAGGGCAGCGACCCGGAGAAGCCCGAGTACGAGACCGTCGAGGAGATGAAGACCGTCAACTCCATGGTGCCGCTCTGGCAGCGCAAGAAGAGCGACGTCACGGAAGAGGAGTACAACAAGTTCTACTCTGAGCTGACGCATGAATTCGACAAGCCCCAGCGCACGATCACCGTCTCGGCCGAGGGCAGTGTGACCTATAAGGCACTGCTGTTCGTGCCGTCTTCGCGCCCGTTCAACTTCTACACGGAAGGATATGAAAAGGGATTGCAGCTCTACTCTGCGGGCGTTCTCATCATGGACAAGTGCGACTCGCTGCTGCCCGACTATCTGCGCTTTGTGCGCGGCGTGGTCGACTCGCCGGACCTGAGCCTGAACATCTCCCGCGAGCTTTTACAGCACGACCGCCAGCTCAAGGTCATCGGCCAGAACCTCGAAAAGAAGGTCCGCGCCGACCTTGAAAAATTCCTCAAGGATGACCGCGAGGGCTACGAGAAATTCTACGAAAACTTCGGCCGTCAGATCGGCTACGGCATCGTGAGCGACGGCGGCGAGAGCCGCAAGGATTCGCTCAAGGACCTGATGATGTTCTATTCCTCCACGCAGAAGAAGCTCACGACGCTCAAGGAGTACGTCGAGCGCATGAAGGAAGGCCAGAAGTGCATCTACTACGCCGCGGGCGAGAGCATCGCCGCCGTGGACAAGCTGCCGCAGACCGAGCTTTTGAAGGACAAGGACTACGAGGTTCTGTACCTGACCGGCGAGACGGACGAGTTCGTTTTGCAGGCGCTGATGAATTACGACGAAAAGCCGTTCCGCTCCATCGTGGACGGCGACCTTGAGCTCGGCGGCGAGGAAGAGCACAAGGACGACAGCGAGAGCGCGGAGCTCATGCAGTTCGTCAAGGAGACGCTCGGTGACAAGATCAAGGAGGCCAAGGTCTCGCACCGCCTGAAGACCCATCCCGTCTGCCTGACGGCGGGCGAGGGCTTCAGCTTCGAGATGGAAAAGTACTTCAAGAACTTCCAGATGCCCGAGCCCATCAAGGCCGAGCGCATCCTCGAGCTGAACGTCGATCATCCGGCGGTCAAGGCGATGGCCGCCGCGCTGGCAACGGACCGCGACAAGGCGGCGCTGTATGCCAAGATCCTCTACGATCAGGCAAACCTCATCGCGGGCCTGCCGCTCGAAGATCCCAGCGCGTACACCGACATGGTCGCGCAGCTGATGCAGTAAGTCAATATTGCTCCAAAAGGGCGCGGAGAATTCTCCGCGCCCTTTTTCACGTTTTTCATTCCTGCCGCCTATACTGGCATACAGGCGCTTTTCCGCCTGACAAACCGTAAAGGCGATGAACGGATATGCTTCGACCACTGATGCTGGCTCTGCTCGGCACGTCTTTCACGTTTCTGATGACGGCGCTGGGCGCCGCGACGGTGTTCTTTTTTGCGCGCAAGGTGTGCGAGCGCGCGCAGGGCGCGCTGCTGGGCTTTGCCGCGGGCGTGATGATGGCGGCGAGCGTGTGGAGCCTCATCCTGCCTGCCATCGAACAGACGGAGGCAGAGGGGCGTCTGCCGCCGTTTCTGCCCGCCGCGGCGGGCATTGTGCTCGGCGCGCTGACGCTCTTCCTGCTCGACGAGCTCGTGCGGCGGCGCGGCGGGGGAGAGGTGCACAGCGATTTTTTGCTCCTCTCGGCCATCACGCTGCACAACATCCCCGAGGGCATGGCCGTCGGCCTCGCGTTCGCGCTCGCGGCGGACGGGGAGAGCCTTGCCGGCGCGTTCGCGCTGGCGCTCGGCATCGGCGTGCAGAACTTTCCCGAGGGTGCGGCGGTGGCACTGCCGGTGTACCAATCGGGCAAGTCGAAACGGCGCGCCTTCTGGACCGGCGTGCTCTCCGGCGCGGTGGAGCCGCTGTTCGGCGCGCTCGTCGTGCTCGCGGCGGCGGGAATCCACGCGCTGATGCCGTGGCTTCTGAGCTTCGCAGCGGGGGCGATGCTCTACGTCGTGGCGGAGGAGCTGCTGCCGCGCGCGGGCGGACGGCGGGGGACGTGCGGCTTCCTCGTGGGCTTCCTTCTGATGATGATACTGGACGTCGCGCTGGGGTAAGCGCGAAAAATCCGGCATAGAATGGCGCGAGGTGATCGACCATGCACATTCATGTTGTAAAGCGCGGCGACACGCTTTCTTCCATCGCCGCGATGCACGACGCCCTGCCCGCGTTCGTCGCGGCGGACAACGGCCTTACGCTGAGTACGCCGCTTGTGATCGGCCAGGCGCTCGTCGTGCGGACGCCGAAGACACTGCACACCGTGCGCGCGGGGGAGACGCTTTCGTCCATCGCGCGGGACTATGATTTGAGCGTCAGGACGCTCCTGCGGCGGAACTTTTTCCTCCGCGGACGCGAGCGTCTGCGCGAGGGCGACGTGCTTGCCATCGACTACGCAGACGAAGCGCCGCTCGGTACGCTCGGCGTGAACGCCTACGCCTACCCCTACATCGGCGGCGAACTGCTCGACTCGGTCCTGCCGTACCTGACGTATCTGACGCCGTTCACCTACGGCATCACGCCCGCGGGAGCCCTTGCGCCGCTCGACGACGCGCGCCTGCTCGAACGAGCGGCGCGCTATGGCGCAAAATCGCTCATGCACCTCTCGACGCTGACGCCGGAGGGGAATTTTTCGAGCGAAAACGCCGCGGAGCTCCTGCAAAACGACCGCGCGCAGAGCGCGCTCCTTGCCGAGATTTTGCAGACGATGGCGAAAAAGGGATACTACGGCCTCGACGTCGACTTCGAGTACGTCCCGCCGGAGCTGCGCGAGGACTACGCCGCGTTCGTCTGCCGTCTGCGCGAGGCACTGAACGTGGAGGGAAAGCCCGTTGTCGCCGCACTCGCGCCGAAGACGAGCGCGCAACAGCGCGGACTGCTCTACGAGGCGCACGACTACGCGCTGCTATCAAAAGCCGCGAACGCCGTGTTCCTGATGACCTACGAATGGGGCTATGTCTACGGCGAGCCGCAGGCCATCGCGCCGCTGCCGCAGGTGCGCGCGGTGCTCGATTACGCGCTCTCGGTCACGGCGGGGGAGAACATCTTCCTCGGCGCGCCGCTGTACGCTTACGACTGGCCGCTGCCCTACGAAAAAGGCCGCACGCGGGCCGAGACGTTCTCGTCGCAAGCGGCCGTCGCGCGGGCGCGGCTGGTGGGGGCGGAAATTGAGTTTGACGAAACCGCGCGCTCGCCCTGCTACCACTACTTCGACAAAATGCGGCGCGAACACGTCGTCTGGTTCGAGGACGCGCGCTCGCTGCGCGCGAAGATCGCCCTCGCGGCGGAAAAGGGCTTGCAGGGCATCGGCTTCTGGCAGGCGGGGCGGGAGCTCGCGCAGGCGTGGCCGCTGCTCGACGCGCTGCTGACGCTCGAAACCCTCTAAAAAATGCAAAAAACCGCCCAACGGGCGGAAAAGATTGACAAAATGCGGAAAAAACCGTAAAATAAAGGTAAGCGCTGTTGTAAACGGCGGTTAGCCACTCCCTTGCGAAAGGGGGTGATGCGGATGGGAAGAGGAAATGCTCTGCGTTTTCTTCTGTGTCTCGTCATTGTCCTCATGGTAATGACCTACATAGCCCCAAAAGCGTGTTAACCGCCCGGCGGCCACCGAGCGGTTAACATAGTATTGTTTTAACCAGCTTTGAGGGCTAACCGTCATGACAACAGCGCCCTTTTCTATCTCCATTATACCCCGCTTTCCCGCGTTGTCAAGGCGAAAAATTTTTCCTCCGCTGCACCGGTTCGTCCCAAAAACCGCTTTACAGCTTTATAGCTGTAAACGGTCCGCGCAAATGCGTGGGCTGCACAAAATGAGGAGGAAAAACATGTACAACAATCCCTATGAACGACCCAGAACCCAGATCGAAAAATGCGAGCACTTGGCGCGGATGAAATTCGAAAACCCGATCGAAAGGGCGCAGCGCGAGCGCGACGAGCGCGTCTACCGCTTTTCAAACGTCGACGAGGCCATCGGCGTGCTGAGCGTCGTGCGCCGCGCGTGGTGAAAGGGGAGGACGCGATGGGAAAAACAGCCAATTACGGCCTGCCCAAGTGGGAAAAGTCGGACTTTATCAAGATGGATGACTTCAATGCGGCGTTTGGCAAGATCGACGAAACGCTCAAGGCCAACGCCGACGCGGTGGCGGCCAAGGCGGAGGCGGAGACCGTGACCGCCATTGCGCAGACGATTGCCAGCAGCAAGATTTGCCGCGCGAAGTTCGGCACATACACCGGCACCGGTCTATCGGGTCAAAATCACCCGAACAGCGTCGAATGCGGCTTTTGCCCCGCGGCGCTGGTGCTGTTCCGCGCGGACGGCGGACAGAAAACGACGGTCATACGCGGCGTGACCGCCTGCTCGTCCGGCATCGGCTCCATGAACAATTACTATACATGGGGTGACAGCGGCGTGAGCCGGGTATCGCAGACGTTAGACAGCGACTCTGGCGGATATATGGCATCCTCGCAGTTCAACAGCAGCGGGAAAGAATATTGCTATCTTGTCCTCGGTTATGACGCGGACTGGATAAAGCAAAAAACAGCCCCGAGCCTTTCGGCTCGGGGCTGAAACTATTTTTGGGGTAGTTTTTTTCGTTCAATTACTGAACGTTGTTGACGTAGCCAGTGTAAACATTGGCGCCATCAGCAAAGGTGAAGTCATCAGCATTGCTGCCGGTGAGCTCAACAGTAGCAACGAACTTGTAGCTGTTACCAGCGATGAAGGGGGCGTTGGTATCAACGACCTTAACATTGTACTCGGTACCAGCCTCGTTCAGCTTATACCACTCGATGTTGACAGTCTTAACGGTAGCAGTGCTGCCCGAGGTGAGACCATCAGTGTACGTAACATCCCAGTTGGAGATGGTGATATCCTTGAAGGACTGGGAAGAGGCAGCGGTAACAGTGCCGTTGGGCTTAACAGCGCTGATCTCACGCAGTTCATCAGCGGTGGTAGCTCTGTCAACAATGTTGGCATGGAGGATAGAGCCGCTGTACTCGCCGGAACCGGAGATGTAAGCGAGGTAGATCACCTTATCACCGAGGTTGGTGAACTCGCTGTTGATCTTGGAGGCGAAGTCTGCGTTGCTGACAACGGAGTACTTGGCGTCGTTGTGCGTGTAGACATTGCCCTCAAAGGTATCGGAAGAGGAACCCTGAATGGTGAGGACCTTAACGTCGTTGCGGTTCATATAGGCGGCAGCGAGCGGGTAGGTGACACCGTTGACAGACGCAGCGCGAATCGGGTCGGTGGAAGTGTACACCCAAGCGCTCGTGTAATCCTTGTCGAGGTAGCCGTTGCTCAGAGCGACACTGTAAATGGTGTTGGCATTGCCGCGACCGGTGGCCGTGTCGATGATGGTGTTCACGTTGCTGTTGTTCCAGCCGACAGCATAGATGGCGGTCTTCTCACCGTCGAGGTAGCCGGGGGTGGTCCAAACGCCGGTCTCGTTGTTGAAGGAAGCCTGCTCGCCAGCATAGAAGAACACGCTGGTGACCTTGGACTCGGTGGGATCAGCCTTGATGAAGACATACTTGGCGAAGTCGTCGCTCATGACGTAGTCGACCTCATCATTCTGATAACGGTCGATCTTGTCGAAGCCGGTAACAGACTTGAAGGTATACGGGCTGGCAGTGGTGTCATCACCGGAGCGGATCAGGTACACAGTGTTGGAGTTGGCAACAAGGCCGCTGGTGATCTGGGTGTCCTTGTAAATAGCCAGGTTCTCGCTGTGGAGATTCTTGTAAGCGGCGGCAGTGCCGGCACCACTGACCTCAACAGCCTTGACAGTGCCGTCAGTCTGAGTGCTGAACTGGAACATATCGTCGTTCAGGATCTCTGCACCGTGAGTAGTGCTGTCAACGTCGGCACGGGCGTTCTGATCGATATAGTCGTCGATGTAGAAGTAGCTCGTGGGCGCGGTGCTGTAGGTATCGCCGGACATGACCTTAAGGGCAGCGGTGTTGTGGGACAGTTTGCCGCCCTTAGCGATATACGTAGTGTTGCGGTTCTCGGCGGCAGCACCATTGTAGATGAGGGTGCTGATGTCGAGAACGGCGGTGGTGCCGTCCACATAGGTGACGTTGGCCTTTGCCACGCCGGAACCGTCAGTGGCGTTGCCCGCCCACCAGATGGAGTTGATGACGCCGTAGCTGTTGGCAGCAGCGATCTCAACCGCACCGATCAGGTTGTTGTAGGAATCGAAGTACCAGGTGTACTTGGCGTCCTTCTGAGCGGCCTGATCGAGGCAGAACTTGACAGCATCGTCATAAACGGTGCCCTCAACGTTGTGCTGCTGAGCGTTCCAGTAGATCACGCTCTGAGCGCCCTCGATGGAAGTGGCCTTGCCGACGATCTCGGCATACTGCTTGGTGTTGTTGAACACCTTGCCGCTGACAGTGGCGGAGTTGGGGTCATTGGTGTAAGCGTTGACGAGGACATACTCATCCTTGGCATAGCCATAGTTGGCGTCGTAGTCCTTGAGCGTCAGAGGAGTAGAAGCGTTCTTGGCATCATAGACCTCGAGGGTGATGGTGGCAGGAGTCTTGACGTGACCCTGAGCATCATAGGTGATGTCAGCAACATAGATGACCTTGGCGAGGAAGGTGTCGATCATGACGATAACGTCATCATCTTCTCGCAGCCGAACACCCGCCGTCTCTCCCGCTTCCCCGTGGTTGCCGCCAAAATTTGCAAATCCTCAAATTGTTGCAGAAACAATTGAAAATAAGAAAAATTCAGCAGAATCAACGCAAAATCGTTCAATTCGGTGGATATCGCATCCCCTTAGCGACGCGGAAAAAGCCCGCCGCGCAAGGGCTTGCGGACGCGGCGGGTAGCGGTTTGGTAGCGATTTGCCGGAAACGGGGGTTTGGCGGGGCGAAAAAAGCCTGATTTTGCAATGGTTTGCGGGCGCGAAGGGCCTGGTAGCGGTTTGGTAGCGGTCCGCAGCCACCACGATTTTTAGCACTCTCGTCGTAAGAGTGCTAAAGTTAAAGATTTGTTCATCAAAAGATGTATTTTTGTTCACAGGGCGTGCCTATACTCATAATTGTTCCGAGGGGAACGAAAGAAACGTAAACCACGCGGGCTGCAAGAGCGGCTCGCCCGAATAGATTTGGAGGCTTTGTATTATGTTTGAACTGAGACCTTTTGAACGCAGAAACAACCACGTTGCGGCTTATGATCCCTGGGATCAGATGGAGCGCGCATTCTTCGGTGACGGCTCGTGGGGCCGCGGGCTGAGCGAGTTTAAGACCGACATTCAGGACAAGGGCGACAGCTACCTGCTGGAAGCTGATCTGCCGGGCTTCAAGAAAGAGGACATCCACGTCGATGTGGACGGCGACACGATGACCATTCGCGCCGAGCGCCACAGCGAGCACGAGGATCAGGACAAGAAGGGCAATTACGTCCGCTGCGAGCGCAGCTACGGCAGCTACCAGCGCGCGTTCGACATCAGCGGCGTCGAGGTCGCGAATATCTCCGCGCAGTACAATGACGGCGTGCTCAAGCTGAACATGCCGAAGAAGAGCGCCGTGGTGAACGCGAAGCAGATCGAGATTCAGTAAAGCACTTCAAAAAAGAGGACGACATTGCCGTCCTCTTTTTTGATGGAGTCTCGCTTGCGCTTCGCGCAAAGTGTAAATCGCCACGCACCGGTCGCGGCGATTTACGATCAAAATCATTGCGCGCCTGCGGGCGCGAAATTTTTTTGGGTTGTACGGGGTTGTGCAAAAAATATCGGCGAAAGTCCGCTCAGGTGAGCGGGCTTTCTTTTTTTTCGGCGGGCCGCGGCTGGAAAAGGGAAATTTCGCTCCCCGCGCGGCGGCGCGGACTACTGTTACTTGCCGCCTGACCGCTGCGCGGGTCTAAAATCACAAAAAGCGGCTTAGGCCGCTTTTTTCATATTTGTGCTTATATATTATATGTATGTGGTGGCGGATAATGGGGTTTTCTGTGGTTTTATGTCAAGCTGTAACAGAAGCGGCGGTTTGTTACAAGTGTGTTACAGATGGGGCGAAAGCGTTGACTTGAAATTTTGCTTGTGGTAAGGTGACAGTGCAGAAAGGGTGGGGAACGGTGCGTTCCCGACTTAGTTACGGGATCGGCATGCCACGGTAAGTAAGCCGAGAAACGCCGAAACTTGCTCCTTTCTGACAAACGAACCATCTTTAAGGGGATGCGATAGCAACTAAGATCGCGCGTTTTCCTGCAAAACGGTCAAAAATGTAAGAAAATCGAAATGTCTTGCAACTTTTTCGGTCAACTTTCATTTTCGCCCGCGAACAGCAAAATGCCCGCTTTTCGCTGCCGGAGCGCTCCAAGGGGATGGAAATTTATGAAAGGAGAGTAACATCTATGAAAAAGTTACTCGCAATGGTGCTGGCTCTGGTCATGACTCTGTCTCTGGCCGTCAGCGCCAACGCAGCCTTCAAGGATGACAAGAGCATCAGCGATGATTACGCTGAGTCTGTTGCCGTTCTGAATGGCATGGGTGTGTTCAAGGGTTATGAGGACGGTTCCTTCAAGCCCGAGGGCAACATCACCCGCGCTGAGGTAGCTACGATCATCTATCGTATCTACACTGCCGACGTCGCCAAGAACGATAAGTCCGGCCTCTATGCCACTTATAACAAGTTCAGCGACATGGCTGGCGCCGGTTGGGCTCAGGGCTACATCGGCTACTGCGCCAACGCCTCCCTCGTCAAGGGTTATCCCGATGGCACTTTCAAGCCGTCCGGCAAGGTCACCGGCTATGAAGTCCTCGCCATGATCCTCCGCGCTGTCGGCTACGACAAGAACAACGAGTTCTCCGGCGCTGACTGGGCGCTCCATGTTGCGCAGACCGCGCAGCAGCTCGGCGTTCTGGACAACGTGGCGAAGACCACCGACCTGAACGCTCCCGCTTCCCGTGAGCTGGTCGCTGAGCTCCTGTTCCAGGGCATCCAGAAGGCTCAGGTCACCTACACCCCGGCCTTCGGCTATGTGACCGATAAGGTCATCAGCACCAAGACCAACAGCCTCGGCGAGAAGAACTTCAAGCTCGCTTCCGCTGCTGCTTCCGACAAGTGGGGCCGTCCCGCCACCAAGTGGACCTACAACACCGGCGACAAGGCCACTACCTTCGTTGAGAAGCCCAACCTGACCTACACCAAGGCTGTTACTGAGTGCGACGTCGCTCACGACGCCGGCCTGAAGGTCGACACCGCTTACACCCTGTATGTCAACGGCCAGAAGCAGCCCACGACCTACACGGTCAACCTGACCGACACCGTCACCAAGATGGGTGCTCAGGGCCGTCTGGTTGAGGTCTATGACGATACCATCGTCATGATCGACACCTTCCTCGCCAAGGTCACCTATGTTGCTCCTGCCGCTTATGACGCTCAGGGCCACCTGCGCACCGAGGCTACCATCAAGCTCGATGTCTATGCCACCAAGGGCTCCACTGCTGCTACCACGCTCACCCTCACCAACGGCGAGGATGCGTATCCGTATGCTGTCGGCGATTACGTTCTCCTGAACGCCTACACCAACGCTTTTAACAGCGCTACCGAGAGCGGCCTCATCAAGAACGGCGCTGACAAGTACGGCGAGATCGTTTCCAAGGCCACTTCCATTGACGGCGCTCAGAGCGTGATCTACTACAACGCCAAGCAGCACAACGTCGAGGGCACTATCTATGACGATGCTGCCAAGTTCTACTTCGACAACGCGGTGGCCAGCACCAACAAGTTCACCTGGTTCTTCGATCAGTACAACAACCTCATCGGTAACGTTGAGATCGCTGCTGCTACCAGCTACGGCGTCATCAACTCCATCTGGTGGGCTGGCAACGCTGCGGACGGTTCCGGCGTTGCGAAGGCGAATGTCACCTACATGGACGGCACCACCGCTGTGGTCGACCTGAGCAAGATGACCTACTTCGACGATACTGCTTCCGGCGTTGTGGCCCCCAAGATTGCGACCGGCAAGGTCACCCACAGCACCGGCATCCAGAACAAGGTCATGAAGGTTGATGGTGACTACTTCTACGTTGACTCCTACATCAACACCAACGCTGTCTGTGATGTCAACGGTATCCTGAACGGCCACCTCTTCCAGTTCACCACCCAGGCAAACGGCACTCTCGCCGCTGTCGAAGTCGCTACCGGTGTTGACGCCAAGTTCTTCAACGAGAACCTGTTCGTCAGCAAGAACACCCAGTACAACGGCAAAAACCTGATCGTTGACGATGCCACCGTCTTCCTGGTCCGCAACAACACTACCAATCCCTACACCTTCAAGTCCATCGTTGGTCTCGGCAACATCGACAACTATGCTCAGGCTGAGGTCGACTTCGTCGATCTGAACGGTGATAAGGTCGCCGATTACGTCTACGTCATCGCCGATCCCGTTGCCGCCAAGGTCACCAGCCTCTTCTACTATGCCAACGAGCAGGTCTCCTATGACGCCAAGACCGGTGTCTACACCATCCCCGGCTACGTTGACGGCGTGAAGGGCAACATCTACGGCTCCAAGGACGACGCTATCGTCCTCACCCTGCTCAACGCCCTCAGAACCCAGGCTACCAATAAGGTCGCCGGCGGTCTCTTCAAGGTCGCTCTGAGCAACAACTACGTCAAGGATTATGACGCCATCGCTGCGATCGGCAGTGAGACCATCAGCTCCGTTGACATCACCGCCTTCACCGGCTATCCCATGGCTGCTGCCTACGCCGGCTACACCGTTAAGGTCGACTCCATCGTGGGCGCTGAGAAGGATACCTACAAGAACTCTGTCTACACCGACTATGTCGATGGCACCATCACTGGCGACAAGTTCTACACGGTTTCCGGCAACGGCGTTGACGGCCTGACCAAGATGCCTCTGGCTCTCGGCGACGTCACCACGCAGAACGTCATCGTTGTTTACAACGCTGAGACCTCTGCCACCTCCGCCACCCTCAACCGTCTGGCGCTCCAGGTTTACGCTGTGAACAAGGTCGACACCTCCACCAACCCCGATCCTCTCGCTACCTCTTACACCTACACCCTGAACATCGTGAATAAGGACACCGGTGCTGTTCTCCAGTCCTACGCCAAGACTGTTAAGAATCCCGGTAATGGCACCTACACCATCAACCTTGCTGGTGCTGCTACTGAGTTCGGCGTCTCTACCGCCAAGCTCACCGCTTTCGGTCCCGACTCCATCACCCTCACCATCGACAGCACTGTTGGCAAGCTCACTGATTCTGGTGTTCTCAACGCTTACTACGCCAACTAATCATTGACGTAAGCGCAAAAAATCTCTGAATAGAGTTTCAGCCCCCGGCTCTTTTGAGCCGGGGGCTGTTTTTTGTTTTTCCGCGCCTCAGTCCGCGTCGCAGCCGAGCACCACATAATAATATGTTTTGCCCGCCTCATTGAACTGGATGGCAGGCGGGGCGAAATACTGATCCTCTTCCTGCTGGCAGAACCAGCTTACGCTGCTGTTGTCCCATATCGCCGCGTTGCCCCGGTTATTCGAGTTGTAAAACCCGCTGACACCGCGCAGCGCCCAGTGCTGCGTGTCGCTCTGCTCGCTCACCATCACAAGCAGCGGGTAAAAGCCGCAGTCGATCTTGTTGGGATTTTCCGCGCCGCTCAGACCATTGCCGGCGTAGCTGCCGTATTTGATGCGGCAGATTTTACCGTTTGCGATCGTCTGCGCCAATGCCGTGATGCGCTCCGCCGCCGTGCTGTCGGCCTCGCTGCGCGCGTCAGTCTCCGCCTTGAGCGCCGCGTCGATGCTCGCAAACGCGGCATTGAAGTCCTGCATTTTGATCGGGTCCTCCTTGACCCACTGTGGCAGGTCGAAATTTGTCGTCTTGTTCATGCGCTTTCCCCCAAAATATAATGTTGGAAAAGGCAGCCCACACCCCCCTGCAAACGCGGGAACACTGATGCATGATTTGCCTTTTCATGATACGCCGTATCATGAAGCAGCGTTGCACACAACGCGGCAAAAAGCTGTACCGGCTCCGGTATTAGAATTCACGATACCACAAATTGCCGCGTTTTGTGCAGCGATCGCCGTTGTGCGCGGGAACTTTTTCGCCTATCATGCGTCTATAGAAGTATCCGAAAGAAACGAGGAACGAACGATGAAGAAGCTCCTTTCCCTTCTGCTCCCGCTCGCGCTGGCGCTCTCCCTGACCGCCTGCGGCGAAAAAAGCGCAGACGAGGCCGCGCGCCAAACCCCGCCAACACTGACGGTGACAGGCGCAAACGCTTGCAGCGTCACCCTCAAAAGCAGCAGCTACGACTGGACCTACCCCCAGGGCCTACAGAGCATGACCGTCATTGCCTGCGGCGCGCACCCGCTGGACGAAACCTCCCGTGACATCACGCCTGTACTGGAAATGCCCTTTGCAGTATCAGCCGCCTATTTCTATACCGTAACGCTCGATTTCGGCGATAATTCGCCTGATTCCGTCAGTCTCCGCTGCTGGCCGTCCGATGCCTGGGGCAGCACCGGCATGCCGTCCGAGACCGTGACCGCCCAGCGGCAGGATAACGGCACATTCCGCGCAGAACTGCCGCAAAGCGACGGCATTTTCGCCGTCGACGCGCTCTGGGACGGCAGCAGTGCGACCTACACCTTCTGCACGCAGGCGGAGGGGAGCGAAGAGCTCCACCCGGGCGCGGTGCTCAGCATCGGCGAGAGCGAAGACATCCGCAAGATCGATATCTCGTGGCGCAGCGGCAGCGTGAACATCTATACCGCCGAGCAGAGCGCGCAGATCAGCGTGAAGGAGGAATCCACCGCGCCGCTCGCCGAGAGCGAGAAGATGGTCTGCGCGATCGACGGCGACACGCTGCGCATCCACTTCCTCGGCGACGCTTACCGCGGCAGCTACGACGGGGAAAAGTATCTTGATGTGGGACTTCCGAGGGAACTGGTCAGCGCCGGTCACTTTGAGGAGATCGAAGTCGAAACAACGGACGCCTACGCCTACGTGAGCGCCGATGCGCAGAAGATCGAGCTTTCGACGCTCAGCGGCGATGCGCGCGTGATGTGCGCGAACTGCCCGGAGGTCGAGATCGAGACGGTGAACGGCAGCGTGGGCGTGGTGGACGGCACATGGGGGAAAATCGAGCTTTCGACCGTCTCCGGCGCGATCGAGCTGGCGGGCGATGCGGAGAGCGCCGAGATCGAAACCGCGAGCGGCAAGGTGGATATCGCCGGCGCGCTCGGCGCGCTGGACTTCGAAAGCGTCAGCGGCAACCTGATTTTGGCTACCGAGCGTGCGCTGCGCCTTGATGCCGAAACGGAGAGCGGCAGCATCTATCTGACCCTTCCCGCGCAGGACGGCTTTACTCTCGACTATGAAACGAAAAGCGGCGCGTTCCGCTCCGCGCTCACCGAGCGCGAAGGAGCGCTCATCACCTGTCTCGACGACCACGCGACGCACTACTCTGTGCCCGCGCTCGACGACGGCGCGGTGAGCGAGCTTACGATCGAAACGATGAGCGGCGAGGTGACGATTGGAGCCTCTTCCTCTGGAAGCAACTGAAGCGAACAAAAAAGAGAGCGGCAGCGCCGCTCTCTTTTTTTCGTTATTTCTCGTCGATTGCAAGCCACGTCTGGTCGAAGCCGTAGGGGAGCAGCTCCTTGATGTGCAGGTGCTTTTCTTCGTTGTCCTTGTTCAGGCACACGACCTCCATATCGGGCCCGAACTCGTAGAGCACCTGACGGCACGCACCGCAGGGGTAGCAGTAGTCGTCGCTGCGCCCAGCGATGACGATGCGCTTGAAGCGCCGGTGCCCCTCGCTCACGGCCTTAAACGCCGCGGTGCGCTCGGCGCAGTTCGTCAGGCCGTAGCTCGAATTTTCGATGTTGCAGCCGGTGAAGACCGCGCCGTCCTCACATTCGAGCGCCGCGCCCACGGGAAAGTGGGAATACGGCACATACGCCATGTCCAGCATGGCGACGGCCTTCGCCTTGAGTTCTTCTAACGTTGCCATAATAACGCCTCCTCACCAGTCTACGCCGAGATCAGGACGGACTTGCGTATCCATGATGTCCTCGGCATTATAGAATTGCAGATAGCGGCTGCGCGAGTGGCGCAGCGTGGTGCCGTCCGGATGCAGACGGTCGCAGATGACGGCGGAAATGTCGGGCTTCACATAGCTGAACGAACTCGTGCCGACGCTCGCGAAGATGCGGAAGCCCTGGCTTTGCAGGTACTGGAAGCGCTCGCCGGTCTGGTGCCAGTCGTCACCGTCGGGACGGCCGCCGTGGGGGTAGAACAGAATTTGCGTCGGACCGACGAGCGAGCCGACCTCGTCCGCCCAGCGCTCGGTGTCGTTGATGACGGTCTGGAGCGGCTTGGTGTCGAGGCGGATGTGGCCCCAGGTGTGGCTGCCGAACGTCCAACCGGTCTCCTTCAAACGCGCTATGACGGGCTTGACGGCCTCGATCTCGCTCGCGCGGTAGGCATCGAACGCGGGGCGGTCGGGCGAATCTGCCGCGATGTCGCGGTCATCCTGCGTGCGATAGCCTAAAATACCCTGATAGCCAGTCAGCGAGAAGATGGCCTTCGCGCCGTTCAGCGAAAAGTCGGGGTGCTCGTAGACAAACTGGTCGAGAATGGGCGTCGCGTCGAGTTCCTTGGTCAAAAAGGTCTCATTTGTGTACGGATCGGTGCACTGCGCCCAGATCTCGCCGTCGTCGCCGACGACGAGCTTGCTCGTGAAGCCCTCGTCGAGCATGTAGGGGTAGTAGTTCACGTCGTCAAAGCTGATGACGAGCGGCTTTTTGCCCTCGGGCAGCATCAGGGTGTTTCGCACCATGTGCGTGCCGGACTCGTCCGTCACCTCGCTCCAGACATCCTCCATCGCGACTAAAATGTAGCCCTTGTCGTACACGGACTGCAAAATTTTGTTGTATTCGTCGACCGTCACCATCCAGTCGTCGAGGCCGTAGCGCTGGTCCTGACTGGCATTGCAGTCGTGGAAGGCCCACTGCGGATAGGCGATGATCGGGTGGAAAAAGAGGTGCTCCACCACCTGATCCGGCCCCCAGGCCTGCGTGAGCTGGTCCTCGGACCAGTAGTTGCGCACGGCGTCGTAGGGGTCAGTTGTATCGTCAGTATTGTTGTCGGTGTCGCTGCCATTCTCGTCCGTGACGGTCTGATCGTCGCCGTCGGACGGCGTCGTCTTGTCGCCGCAGGCAGTCAGCAGCGACAGTACCATCAGCGCGCTGAGCAGCAGCGCAAAAAAGTGTTTCATGTCAAAATCTCCTCTCTCAAAACTGCGCGGTCATTATAGCAGACTTCACTTCTTTTGACTACGCCTTTCGAGCTTTTGTTCCCATTTGTAACTATTTACCACAAATAATTAAAGCGTCACAGCTTTTCGCATCCGCAGACGCGAAATGATTTCGAATCGTTTTTTGGCGCGACATGCGCGTGCCAAAAAACTCTTCTCGCTCCGCGCGTGTCGAAGCCGCCCTTTGGGCGGCAAGGCACGAAGCGGAGTGTAATTCTCAAAAAACAAGGGACACGGTTTCCGTGTCCCTTGTTTTTTGAAGAATTAAAAGTCTGCGTTGCCCACGGTGCGGGGATGCAGCTCTACGTCGCGGATGTTGCCGATGCCCGTTAAATACATCACCATGCGCTCGAAGCCGAGGCCGAAGCCCGCGTGACGGCAGGAGCCGTAGCGGCGCAGGTCGCAGTACCACCAGTAGTCCTCGGGATTCATGCCGAGCTCGCGGATGCGCTTTTCGAGCAGCTCGATGCGCTCCTCGCGCTGGCTGCCGCCGATGATCTCGCCGATGCCCGGAACGAGGCAGTCCGCTGCGGCGACGGTCTTTCCGTCGTCGTTGAGGCGCATATAGAACGCCTTGATCTCCTGCGGATAGTCCGTGACGAACACGGGGCGCTTGAAGATCTGCTCGGTGAGGTAACGCTCATGCTCAGTCTGCAGGTCGATGCCCCACTCGACGGGGTAGTCGAACTTCTGGCCACTCTCCTTTAAGAGCTTGACGGCCTCGGTATACGTCACGCGGCCAAAGTCGGAACTCTCGACGTGCTGGAGACGCTCCAGCAAGCCCTTGTCGACAAAGCTGTTGAAAAACGCGAGATCATCTGGGCAGCGCTCCATCACGCGGCGGATGATATGCTTGACCATCGCCTCCATGACCTCAAGGTCGCCGTCGAGGTCGCAGAACGCCATCTCCGGCTCGATCATCCAGAACTCGGCGGCGTGGCGCGCGGTGTTGGAATTCTCGGCGCGGAACGTGGGGCCGAAGGTGTAAACGTCGCCGAACGCCATAGCGAAGTTCTCGGCGTTGAGCTGGCCGGAGACGGTCAGGCTCGTCTTCTTGCCGAAAAAGTCCTTGCTGTAATCGACCTTGCCGTCGGGCGTTCTCGGCGGGTTTTCAAGGTCGAGCGTCGTGACCTGGAACATCTCGCCCGCGCCCTCGCAGTCGCTACCGGTGATGATGGGGGTGTTGACGTAGACAAAGCCGCGGCTCTGGAAGAACTCGTGCACGGCGTAGGCTGCCGCGCTTCTCACGCGGAACGCCGCGGAGAAGAGGTTCGTGCGCGGGCGCAGGTGCTGAATGGTGCGCAGATATTCGACGCTGTGGCGCTTTTTCTGCAGGGGATAGTCGGGGGAGGACACGCCCTCGACCTCGATCTCTGCTGCCTTGACTTCGAGCGGCTGCTTGGCCTCGGGCGTCAGCACGACGGTGCCGCGCACGATGAGCGCGGCGCCCACGTTCTGCGCGGCGATCTCCTTATAATTAGAAAGAGAATTCGCATCCATCACGACCTGCAAATTGCGGAAGCACGAGCCGTCGTTCAGCTCGATGAATCCGAAGGTCTTCATATCGCGGATGGTCTTCGCCCAGCCGCATACGGTGACGCTTGCGCCGCCGTACTGCTCTTTGTCGGCGAAGAGCGCGGCAATTCTCACTCGTTCCATAATAATTTTCCTTCCTTTTGTGGGTTTTCACGGGATAATAGAGGTATTATATGCCACTTCCCGTGCAAATTCAAGCCCCGCTTTGTATTGACTTTTGACAAGTTGTATGTTATGATGCAATCTTACCTCAAAAGGTAAACGTGAAACTTTCACCTATTACTTTACAGGAGGATTTTAACGATGAACAAGTATCTGGATATCGCCCCCGAGGTTGCCGAGGCCCTTGCCGCCGGTAAGCCCGTCGTGGCGCTCGAATCCACCATCATTTCCCACGGCATGCCATATCCCCAGAACGTTGAGACCGCGCTCAAGGTCGAGAGCATCATCCGCGAATGCGGCGCGGTCCCCGCGACCATCGCCATCATCGGCGGCCGCTTGAAGGCGGGCCTTTCCAAGGAAGAGATCGACTACCTCGGCCGCACCGGCGCGGGCATCCCGAAGGCTTCCCGCCGCGACCTGCCCGTGCTCGTCGCGCAGGGCAAGGACGGCGCGTGCACCGTCACCACCACGATGATGATCGCCGACATGGCGGGCATCCGCGTGTTCGCCACCGGCGGCATCGGCGGCGTGCACCGCGGCGCGCAGGAGACGTTCGACATCTCCGCCGACCTCGAAGAGCTGGCCAACACCTCCGTCATGGTCGTGTGCGCGGGCGCGAAGTCCATCCTCGACCTCGGTCTGACGCTCGAATATCTCGAGACCCACGGCGTGACCGTCATCGGCTACGGCACGAGCGAGCTGCCTGCGTTCTACACGCGCAAGTCGGGCTTTGGCGTCGACTACGAGCTCGACACGCCCGAGCAGCTGGCCAAGGCGTTCCACGTCAAGCGCGAGCTGGGTCTGCGCGGCGGCTTACTCGTCACGAACCCGATTCCCGAAGAGTACTCCATGGACAAGGAAGTCATCGACAAGGCCATTGCCGAGGCCGTGGAGGACGCGAAGAAGGACGGCATCCACGGCAAGGCCACGACGCCTTATCTGCTCGCCAAGATCAAGGACCTGACCGGCGGCGACAGCCTGGATTCCAACATCCAGCTCGTGTTCAACAACGCCCGCCTCGGCGCGGCGGCGGCTGTGGAGCTCAGCAAGCTCGAAAAGTGAGATACTTTGTCATCTATCTCGCCGCGATCAATATTCTGACGTTCTGCGTCTACGGCGCAGACAAGCGCCGCGCCAAAATTCAGGGCGCGCGGCGCGTGCCCGAAAAGACTCTATTTGCACTCGCGCTGCTGCTCGGCAGCGCGGGTGCTCTTTTCGCAATGAGGGTCTTTCACCACAAAACGCGGCACTGGTACTTCAAGTTCGGCATCCCCGCGATCTTACTTGCGCAGATCGCTCTGGGGGTGTTCGTGTATGTGCGGTTTTTCGCGGCGTAAAAAATTTTTGGGAAATTTTCGGGTTTTGTGAAACAAAACAGACGTTTCTTGCGTCTAATTAAGGAAGCAAAGGGAAACCGGGCGAAGAGGGAAGATAAAGAATTTATGAATTTTCCATTTTCCTGTTCCCTTATTTCCCGCGGCATGGTAAAATGTATGTGTATGAGAAAGGCTCTGTGCGCGCGGAGCCGACAACAACAAACACGAAAGGATGAAGATCACATGAAAAAATTTCTCTCCTTGCTATTGGCTCTGACGTTGGTCCTGAGCCTCGTCGTCGTGCCTGCAAGGGCGGACGCGCCTGCGGATGGCTATGCCATAACCGGCAAAGCAACGATTAGCGCATCCGCTTCTACTTCCGTTGATAGGGGCACCGAGATTACGTTTACGCTGGACACATCTAGCCTTGGTGTCACCAAGACCGAGGGCGGTACTACAACCTCGCTCAACAGCGAAACCGACTACCGCTTTGACTATGCCTGGTCCGGCGCCACCGCGCAGGGCAACGGTCTGAGCGCAAAGGTCACCCCGATGACGCCCGGAACGCTTAACCCCTCCTGCACCATCAAGGCGATCGTCGGCAGCACTGTCGTTGCGCAGCAGGTCGTCGCTCTTGCCACGGGAATCACTGTCAAAGACAAGCTCCTGCCGGGCGACATCACCACCGTCACCTTCAACGGCAGAACCTATTCTGTGACGGACGGCGCGGTCAACATCTCCCTTCTTGATAAAGAAACCATCGACTCCGCCGACAACAAGTGGTCTGCCGCCGCAACCGGCTATGTGATCGATAATACGACGAACAAGCCCACCTATTCCGATTCCACGCATAGACTGACGGTGAAGACGACGGCAACGACTCCGCTTTCAACCGAAATCACAGTTACGACTACGGCAGCCACCGTGACCGCAAAGGCAAGCCTTACCGAGGTCATCTCCGGCGGCAAGACCACGCTCACCGCCACCTCCACCGGTCTCAGCAACGCTGCCACTTATGCGTGGTTCTACAAGATCGGCGACAAAGCCGAGACTCCGATCGGCACGGGTAAGTCCCTCGTCTGGACGGTCCCCGCAAACGTTGCGACCGCGACCGACTACTCTGTTTACTGCAAGGCAAGCGAGGGCGATAAGCTCGCTAAGACGAGTGACCCCATCACGGTCAAGAGCCTTCCCGACACCTATACCTTCACTGTCGTCCCCGCAAGCGTTACGCTGACGCAGATCGGTCAGACCGCGACTTTGGCGGCGAACTTTGTGAATACCTCATCTTCCGCTAGCCTGGTCGTCCCGACCTACTCCTTTGTTTCCGCCAACCTCAACATCGCAACTGTGACGAATCCCGAGACCGCCGCGCCGACGGTAACGCTCAGAGCAAGCGGCTCTACCACTGTCACCGCAAAGGCGACCTATAAGGGCAAGGACTATGTGCAGAACATCCCCGTTACCGGCGCCCTGATCGAGGCGACCCTCAGTGCTGTTCAGAACGGCACTTCTGTGAACTACAGCTACAGTGATCTTGTCAACGCCGCGCAGGCCGCCATCAACAAGACCTACAGCACCGCCTACACCTACGAGACCGTCTATTCCCTCAGCGGCGTCACTCAGGTCGCCTCTACCGCTGCCTACGGTGTCGGCACGAGCAATGCTTCGTACAACTATCCCGCCGGCGGCTCCGGCTATCTTTACTTCAAGGCAAACCTCAGCGGCATCGGCACTGCAAAGTTCACCGCCACCGTGACCACCCGCGTTGCCAATTCTAACGTTCCCAAGACCTACAGCGTTACGTTTAACGTTCCCGTAACGCCCAGCTCGACCACCTATGCCGACCAGTATCCCGAGCCGGTCGCGGCTTACGGCAACACCTATCGCTATTACGTTCAGGTTCCCTCCGGCGCAAGGTATTACTATGTTGCCGGTGTGAACACCGAGCCTGTCGACTGGAACAACGGTAGCACCCAGAAATACTATCCCACCACTGCCACCGCCAATCTCTATTCCCTGACCGACACCAACTTCATCAATGGCAAGTGCACGCTGTATGTCGTGACGCAGGGCACCGACAATAAGCTCTACTGCGGCACCATCAGCGTCTACCAGAAGAACTACAACATCAACTACAACGGCGTGGCCGGTGAGACCGTCCAGTTCGCGCAGAGCGACTTCAACGACTTCATGAACAAGGTCGCTGAGGCCCGCGGCGACGCCAGCAAGAGCAAGTCCTATCCCTATGTCACCTTCGATTACGTGTCCTTCTCCCTGCCCACCACCGCGCAGGGCACGCTGTACTATGGCGGCACCGCCATGTCCACCAGCAATTCTTCCGGCGCGTTCAACACCCGCACCAAGGTCACCAACCTCGATAGCGTGACGTTTGTCCCCAACGACAAGACCACCGCGAAGACCATCACGCTGAACTTCACCCTGTACGCGACCCGCTATTCCAGCTCCTCCACGAGCCGCGGCACGACCGTGAGCTACTCCGGCAGCGTCGTCGTCAACCTCGTGCGCGAGGACATCAAGTACACCGTCTCTCAGGGCGACAGCGTCCGCTTCGACGAGAGCGACTTCCTCAGCTACCTGAGCTCCACCAAGGGCTACAGCAGCAACTACACCATCGACTACGTGACCTTTGACCAGAGCGCCGTCTCCGCCGTCAACGAGGGCTCGCTCTACACCTACTACAGCGGCTACAACTACGGCGGCTCCGTCAAGACGACTGACAAGTTCTACTACAGCGCCACCGCCAGCCAGAATGCGCTCAGCGACGTCGCGTTCCTCGCCAGCCGCTACGCCAAGACCGGCGAGACCGTCTACATCCCGTTCACCATCTACGCCCGCTACGGCACGACCGGCACCGGCACCCGCCAGCTCACCGGCACCGTGGCCATCAAGATCGGCCAGACGATGAACTTCATCGATGTCAAGACCACCGACTACTTCTACAACTCCGTCAAGTGGGCCGTCGGCAAGAACATCACCAACGGCACGTCCAGCACCACCTTCTCCCCGTACAAATCCTGCACCCGCGCCGAGATCGTGACGTTCCTGTGGCGCGCCGCCGGCAGCCCGGAGCCGACCACCACCCGCAACCCGTTCCGTGATGTCAACGCCGTCACGCACTCGAGCTACTACAAGGCCATCCTGTGGGCCAGCCAGAAGGGCATCACCTCCGGCACCAGCACCACGGCGTTCTCCCCCGATCAGGTCTGTACCCGTGCCCAGATCGTGACCTTCCTGTACCGCTACGCGGGCCAGCCCAGCGGCTACTACTCCAACCCGTTCAAGGATGTGGGCGCTACGAGCGAGGCGAGCTACTACAACGCCATCCGCTGGGCCGTCGGTAAGGGTATCACCTCCGGCACCAGCGCCACGACGTTCTCCCCGTATGCTTCCTGCAACCGCGCCGAGGCCGTGACGTTCCTGTATCGTTACACCAACGGACTATAAAACCTAAAAAATGCGTCCAGCGAAAGCTGGACGCATTTTTTATTTCTTGCAGGCCGCTGCGCGCATAATTTGCCCGCCGATGGCGGGCAAATTCCACACTTGCGGCCTGAGAAGTATTTTCCGCCACGCGCAGGTCGCGGCGGAAAAAGATTTGAATTTATTTCGCCGCGGAGCGGCGAAACTCTGCGAGGCGTTTTGGGGGGGCGTTGCCCCCCCTAGCCCCCCCTGCAAACCGTCCGACGGGGGCGGGCGGCTTGCGTTTACTCTTTTCCATTCTGTAAACTTTTGTTCAAACGCCTTTACGGGGGTCGAAAAAGCGTGTAGAATGGCAGCATCAAGATTTTAGGAGTGTTTTTTGTGAACAAATTCCGCGATGCCCTTTACCGCTTTATGTATGGCCGCAACGGCGTAGATGCGCTGAACTGGGCGCTCGTGATCCTTGAGCTGGCCGTGAGCATTCTGAGCTCGATCATCCGCGTGCAGGGCGTTTCCCAGGCGCTGTACTTTGTGTCGATGGTGCTGATGTTCATCGTGCTCATCCGCATTTTTTCGCGCAATCTCGCGCGCCGTCAGGCCGAAAACGCGAAGTTTCTGACCTGGTGGACGCCGAAGGCGAACGCCATCCGCGGCGCGAAGGCACGCCGCGCCGACAAGGCGCACAAATACGTCCGCTGCTCCTGCGGCGCGTACTGCCGCGTGCCGAAAAACATCGGCAAGGTCGAGCTCACGTGCCCGAAGTGCGGCAAGAAAAGAGTCGTGAAAACGTGAAAGAAAAAATCCGTCCCGCGGGACGGATTTTTTTGTAAGAAAACCGGTTTTCCGCCGTCCTATAGACAGAAGGGGGTGAGGGCGCTGACGAATTTTGAAGAGGTGTACGCCGTGTACTTCGACGACGTGTACCGGTATCTGCTTTCGCTGTCCGGGAGCGAGAGCGTCGCCGAGGAGCTGACGAGTGAGACGTTTTTCCGTGCGATGGACGCCCTCGACCGCTTTCGCGGCGAGTGCAGCGTGCGTGTGTGGCTCTGCCAGATCGCGAAGAATCTCTATTATTCGCAGCTGCGGCGCGAGAAGTGCCTCGCCCCGCTCGAAGACTGCCAGATCGCCGAGGAGAGCCACGAGGAGGAGTTAGAAGATCACAGCGAGGCCGCGCGCATCCAGGAATTGCTGCACGCGCTCAGAGAGCCGTACAAGGAGGTCTTCATGTGGCGCGTGTACGGTGAGAAGAGCTTCCGCGACATCGGCGCGCTCTTCGGCAAGACGGAAAACTGGGCATGCGTGACGTATCACCGCGCCAAGCGCATGATCCGCGAGGGATTGGAGGACGACTGAAATGGACAAAACTTGCAGCATCGTGCAGGACCTTCTGCCGCTCTATGAGGAAGATATGCTGCGCGAGGAGACGAAGGAATTTGTGGACGGGCATTTAGCGCAGTGCGCGGCCTGCCGCGCCGAGCTTGACGCGCTGAAGGCGGACGTGAAGCCCGCGCCCTTCAGCGCGCAGCCGCTGCGCGACTTGAAGCGGCAGCTTCGGCGCAAGAAGCTGACCGCCGTGCTGCTGGCCGTCACGCTCGCGCTGACGCTGGCGACGGCGGGGTTCGCGTACCTCACCGCGCCGCAGTATTTGCCGTACAGCGAGACAGAGTGGGCGATCTCGCGCTCGCCCAGCGCGCTCGCGGACGACGGCTCGGCAGCGGATGGGCTTTCTGATCTCAGCGGCGCGGAGAGCATCTCCGTCAGCCTGCTCGTGCCGGTCTCCGGCGCAGAGGTCACGAACACGCAGGACCCCAACAGCGGCAAAACCATCTACTTCATCACCGCATGGCGCACGCCGCTCGACACATGGCGCGGCGCATTCGACAAAACCGGGGGCGCCCCGAACACACACAGCGCAAATGATCGCACACAGCGCGAGGCGGACGCACTGCAAGGCGTGCTCGCCAAGGCGGAGTCCGCGCGCACGCTCTTCACGCTCGACGCCGCGAACTGCACGGCAGTCTGCTATTCTCAGAACAACGGGCAGGACGATGTACTGCTCTGCGGCAGCATGAACGGCGGCATCATTTCGCTGCCGAGGCTGGCGTTGGGCTATTACGCTTTGCTATCGTTAGCACTCCTTATTACGCTGGGTATTGCATTTTTCGTCTGCCGCAGGAAGAAAACGGGCAAAGCGCTCGGCTATCTCGCGCTGATTCCCGCGAGCTATCTTGCCGGTCATCTACTCGTCAAGGGTTTCACGACGACGAGTTACCAGATGCAGCGCGACTTCTCGCTCATTATCCTCGCCGCCGCGCTGATCTACGCCGCGGTCATGCTGGCGATCAACCTCTGGCGGCAGAAGCGGGAGAAAGTGTAAAAGAGGAAGAGACGCATTCGCGTCTCTTCCTCTTTTGCAATCAAATTCGAATGCTCAAGGCCCTTTGAGCAAAGCCGTGATAGTCCGCAAATGCGCTTTTCAGGCCGTCGATTCCCTGCGTTTCCCATCGGTCTGCCAGATACAGCATACCGCACATACAGGCAAACTTTTCATAGTACGATCCGCAGACCGCCTCTTCAAGAAACTGCTTTTGCCTGTCTGGGTCCGTCTCCGTAAGCGCGAGGCGCAGTTTGGCACGGCTTGCTGCTGCGACCTCGGTAAGCTCCGGTGTATGCCAGTCCACACAGTCGATTTCTGTCGCCTGATAGGAGAGAAGATGGGCGAATCCCTCATGAAATGTGTAAGCATCCAATCTTGTCAAATAGTCTGTACTTTCCAATGCGGCATCTGCCGCCGGATAGCGGTGTCCAATCAAGAGATGCGTAATCTCATGCGTCAGCAGATTCCGAATGATGCTGTCGAGCTGGTCGAGCTCCGCATAATTGCACCAACGGATGAGGTCAAAGATGAGATGTGCCTGCCCGTCGGGCGAGTGTGCCGCAACGGCGTCGTAAGGCTCGGGATAACCGACGATCAAATCAAGTGTCGGCTGTACCGCCTCCCAATCGGGGAAAAGCGCGTCCCAAATCGGGCGGTTGACGGGGACAAAGTGCGCAGCCGCTTCACAGATACGGCGTTCGAGCTTGCGCACAGTCTCTCGGAGAGCAAGATCCTCAGGCGGCGGAGTAAATGCATTCCTGCCAAGATCTGACGAAACCGAGGTGTGTTCAAAGAGCCATGAAGCACGAAAAACGTCGACGCAGCTGCTCTCGATATATGCCTGTGCGATCGAACTGTCAATCAGCATTTTCAGTCCCTCTCTTTACGAAAAACCTCTTTTGCCGTAACAGACAAAAGAGGTTTTTCCTTGGCGCAGCGGGAGGGATTCGAACCCTCGTGAGGTTTCCCTCAAACTGATTTCGAGGGTCGTGAAACAGCCAAAACCGCCCTGTATTTCCGCATATCTTC
>ERZ1673696.958-NODE-958-length-27181-cov-11.077822_pt1 | contig 27181 bp, 29 predicted proteins | sample MGYA00580226_ERZ1673696 | MGnify/ENA primary metagenome ERZ1673696 (study PRJEB41218, sample SAMN15661743) | gut metagenome | host: Homo sapiens | place: Canada: London | collected 2015-08-20/2019-03-30 | study: EMG produced TPA metagenomics assembly of... | reverse complement strand
AGTATGCGTTTTGCATTAGAATGTCAACCCTCTACACCAACACAGAAATTGGTATGGTAAGCCATTGCTATTGGAAAGATGACCAGACTATCATCGCTTTTGAAAATAAGAAGAAAACGGGTGCGGGCTACTATTTGATGAAAGATAAGACGCCTGATTACTGTCTGTTGTGGTCGCACATCAGCTCGGATGGACACCCAAGCTATTCACCGGATAGACGTTTGGTGGTAACTGATACATATCCAAACAGGAAGCGTATGGCAATACTGAAGGTTCTAAATGAGGACTTCAATATTGTAGTCGCTAAGGTATTTGCACCCTTTAAATATGACAACGATACAAGATGTGATCTTCATCCTCGTTGGAGTCGTGATGGAAAGAAAATCTGTTTTGACTCTGTATTTGAGGGGCATCGTGGTCTTTATATGGTTCCGCTGGATGACATTAAGTTTGCTTACAGTGATACAGTTGGAACGAAGCTGGCTAAACCGAAGAACAGCAAGAAAAGAATCAAGATCGTATATTTGATGACTGCTTGCAAGAAGTGTGGTCCTACGCAGCAGACGTTGAATATAATCAAAAACCTTGACCCAGAAGAATTTGATCCAATCCTTATCACCTTGTACGATGAAGAAGCGGACAGCAGAATGGCAGACTATCTTCCATATGTATCGGCTCATTATTTGGTGAAAACCGGAAAAAAGAGCATCATGCTTGGAAAAGATGGCGCATTGCGGAGAAAGTTGGAAGAACTGCAGCCAGATATTATTCACACTGTCGGCGTATTCCCAGATTATGCCGTGAGCCAGATTGCGAAGTATAAGCAGATTCACACGCTGAGAAACTATGTGTACGATGACTATCCCGCGAAGTTTGGAAAAGTTAAAGGAATTATTCTGGCAAAGATGCAGCTGTCGGCAATGAGGAAGAGTGATAAAACAATTGCTTGTTCTGAAAGTCTGACGAAAATTTATAAAGAGAGGCTGAATCTTTCTTTCGATTTTATTCGTAATGGTGTCGACATCGAACAGTATACAATGCCTACCGCAGAACAAAAAAAGAGTATCCGTAAAGAACTGGGACTACCGGAAGATGCATTTATCTGGGTTTATACTGGGCAGTTCATTGAACGGAAAAACATTCCTTTCCTGCTGGAACACTACACAGAGAAATTCGGAAACGATGAGCGTTCCTATATGCTGTTACTTGGTGACGGTCCTGAGCTGAAGTCATTGTATGAAAGATATGCTGATAACCCTCGCATTGATTTCCGTGGCAGTGTATCGAACGTGAACTATTATCTCAAGGCTTGCGATGTTTACGTTTCGACCAGTAAATCAGAAGGACTTCCTAATGGTGTGTTGGAAGCTATGGCGACAGGTCTTCCGGTTGTTCTTTCAGACATTGAACAACACAAAGAAATTTTTGAAGTTGATGGTAAGATCGGAAGGCTTTATCGCCAAGAAGATGGAAATGACTTCGCAGAAAAACTAGAGCAAATGTATCATGGAAATGTAAGCGAAGCTGGCAAGGCTGCTTATGATTCGGCGCATGAAAATTTTAGCTCGGTAAAGATGAGCAGAAAATATCAAACAGTATACAAGGAAATCGTAGGATAAGAGGATAGGAAAATGGTAAAGAGTATAAAGAACTTTATTGAGAATCCAGGCTTACTCTTTATTTCACTGGGTCATCGCGGCTGGTTCCATTGGATGGATGATGAAACCTATTTGAAGATTGCATACCGAGTTAAGATGGGGAAAAAGCTGAATCTTGATCCCCCAGTGACTTTTAACGAAAAGCTGCAGTGGCTAAAACTTCATGATCGCAAACCTGAATATACAACGATGGTCGATAAGTGTGAAGCCAAGAAATGGGTCGCTGATCGTATGGGGAGACGTCATACCGACCCTCGGCGTATGGGAGCACTTTGATGAGATCGATTTTGACAACTTGCCAAACCAGTTCGTCTTGAAATGCACTCATGACAGTGGCGGTCTGGTAATTTGCAGAGATAAGAGCCAGTTTGATAAAGAAGCAGCACGTAGGAAGATCGAAACCTGTTTGAAACACAATTTTTTCTGGGGACAAAGAGAGTGGGCATATAAAGCTGTAAAACCTCGCATTTTAGCAGAGGTATATATGGAAGACGAGACGGCTAGGGCGACGGGAAGTAAAGGGCTTACGGATTATAAGTTTTTCAACTTTAACGGGACTCCCAAATTCGTTTATGTTTCGTGCGGATTGGAAAATCATGAGACCGCACAAATTAGCTTTTTGGATATGAATTGGTGCTTTACGGATTTTCGAAGAAGTGACTATAAGCCGTTAAGTATGATTCCTCCAAAGCCATCGCAGTTTGATGTAATGAAGAATATTGCTGGGCGTCTTTCAAAGGATATACCATTTGTCAGAGTGGATTTATACGAGGTTGAGGGAAAAGTCTATTTCAGCGAAATGACGTTTTATCCATGCAGCGGCTTCCTTCCATTTGAGCCAGAAAAGTATGATAGGGCTTTAGGTGATGAGATAATCATCTGATGCTTATGGACAGAAAGGGAAAAAATGAAAATAGTATTTTTAATGCCGCAGTCATTTCCATATGGGATAGCCTATTCCTCTCGTGCTCAGAATTTTTGCAGGGCATTGTTATCCAAAGGGCATGAAGTCGATATAATATGTGATTATTTAAGCGATGAGAGATATAAGGTTCAAGACAATATCGGCAAATTTGAAGATACTAGATTCTTCTATTTACATGAGAAAAGAAATAAAACAGATAGGGCGTTGGTTCCATCCCAGATATCTCATGCACTTGAAAAATATATACAGACCGAGCAGCCAGAATTGATTATATCAAGTTCGGCGTATGATAGATTTCCAAAGATTTTGAAAGTAGCACGAAGATATAAGGTTCCAATTATTTTGGAAAGCTGTGAAAAATATGATGCATCTAATTGGAGATTTGGAAAACTAGATTATAGGTATTTCCAATTTCATCGCTGCTGGAATCGCTTCTATCCACAGGTTGATGGAGTGATTGCAATCAGCCGGTTTTTGGAAGATTTCTATAAAAATTGTAATTTAAAAACATTGAGAGTTCCAACAATCTTAGATATTCAAAATACTGAAAGCCGTCTGGCTTGTGCGGATACGTCACAGGTGACATTTTGTTTCGCAGGGACGCTTGGAGGTGGAAAGGATCGATTAGCTGAATTCATTCTTGCAATGCATGAAGTGGGGACCAATGAAAAGAGAATCCCGATTTTAAATATATATGGTCCATCTAGGCAACAAGTTGAAAATCAGTTGGGGGATAAAAGCAAAGTACTTGAAGCTCTTGGAAATAGAGTGAACTTCTTTGGGCGTATCTCACAGGAAAAGGTTGCAGCTGCAGTCCGAGCGAATGATTTTAGCCTTGTTCTCAGACCTGTAAGAGAATCCTCAAATGCAGGTTTTCCAACAAAGCTGGCAGAGAGTATGGCCGTTGGAACACCAGTCATAGCAAATCAAACTGGTGATGTTGGTTTGTATGTGGAGGACGAACACAATGGCATAATATGTGAGACGGAATCTTTAGCTGATGTGAGTTGTACGCTAAAGCGTGTTCTAAATCTAAGTAATACAGAACTAGAGTCTATGCGATCTGCGGCAAGAAGAAAAGCAGTGGAATCTTTTGATTTTAGAGCTTACGCAGAACAATTGAATGGTTTTATTCATGAAGTAGTCAATGGAGGATTACGAGATGGCATTTAATATACCGGTTGTTCTTTTGATTTTCAGAAGAGACAAGGTAACACAGATTATTGACCGTTTAAGAGAGATACAGGCAAGCAAAGTATATCTCATGGCGGACTATGGTAGAAACAAAAATGAGATTGAGCAAGCGGAAGCTTGTAGAAAAGCTGCCGAGCAGGCAATCGACTGGAATTGCAAAGTTATAAAAAACTATGCTACTGAAAACAGAGGCGTTTATGGAAACATTGGCAAAGGTGCACAATGGGTTTTTCAGCGTGAGGAAATGGCTATCTTTTTAGAAGATGATAACTTGCCTGAGGTGACCTTCTTTAGATATTGTGAGGAGTTACTCTATAAATATCGTGATAACGAACAAATACTGTGGATTTGTGGAACTAATTATCTGGGTAAATATAATTCTCGAAATGGAGATTCATATATGTTTACCCAGCATTTGCTTCCTTGTGGTTGGGCATCGTGGTCGTCTAAATTCATGAAGTACTATGATTTGGATTTGAAACTGTGTGATGACAGAAAAAATTTCAAGGAAATGAAAGGACGTTTTGTTAATGCACAGCTTTATTACCAATATATGTATAGGTGGCTTGCAGAAAGAAGGCGAATCAAAGAAAACGGACGGTCAAGGTCGTGGGACTATCAAATGGATTTTGCGCTAAAATATCATAACCTCTATGGTATTTCTCCTGCAAATAATCAGATTAGAAATATTGGTGTGGATGATATCTCTGAGCATGGTGGAACAACAACTATGAATGAGATGACCAGACGGTTCTGCACAATGCCTTCGTATCCAATTACCTTTCCGATGAAACATCCGGATAAAGTTGAAGTTGACAAAGAGTATGAAAATAAGATAGGTGATATTCTGCTATTTCCTAGAAAGCAGCGCTATAAATACTTTATATCTTCTTTTTTACGCGACAAATTCAATCTTCCGGATAAACCTTTGAAGGAAATACTGTTGGGGAAATGATGGATAACATTTTGGACAGAAAACTAACGATCAGAAGACTTGTAATACTTATCGTTCTGTATATCCTGAGCGGCTCTACTTACATTACTCTATTCTCTGGCTCACAATGGGTTGCGGCTTTGGGGATATGCTTGATGCTTCCGTCGATTGCTACTTCGATGAGAAGAAATGTTACGACTATGGCATTTCTTCGGGGCATGTTTGCATATGGATTTGTTATTTTTGTCTTGAGTAAGGGCTTGTTAAACAGGGAAAGTTTAGGCTCGTATTTTCGTGTGTCATTAGTTTTCTTGTTTTCATTTTATTTTACTCAAGAATTTTCATTTACAGAATTTAAAAATATTTTCACGAGGTTTATTGCAGCAATATGTGCAATAGACACAATTATTTATTTCGTTTTGCAGAGAGTTGGTCAATTTCCATTTTTGCCGATAGCCTACAATGGCAATGGTGAGGGATATAGGATTGGTATTATCTTTAATTATCTTCTGTCCCATCCGGAACGAAATTCAGGTATATACTGGGAACCAGGGTTATTCGCGACGATGATAGTTCTGGCGTTTGTTTTGGATTTAAGATTTGAACAGAAACTACATCCATGGAGAATGCTGATATACCATATATGTATTTTTACTACGGCATCGTCAGCGGGAATTGTTCTGATTTTGTTCTGCGATTTGATGCTGCTCAATCGAGTAATTAACCAGTATTCGAGCAATAAGGCTGTCAACTATTGCATCTTTTTTGTCGTGTATATGTTGCTGCTGACTTTATTCTTAAACCTGGATACTTTTTTAACAGTTACAGGTCTTGCTCAGCAGAGAGCGTATGCAAAACTATTAAGCGATAATATGGGCAGCTCAGCAAGAATGCAAGCACTAAGCAGAAACTGGAGTCTCTTCCTTCAGAATCCTCTCACAGGACTTGGTATTGGCGACGCATATCGAGCAGCTTCCAACTTTTCCGATACATCTACAACTACATTTATGATGGTGGAGTTTGGAGTTGTCGGTGCAATACCAACTGCATTTGTGATTAAGAGTATTCTTGGACTGAAAAATGAATTAATAGAAAATATATGTTTGATAACGATTTTCCTGTGTATTCTAAATAAGGAACCACATATGGGAATTGCTATTATTTGGATTTTTGCGTTTTTCTTTTCAAAGAAAAGGGAAAACGGATTGTTAACACAGGTAGACTAGTAATATTAGATAAACCAATTAATATTTCTATGAAATAATAGGAGGAAAATTAAAATGTCTGCATTTGATAACGCAACCCTTATGATCACTGGTGGTACTGGTTCTTTTGGTTCTACCGTTCTGAAGCACTTCCTAGATTCTGACCTGAAGGAGATTCGTATCTTCTCTCGTGATGAAAAGAAGCAGGATGATATGCGCCATGAGCTTCAGGCCAAGCACCCGGAGAACGCCAAGAAGGTGAAGTTCTATATCGGCGATGTCCGCAATCCTCAGTCCATCAAGGATGCTATGCCCGGTGTTGACTACATCTTCCACGCTGCCGCTCTGAAGCAGGTCCCTTCCTGCGAGTTCTTCCCCATGCAGGCCGTTCAGACCAACATCATCGGTACTGATAACGTCTTGCACGCTGCAATCGACGCAGGCGTTAAGCGTGTCGTCTGCCTGTCCACCGATAAGGCAGCTTATCCCATCAACGCCATGGGCATCTCCAAGGCTATGATGGAACACGTCATCTACGCCAACGCCCGTGTGGCCGCTGAGCGTGGCGGCACCACCATCTGCTGCACCCGTTATGGCAACGTTATGTGCAGCCGTGGCTCTGTCATCCCTCTGTTCATTGACCAGATCAAGGCTGGCAACCCCATCACCATCACCGACCCCAACATGACCCGCTTCCTGATGAATCTGGACGAGGCTGTGGATCTGGTTATGTTCGCCTTCCAGCACGCCAACCCCGGCGACCTGTTCATCCAGAAGGCAGACGCTTCCACCATTGGTGATCTGGCAAAGGCTGTCCAGCAACTCTTCGGCGACACCGGTACGAACATCATTGGCACCCGTCACGGCGAGAAGCTGTTCGAGACCCTGATGACCCGTGAGGAGCGTCTGCGCAGCCAGGATATGGGTCATTACTTCCGTGTTGCTGCTGACAACCGTGACCTGAACTATGACAAGTTCGTGGTCAAGGGTGAAGTACATACCATGGCAGACGAGTCCTACACCAGCCACAACACCGAGCGTCTGGATGTTGAGGGCACTGTGAAGAAGATTCTGACCACTGAATATGTCCAGAACGCTTTGAAGGGCATTCCCAATATTTAAGGTGGAAAGAAATGAATTCGCAGAGAGAAGAGTATATTGATGGGATGAAGGGGCTGGCTTGCCTTTTTGTCCTGCTAGGACACTTTACTGGGATTTATAAATACGCAGAAAATGCAACAGCGATTGACTCATGGTTCACACGGATGCTGACGAAAGGACCGTTGTCCTTTTTCACGGCGGAGAGTTTTTGGTTGTATCTGTTTTTTGTCCTAAGCGGATATTTATTGACTATGTCTACCCCCCCCCGAAAATGCAGTGAGTTTTTGAAAAAGTGTTTAAAGCGGGTTTTGCGGCTTGCAATCCCAATCATGGGGGCAACTGTATTTACTTTTGTGATTCAATGCACAATAGGCTTTTACAACTTCAAGATTCAGGATACTGTATCGAACACATGGCTTACGCATTTATATGGAACGCTGCTAACCTTGAGAGATATCATCGAAGAACCGTTTCGCGTTCTTTTGCTGGGAAGCAGTAAATTCAATTCTCCATTTTGGTGCTTGAGAGATATGCTCTTGGCTTCGGTGATAATTTATGCGGTAGGATGGGCTTGCAAGACAGCAAAAATAAAAGGTTCCGTACTTGGAGTCTTGATACTGCTTGGAACGATTGTAAATAGGGGAGTGATTGTTGCCTGCCTTGTGGGCTCGATGACGGGCTTCTTAAAGCAACAGTTCAAAACTCTCAAAGTACCGAAAGTTGTGGCTGTGTGCGGTGTATTTTCACCCATTTTTGCATTTTTTACAGAGAATCTATTTGTAATGGATGCTGCTTTTGCTCTCTGTATACTATCAGTGCCTATAGTTCCACAGGTAAAATCTTTCTTTGAAGCGAATTTTGTTAAGAAAATAGGAAGCGTTTCGTTTGGAATTTATGCGCTTCACTGGCCGGTGATAAATTCGATTGGTCTCGGAATCCTGTATGCTTTGGGTAAGACAATAAGACCTGCGCCACTAATGCTTCTGTCTCTGGCGGGAGTGCTTTTGGTGACTTCCATACTGGCGGTTCTATTTAAAGCAACCGTAGAAAGGCTGACTTCAATAGTCTGTAGGGGAGTAAAATAATTTAGGAAAGGCATTTTTAATGAAAGAAAAACTATTGCTGGTTGGTGCAGGTGGCTTCGGACGCATGGTGGTGGAGCAGGCAATGCTTCAATACGACTGTGCCTTTGTCGATGACGGACAACCTGTGGGAGATGAAATCTGCGGCATTCCGGTGATTGGCGGAGTTGACGATTTGCCGGAGCTGCGGAAGGAGTACAGCTTGCTGGTAGTGGGCATCGGCAACAACCGGTTTCGGGCACAGGTGTATGAGAAGGCGAAAGCCCTTGGCTTTGCTTTTCCCAATATCGTTGCGCCCAGTGCCTATATCAGTCCGTTTGCTGAAGTCGGCTGTGGATGTGTTTTGATGCAGAACGCCTGCGTCCAGAACGGCGCATCCGTAGGTAATGGTGTTTTGCTGAATGCCGGAACGGAAGTTCACTGCGGTGGAACGGTTGGAGATTACGTTTTGCTTTACACTAACAGTACGATTCGCACTGGTGCAAAGGTTCGAAGATATGCCCGCGTTGGAGGAAATGTCACGGTATGTAATAATGCAACTGTACCGGAGGAGGCAGATATTCCGGATTGTACGGCAGTACGTTAAAGAGGTGAAAGGATGAACATTCTAGTCACAGGTGCCAAGGGCATGGTGGGAACCGCCCTGTGCAACAATCTGAAAAACATCCGAGATGGAAAGAACAAGACCCGTCCGGCACTGAATATTGAAGAAATCTTCGAGTACGATTTGAATTCCACCCCGCAGGAGTTGGATGAATACTGCCAGAAGGCAGACTTTGTATTCAATCTGGCAGGTGTGAATCGTCCGGAGAACCCGGAGGATTTCATGAAGGGCAACTTCGGCTTCGCTTCTGACCTGCTGAACTGCCTGAAAAAGCACAACAACAAGGCAACTATCATGCTGTCTTCATCCATTCAGGCTACGCTGGCTGGTCGTTTCGGCAACAGCGAGTACGGACGCAGCAAGAAGGCTGGCGAGGAACTATTCTTCCAGTATGCTCAGGAGACAGGGGCGAAGGTCGCCGTCTACCGCTTCGTGAATCTGATGGGACATAGCCGCCCCAAGTACAACAGTGCCGTCAGCACCTTCTGCTGGGCGGTTGCCAATGACGAGCCCTTCACCGTCAATGACCGCAGCACTGAGTTGGAGCTGCTGTATATTGACGACTTGGTAGAAGGAATGTTCGACCTGCTGGAAGGCAAGGAGCAGCACTGTGAGTTTGACGGTGTGGAAACCGTTCTGAAGACCGATGGTCGCTATTGCTGTGTTCCTGTGACCTACAAGGTCACGCTGGGCGAGATTGTAGACTTGCTGCAGGAGTTCAAAGCACAGCCCACCACTCTGATGATGCCGAAAATGCCGGACGGCTCTTTTGCCAAGAAGCTGTATTCTCTGTACCTGACCTATCTGCCCACGGACAAGTTTAAGTATGCCCTGAAGATGAACGTGGACAACCGTGGTTCTTTCACCGAGCTGGTACACACCGCCGATTGCGGGCAGGTGAGCATCAACATCAGCCGTCCGGGCATTACCAAGGGGCAGCACTGGCACAACTCCAAATGGGAGCTGTTCATCGTGGTTGCAGGTCACGGACTGATTCAGGAGCGAAATATCAACACTGGGGAAACGGTAGAGTTTGAGGTTTCCGGCGAAATGATTGAGGCTGTCCACATGATTCCTGGCTGGACCCACAACATCATCAACCTGTCGGAAACGGAGAATCTGGTGACGGTGATGACTTGCAACGAGATTTTCAACCCGAACCATCCGGACACTTTCTTTGAGCCGGTGTAAAGGAGAAAACTTACTGATGATTAAAAAATATATAGAAGCCTGTTAAGAAGATTTAAACCGTATGTTTACATGAGGAAGGTAGGTGTGAATTTCTGGGGGGGGGGTCACATCTACGGTAAGGTTTCTTGGAATACAGAGCCATGGTTTATAACGCTGGGAAACAATGCTCATATAACTGACGGTGTGAAATTTATTACACATGATGGTGGAACACTGATATATAGACAATATGTTCCGGATCTTGAAATTACAAAGCCGCTTAAGATTGGCGATAATGTGTATATTGGGAACAATGTGATCATTCTTCAGGGAGTCACCAAGGGAATAATGTAGTTATTGGTGCTGGTGCAGTGGTTTCAAAAAGTATACCAGATAATTCGTTAGCAGTAGGAGTTCCTGCAAGGGTTATCAAAAATGCTGACGAGTATTTTGAAAAGCTCCAAAGGGAATTGTTGCATTTGGGAAATCTTAAGGGTCAAGTCAAAGATAAAGTGTTAATGTAGTATTACGGATACAATGGAAGCTCAAAAGGTATATACTTTTGAGTTAAAAAAAATAGGATGTCTATGCTGAGGAAAGGATAAAGCTGATGGTTGAGTATAATGAAATATCGTTCAAAAGTAATGGAAAATTAAAATTGCTTATCATTGTTGGCACTCGCCCCGAAATCATTCGTTTGGCAGCTGTTATTAATAAGACTCGTAAGTACTTTGATGTTATTCTTGCACATACGGGTCAGAACTATGATTATAATCTAAACGGTGTATTTTTCCATGATCTTCAGCTAGAAAATCCAGAGGTTTATTTGAACGCCGTAGGTGCAGACTTGGGTGAGACTATGGGCAATATCATCTCCGAGAGCTACAAGCTGATGGTTGCCATCCAGCCCGATGCTGTGCTGGTGCTGGGCGACACCAACAGCTGCCTGAGCGTCATCGGCGCAAAGCGACTGCATATTCCTATCTTCCATATGGAGGCTGGCAACCGCTGCAAGGACGAGTGCCTGCCGGAGGAGACCAACCGCCGCATTGTGGACATCATCTCCGACGTGAACATGGCCTATTCCGAGCACGCCCGCCGCTATTTGGCCGACACCGGTCTGCCTAAAGAGCGCACTTACGTCACTGGTTCTCCTATGGCAGAGGTTTTGCATCAAAATCTGGAAAAGATTGAGGTATCCGATATCCATACACGACTTGGACTGGAGAAGGGTAAGTACATCCTGCTTTCCGCACATCGGGAAGAGAACATCGACACAGAGAAGAACTTCACCTCTCTGTTCACGGCCATCAACAAAATGGCCGAAAGGTACGATATGCCCATTCTGTACTCTTGCCACCCCCGCAGTCGCAAGCGTCTGGAACAGAGCGGCTTCCAGCTGGACAAGCGCGTTATTCAGCATGAGCCTCTGGGCTTCCATGACTACAACTGTCTGCAGATGAACGCCTTCTGTGTTGTGTCCGATAGCGGCACGCTTCCAGAGGAAAGCAGCTTCTTTACCAGCGTAGGCCATCCATTCCCAGCGGTGTGCATCCGCACCAGCACGGAGCGTCCCGAGGCACTGGACAAGGGCGATTTCATCCTCGCAGGCATCGACGGTGACCATCTGCTACAGGCCGTGGACGTTGCAGTCGAGATGAACAAGAACCGTGACTTGGGCATTCCTGTGCCGGATTATGTGGATGAGAACGTGTCCGATAAGGTCGTTAAGATCATCCAGAGTTACACCGGTGTGGTCAATAAGATGGTGTGGAGAAAAGAGTAAATACATATGCTCGATAAGATTAAATTGAAAATCAAAAAAATACCGATTGAGGTTAAATCGGCGACGGTTTATACGTTTTCAACCCTGTTCTCAAGAGGCTTAGCAATCATAACTGTTCCTATATTCACCAGATTGATGACCACAAGTCAAATTGGAATCGTGAACTTATATAATTCATGGTATTCAATGATAAGTGCTATTGCAACATTGTCATTAACCTCCGGTGGATATGTTGTTGCTTTAAGAGAGTATGAAAGCAACAGAGACGGTTATCAGTCATCCGTCCTCTCGCTTACGTCATTAATTTCACTTTTACTGGTTGGCGTTTATCTTGTTAATCCCTCATTGTGGAGTAAGCTATTGGGCTTACCTAGTGGTCTTATTATTCTAATGCTGATAGGATTCCTGTTTGCACCTGCGCGAGATTTTTGGCTTGCTAGACAAAGATATGAGTATAAGTATAAACTGTCTGGCTTTGTAATGATGGGTTCGGCACTTATTGCATCTTTACTCTCAATCTTAACTGTAATCAAGCTGAGTGCGGTTGACGAGAATCTTGTTGCTGAGGGAAGATTGTATAGCAATTACCTTATTATTTACGGCGTTTCCGCAGTAATATGGTTTTGCACGATGCTTAAGGGTAAAACTTTTTTTAATAAGGAATATTGGAAGCTGTCTCTGTCATTGAGTTTGCCATTGGTTGGGTATTCTGTCGCTTCACAAATCTTAACTGTGTCGGATCGAATGATGATTAGCCAAATGGTTGGAAATAGTGCAGTTGGTATATATAGCACTCTTTATACCGTTAGCTCGCTATCTCTTCTTGTGTGGCAGGCCGTGCATTCGTCCTTTGTACCGTATATATTTAGAAATATTGAAAATGGCGTCTGCGGAATAAAACGTGTTTCGTCGCAGTTGATGACTTTCTATGCGGCTGTTGCTGTTTTGATGACTTTTTTAGCTCCGGAAATTGTAAGAATATTAGCAACAGAAGAATACTACGAAGCGATTTATATTATGCCTCCAATTGCGGCAGGTGTCTTTTTTACATCGTTTGCGAATTTGTATTCTGATATTGCTGTGTATTACAAAAAAACAAAATATGTAATGTATCCTGCAATTATAGCGGCGGTATCCAATTTAATACTTAATTACATATTTATTAAGATATATGGATATATGGCGGCAGCATATACAACACTTCTTTCCTATATTCTTTTTGCATTGTTTCAAGGGGTGTGGGCAAAAAAGATATGCAAGGAATATGGAATTGAAAGCGGAACGATTTACAATGATAGGTACATGATTGCTTTGGCAGTGATTACTACCTTAATTTCGCTTTCCGGTATTCTGTTCTATGGTAATACGATTTTACGGTATGGCGTAGTTATCTTGCTAGCTGTTGTTTGCGCAGTTATTGGCAAGAAGGTTATAAAAAATAAAAGGGTAAAATGATAAGGAGTTATTAACTCATGAAAACAGTTTTTATCACCGGTTCCTCCGGTTTTATCGGTTCCAACCTTGCCAAGCGTATCCTGACTACCGAGCCAGATACCAAGGTCATTGGTCTGGACAACATGAACGATTATTACGACGTTCGCATCAAGGAAGCTCGCCTTGCGGAGCTTCAGAAATTTGAAAACTATACCTTTATCAAGGGCAACCTTGCGGACAAGGCACTTATCAACAGCATTTTTGAGCAGTACCATCCGGATATTGTGATCAATCTGGGAGCTCAAGCTGGTGTGCGTTACTCCATCACCAACCCGGACGCCTATATCGAGAGCAACATGATTGGCTTCTATAATATTCTGGAAGTCTGCCGTCATTATCCGGTGGAGCATTTGGTATACGCATCTTCTAGTTCTGTCTACGGCAGCAACAAGAAGGTGCCTTACTCTACCGATGACAAGGTGGACAACCCGGTTTCCCTGTATGCTGCTACCAAGAAGTCCAACGAGCTGATGGCACACGCTTACTCTAAGCTCTACAATATCCCCTCTACCGGTCTGCGGTTCTTCACGGTCTATGGCCCTGCCGGTCGTCCGGATATGGCTTACTTTGGCTTCACCAACAAGCTGGTGAACGGAGAAACTATTAAAATTTTCAACTACGGCAACTGCAAGCGGGACTTTACTTATGTGGATGACATCGTGGAAGGTGTTGTCCGTGTGATGGCAAAGGCTCCGGAAAAGAAGAACGGCGAGGATGGTCTGCCCATTCCTCCCTATGCAGTTTACAACATCGGCAATTCTAACCCGGAGAACCTGCTGGACTTTGTGCAGATTCTGTCGGAGGAGTTGGTGCGTGCCGGTGTACTGCCAGCGGACTATGATTTCGAGGCACACAAGGAGCTGGTACCCATGCAGCCCGGCGATGTGCCTGTCACCTTTGCAGACACCGAGCCGCTGGAGCGTGATTTCGGCTTTAAGCCCCATACCCCCCTGCGTGAAGGTCTGCGGAAGTTTGCTGAATGGTATAAAGAGTTCTATATGGAATGAGATGACGGGAGGGATTATATGCGCTGCGAGGAACGATTCTACGAAATATACGGCAAGGGACCAACAGGTGTCAGCTTTTGTCCCTATCGGATTTGCCCCATTGGTGCACACAGTGATCACAACCTGGGAAAGATCACAGGACTTGCAATTGATAAGGGAATCCATATTGCATATAAGCCCAAGATGAATGGCGTTATTGAAATGTGTAGTCTCCAATTCCCTAAACGCGCCCAGTGGCATATCAGGGAGATTGGCGAAAAAACGGGCGACTGGGCGGATTACCTGCGGGGAGCGACCTGGGCGCTGAGCAATCGGTTTCCGTTGACAGTCGGACTCAGTGGCGTCATTGAGGGCTCGTTGCCCATCGGAGGACTTTCTTCCTCCGCAGCGGTAATCCTGTCGTTTTTGGATGCATTGTGCCAAGTCAATGAAATTAAACTGGAGCCGTCTGAGCTGATCAGCATTGCATTTGATGCAGAGAAAAACTACGTGGGTGTTAATGTAGGAACCCTGGACCAGAGTTGTGAGGTCCTGAGCAAGAAAGACTACTTGCTGTATCTGGACTGTAAGGATAACAGCTACGAGCTGATTCCAACGAATCCCAATATGAAGCCCTACAGAATTGCTGTGTTTTTCAGTGGATTGGAGCACAACTTGGCTGGCTCTAAATACAATATGCGAGTGGATGAACTGCGATCCGGTGTTTACGCTTTGCAGGCTTTTGCAGGTCTAGAGTACGGAAAGGTCAATGAGGCCAATGCCCGTGATGTTTCGTATGAGATCTACCAGACCTATAAAGATAGGCTGCCGTTGCAATGGGCAAAACGCTGTGAACATTGGTATACCGAGTTCAAGCGTGTGGAAGCTGGTGCGGAAGCATGGCGGCGAGGAGATTTGGAGGAGTATGGACGCCTGTCCTTTGAATCCGGTTGGAGCAGTATCCATAACTGGGAATCTGGTGCACCGGAGCAGATTAGACTCTATGAGATCATGCGGGAAACCAACGGTATTTACGGAGGGCGCTTTAGCGGTGCTGGCTTTAAGGGGTGCTGCATGGCATTGATTGATCCCAGTAAGACAGATGTCATTCGGGAAGAAGTGGAACGAAAATATCTCACTGCATTCCCGGAGATGCGTGGTAAGTACAGTTTCCATCTGTGTGAGAGTGCGGACGGTGTAGGGCATAAGACGGAGGACTAATATGAAGTGCTTGATTTTGGCAGCGGGATATGCAACTCGCTTGTATCCCTTAACGGAGAACTTTCCCAAACCCTTGCTGAAGGTAGGGGATAAGACCATCTTGGACTGGCTGGTGGATGACATTGACACTGCTGGTTTGGTGGACACCTATGTGGTCGTCAGTAATCACAAGTTTGCCCACCATTTTGAAGACTGGGCGGCAACCAAGAAACAGAATATCCGGGTGGTGGACGATGGAACAAGCAGCAATGAGACCAGGCTGGGTGCTGTATGTGATGTGCAGTTTGCCATTGACCAGTTGGGGTTGGATGATGATATGTTGGTGATTGCTGGAGATAACGTGCTGGATTTCTCCCTCTCCAAGTTTGTTGCCTATGCCAACGAGAAGAAAACCTCTTGCATAATGCGCTATTATGAGCCAAGCGAAAAGAAACTCACCAAATGCGGTGTGGTGGAACTCGACGACCAGGATAGAATTCTGTCTATGGAAGAAAAGCCAGCCCAACCCAAGAGCCACTGGTGCTGCCCTCCCTTCTATGTATATACCCGAGAGGATGCCCAAAAGGTCAAGGATGCAATCGCACAGAAGAAATGCGGCACCGATGCGCCGGGAAGCTTCATTGCGTGGCTGTGCACAGTAACGGATGTGCATGCTATGGAAATGCCGGGCAAGCGGTATGACATTGGCAATCTGGAAAGCTATCAGCAGGTTCAGCAGGAGTATCAGGGAATCAAGGCATAAGTCTTGCTAAGGATGGAAGAATGTATAGAAAGGGAGAAAGACTATGAGAATTGCAGTTGCAGGTACCGGCTATGTCGGCTTGTCCATTGCGACGCTGCTATCGCAGCATCATGAGGTCGTGGCCGTGGATATTGTTCCTGAAAAAGTTGACCTCATCAACCACAAGAGGTCTCCGATTCAGGACGATTACATTGAAAAGTATCTGGCAAAAAAAGACCTGAACCTGACGGCTACACTGGACGCAGAGGCGGCCTATAAGGATGCGGACTTTGTTGTCATTGCAGCACCTACCAACTATGACAGCAAGAAGAATTTCTTTGACACTTCCGCAGTAGAAGCTGTCATCAAACTGGTGATTCAGTATAATCCCGATGCCATCATGGTCATCAAGTCCACAATTCCGGTCGGTTTCACGGCTTCTGTTCGTGAGAAATATCACTGTGACAACATCATCTTCAGCCCGGAGTTCCTGCGGGAGAGCAAGGCACTATATGATAACCTGTACCCGAGCCGTATCATTGTGGGTACTGATGTGGACAATGCACGTCTGGTAAAGGCTGCTAATACCTTTGCTGGTTTGTTGCAGGAGGGCGCTATTAAGGAGAACATCGACACCCTGATTATGGGCTTTACTGAGGCAGAGGCTGTTAAGCTGTTTGCCAACACCTATCTGGCACTGCGCGTTAGCTATTTCAATGAGCTGGACACCTATGCGGAGATGAAGGGGCTGAACACCCAGCAGATTATCGAGGGCGTCTGCTTGGATCCTCGCATTGGTGATCAGTACAACAACCCAAGCTTCGGCTATGGCGGTTACTGCCTGCCCAAGGACACCAAGCAGCTTCTGGCCAACTACGCTGATGTGCCTGAAAACCTGATTGAAGCTATCGTGGAATCCAACCGCACCCGCAAAGACTTCATAGCTGATCGCGTTCTGCAGATGGCAGGCTATTATGGTTATGGTGAAGATAACGAGTACGATAAATCTCAGGAAAAGCCCTGCGTGATTGGCGTATACCGCTTGACGATGAAGTCGAACTCTGATAACTTCCGCCAGTCCTCCATTCAGGGCGTCATGAAACGCATCAAGGCAAAGGGTGCAACGGTCATTATCTATGAGCCGACTCTGGAGAATGGCAGTACATTCTTTGGCAGTGAAGTCGTGAATGACCTTGAAGAATTCAAAAAACGCAGCCAAGCCATCATTGCCAACCGCTATGATAACTGCTTGGATGATGTGCAGGACAAGGTCTACACCCGCGACCTGTTCCGCAGAGACTAATATTTATTGCAGCCATGTGCTCCGCCACATGGCTGTGCTGCTCAAGTGTGCTACCTCTCCGTGGTGAGCAGCAGGCAACGGATTTTTCCGGCTAAAGCATATATTCGTTAAAGCACTCTTTGGATGAGGAAAAATTATAATGGGAAAGTATTTTGGAACCGATGGCTTCCGTGGCGAAGCTGGAATCACGCTGACTGCCGACCATGCCTACAAGGTTGGTCGTTTTCTGGGCTGGTACTACAACGCTCTGCGCGAGCGCAACGGTAACAACGAGCCTGCACGCATTGTAATCGGCAAGGACACCCGTCGCAGCTCCTATATGTTCGAATATAGTCTGGTTGCAGGCCTGACCGCTTCCGGTGCGGACGCTTATCTGCTGCACGTCACTACTACGCCAAGTGTTGCATACATCGCCCGAGTGGATGACTTCGATTGCGGCATCATGATCTCTGCCAGCCACAACCCCTACTACGACAACGGCATCAAGCTGATCGACTGCTATGGTGAGAAGATGCCGGAGGAAATCTTGCTGTTAGTCGAGGATTACATTGATGGAAAGCTCCATGTGTTCGATAAGGACTGGCCGGAACTTCCTTTCGCTCACCGTGAGCATATCGGCTGTACTGTGGACTATGTGTCCGGCCGCAACCGCTATATGGGCTATCTGATCTCTCTGGGCATCTACTCTTTCAAGGGTGTCAAGGTTGGTCTGGACTGCGCCAACGGCAGTTCCTGGAACATCGCTAAATCTGTGTTCGATGCTCTGGGAGCTGATACCTATGTCATCAATGCACAGCCCAACGGTCTGAACATCAACAACAATGCTGGTTCTACCCACATTGAGGGTCTGCAGAAGTTCGTGGTAGAGAAGGGGCTGGACATCGGTTTTGCCTATGACGGCGATGCTGACCGTTGCCTGTGTGTGGATGAAAAGGGCAATGTCATCACTGGCGACCATATTCTGTACATCTACGGCTGCTACATGAAGGAGCGTGGCAAGCTGCTGACCAATACCGTCGTTACCACGGTCATGTCCAACTTTGGTCTGTATAAGGCTTTTGATGAGAAGGGCATCGGCTACGCCAAGACCGCAGTGGGTGACAAGTACGTCTATGAGTACATGGCAAAAAATGGCTGCCGTATCGGTGGTGAGCAGAGCGGTCATATCATTTTCTCCAAGTACGCCAGCACCGGTGATGGTATTCTGACCAGTCTGAAAATGATGGAAGTAATGCTTGCCAAAAAGCTGTCCATGAGCAAGCTGGCTGAGCCGCTGAAGATCTACCCGCAGGTTCTGGAGAACGTTCGCGTCACCGACAAGAAAGCTGCACAGGATGATGAAGCAGTGCAGGCAGCAGTCATGGCCGTAGCCGAGGCACTGGGTGACACTGGCCGTATCCTTGTCCGTGAGTCCGGCACTGAACCGGTCGTGCGTGTGATGGTGGAAGCCCCTGACCACGATACCTGCCAGAAGTATGTGTCTCAGGTTGTGGAGACTATCAAGAGCAGAGGCTACGGAGTTTGAGCGCAAACCTGAAACGAGGATGCGGAATCCTGCTGATTGCATCTGTGGTTCTTCTGTCTAGCTTGGCGTTGTTGTCTGATGCGGATGTTGACCACGATGCAGGATACACTTCCTCAGAGCTGAGTATCCGAGAAACCGTAGATGGAAGCGTGACCAGCACAAGCTATGTGAATCCTGATGGAGTGATTACAGAAGCCATTGATATAGGCTATGCGACCGTGTGTAGAATGCAGGATGATAACGGCCGAGTTGTAGAAGAACGTTATCTTGATGCAAACGGAGACCCTGTGGCAAGGTATGGGAATTATTACGGATTATTGTATGAATACGATGAAACGAGTACGGTAATCACATATCTTGATGCCGAAGGTAATCCGATAATACTCAGTGACGGATATTCTATTATTGTAAGAACGCAGGTTGGTGGCAGGGCTTCCGATGATTTCTACTACGATTTGAACGGACAGCAGGTACAGTGCTCCGGTGGATACTATGGGACTCATCGTGAGTTTAATACTGAAGGCCAGAACACTAGTTTGACATTTCTCGATAAAGATGGACATGCAGTGTGTATATCATCTGGATATGCGATTAAGACATACCAGCGTGATGGAAATGGAACTGTTGTCGGTGAGCAGTACTTTGACACAGAAGGGAATCCTGTGAGGTCTTCGCTTGGTCAGTACGGCGAGTTATACCAACGCAACGAGCAAGGATACATCGGTCAGATCACCTATCTTGGTGCAGATGGCAAACCCACCCCTACCAATGCAGGCTATACTATCCTCAAACGTACCTATCATAGAGATGGAACAGCAAATACGGATATGTATTTTGATGCGAATGGCAATCCAAAGGCGTTGTCTAAAGGGCGGTACGGCATCAAACGCAGTGGCAAGGCGAACCTTCTGCTTGACAGAAACGGCAATGTTATGTTGTGTGTGGACAACCTTCTGAATGGCTTCCCATGCATGGTAGTTGTTTTTGGCTGCGTTGTCTGTTTGCTGATGATCGTTCTTCCGAAGAGTTTAAGCGTAGTACTGACGATGGTTTATGTGGCTTTCATCCTTTATGAAACATTGATGTTTCGTGAGTCGGGGGATGCAAGAACGAACTTTGTTATATTTTCCTACACTGGGAAGCTTTTGAAAGAGCAATCTGTGAGAGTTGGGGTCATCAATAACATCTGGCTGTTCATTCCACTTGGAACGGGGCTGTATAGGTGGTTTCAGAAAAAGTGGGTGCTGGTGATTCCCTTCGTGATGTCTGTGGCAATCGAAACAACCCAGTATGTTACGGGACTTGGCATAGCGGAGCCCGATGATGTGTTCGGTAATACGATGGGCGGATGGATCGGTGTGCTGGTGGCCTGGACGTGGTTGAGCAGAAAAATGAGCTTGAAAAATAGAACATAAAGAAGTATACATGTCTAATTTTCTCCGTTATCCTTGAAAACGAAACCTATATAGTATATATTTGAGCTGTGAGAGTTATCCTCAACGGATGCTCACAGCTTTGTCGCTCGAAACTTTGCACACCTCTACGCGGTGGGCGGTAGGCAACACATGAGAATGTGGCTAAGATGCAGAGGCTGGACTATGATGGAGGTAGAATCTTATGACTAAGAGAGTCCTGATTAAATATGGAGAGAAGGAACATCTTGAAAAACTTGCAAAAGGCAAGATACGATTCGCACCATCACAATACTATGTAAAAATGGAAGAAGAACTCCACAACAAAGGGCAGGGGGATCTGCTAGAGGGGAAACTTGTCTTCTATGCGGAAAACTTAAAATTTACGAATACTGATACAGGAGAAAAGTTTTTTGCTCCGGGAAAGAGAAGGCTGTTAGTTAATGGACAGAATGTTAATAATATGCCGCTTTTCTGTATTTCCGAATACGGAGATGATTATTTTACTGCCGATAATAAACTCTGTATTCCTCAAGACAAAATCGAAAGTATAAAAAAGGATTTTCCAAAGGCGACACATGCGTTGATTTTTCTTGATGCTGATGAATTTATAAACTCTGTCAGGCAAGCAGATGGACATTTGATTTACAGTGATAGTATACACTATTATGACTATGAAACGAATGATCTGAATATGATGTCGTTTCTGTCAACGGGTGATGAAGATGCTCATTTATCCAATGGCGCAGTCACACTGTCTGTAACATATGAGGATAGATATAGAATTCTTCTGTGTAAGGATAAAGAGTTTGCAAATCAGGATGAATATAGATTTGTCGTGTTGGACGAACTGTCTGATGTTCCTGTTTCCTATGATTTTAGTTATGGCGGAAAATATTTACTTTTGCCCATTGACAGTTTGCTTGATACCATTGATTTGAGATAATCGTGTTGATATTGCTTGTCTGAAATGCTATACTAACCTTAAATCTTACATAATCTTATCGGAGGTACGATCCTATGCCCAGAACCAAAGGCAGCAAGAACCGTGTTACCGCATCTACCGACTCCGATGCACAGATCGCAAAGTTGCAGAAAGACAAGGCGATGCTCGAAGAAGGTCTTTCCAAGACTGTCGCTCATATCGAAGAGTTGAAGACCGACATCAAGTCTCTGCGTGAAAGTTTAAAGCCGCAGAAAGCGGAGATTAAGCAGACCGAAAAAGAAATCGCAAAGCTTGAGGCCAAGAAGGCTGCCGCTGAGTCGAAGGCCGCCGAGGCTGCTAAGAAGGTCGAGGCCGAAGCTGTGCTGAAAAAGCTGCTGGCATCCGGTATGACGGCAGATGAGATTCTCGAAAAGCTGAAATAAAGTAATATGCCGTGTGGACTGAACTCCGAAGGTTCGCACGGCATATTTTGAAGGCGGTTATATAGTTTGTGACGGAAATAAAAGCGAGGTGAAGTCTGTGGGTAATACACGCAAGCCCGGCGGTGGGCGGAAGCAATCAAAGCCAGAGTACAGTGCAGCCAAGAACCTAGCACAGCAGATGGAAGCGGCTGCTGACCTCTATACGAAAAAAATGAGTCTGCAAGCCACCGCAGACGCACTGTCCCTCAACCCTATCAAGGTTCGGAAACTGCTCATCACAGCCGGAGTCTATGAGTCGGACACGGCAAAACTCGTTCAGCAGACGTTCCGTTCTTTTAGAGGCACACAAAACTACTCCACTGCCGTCACCTCCACAATGGCTGCCTTGCAGTTGTCCCGTCCCTCTGTGACCTCTTATCTGCCGTATGAGAAAGGCGTGTACTTCCCGGAGGAAGCTGAAGCGGCGAATATCAGTGCCGGTGCAGAGAGGTAGCGACACTACCGAGCTGTGGTTGCGCTGAAGAAGAATTCATGTGAGGAGAACCTCTGGAAGTGCGTGGTGGCTTTTCGGGGATACAAGTTCAAGACGATGTCCGGCTTGCCCTTTACATATACGCTGAAAAAGGGCAGGGGAGATGAGTTCACCAAGGAGCTGTGGATCGACCGCAGAGAGGGCAGCAAGAGCCTTGCTTGGAGTTCCGTGCTGCTGGCGTATCACAATATCGGTAAAATCGGAGAGGTAGTGGACAGACCCAAGGCGCTGGGGGATATCCGGGGTGTGTCCTACATTTATGGGATGTTCTACCGATTTGGCTTGACTGACGTGCCGAAAAAGGTTAAAGAGAAGATGACGAAGTGATAGGGACGTAGGTATAGTTTGTGATAGAAATAAAATTGACCCCCGTGGATACCACAGAAGGCAGTTAATTGGTTTATTCCCATTCCTCATCCCTAGCCCGCAGAAGATCCTGTACTTCTTTTTCGGTTGCCGGGCGAATGGCAGGTCTGTTCTGATAGACCGTTTTGCCGCAGTCTGGGCAATGGTCGGGCAGCGACTCTGCCTCAAAGCAGTAATGGCAGACATCGCAGAAATAGTAGTTCACGGCGTTTTGCACTTCCTTTGTCATGTAGGAGTTTATATGTCATCAGGATATTTTTCAATTCCAAGGTAGTCCTCAATACTAGTGATGCCCTCACCGGCAAGATCGGCAATGTCATCGAAGGGAATGATGACCGGCAGCTCTTTCTCAATGCCCACAGCTTTTCTATCACTGTCCTGCATGACTTTCAGTTCTCGATAAACTGGGTCGATTATAACAACTGTGCCAGTCAGACTTATGTACTTGCCGGTACTTTCTGCGGTCTTCATAAAGTACCGCACTACGACCTTCATGCCTTTCTTGACCTGCAGGAGCTTGTCGGATAAAGCGTCCTTCTCCTCATCGGAAAGTTCGACTTTCTTCACCAGCAGCTTGCTGGCTCCCTCGCTGGAAATTTCATCATCGAAGCCACGCAGCGCAGCAAAAGGGCTGAATATCTTTGCCCGGTTTGAGAGTGCCATCCGGGGGTGATTTACAGGTGGCTCTGGACGGCTGAGATGGAGGATGTCCGCATACTTCTGTGCGACGTTTCGCCCCTCTTTGGTATTCTTGAAGTCTGCCATAGAATCCTCCTTGTTGCATTATTTGGCCTTGTGGCCGCCGATCTGACCGTTCCGTTCTCGCATAGTGGCGCCTTCCAGATAGTTGGTGCCCTTCAGAACAGCGTTTTTTCCGAACTTCTTCTTGATACCGAGCATGGTCGCCTGTAGCGATTTCTCTCGTTCTAGTTTGCTGGTGTCGGTGAACAGATCCACTTGCAAGATGCCCTGATCCTTGACCACACGGTTTGCTGCGATTGTTATTCTCCGCACAGTCAGATTTCTGTTGGCAATGAGGTCGAACAGTTCCGTGGTAGCGGCCATCAGTTGGCTGCTGAGATTAGTCGGGTTATCCAGCCGTGTACTGCCGTGGGCACCCTTCGGGACAGTGCGACCGTAGTGATCAATGTGGACAGGACCGTGATAGATGCCCTTGTCGCAGTTCTCCCGGTCGTAGCCGATGTCCAGTGTCAGACTGTCCGTGACCAGTCCCTTGTCCATAAGCTGGAATACCAGACTGTCGGTCATCTCCTGGACGATGATTCGAGCCTTATCATAAGGATAAGGACAGGAGAGTACTTGCCCCTCGGACAGGCTGTTGGTTTCGGGGCGATAGGCGTTGATCTCCTTCATCCCGCAGGGTTCCAGCCCCCAGGCATGGTCGATGAGAATCTCAGCATCTATGCCGAACTCCTTATATAGTATCTCTGGAAAGTGAATGCTGGCTCTTGCCAGCTCACCCATCGTATGAATGCCATGCTTTTCCAGTCTGCGGACGGTGCCGGGGCCAGTCTGCCAGAAGTCCGTGAGAGGCTTATGATCCCAGAGCAGATACCGGAAGGATTCTTCGTCAAGCTCTGCGATGCGGACACCGTCCTTGTCCGGGGCAGCGTGCTTGGCAGTAATGTCCATTGCCAGCTTCGCCAGGTATAGATTGGTGCCGATCCCGGCAGTGGCGGTGATGCCGGTGGTGTACAATACCTCCCGAATCATGGTCATGACGAGGTCGTGGGCAGACATTTTATAATGAGTAAGGTATGCGGTGGCATCGATGAATACCTCATCGATGGAATACACCACGATGTCCTCCGGGGCAATGTACTTGAGATAGATGCCGTAAATCTGCCGTGAGATCTTCTCATAGTACGCCATCCGGGGTGGTGCCACCAGATAGGATACTTCAAGAGAGGGATCGGCGGCGAGGGCAGTGGCATCGTAGGACGCAGCCGCAAGAGAGGGAACCCCATCTTTGTACACAGCGGTCTTGTTCCGGATGGCATCCCGCAGACGACCGTTGTTGACCTCTTTGACACGCTGCACGACCTCGAACAGTCGAGCCCGACCGGGAATGCCGTAGGACTTCAGGGATGGGGACACAGCCAAGCAAATGGTCTTCTCCGTGCGGCTGGCATCGGCCACGACCAGATTGGTGGTCAGCGGATCGAGATGCCGTGCGGCGCATTCTGCCGAGGCATAATACGACTTGAGGTCTATTGCCAGATACGTGCGCTGCGTCATGCTGTGTCACTCCCTTTCCGTGGTGGATTTCGCAATGTTATTTGCTTGCTTTTTCAAGTTCCTTGATTTATGCCTTAAGAGAATCGATTTCCTGCGTTTGCCGATGGAAAATCTCGCGGTTAGCTTGCTCGTTCTTGTTATAGGCCAGAGCAAGAACCACCAGAGCCAGACGAAGTTCCTCGTCTGGAATTATTTTGCAGGCTTTAATCATTTCATCTTGGTCGGTAATCTCGGCGAGTGTACTCAGTTTCTCAAAGATGGTCATGGATAACCCCCTTTTGTTGGATGGGCTTATTGTGCCGTCCGCTCCACATACCAGCGGCCAAGCCGTCCGGTGAAGCGAGGGTCGATGTGTTCAAAGAACAGGTGCTTCTCCTGTCCTTGAATCAAGACAGTGAAACAGTCACCATTGCAGTCGTTGTCTGCGGTTCCTGCCGGCCGGAAATCCCGGACGGTTTCGATAGGGAAGGTTCTGCCGTCCGCCCAGGTGATGGATGTTGGCTGCATATAGCCGGTTGAATCAAACTCCGAGGCGACCTTTACATAGACACGCTCGATCTTGATTCGTTTGGGTATTGCCATGTGGGTCACCTCCGATCCTTAGTGCTTGGCCCGCAGGAAGCGGTTGTCGATATCAACGGGCAGTTGGAGGTGCTCACCGCGGCGGATCAGGCTGTACATCTTAAACGCAAAAAAAGGCGCTGGAATGCAGAGCTCTTTGGCAACGCTGAAAAAGTCGGTGTTGCCGGAGTGAATCAGATCCAGCACTTCCTCATCATCCAGTAACAGATCAGCGGCGAAGAAATTGGCCTCTCTTTCCAGTCTGCCGGTGGCCTGGTAAATGTCGAAATCCTGCATGGCCTGACATCGCAGGTGGTTTGAGTGTTCAAATATATGCCCAAGTTCATGACCGGCAATGACACGCTGCTCTTCGTAGGGAAGGTGAGGATTAACGGCTATGTATCGGACACGATTTACAATCGTAGCGAAGCCACGCAGACCATCCGCATCGAGTGATCTGGCAGGCCAGAGCTTTGTGTTGGGCAGCACATCGATCAATTCAAAAGGGTCACGGGTACCATATTTCTGAATCAATTTTTGAGTATCGTCAAAGGTTTGAAGTTGTGTCATTCTTTCACCAACTTTCTGGCAGAAGATCAGGTGCCGTTATCTTCGGCATTTTTCCGGTATTTCTTCGGCGTGAACTTTTCACGTGCCACCTTCTTGGAATCCATAAAGATCCGCTGCATTTCAATGGCAAACGCCTTCTGATCTTCCTCCGAAAGAGAACCGCCGGCGAATAGCTCACGAGTCTGGCTGAGAATCTCGCTGGCCTGAGCCTGACCGCGCCGCCCATAGAAGGAGCCTACCTCGGTCATGAACTCCTCATTTTCGGTCATCAGATAATTGACGTCCGTTTCAAGCAGCTCGGCCAGCTTGGCATACATATCGCGAGTGCGGGGATAGGTTGTACCGGCCTCATAACCGCCAATGGTACGGCGGGTTACGCCCATCTGTTTCGCAAGTTCCTCCTGAGACCACCCCTTCTGTGTGCGGAGGTCTTTTAGTTTTTCCCCGAAGTTCATTGCTAGTGCTCCTTTCCCTAGATGATGTTTTCCCTGGACGTTTGCTCTAAATGTGTTATTGACAAGAGCTAAGAGCGTCGTTATAATCGGGATGGGAAAACAGATTTCGCATTTATTATATCAATGGGAAAATAACCTGTCAAGCGGTTTGCATTGAAATGAGAAGTTTATTTTCTCATAGTGTGCAAAAGATGACACAGCAAAGAGGCCGATAGAAGACGAGGGGGCGAGGAATTGGAGTGCTTTTCGCATGATAGGGGACCGGTTGTCCGTATGGCTCAACGGGAAAACCCCAATGAAATAGATGAATATGTGAATCCGTTCTGCACAGAACTGGACGAGATCGGATCATTTCAGAGTTACTGTATCGGGCACTTTGAGCACGAGTTGTTGGATGCGCTGGGTCAAATGATTGCAGAGGGACGAGTACCGATTACGGATGCACCGAGGGTGGATGATCCAACAGAGCTGCGCCACATGGATAGCGGATACATTCATAGGATGGAGTTTTCACGTCTGGATCGGGGGCACTTCTATGCGGATGCCATCGTATAATGAAGCCAACGGATTAGAAAAGATTCTGCCGCAGACATTGACGTACACTTAAAGCAAAGTGTCAAAACTTATTTTGCTGTGAGCGCGGACACACTTATGAGCAGGCGATGGACAGATTGACGGTGTCTTTTGCCAGGCCGCGATAAAACTGCCAATTAAAATTATAACGAGGTATCCTCCATTTTTATAATGGA
>ERZ1673696.952-NODE-952-length-27259-cov-5.470703_pt1 | contig 27259 bp, 20 predicted proteins | sample MGYA00580226_ERZ1673696 | MGnify/ENA primary metagenome ERZ1673696 (study PRJEB41218, sample SAMN15661743) | gut metagenome | host: Homo sapiens | place: Canada: London | collected 2015-08-20/2019-03-30 | study: EMG produced TPA metagenomics assembly of... | reverse complement strand
TAATTTCGTCTTTTTCAAGAGCTTCGTTAACACGATCCCAAGAACGTGTAGCGCGAGCTTTCTTGTGAGAAAGGATCAACTGTCCTTTTTTGTCTTCCTGGTTTTCGATGTAAACTTCTACTTCGTCACCAATTTTCAGATCCGGATTGTAACGGAATTCCGCCATTGATACAACACCGTCTGATTTGAAACCGATGTTCACTACAACTTCACGTTTGTTCATTGCAGTAACGGTTCCCATAACGACTTCCTTATCCTTTACAGTGTTCAGGGTTTCGTCATACGTTTTTACAAGGTCGTCCTTGCTTACGTCACCGTAAGTTTCTCCCTTTTCATAGGAGTCCCAGTTGAAATCTTCAACCGGCTGAATGTTCTTTAAATTTTCCATTCTCTAATTGTTAATACTTAAGTTTGTTTTAATTAGTAAGTTAGACATTATGTTGTCATCTCTCAAAAATCGGGGCAAAGGTAATGCTTTTTTCTGATATACAATAGTTTTGCCTTGGAATTTATGCTTTATATCACTTGCTTTTTCTGATTGGATATTACTGATATCCGCTGGAGGACTATTGATGTGTTATTATGTTTTCGAAAGAGAAACAGTCCGCAGTTTTCCAGCGTTTTGAAAAACTGGACGACTATAAATCCGGTGCCGGTCTGGGGTTATCTATCTGTACACTGATCGCAGACCATTTGAGCGGAACTCTTTCCATTGATCCCACCTACGAGAACGGGGCCCGTTTCGTCTTTACTCATCCTTGCGAAATACCTTCCTCAGCTTATAGTCAAGGAACAGCAGGAACAACGTTAGTATTCCGATATAAAAATAAAAACTAAAGATGGGGAGGTCGATTTTCGGCCATGTTATTTTCGGCACGGTTATTTGTGGAAAATCCATGTAGAAGAGGAAAGCGGCAGCCATCCCCAGCATCCCCAGCGAAGCCACAATGACAGCAGCCAACCCGAACCATTCGTTCCGTTTCTTAACCTTGACGGTCTCTTTGGCAATCTGCTGCATCACATTCAGACGGAATGATGCGGGCAACTCTTCTTCCGGCATTTGCCTGAACAGGCTTTCCAGTATATCAGGGTTCTTTTTGTTGCTGTCCATATTTAATTTTCCTCCATTCCTTTAATTAATACAAATAACTTTTTCCGTATGCGGTGTAACTTCACTTTGATATTGGATGCCCCAAGACCGGTTATCACGGTCAGTTCGTCCACCGTTTTCTCTTTCATATAAAAGAGCAGTATCAGTGCCCTTTCGTCCGGGGGGAGTTGTTCGAGGGCCGCTTCCAGCTTATCGAGTTGTTCGGTTGTCGAAGTACGTCCCAACATTTCGCTGACCTCTTCTTCCGACACATTGCTGATCTGCGATTCTTCAATGGCGACAAATTCCTGTCTCTTCCTGCGCAATTCCGAAATAGCCGTGTTATAGGCAATCCGGTAAATCCAGGTGGAGAAACTACAATCGCCCTTGAAAGACGACAAATTACGAAAGACCTTCATAAATACATCTTGCGCCAGTTCTTCCGCGTCTTCCTTACTATGTACCATTTTAAGGATTAACGAATGAACCGGACGACTGTATCTATCGAGCAGACAGGCAAAGCATCCTGTATCTCCCGCTTGTACTCTTTCTATGTAATATGCGTCGCTATACAACTCCATCCTACTTTATGGACGCAAGTTCGGCAATTTGGTTACAACTTACAACTGAAAAATGTGAAACATTTTTCTACGCCTGAATCAAATAATCCCCTTCTCTGTTTGGATTAAATAAAATATAGCCTACATTTGTCCCGTTACCTGCTATCGGGTAATAAAACAACTAAAACTATTGATTATGGAAAAGTATGTGAATATCATGCTCGACAAGGCTTTTAAAACCGTATTCGGTGAAAAGCAAGTAGCAATCTGAATTTCAGAGTTGGCGCACCGATGTGGTGCTATCAAAATTGAGCTATCTAATTATAGACTGGTTGTAACACAGTAAATAGTTCATTTATTTCTATAATTAGAAAACAGCTATTCTTGGAATCAAATACAAGAGCGTAAATATAAGCCTGTTTGTTATCTGATTCGCCCTCCTTATGAATTGCATACTATTGCATTCAGCTTTCAGAAGCCCTGTATGGAATGTTTTTCAATGCATCCGGCTGAAGGGATGAAACTGTAAAAAATGTATACGAGAATTCAAGGTTAAATAGCTGCCGGCAAAATATAAGACTTTTGTCTTCAAACATATCAACTTTGTCATCCCAAAAGCGGTCTTGACAATTCGGAACACCTATGCTTTTGGGACGGATAACTTCTCGCCGGCAAATAGATAACTACGGGGTGACGAATGGATGCCTACTTACCGGAATCAACTTCCTGTATAAAGCATCTTTCAGGTTGATTTGTTATTTTTCAGGCAGTTATGTATCCTGAAACCTGAAAGGTAAAGTTTGAAAACTTTATTGGGGGGAGATTTATACAGCGCAGGCTTCGCTCGACGGAGGTTAAAAATGAATCTCATTTCGTTCCGGCAATGCCGGCATCAGTTATCATTGCCTTTCATCCGGCAATGTGACTTTTTAAATTAGTTCTTTCATTTCTTATAAATAGATAAAGGAGGAACTATTACATACCCCCTTACCTGTTGTCTCTTAGGTCTTTACCAGGTAAAGCTACCCTGTACACCCTAGTCGGTTAGGGTGTACACCTTATCCGGTTACCCTGTACACCGTAGTTGGTTTTCCTGTACAGGATAGTAATATCAACTAATTACTAATGAGTTAGTTAGTGGTTGCTTTTGAGATAATCGCCAGTAACCTACTGGATAACACTCGATGACAAGTTCACCACGCTGTCTTATTTTATTTATCATGTCATCAAACATACTGTCGTAGCCTATTTGATGATTATATACGTATTACATAAAAATGTGATTTCTCCATTTTCAAGCGATTTTTTATGGAAGATATAATGAAACCTGTAACCTTTTCTAAGAAGCTGCGTCAAACTTATAAACGAATTAATAATAACATTTAATATTTACTGCTATGATGGATTTTATAATGGTTCCGCTGATTGTCGGAATAGTTTGTGCCGGTATTTACGGCTTGTTTGAATTGTTTGTACGTAAAAAAGAACGTTTGGCTATTATTGAGAAGATTGGGGATAAACTGGAGCCTTCCGCTTTCGATGTGAAGATCGGTTTACCACGTCTGGCTACTAATTTCTCTTTTAGTTCATTGAAAACCGGGTGTTTGCTGGCAGGAATCGGATTGGGGTTGCTGGTCGGATTTATTATCTCTGTGTCGCTTACAGATTTTGATATTGATAATTGGGGACGGCGCGAATTGATCAGTACGGTATATGGTGCATCTGTCCTGTTATTTGGTGGGATCGGACTGATTGTCGCTTTTGTTATTGAATTGAAGTTATCGAAAGATAAAAATAAATAATCTGGGGAGTTGTGTGTTAGATAAGGGTGGGGGTATACTTCCATCCTTATTTTTTTGTTTATTGTGGCATATTACTTACTTTTGATAAATTATTAATCCTTTGATTTGACTGATTATGAAAATGAAACTATTACTTTTTCTGATGATTTGCCTCAGTGTCGCTTGTACAAAGCAAAGCCGCGTTATCGATTATCCGGTTATTGATAATAAAAATACAACAATTATGGAAGTTTATCGGGTGGAGCTGACAGATACGGCAACGATTCTCTATGCAGAAATGTACAACCGTCCGAATTATTGGGTTCGCCTTTCTTCGGGTGCCTATCTGGAAGGTGTTACTTCGGGAAAGAAATACAAATTACTGAAATCGTCCGATTTTGAACTGGATAAGGAGGTTTATATGCCCGAATCCGGCAATTCTCCGGCTACGTTATTCTTTGAGCCGGTAGATGAGAATGAAGAAGCCATTAGTTTTATCGAAGGGTCGGAAAAAGGTGATTTCCATATCGAAGGCATACATTTGAAAAAGCAGCCTGCTCAACCCGGTACTTTTGAATGTGTACTGGAAGGAGAAGTAATAGACCGCCCTGAAAGTTCCCGCCTGACATTGATACGTGCCGGAAAAGATATGCGTACTACCCCGTTTATTTCTATCCCTGTCAGGGATGGTAAATTCAGTTATACGTTGACTGCGAATGAAAACGAGACCTACGAACTGGTTTTCTGGGAAGAGCACTTGAACGGTGCCTGGCGTCCGACCTATTTTATCTCCGAGAAAGGGACTTTACATTTCACTCTTTACCCGATGGAACACCGTCCGCATAGTATCTTACAAACGGAATCCGCTTTGAATAAAGAAGAAATCCGTATGCAGGAGGAAATGGAGAAATTGTATCCTGTGAACCAATTGGAAAAGGACCGGGATGCCCTGGATCAGGAGGAACGCTATTATTCAAAAGAAATGTATGATTTAAAGAAACGTATATCTGCTGCGAAAACGGACGAAGAACGGAGAACGCTTTATCCGGAATATGACCGTTTGAACAAAGCCGGAAAAGAGTTCTCGGAAGAAGGCATTGCGCTGAATAAGAAGTATAAAGAATATTTTGAGGGCATTCGGCAATGGAAACTTGATTATATGCAAAAAGAACCGACATTGAACGGCTTATGTATTTTGAAACAGATGCTTGACCGCGCTATTATGATGGCCCGCTATAGTCCGGGGGAGGAAGATGTTTCCGTCTATCAGGATATATTTGAAAACAAGTATAAAGAAAAATTCTCCTCCCATCCTTATATCACGGATATGGAGCGTATCATTGCGAGTTTGAATGTAAAGGTTGGAGGTTCTTACATTGACTTTTCTGCCCCGGACCTTGAAGGGAATATGGTAAAACTTTCGGATCAGATAAAAGGGAAAGTTGCTTTAATCGACTTATGGGCTTCCTGGTGCGGACCGTGCCGCCGTTTGTCATCCAGCATGATCCCTATTTATGAAGCATTTAAAGACAAAGGATTCACCGTAGTCGGCATTGCCCGTGAAAATAATAACACGGATGCCATGAAAAAGGCAATCGAACAGGACAAATACCCCTGGTTGAACTTAGTCGAACTGAACGATAAAGGAAATATCTGGGAAATGTACGGTGCCGGCAACAGTGGCGGCTGCACCTATCTGGTAGATAAGGATGGAAAGATTTTGGCAATCCATCCTTCGGCAGAAGAGGTGACTAAGATTTTGACGGAACTACTTTGAGTCGATAAGAATTAAGTCTGAAAAATACCGGAGACCTGAAAGGTTATATAATATCACTTTCAGGTCTCCGGCATTTTTTATTTTATTGAATAAATGTCTTATAAATAAATCTCTCCGAAAAACTCCGGACGGTGGAAGTCGGGGCTTGGGAGGTCTATCGGGTTCCAGCTGACAAAGTGGGGATATTCTGTATCGTCCGCACATTTGTAGAAATTGCCCAGGATTTTTTCCGGCAGGTTTTCTGGATCGAGTCCCATGAGCCTGAAGGGGATAGATACGACCAACTCCCAGGAGAATACACCTGTCTTTTCAGAAAAAGGTTTGTTCTCTATGGATGAATACCGACGGATAGAAGTGTATTCATCGGTATTTAGCGATCTTTTGATATCACGCGACTGGCGGCGGGCAGCATCACAGGTTCCGATACAATTGAACTCGAAATTCATGTAGTTATGATCATCGACCGTTTTCATGAAAAACTCGACACAACTATCTGTATAAACCGGGGAACCGTCTGAGCTGTGAACAGCCTTTAATGAATTCCCTTTTACGAAATAACGGATATAAAGATTTTCATCCGTTCGCGCAATATCGAAAGCGACAATTGGTTTATAAGGGTATTCTTCCCAATTGATGACATCGATATACTCTCGCTGGGCTTTGTTTTCCAACAGAAAACCGACTGATGATAAATCCAGCACATCCAGCGTTACTAAATAAGGTACTTTAAGCTTCTTCATGTTAATTATAGATTTGGAGCAACGGCAAATGGAAATATGAGGTGAGGAGTACCGATAATACCCCTACAATAGCCAATATAATGATGACTGTCCCTACAATCCGATTCAATAACCATATTCCCCGTACATTAAACCACTTTTTTAATTTCGCAACTATATATGTGATGCCGAACCACCAAAGGACGGCACCTATTCCTATGCATATTATTCCTCCCACCAACATCCAGACGGAATGATCCGGCAACACAAATCCAAAACGCGCAAACAGTCCTATATATAGCAGCACGATTAATACGTTGCTAAAGGTAAGAAGAAAAGCTGTAATAAAATCCTGTGTGAACGATAACTTTTTTTCACGTTGCTTTTTTAAGTTTTTTACAGGATTAGATTGATATATGTAGTAACCGAAAAGACCGAGAACGATACTGCCCATTAGTTGGAGCGGTGCCTGGTTGGCTTCCACGAAGTTGACGACAACTCCCATTCCCAGGCAGGTCAGTGCCGCATAGATGACATCCGATAAGGCTGCTCCCAGGCCGGTAACGAAACCGTGCAAACGTCCTTTGTTCAATGTTCTTTGTATACACAACATACCTATCGGGCCCATAGGGGCTGATACAAGTACGCCTATCACAATTCCTTTACTAATAAGTCCCAGCATTATCCTTTTATTTTCTGCCAAATTGCCACAAAGATAATGCCTATTCCCTGATAAAAAAAGGTAAAAACATAAAAATGGCCCGGAACTTTCGCTTCGGACCATTGATTTATAGTCTAAACAGATAAAATCTGATTATTTAGGTTTGACTGTATTGTTACGTACACCTTTCAGAATTTCCTGTAACTGATAAACGACTTCCGGACGTTTTTCAGCGAGGTTTTCCTGTTCGCCTACCTGTGTCATATCGTACAGTTGAGGAGTTTTGGAATAACCGGTCTCGATCTTCGGTCCCCAGGGAACTATTTTCGGTCCGTTGCTGGTTTCAATATATTTCCAGTCTTTTGTGCGGACAGATAACGTATGGTCGGATGCCTGTTCGATCACCCAGGGACGGTCGGCATTGTCTGTTCCTAACAAGGTACCCAGATAATTGTAACTGTCGGGGGCTGCTCCCTTGGGAAGAACGGAACCTGTCAGTGCTGCCAGTGAAGCGAACCAGTCAACCTGCGACATTAATGCGTCCGATACTTGGCCTTTTTTTATTTCTTTCGGCCAGCTTGCAATAGCAGGAATACGGGTTCCGGCTTCGAAGGCACTATATTTACCGCCGCGTAACGGACCGCCCGGCTTATGATCGCCCAGCAGTTCTTCTGCCTGATCTGCATAACCGTCATCCACAACAGGACCGTTGTCGCTGGAAAGGATGATCAAGGTGTTTTCTCTCAGTCCCAGCCTGTCGAGTTCGTCGAGGATTTGTCCGACACTCCAGTCAAACTGCACGATAGCGTCGCCTCTCAATCCCATCGGGTTCTTGCCTCTGAAGCGGTCGTGCGGGAAGCGGGGAACATGTACGTCGTTTGTCGCGAAATACATGAAGAAGGGTTTATCTTTGTTTGCTTTGATGAAATCGAGGGCATGTGTCGTGATGGAATCTGCCAGGTTTTCATCTTTCCATAAAGCCTTGCCGCCGCCTTTCATATAACCGATACGTCCTATACCGTTTACGATAGCCATATCATGGCCGTGGCTATGCTTCAGGTTATATAGAAGTTCCGGATGATCTTTTCCTAAAGGTTCGCCTTCGAAAGGTTTCTGATAACTTACTTCGATAGGAGCGGACGGGTCGTAGTTGGCCACTTTTCCGTTTTCGATGAATACACAGGGAACACGGTCGGCTGTCGCTGCCATGATATAGGAATAGTCGAATCCTAAATCACCTAATGCGGCAGGCAGAGGAGCGTTCCAGTCCTGTTCGGCAGTCTTGTCGCCCAGTCCCAGATGCCATTTACCCAGGGCAGCTGTTGTATAGCCTGCATTTTTGAACATATCGGCAATGGTATAGCGTTCCGGGCGGATAATCATTCCGGCATTACCGGCAGCGATGTCCGTACCGGGTCTGCGCCAGGCATATTCTCCGGTAAGCAGGGAATAACGGGATGGGGTACTGGTGGCCGCTGTTGCATGTGTGTTGGTAAAGCGGATACCACTGTCTGCCAGTTTGTTTACATTTGGCGTTTGTACGTGGGTTGCTCCATAGCATTCCAGGTCACCATAACCGAGGTCGTCGGCATAGATAAAAATGACATTCGGGGTCTTTGCCTCTTTCGCCTTTTGGGCATGAGAGGTGGAGGGGGAGAATAAGAAAGCTCCCAGTCCGAGACCGATCAATACGTTTGATTTCATAATATTTAAAGTATATATAAGTTTATGATATTTTTGTTTAGGAACTAAAGGTCTGCATTTTTTCTATATCCGCCTTGCTGTACGCTGTATTTTTAACGGATATTGTCTACTTTTTCAAGATTGCAGATAGAATTTCCTGTTGTATCTTAGGATGCTTAATCCTTGGGTCGTTGTATTGTTCCCCATATTCTTTCAAGTCAGCAGCTAACCGGGAAACGATTTCCTTGTAGGCCGGGTCCCGATAGCAGTTGACTAGTTCATCCGGATCTTTTTTCAGATCGGTGAGCCAGGGAACATCAGATGCATATTCGGAATAGGTCAGTTTATATTCCGGAGTTACTGCTGATATCCATTTCGTTCGCATCGCTGTAGCCGATTCATCCCAATCGCTTTTTATTTTAGGAGTAATTGCCCGCATAAAGACTATGTCTTTGTATTTTTCCGGAAGTTTCTCTCCTTTCCATAGAAGCGATAAATCACGACCATCATACTGTGTAGTAGGTCGTATATTACAGAAGCTCAGCAGGGAAGGAGTGAAATCGGTTACAGACATGACATTCTCTACCTTGATCCCCTGACGCATACCGGCCGGGTAACTGATGATAAACGGTACCCGTGAGGAATCATCAAGCGGAACGCCTTTATTGATCAGTCCGTGCTGGCGGCACATGTCTCCGTGGTCGGAGGTGAAGATAATGATTGTATTGTCCAGGATACCGGCACCTTTCAACGCATCCAGGATGCGCCCTACATTATCGTCGATACATTTAATCATTCCGAAATATTGAGCCATATCCTCGGGTTGGTCTGCTTTCAGGTTATTTCCGTGTGACCAGGCGGGGCGTCCTGTCGTATCCGTTAGTGCTGTTGCCGGTTCTTTAAATCTGATCCGGCTATACATGGTGTCATATGGTGGCCTTACCAGATTGGCGCTATGCGGGTCCGGGAAACAGAGCATGCAGCAGAACGGTCCTTCCTTATGCCGGTTGATGAACTCAATAGCCTGCGTGGTGAAATAGTCGGTAGGGAATGTCTGTTCGTCCGTGCTTTTCACATCTGCATCCGTTCTGAATGTCGGTCCTTCGGCTGTTTCCTCTATTTTTTTCCAGTGGCCGCGGTTATACATATAACGGTTGTCTGAAAAACCGAAGTCCCGCTTGGGATGCCATTCGGGGCGTCCTTTGCCATTGAGATGTAATTTACCGATGTATCCGGTGGCATAACCGTTCTGTCGCAGTGATTCTCCGAATGTTACGGCTGCATCAGACAGTACCATGTCGTTTGTCCATACCCCGTTATTCTGCGGATAAAGTCCGCTCATGAAAGATGCCCGGCTGGGGGAACTGACCGGAGACGTTGCATAACATCGCGTAAATAATACCCCCTGATGTGCCAGACGATCGATATGGGGTGTTTCAACGACAGCTTCTTTTCCCCAGGGGAAAGCTTGCTCATTTTGCAGGCATTCCCGGTAACATCCCAGCGTACGGAAATTGTGTTCGTCGGTATGGATGATAACAATATTGGGTTGTTGTGTTTGGGAAAAACTTCCGGAAACGATAGCAGATAATAAGGATGCAGGTAAGATTACTTTATTTATTTTATGTTTCATGATATCGTTGTTCAGGTAATGTTTAATCAAAAGCAGAAATAAAAACAGAGATACCGAAAGTATTGTAAGCAACCGGTATCTCTGTTGTGTTATTAAACCGACTATCTTAAATTTGGATTGATATTCTTTTCAGATAGTGGAATAGGCCAACGTTCTTGTCCGGTTTTGAAATTACGTTTGTCAACATACCAACGATTAAATGGATCAGGCTGTCCATCTTTCTTTTTCATTAGTTCCTGATTCGAAATATAGAATGGCGATCCGTAAATATCCAGATTCAGACGTTCTTCGGCAATCCCCCAGCGGTATAAATCCCAGAGGCGAAGTCCTTCAAAAGCAAATTCGATCATACGTTCTTTTTGTATGATTTTACGTAATTTATCCGGATTGGTTTCTGTAATGCCAGGCATGCCTACGCGTCCTCGTACTGCATTTATCGTCTGATCCAAAAGAGTTTGTGTGATCGGTGTGCCAGCTTCCATCTCTGCTTCCAGATACATCATCAGTACATCTGCATAGCGGGCAAGAGGAACATTGTTACCATATTTGGTTACATCGCCATTCCAGCTTTCATCGAAATATTTGCGCATAAGAAAACCAGTCTGGGTTGTCTGTCCCGGACCGATTTTATCAGCGGCAGTTGTTTCCGGATTACAATTGTAGATGGTTCCCCTGAAGGTTGCTCCGTCATAGTAGATTGTATAGTCCAGACGTGGGTCCCTGTTTTCTCCGAAATTATTTTTATTGAAACGTGGGTCATCATAACTGAATGGCGTTCCGTCCAGAAAATCATAAGCCTCGAATAACGTACTGGAAGCATTTACCAAACACCATCCTCCGTCTTTTATCGGATAGGCATGCTGAGGTAACCCATGTCCTGCCAGGTCATCTACAAACTGTGTTGCGTAAATATGTTCGGAACTGTTAATCGCCCCTGGGTAGAATAGCTTCTGATAATCAGGATCTAATTTATTGTCTCCCCAATCGATGATCTTTTTACATGCTGCCGCTGCTTCTTTGTAATTTTTGGCAATCAGGTGTGTACGGGCCAGATAAACCAGTGCGGCCTGTGCTGTTGCACGTCCGCGTTCTGATGCCGGAAGGTCCTTATGATGCGGAAGAATGTCTGCAATTTCGGTTAATTCGTCTATTGCATATTGAAGAACTTCTGCACGAGAGGATTTGGTCACTGTATTAGCCTCTTCCAGGGTTAATACTGTTTTGATCAGCGGAACATCATAATAATAGGATGCCAGATAAAAATACTGTACCGCGCGAATGAAACGGGCTTCTGCTTTCATCCGTTTCATTTCCGGATTATCGGATCCTAGCTTGTCGATTCCTTCAATAAATCGGGCACAGGCACTGATGCGCCGGTAAGGTTTCTGATACAGGTCATTAACCCATCCGTTGCTTTCATCTATTTGCCCGGATGTCAGTTTTCCCAGATTATTGTTGAATCCGCGGCGGTCGTATCCTATGTCACTGACTCCGTCTATTAATATTTTTGCGCTGTATGCCCACCAATCGGAAGCGCCGTAGTCCACTCCATAGGTGATACCGCCACGGTATAAACCGATGAGGGCAAGTTTTGTATTTTCTTCTTTGTCGAAGAATGTATCTTCGCTGAAGTTTGTCAGCGGATAACGGTCCAGTTCACAGGATGCTAAAGTCGCAAGAGCAACAAAGGCCATTATTGATTTCTTTATAATTGATTTCATGCTTTTTAGAATTTAAGATTCAAACCAAATGTGTAGTTCGTTAATACCGGATAGAAACGGTCGTCGGCATTGATTTCCGGGTCCCAGCCTTCCGGATAACTATGGAATGTGAACGGGTTTTCCGTTGCTGCATAGAAGCGGACATTCTGGATAAAGGTATTCTTTAGAATAGACTTTGGTAAAGTATATCCTAACTGAATATTTTTTACACGCAGGTAAGAGGCGTTACGTATCCAGAAATCAGATTCTTGCGTATTGACACCGGTTGCATTTCCCAGATTTGCCAGACGTGGATATTTCGGGTAACGTGTAGGATTCTCCGGATCGAATGCTTCTTCCATTTGCCATTTCTGTATATTCCCTTCGCTCCATAAAGCCCAACCGGAAAAACCTCCAAGTTTGCCATTGACACCTGCTACTCCCTGTAGGAAAATATTCAGGTCGAAACCTTTGTAGGCAGCGTTCAGAGAAAGGCCGAATGTGTATTTCGGAATTTTTGATCCCAGGTAAACACGGTCGTAAGTGGCGTCTACTTTTCCGTCGGGTACGCCATCCGGTCCTGAAATATCTTGGTATCTGATATCTCCCGGTTTGGTGTTGGCTTTATTGGCTCCCATTGCTGACTGGTCAGTATGGGCAAAGTAGTCATCGATATCCTGTTGATTCAAAAATACACCGTCTGTTTTATATCCGTAGTACATATCGATCGGGTAACCGATGAAAAGATTAGAACCGTTACCTACCATTCCGTTTGCTTGTTCCACATTCCCCAATCCGAGTGTTTCTACTTTATTTTTGATGATGGAAAAGTTTCCGTTGATGCTGTAACTGAATTCACCGATGGTATTTCTGTGCCCAACTTCAAATTCCCAGCCGCGGTTAGACGCTTCTCCGGTATTTACTTCGCTCATTTGTAATCCAAAAGCGGAAGAGGCACTGGCGTTGGGTTTAAACAGGATGTCATACGTATATCTATAGAAGTAAGAGATATTGGCTGTCAGTAAACCGTTTCAAAGTACGGACTCGAAGCCTCCGTCTATAGTACGGGTTGTTTCCCATTTCAGTCGCGGATCTGTATACGTTTTCAGGGCTGCTCCCTGTTGAATGGTTCCTCCTAACGGGTAGTTAAAATCGTTACCTAATTCATAGACTGACTGGTAAGCATAATTACCGATGTTATTATTACCTAAGATACCGGCAGATGCTTTCAGTTTCAAATTGTTGATAAAGCTTAATTTTTCGTTCTCTTTAAAGAAGCTCTCTTCAGAAATTCTCCAACCGATAGCGGCGGAGGGGAAAAAAGCATAACGTGAACTGGATGGGAAACGTGATGAACCGTCGTAACGCATGGTTACTTCACCCAGATAGCGTTCTGCATAATTGTACTGTGCACGTCCGAAGAATGATTGGATGACCCAGTCGTAACCTCCGCCTGCATTTGTCTGGTTATCGGGTGAACCGACTGTCAGATAGGGATATTCATTACTTGGGAGATTGTCTCGACGGCCTTCCAGGTCGCGTGCAGATTCTTCTTCCCATGAATAACCGGCCAAAATACCTATATTATGTACATTGTTAAATGTCTTTGAGTAATCGACTGTTGCCTGGAATGATTTATAATTTGTATTGGTATTCTTTTCTTTTAAGTAAGAAGGACCTAATACTTTTGTAGCGCTGTTAATGGTAACCGGCAGGGAGGCACGGAATTTTTTATCTTGTGCATTTGTGAAATTATAGGCACCGATAGCAGAGAGGGTAAGTCCTTCGATCGGTTTGTAATCGAGACGCACATTTGAATTGATACGTAAAGTCGGTTTTTCCTGGAATGATTCGGATGCTAACCAGGCTTTGGGGGTTCCGAAATTTTTTACGCCCGGTCCCCATGTACCGTCACTTAATACTGAAGGACGGAATCCGGGGAAGCGTAGCCCCTGGCTGATCAGTGACATCATTCCATAATCGCCGTCAATAGCACCGGCGGTTCCCGGTTCTTTCGTTTTAGCATTGTCACCTCTCAAACGGATTGTCAGTTTCAATTTATCCGATAAATTGGAAGTCAGGTTGACACGTGCCGTATAGCGTGAGTAATTGTTACCCGGCACAATTCCGTTCTGATTAAGATAACCGAAAGAGGCAAAATATTGACTCCGGTCGTTACCACCGTTTAAAGACAAATCGTGTCCGGTCTGTAGTCCGTTACCTGAAAAAATATCATCGACGAACTTCTCGTTGGCCCATACATCCGGCTGACTGCCTGTGCGCATCGCCTGAATTTCTTCATCCGTGAAACGTGTAATACCATCTGCCTGATTCAATAGACGTGCATAATCCCAACTGTCTACATATTTAGGCAATGCTGTAGCCCGGTTGAATCCGACATAACCGTTGTAGGACACGGATACTTTGGACTCTTTACCCATTTTGGTTGTAACCAAAACAACCCCATTGGCAGCACGGGACCCATAGATGGCAGCAGTGGATGCATCTTTTAATATGGAGATGCTCTCGATATCATTAGGATTGATATCTGTCATATTACCTGGTATCCCGTCGATCAATATCAGTGCATTTGCTTTGTCTGCGTTATTATCACTACTGAATGAACCTACACCGCGTACACGAATTGTTCCTGTATTTTCTCCTGGGCGCCCTCCTGGTTGCGTGATCGTAACTCCCGGCATCTGACCGGTCAGGGCTGATACTACTGATGAAGTCGCTCTGTTTTCCAATTGTTTGGAATCGACTGAGGCAATAGAACCGATAACATTTACTTTTTTTGCTGTACCATATCCTACGACAACGACTTCGTCAAGAGCTTGTGAGTCTTCGATTAATTGTATGGCATAGTTTGTTTTTTCATCTACGGGAATATCCTTGGACAAGTATCCGATATAAGAAATCTGCAAAGTACTGCCTTTAGGAACCTCCAGAGAAAATTTACCGTCCAGGTCTGTGATTGTACCATTTGTTGTTCCTTGTTCAACAACATTCGCCCCGATAACGGGTTGTCCGGTAGCATCTGTTATGATACCATTGACTTTTTTGTTTTCTTGTTGTTTTTGTTGTTGTTTCTTTTCCGGAACAATTATGATATGTTTTCCTTCAAGACGATAGGAGAATCCGCTGTCTTTGAGCAACTCTGTTATAACAGAGGACAGGATTTTATCATTAAAATCCTGATTGATAACTTTATTGATATTTAATTTCGTCTGATTATAAGCGATACTGAGGCCCGTTTGTTTTTCAATTTCTTCGAATACGCTTAACAATGTTTTATTTTTGGCTGCTATTGATATTCGCTGGCTTTGTCCCCAGGCTATGTTTATCGTGAATAAACTTAATAATGTAAATATTAGTAATTTACGTAATTTTAAGAGCGAGTGTGTGCTCTTATGGTAGTTTAATTTCATACTTTTGTACATTAAATCAATGATTACTAAATTTAAGATCTCTATGTTTTTTAATGGATTATTGATTTCGGGGGTCCGGAAAAGGTGTCGCAATTTTCTCCGGTCCCTTTTTTCTTTTTATTTTACTCCTTTCTTATTAAGTGAATAAATGGTGATTGTGTTGCCGTCTATCTCATAAGCCAATCCGCTGACAGTCATTGTAAGAACTTTCATGATCGTGTTTATGTCGGCATGTTGCCGGAATTTTATAGTGTATAAATCCGAAGTAAACAGACGCGGATTTATAACAAAGTCAACAACATATTTTCGCTGAATTGTAGCCAGTATCTCTTTGAGCGGTTGGTTGATAAAGTTGAGTTCTCCCTTCGTCCAGCCAGAGTAGTTTGCTGCATTGATTTTCCGCTTTTCGAATACACCGGTTTTACAATTGTATTCCAGTTGTTCGTTAGGGGACAGGAAGAAAGAGTCTTCACCTCCTGCTATTTTATCCACTTTGACAGCCCCGTTTTCCAGTGTTGTCGTAATTTTATCACTTTCGGAATAAGCTTGCACGTTGAATTTTGTGCCCAGAGCCTGAACTTTCAGATAACTTGTGCTGACGATAAAAGGATGTTCTTTATCTTTTTTTACGGTGAAGTTGGCCTCTCCCGTCAGATAGAGTGTGCGGGTATCTCCTTTGAATTTTTTAGGATAGATCAGAATACTTCCGGAGTTGATGTTTACTGTGGAACCGTCGGGCAGGATTACTTCCTGATTTTCTCCTTCCGGAACGAAACATTGTATCAATTCGGGATTATATGTGTTCTGTTTGATATACAGATAGGAACCGGCTATTGATAGCAAAGGAATGATCAATATCGCAGCGATTCGCAATAATTTATGAACAAGGTTATATTGCTTGGACGGAGATTGATTTTCTCTGATCTTTCTCTGTGTTGTTTTCAGTGAATGATAAGTCTCTGCATTTGCTCCTGTCGGATATTCGTTCCATATGGAAAGAAGAGCCTCTTCTTTTTCTTTCTGATTGGAAGGGTGAACCAGCCATTGCCATACTTTGGTCCGGAGTGCCGGATCAAATGTATGGTTGACTAGATTATATAGTATTTCAGATGCTTTTGACATGCGTATATATTTCCTGTTTTGTATATATGATACGTGAGTCAGGAAGTACACACAGTCAAAAATGAACTTTTTTTTAAAAAAATGTAAGAATAAAGAATCCGATTATTTTTCGGATGTCTGCCAGTGCCAGCGTCAGGTGATTTTCGACTGTCCGTTTACTGATAGACATGCGTGCTGCAATCTCATCATTGGATAATCCGTCCACACGGCTCATCCGGTAGATTTGTTTTCGTTGGGGCGGCATCTTTTCAACGGCGACAGAAATAAGAAATTCCAGTTCTTTGGCATATAACTCTTCTTCTATGCTGTCATTGTCTGTGGAGGTAAACGAAGCATTGTTGGTTTGTTGTTCCTGGTAGTCCCTGAATAACAGGGAACGTTCGATATGTCGGAATACCGTATTTTTGGCAATGCGATACAGGTAGGCGTTCAGATTCTCGATCTCTTTCAATCTATCCCTGTTCTGCCACATGGATACGAATATATCCTGGGAAATATCTTCCGCTTCTTCCTCGTTTTGCAGGATACCGCTTATGAATCCTTTAATACGTGGAAAATAATGCAGGAACAATGACTCGAATGCCTGTTCATCGCCCCTGCTGACTGCCTCTATGTATCCCTTTTCGGTGGCGAAATCCATTAATAGGTAGATTTATTGTCTCTTTATGTGGATACAAAGATAAAGATCGTTTGCCATTAAAAAGAAAAAAAAGTATAAAACTACTATCTTTTGAGTTTAGAAAGCAAACTTCAGGTTTTCCGGTGGTGTACTGGATTCCGACATCAATTGATTAAATTTCTCAACAATATCCGGGTGTTTGTCTGCTACATCGTGTAATTCCTGAATGTCGTTTTCCAGGTCATACAGCTCCATTCTCGTATTTCCTTTGCGGATATCTGTAATGATCCCTTTCCAGTTCCCCATGCGGATCGCTTTGTTCCCTATTTGTGGGTCAGGATATTCCCAGTAAAGATATGCATGCTGTTTCTGTTTGTCTTTTTCTCCGAGTAGTGCCGGCAGGAAACTGATCCCGTCGGTGGGAGGACATTCGATGGAAACGATATCTGCCAGTGTCGGCATTACATCCTGGAATGCACAGATATGGTCGGATTCCGTTCCTGCTTTGATCTTACTTGGCCAGGAGACGATAGCCGGTACGCGTATTCCTCCTTCGTGGACGAAACATTTCCCCCATCCGTATTCCGATTTGAATAATCCGCCGCTGTTGAACCAGGGGGAATCGCTACCGCCGTTGAACGTCGGTCCATTGTCCGAAGTGAAAATGATCAGGGTGTTTTCATACAATCCTTCCTGTTTCAATTTGTCGACCAGTTTTCCGACCTGCTCGTCAAAGTAACTGATCATCGCTGCATAGGTTGCATGCGGATAACGGCATGGCATATACCCTTTGTTACCGGTGTAGGGCTCTTCGTCTCCGAATTTATCGACATAATAGTTGACCCAGCGTTCCGGAGCCTGTAAGGATACATGCGGAAGAGGTGTTGTCCAAAGCAGGAAGAACGGTTGCTCCTTATTCTGGTCGACAAAATGAATCATTTCGTCGAAGATGAGGTCGTTGGCATATTCATTCTGGGTAAATTTCCGGTAACTGGCTTCATCGTACGGATCCGCTCCTTCATCCAGTTTGGTCAGATGGGGGTCCCGTATTTTGTTATCGAGATATACGCGTTGATCGTTTTTCCATAAGAACGGAGGGTAATAGGTATGTGCCTGCCTCTGGCAGTTATATCCGTAAAACTGCTCGAAACCCTGTTTGCCGGGGACACCTTCCGAACCGGGATAACCCAATCCCCATTTTCCGAAACAACCGGTCGTATATCCGGCATTCTGCATCATCCGGCCGATTGTCATGGTACCGGCTTTTAACGGATATTGCCCTTCCAGTTCCGGATGGACGTACATCGAGTCGTGGCTGTTGATCGCTCCCCGTGAGGCTATTTCATCATTCGCCCTGATCTGTGCGTGTCCGGAATGTAATCCGGTCAACAGTACACAGCGGGCCGGAGCGGAAACGGGCGATCCTGTATAATGTTGGGTCAGTTTGATCCCGTTATTTCTCAGGCGGTCGATATTCGGGGTTTCTATTTTTTGCTGGCCATAACATTGCAGGTCGCCATAACCCATATCGTCCATCAGTATATATATAATGTTAGGTTTGCTCTTTTCTTTCTGGCAGGAAGACAGACCTGCAATACAGAAAAGCCCTACTAATAAATTCGTTTTTTTCATCTTTTTGTACTTTAATTAGTCCCAACTGAAATCATCAGTTACTTCGCTTTTTAATCCTGGTCCGAACATATATCCTTGTTTTTCAAACCATTCTTTTTTGTCTTTTACCTTTTGGTAAAACAGTTCGAAACTCTCCGGTTCGCTCCGGCTCCACATTTGTTCGGCGATAGCCAGAATGCGGGGAAACAGCCTCCGGTCGATCATATTTTCTGTTACCCTGTAATCGGTCCAGAGGGCACAACTCATTCCTAACAAGAGAGGCGAATCTTCTTTTCTATAAGACGGGTTGGCGGTATATACATCTTTGATATCGAATGTACGCGCCGCCTCATATCCTTTCCAGGGAGTGACAGGGAAATTCAGGTAGGTATAATAATTGGTTCCGCAGATAACGGGAAGATTTCTTTTGAGTGTTTCTTTGAATGCGGTGTCTTTATGTCCCCGCCAGTTCCACCAGTGGATCACTACGTTATCTGGTAACGCATAACCATCCTGATAAACGACATCTCCCCAAAAGATTGCTTTTCTTCCTTTGTTTTTCAGATAGTTGGCCATCTGCGCTGAGAACCAGAGCTGAAGATCGTGGCTGTCTTTCAAACCGTGTTCTTTGATACATTGCCCGCAATCGGGACATGTATCCCAGTTCCCTTTGGGGGCTTCATCACCTCCCAGATGAATATATTCGGAGGGGAACAGTTCGCAGACTTCATCGAGTACATTCTTCAGAAAGTCCAGTGTATGTGTTTTGCCGGCACAGAAGATATTTTGTGTAAAGCCGTTTTCGGGAACCTGTATGGTGTCGCCGAAGCAGCCTAGTTCCGGGTAAGCGACCAGAGCGGCTTCTGCGTGTCCCGGCATATCGATTTCCGGGATAACCGTGATACCGCGTTCGGCGGCATATCTGACAATCTCTTTGATCTCTTCCTGTGAATAGAAACCCTGTTGTTCCGGGCCTTTGCCGACAAAAGCGCCCACTTCGGTAAGGCGCGGATATTGTTTGATTTCAATGCGCCATCCGAGGCCCTCCGTCAGATGCCAGTGGAAATAGTTCATTTTTAGCAGGGCTGCCATGTCGATATATTTCTTTATGGTCGAAACTTTCTGATATTGGCGGCCGGAGTCGAGCAGGAAACTTCTGAAACCGACACGCGGCCTGTCTTCTATTTTCAGGCAGGGGATGATCCATGTCCCGTTCTGATCGGAGGCCAATTGCTTTAATGTCTGCCGGGCATAAAAGAAACCCGCATCGCCGGATGCTTCTATTTCGATACCGTTTTCTGTTACCTGTAGCCGGTATGCTTCAGAAGGTAATGCCGTATTCGTAGTCTGGCGGATATCGGCTTGTAGGTTTTTTGTGCGAAATTCTCCGTTACCTTGCACGACTGTTTCTGGTGCAGGGATTACTGTTTGTGCCGTCAGGAAAAAAGAAGAAAGCAAGAGAATAATAATACTTACATATTTCATGATATATACGAGCTAAAATAAAGAAGATGCATCAAAAGTTCGTTTTGTCATGGAGGACAAGTCTCGATTTTTGATACATCCTCTTTGTTTGTGATTAATTAAACTATTCCCAACCCGGATTCTGTTTGATATTCGGATTTAATACCATCTGATTCAGTGGTATCGGGTAAAGATAATAATAATCCGGCCATAATTTATTCGGATCCGGATGGAATTCCAGATAACCTTCATCCACACCTCCGTCGATGGTCACAGCCGTACCTGCCGGGAAGTCTGATTTCCGGACATATTGCCCGAGTTTTTTCTTCATGGCATAATGACATTTCTTCCATCTTCTGAGATCGTCGAAACGGAAATTCTCTGAAAACAGTTCGATACGTCTTTCCCTGCGTACTTCCCATAAGAGAGGAGATACGGCATAATCGCCTGCATATCTCGAATCACCCAAATCCCGCTTCGGATCAAAACTTTCATTGATCTGCGATACAATCATCGAAGGAACATTTGCCCGTGAACGTATTTTGTTGATGGTCATGTCAGCAACGGACTGGCTGAATTCTCCCAGTTCAACCATTGCTTCGGCATAATTCAGCATCACTTCTTCTACCCTGAATATCGGCATGTCGGTCTCTTCATTCCGTTGAGAACCCATGCTCAGATAAGTATTGAAATATTTCCAGTTATTATAACCGAATGCCGATTTGTACCAGGGTTGCCCGTTCAGGAAGAAATCGTAGTGGGGATTTTCTCCTAAGATACCGCCATCGTATCCTTGTCTGAACGGCAGTGTTTTCTGACGTTCGGCCGGAACGATCAGATTGATACTGTCAATAAAACTACGGTCTTTCGGATTGTCCGTAAACTTCCATTTGTTATCCCAGGCCGTTGTCGATTCCGAACGGTCGACTACATAAGGCGGAGTAACGTGCAGCCATAAACGGTGGTCCCTGTTGCTGAATTCGTCGTACATATCCTTGTCACCCAGGAATATCTGACTTGTCCAGCGCGGTTTGCCGTCCGAACATAAATAGCTGTCCACCATGTCGCGGGTTACATTATAGAATGACTGAGCCGTGGTTCCACCGATGCTGGTAGCATGTACAACATTGGCATCATTGGCATACGCTTTGTAAAGGATGATTCCGGTCATACCATTTAACGACAATGAATTGAACAGGTCGTCGTAGTTGCTGTGAACGTTCGGATATACCTTTAATACTTCTTCGGAAGCCCGCTTACATTCCCGCAGGAACTTTTCAGCATCCTGTAGTCCGTGATATTTTCTCCAGGTTCCTTCAAACAGACAGAAACGGGAGAGTAATGTCTGTACCACCACGCGGTTGATTGTGTTGGCTCCATCGCCATCCTGATTGATGTTCTGTTCTGCATACTGAAGGTCTTCCAGGATATGATTGGCAATGACATCTCTGGAGTCTCTTTCCCCATAAATGATATCCGTTTCATCGTCTGCCAGTACATGGTCGATCCAGGGAACACCGCCGTAAGCGGAAAGTAAGGTCAGATATCGGTAGGAACGGAAGAAGTAACCGACACTGCGCCAGTGGTTTCTTTCCGTTTCAGTCATATCCGACGTCTCGATATGGTCGAGCATGAGGTTTGTCCGGCGGATGAATGAATATTGTGCCCATGGTGTATTGTCTGTTTTTGACGGGGGAACGACAATTCCCCTGATCCAATCGGTTTCGCCTGACCCCCGTGTGGAGTTATAGGAGATATTGTCCGTGTTGGTTTCTCCGTAACCGAGTGCCGGGAATGTTTCATACAAACCCCATGCATATGTTTTGAAATTGTCGTATGATTTGAATACGGTTTCTGCAGTGGGACTGCCCAGCGGGTATCTTTCCAGGAAATCGTTATTCATGCAGCCGGAAAATCCGAAAATGACGAGTAGTCCGAATAATATTTTGAATGTCTTCATGATCGTATGTTTTAATTTAGAAAGTAACATTTATACCCAGTGAATATTTTTTCATGAAAGGATATTCCCAGGCTCCTTTTGAAAGCATATCCGATTCCATTCCTTCTGGCAGATGGTCCCAGGTATGCAGATTTTCACCACTGACAAATACCCGGATATTATCCATATAGATTTTTTGACAGATATTCTTGGGTAATGAATAAGACAGAGTAATGTTCTGTATTTTCAGGTAAGCGGCATTTGCCAGATATTTGGTTTGCACTTTCTGGTTGAATTTCGTATTCGTTTCATTCTGCGGATACACCCTCGGATAGAAGGCATCCGGATTATCCGGAGTCCAGAAGTCGAGTGTTTCCTTGAATAAACTACCCCAGCTTCCGTTCGGCCATGCCATCTGGTCGGTGCGCCAGTAGTCGCGTTTTCCTACCCCGCGTAAAAAGATAGACAGGTCGAAACCTTTGTAACTGACTCCGGCTGTGATGCCGTATTGGTAACGGGGAGTATTGTTGCCTATGATGCGCTGATCGCCCGGATTGTGAATAGTGTTGTCGCCTTCGAAAATAAATTCGGTGTCATCGTCGAAGTTTTTGTAAAGAATATCACCCGGATATACAGTTCCTGCTCCCTTGAACATCGGGATACCCGGTTTCAGGGTTCCGTCTGCGTTGAAATCGTCCGTCGTATAGAAACGGTCGGTTACGTATCCCCATATTTCACCCAGCTTCATGCCTTTCCGGTAAAGGTCTTTTCCGAACAGGCCGGCTTCGTTGTCGTATTTGGTGATTTCGGATTGCGAGTCATACAGGTTGAAACCTACCCGGTAGCCTACATCGCCTATCCGGTCATGCCAGTTGATCTTCAGTTCCCAGCCGTATGTTTTCAGGTCTGCGGCATTTTGTTTTGCAGCACTGGCACCGACTACTCCCGGCAATTCCATTCCCGGAGCCAGCATACCTTTGGTATCACGACGGTACCAGTCGAATGTGGTATTCAGCTTGTTGTTGAACAGGTCCAGGTCGAAACCGAAGTCTAGTGTATAGACTTTTTCCCATCCAAAGCTGCTGCTGACCATGGCCGGAGCTCCCAGTGTCGTAACCTTTTGCCCGTCCACCAACCAATTGGAAAGGTAAACGTTCATATCCGGGATATAAGGATAATTATCGGGTGTATTGTCGGATTTTAAGATGACCTGGTTCCCGATGGAACCCCAGGATGCCCTGAGTTTCAGGTTGGAGAGCCATTCGTTTGTCGTTTTCATGAAATTTTCTTCCGAAATACGCCAACCGGCGGAGAAAGAGGGGAAGAAACCGAACCGGCTGTTTTTGGGGAAACGGGAAGTTCCGTCGTAACGTCCGTTGGCTTCCAACAGGTATTTGCCGGCATAGCTGTAATTCACGCGATAGAATAATCCGCGGATGGCAAATTCCTCGAACGCGTCATTCGTAATCGGAGTACCCGTCGATAAGGATAACGAAGGCAGTGAACCGACCACTACATCCGTACGATAAGAATATTGGGATTCGGTATGGCTCGACTCCTGGTTGTATCCTCCCATCACCGAAATATCATGTTTACCGAATGTCATATCGTAATTGGCGAATAAGTTGACGGCATTATAATCCGTATATTTGGAAGTGACCGCATAGCTGGAGTTCTCCGTGCTGTTCAGTACCCCGGTAAAGTTCATTCCTATATACTGATATTTGTTCTTATAGAATTTATTTTGCTCGGTTGTTCGGTTGTAAGTGTATTCTCCGGTTATCTTAAGACCTTTCAGCGGACTCAGGATGATTCGTCCCAATGCTCTTAGGTCATTTCTTTTGATTCTCCGGGGATCGCCGTAACGTATATAAGTGGCGGGAGACTCAGCCGGATAGACTGTCCCGTTTTCCTCATAATCTTCATTATTCTGATAAGACGGTAAATTCATGGCGGCTACCCATACAGTATTACGTCCTCCTGCCTCTACTTTTTTCTGTTTGGAATTACCATATTTCAAGTCGAGTTGGGTTGTCAGCCAGGAATTGACATCTACTCCCATAAATGTAGAGAGGTTGAGTCGGTCATAGCTGTCTTTATCCGTAATCAGGATACCGTCTTCTCCGGTATAGCCGACGCCGATGCGATAGACTGTCTTCTCACTACCTCCGGAAACCGACATGCTGTGGTTCTGCATGAATCCGAAATTATCTGTCATATCGTCGAACATATTCCGTTCTTTCATCAGAAATAGATTGCCGTTTTCGTCAAAGATATATCCGTTTGGGTATTTTCCCGGGTTACTCTGGTAGTCACGTATGTATCCTTCCCACTGGGTGATGTTTTTGCCATCTACATAGGTGTCGTTGGGCCAACCCATTTCTTTGTAGGCCAGGACCGATTCCAGCGGATTGGCTTTCTGAGGTAACTCCAGCGGCTTGGAGAACGATATATTATTGTTGTAATTGAATTTCGGAGCGGAATCTTTTTTCCCCTGTTTCGTGGTGATCAGGATAACACCGAAGGCGGCTCTTGCCCCGTAGATGGCTGCCGAAGCGGCATCTTTTAATATGGAGACCGATTCGATTTCCTGTGGATCGATCATATTGATATCCATCGGAACGTTGTTCACCAGTACGAGAGGCGTACCTCCATTGATAGATGTCGTACCACGGATATTATAACTCATTGCGTCACCTGGCGTACCGGTTTCCGATCCGATCTGTAATCCGGGTGTCGTCCCTTGCAAAGCCTGTGCTATGTTAGGGATCGGACGGTCTCCCAATGTTTCCGATAAATTGACGGAAGCAACAGCTCCGGTCAGGTTGACTTTCTTCTGGGTTCCGAAACCGACCACTACGACTTCGTCCAATAACTGAGTGTCTTCTTTTAAAGTGACAGTAATGTCTTTTTGTCCCTTCAGATGAATGTCTTGCGAAATGTATCCGATGAAAGATACTGTCAGGGTAGCATCCTGGGGAGCGTCCAGGATGAATTGTCCGTTCAGGTCTGTGATCGTTCCGTTGTTCGTTTTCTTGTCGATCACGTTAGCTCCGATGACAGGCATTCCTGTTTCGTCGATCACTTTACCGGTGATTTTTCCTTCCTGCGGCATTTTATCGGCCAGCAGGACGATCTTATAATTCTCTATCCGGTAACTGCCAGGCGCAAGCAACTGATTTAACACCTCTTTGATGCTGGCCTCTTTGAGATTCAGGCTGACCTGTCTGTTCATGTCGATCTCGGAGTTGTTGAGGAAGAAGACAAAAGGAGTTTTCTCTTCGATCACTTTGATTGCTTCACTCAGTTTCACATGGGTTAATTCCAAGCTTATTTTCGTATTTTGTGCATAACCGTTTATTGCGTAAAGCTGAAAAAAGCAAAAGCCTATAAATAATAGTATTAGCTTCATTTTTCTGAATGAATTAATGTTAAGAAAGGAAATAGCATTCCTTTCTGTGGAAATTTTTTTCATACATTTGTACTGTTTTAAATTTAACTTATTGCTCTCATCTTCTTGTTTTTGAGAACAGTTTGTTTCACATTACCGGGCAAATGTTACCAGCATTTGCCTGGATTGTTTTTAGACTCTCCGGTTTCTTATCCCATAGGCATTCTGTTTTTATGGTTCGTATTATTTAGGTTTCACATAGATTACATCATCTTTGATCGAATAACGAATAGGTACGATCATTTCCAGCAACTTGAATATTTCGTCGGGCGATTCTTTCCGGATCGTCAGCGACAGGCGCTGGTCGACAGGAGTTCCCGGTTGACAGACGAGTTCCATGCCGTACCATAGTTTAATCTTGTGTAAGATGACGGACAGTTTTTCGTTGTTGCATACCAACTTTTCGTTGATCCATAATATATATTCGGAGGCATCGACCTGCCTTATTTCATGAACGCCGGTCTCTTTATCCAGGATAATCCGTTGGTTGGGTTTCAAGAGGATGCTGTTCGGATTATTCGGCAGCTGTATTTCAACCTTTCCGGTGAGCAGGGTAGTTTCGCTGTTCATTTTATCCGAGTAATCCTTTACGTCGAAGCTTGTGCCCAGTACATTGACTGTCATTTGATTGGTCTCGACGAAAAACGGTGCCTGTTCGTTCTTCTTTACTTCGAAATAACCTTCTCCTTCCAGTTTGACTTTTCTGTATTTGTCGGAAAACTTTTCCGGATAAGTCAGCTTACTGTTCGTATTCAGCCAAGCGACGCTTCCGTCGGGCAGTATAACGGAGCCTTTGCTTCCCTTGCCCATGATGGCCTGGTTCATAATGACGGCTTCTTTCTCTATGTAAACGATATCCGGAGTGTTTCTACCTATATAATATCCTCCGATCGAACAAATCAGGAGAATGGCAACGGAGGCGGCAATACGTAAAAACGGGCGTATAGAACGTTTAGACGAACGGCTGTTTTGTTCGTTACGGCGGACGTTCTCTTCAAATATCCGGAAAGCGTTTTCTGCGTAACCCGGCGCATGCACCGGAGTCTTTCCGGATGCCAGCCAGATATCCTGTAAGTCGATGAATGTCTTTTTATTCGCATCGCTTTCCCGCAACCAGGCGAGAAGACGTTCTTTTTCCTCCTTGCCGGCTGTTCTCTGTAAATATTTTAATATGATGTCGTTCATCCTTATTTTGTATCCCTTTCGGTAATTATTCGGTTACTCTTCTATACTTATCACAAAACAAAACCGTTTAACCCTACCTCAATGAGAAAAAAAAGATTATTTTTACGCAAATATTTTGTGAACCGGAGATACAGTAATGATAACCATCAGTGATAATAAGTTTAACGAAAGGGGTAGTAGATTGGGTGAATTTGTTTTATTTCAGAAGCTTTTTGAGGATTATTTTCGCTCTTTGGTCACGTACTCGTACCGGTATGTGAACGACTGGTCGGTGGGTGAAGATATTGTACAGGATGTGTTTATGGCTCTTTGGATCAACCGGGATAAAATTGATTTTGAGGAACCGATAAAACCCTACTTGTATCGGGCTACCTATAACAGATCGATAAACTACCTTAATTCCGTGTCGGTTCAGCGACGTGTAGATCATGCCGATATGCTGGATGAACTGATCGACCGGGAGATACTGTCGTATAACCAGCATGACAATCTGTTACTGAAAGAGATAGAAGAGGAGATCACCTCTTTTGTCGGTACGCTTCCCGAACAGCGTAAAAGAGTTTTTCTGTTGAGCCGTGAAGAAAATCTAAAGAACAAAGAAATCGCGCTTCGTCTGAATATCAGTGAGAAGGCGGTAGAAAAGCATATAACCAAAGCCTTATCCGATATCCGTACCCACCTGACAGAAACCGGCCTGATGTCCGGTCTGATTTGTTTCTTGCTGAACCAACACTGATTGTATCCCACCGTAGGGAAGCTTTATTATTCAGGTTAAATGCCACATTTGTGATGCAATTGTCTTGTATTTAAATAATAAAGCGTATTTTTGTTAA